>JAESGR010000199.1_pt1 | contig 83243 bp, 68 predicted proteins | sample 9269771 | NCBI WGS metagenome assembly JAESGR01 (sample SAMN15739572, study PRJNA653492) | algae metagenome | isolation source: Chroococcus sp. CMT-3BRIN-NPC107 and co-occurring heterotrophs from well... | place: USA: Clark Mountains Wilderness, California | collected 2010-04-18 | reverse complement strand
GAGGCGCGGAGCTCTTCCGACCGGCCCCTCACCCCAGCCCTCTCCCCGCAGGCGGGGAGAGGGAGAATCCTCACCCCGCCATCTTCTGCATCAGTGCCTCGGAGACCTCGAAGTTTCCGTAAACGTTCTGGACGTCGTCGTGGTCTTCCAGCGCCTCCATGAGGCGCATGAGCTTCTCGCCGGCTTCATCATCCACCGCGACGGTGTTCTGCGGCTTCCACACGAGAGCGGATTTCTTCGGCTCGCCGAAGCGGGCCTCAAGCGCCTTGGTGACGTCGCCGAGCGCGGTCTGGTCGCAATAGACCTCGTGACCGTCCTCACCGGAGACCACGTCGTCGGCGCCGGCCTCGATGGCGGCTTCCAGCATGGTGTCGGCGTCCCCGACCTTGGCGTCGAAGCCGACCACGCCGACCCGGTCGAACATGAAGGCGACCGCCCCGGTCTCGGCGAGGTTGCCGCCGCTCTTGGTGAAGGAGGAGCGGATGTCGGAAGCCGTGCGGTTGCGGTTGTCGGTCATGGCCTCGACGATGAGGGCCGCGCCGCCGGGGCCGTAGCCCTCGTAGCGGATCTCCTCGTAGGTCTCGGCGTCGTTGCCCGCGGCCTTGTTGATGGCGCGCTGGATATTGTCCTTGGGCATGTTCTCGGCCCGGGCCGCCAGGATGGCGGCGCGCAGGCGCGGGTTCATGTTGGGGTCGGGCATGCCCATCTTGGCCGCGACCGTGATCTCGCGGGCGAGCTTGGAGAACAGCTTGGAGCGCTGCGCGTCCACGCGCCCCTTGCGGTGCATGATGTTCTTGAACTGCGAATGTCCGGCCATCGGGGCCTCCCGAATTGGCAGTCCGCGTCCGACCGCCTGACGCGGGCGGGCACCGGCGGGCCGCCAAGGATTGCGAAGAATGTGCCGCGCTTATACGGCGCACCGCGCCGGAGGCAAAGGGTGTCGCAGGGGCACCTAGTCCCAGAAGCGGGGCCAGGTCTCCTCGAGCCCGGGCCCGAGCCGCACCGCCGCGACGCGAAGCGCGAGGCCCGTGCGGTCGTCGGTCTCGACCGCCACGCCCGACAGGGTCCCCTCCCCGCCGGCCGCCTCGAAGCGGGTGCCGGGGGTCTTCTGGAGGAAGCGGCGCAGGGGCTCCTCGCGCTGCATGCCGAGGACGGATTCGTAGTCGCCGCACATCCCGGCGTCGCTCATGTAGGCGGTGCCGGCGGGCAGGATCCGGTGGTCGGCGGTCGGGACATGGGTGTGGGTGCCGACGACGAGCGAGGCGCGGCCGTCGCAATGGTAGCCCATGGCCTGCTTCTCGCTCGTGGCCTCGGCATGGATGTCCACGACCACGGCATCGGCGACCTGGCCGAGCGGGCAGAGCTCGATCTCCCGGTCGACCGCCGCGAAGGGATCGTCGAGGGGATCCATGTAGACCCGGCCCATGGCGTTGACGACGAGGACGCGCCGGCCGGATGCCGTGTCGACGAGGTTCGCGCCCCGGCCCGGCGTGCCGGGGGGATAGTTCACGGGGCGGAGCAGGCGCGGCTGGCGCTCGATGAAGACGAGGGCCTCGCGCTGGTCGAAGGAGTGGTTGCCGAGCGTGATCGCATCCGCCCCCGCGGCGAGGATCTCGTCGCAGATCGCCTCCGTGATCCCGAAGCCTCCGGCCGCGTTCTCGCCGTTGATGACCACGCAGTCGAGCCGCCAGCGCTCGCGCAAGGCGGGCAGCCGCTCGATCACCGCATTGCGGCCGGGACGGCCCACGATGTCGCCGAGGAAGAGGAGGCGCATGACAATACCAGAGGCTGTGCGGCTGATGGAGCCGCCAGCCCTCATCCCACACAAAGCGCGGCCGCTCTAGTCCGGCGCCCGGATGGTCTCGGTCTCGGTCACCACGAAGTCGAGGCACTGGTCGTGGGCCTCGGTCGGGACCCGCTCGATCTCCTGGATCGCATAGGCGAGCCCGACCGTGAGGACGGGGTGGTGGCGGGACAGGTTCGCGATGGAGCGGTCGAAATGGCCCTTGCCGTAGCCGACCCGGTGGCAGCGGCGGTCGAAGGCGGCGAGCGGCACGAGGAGAGCGCGGGGGAAGCATTCCGGCGCGTCCGGGCCCGGCTCGCGCACCCCGAAGCCGCCCTTGATGAGCACGTCGCCCGGGCGCCATTCGCGCCAGCTCAGGTGAGGGTGGAGGATCTGGGACAGGGCCGCGATCTGGCCCCGCTTCACCAGCCCGCGCAGGATCGGGCGCGGATCGACCTCGCTGCGGATCGGCCAGTAGCCGCCGACAGGCTGGAGGTCGCGCAGTTCGACAAGGGCGAGGACCTGGGCCGCGATCCGGCGGGCGGCCCCCCGGCGCCACTCCTTGTCGAGGGCGTCCCGGCGCCCGAACGCCTCCGCGCGCAGCCGGTCCTTGAGGAGGGCTGGGGTCTCGGGAGGCGGAGGATCGGCCATGAAACGTGAGTGCGGAGCCACAAAAGCCGTCGGAGAAGCGATCCCGGGAACCTACAACGTAGGTGGGCGCCGTGTGTCCCGGTCCACGGACCGGGTCAGGTACAGCTCCCGTTGGGATCGATAAGGCCCCGGGGAATATGAACTCCTAACGCGCCCCGCAGCCCCGCCTCCCCTATGTAGGGGTTCGGGAGGCGTTGGGGAAGGGGCCTGAGGCCCGCTTTCGCGTCCGGATCCGGGGTGGCGCCCCCGCCCGCCCGGGCCCTTCGTGCCGCGCTTTATTCCAGGGGCCGGCGCTGCTACAAGGCGCGCCATGCTCCTGGATGCCCGAGGCCTCCGCGCGCCCCTGCCGCGCGCCCTGCGAATTATCGGCCCGGCCTTCGCGTAGAGATCCGCGAAGGTCCGGGACCGCCGTCTTTCGCCCCTCACCACGCCTCCCGATGCGCCCCGAAAGCGGGCCGTCCCACGACCGATGCGAGCCATGAACGACCAGAACCCGAAAGGCGCCCCCGCGGGGCGCGACTATTCCGAGACCCTGTTCCTGCCCCAGACCGAGTTCCCCATGCGGGCCGGCCTGCCGCAGCGGGAGCCCGTGCTCCTGAAGCGCTGGGAGGAGGAGCGGCTCTACCAGCGCCAGCGCGAGGAGCAGCGCGGCCGGCCGCGCTTCATCCTCCACGACGGCCCCCCTTACGCCAACGGCAACATCCATATCGGGCACGCGCTCAACAAGATCCTGAAGGACCTCGTGGTTCGCTCGCAGGGGATGCTCGGCTTCGATTCCAACTACGTGCCGGGCTGGGACTGCCACGGCCTGCCGATCGAGTGGAAGATCGAGGAGCAGTACCGCGCGCAAGGGAAGGACAAGGACCAGGTCCCGGTGGTGGAGTTCCGCCGCGAGTGCCGGGCCTTCGCGGAGAAGTGGATCGACATCCAGCGCGAGGAGTTCAAGCGCCTCGGGGTCGGGGGCGACTGGGCGAACCCCTATTCCACCATGGCCTATGACGCGGAGGCGCAGATCGCCCGCGAGATCATGAGCTTCGCGATGACGGACCAGCTCTATCGCGGCTCGAAGCCCGTGATGTGGTCCTCGGTCGAGAAGACCGCGCTCGCCGAGGCCGAAGTCGAGTACCACGAGAAGACCTCGACCACGATCTGGGTGCGGTTCCCCGTCATCGACACCCTCGACGGCGACCTCGAGGGCGCCGCGGTGCTGATCTGGACAACCACGCCTTGGACGATCCCGGCGAACCGCGCCATCGCGTTCGGCTCCGAGATCGGTTACGGCCTCTACCGCGTCACCGACGCGCCCGCCGACAACTGGGCGAAGACGGGCGACCTCTACGTGATCGCCGACAAGCTCGCCGCCGACGTGTTCGCGGCCGCGCGCGTGACCGCGCACGAGCGCGTCAAGGACGTGCTGCCCGTGATGATCGCGCGCTGCGCGCATCCGTTCCGGGGGCTTTCCGGCGCGAACGGCTACTGGGACTTTCCCGTTCCGCTGCTGCCGGCCGACTACGTCACCGACGACGCCGGCACGGGCTTCGTCCACACGGCGCCGGGCCACGGCGCGGACGATTACAACACCTACGTCAAGAACCGCGCGGTCTTCGAATCCTGCGGCCTCACCGAGGTGCCCCACACGGTGGCGGAGGATTCCTCCTACTTCCCGCACGTGCCGGTCTTCGCGGGCGAGCGCATCTATGACGACAGGGGCAAGGACGCGGGCGCCAACGAGGCGGTGATCCGCAAGCTCGTGGAATCCGGCGCGCTCGTGGCGCGCGGACGACTCAAGCACCAGTATCCCCATTCCTGGCGCTCCAAGGCCCCGCTCCTGTTCCGCAACACGCCGCAATGGTTCATCGCCATGGACAAGCCGATCACCGGCGGGTCCGACAAGGTGGATTCGGCCGAGAACGGCGGCGCGGTCGGCACCGTGCTGTGGCCGCAGAACGAGCCCGCACCCGGCGACACCCTGCGCCACCGGGCGCTCACGGCCATCAAGACCGTGCAATGGGTGCCCGCGGTCGGCGAGAACCGCATCACCGGCATGATCGAGAACCGCCCCGACTGGGTGGTGTCGCGCCAGCGCGCCTGGGGCGTGCCGATCGCGGTCTTCGTCCGCAAGGGCACCAACGAAATCCTCAAGGACGAGCGCGTCAACGAGGCGATCGCGAAAGCCTTCGAGCAGGAGGGCGCGGATGCCTGGTACACGGACCGGGACGGGGCGCGCTTCCTCGCGCCCTTCGGCTACGATCCGGCGGGGTACGAGAAGGTCACCGACATCCTCGACGTGTGGTTCGATTCCGGCTCGACCCACGCCTTCGCGCTGGAGAAGCGCCCGGACCTCGCCGCCAGGCGCAAGGTCGACGGCGGGCCGGATGCCGTGATGTATCTCGAGGGCTCGGACCAGCACCGCGGCTGGTTCCACTCCTCGCTTCTCGAGAGCTGCGGCACCCGCGGCCGGGCGCCCTACGACGTGGTCCTGACTCACGGCTTCGTCCTGGACGAGCGGGGTCAGAAGATGTCGAAGTCGCTCGGCAACGTGACGGCGCCCCAGGACGTCATCAAGGATTCCGGCGCCGACATCCTGCGCCTGTGGGTGGCGGCCTCCGACTATTCGGACGACCTGCGCATCGGCCCGGAAATCCTCAAGACCTTCGTGGAGACCTACCGCAAGCTCCGCAACACGATCCGCTGGATGCTGGGCTCCCTGCACCACTTCCGGCCCGAGGACCGCGTCGCCGCGTCCGAGATGCCGGAGCTGGAGCGCTTCGTCCTGCATCGCCTCGCCGAACTCGACGGCGAGATCCGCGACGCCTATGCGGCCTTCGACTACAAGCGCGTGGTCGCGCTCCTGACCTCGTTCATGACGACGGATCTCTCGGCGTTCTACTTCGACGTCCGCAAGGACTCGCTCTACTGCGACCCGATCTCGAGCCCCGTTCGCCGAAGCGCGCTCAGCGTGATCGACCAGGTGTTCGGTTGCGTCGTGACCTGGATCGCTCCGATCCTCGCCTTCACGGCGGAGGAGGCCTGGCTCGCCCGCGGCCGCGAGGGCTCGGTCCACCTGCAGCTCTTCCCCGACGTGCCGCCGGCCTGGCGCGACGAGGCGCTGGCCGAGCGCTGGGGCCGGGTCCGCCGCGTGCGCCGGGTGGTGACGGGGGCGCTCGAGATCGAACGGGCCAGCAAGCGCATCGGCGCCAGCCTCGAGGCGGCCCCCCAGGTCTTCATCGCCGACGAGGCGCTCCTCGCGGCCGTCCAGGGCCTCGACTTCGCGGAGGTGTGCATCACGTCCGGGATCGAGGTGGTCCGCGGCGAGGGCCCGGCGGACGCCTTCCGGCTCGACGAGGTCAAGGGCGTCGCGGTGGCGCCCCGCAAGGCGGACGGGCGCAAATGCGCCCGCTCCTGGAAGGTCACGCAGGACGTCGGCTCCGACCCCGACTACCCGGACGTCACCGCCCGCGACGCGGCCGCCCTGCGCGAGTGGGACCGCGCGAGGGCGGCGGCGTGATGGTGAAGCTCCCCTGCCCTCCCCCCTCTGCGGGGGAAGGTGGCGAGCCGCGAGAGGGGCCGTGCTCGCGGGCCACTCCCTGGCCGATGTCGCGCCCTTCTCCCTCCCTTCAGGGGAGGGTGGCGCCCGCAGGGCGACGGGTGGGGTGTTCGAAGGCGAGCTCCCTGCGCAGCATCGAAGGATGCGCTTCGCGCAACACCCCGCCCCGCGCGGCTTGCGCCGCGTCGCCCTCCCCTGAGGGGAGGGAGGAGCGCTCCGTCCTGCGTCTCGATGCTCGACGTCGAGCAGCCCCTATGCCGACCCTCGCTGACGCGAGGGCCACCCTCTCCCGCAGAGGGCAGAAGGCATGATCGCCCCCGCCCGCCTCGGCTTCGCCCTGGCCGCCCTGACTCTCGTGGCCGATCAGGCCACGAAGCTCTACACCCTGTTCGTGTTCGACCTGCCGGTGCGGGAGCCCGTACGGCTCGCGCCCGTCCTCGACCTCATCGTGGTGTGGAACCGGGGCATCTCCTATGGGCTGTTCCAGCAGCACACGGAGCTCGGGCGCTGGCTCCTGACCCTGCTCTCGGTCGCGGCCGCCGTGGCGCTGTCGGTCTGGATCCGCCGTACGGCGAGCCGGTGGCTCGCCGCCTCGCTCGGCCTCATCGTCGGCGGCGCGCTCGGGAACGCGATCGATCGTGTCGCCTACGGCGCGGTTTTCGACTTCATTCACTTTCACGTCGGATCCTTCTCCTGGTACGTGTTCAACGTGGCCGACGCCGCCATCGTGGCGGGCGTGATCGGCCTCCTCTACGATTCCTTCGTGCTGGACCGGCGCCGCGCCGGCCCGGTCCGGGGACGGTAAGGGGCACGGCCGGAGCGGGAGTGAGGCGTCGCCGCAACAGGGGGCGCCGGCCGTGCGGGCCGGGGCAGCCTTGCCATAGGATCGCCCGAATTGGGGGAGCACCTCCCACGGGCCGGAGAAGGGGACCGCGCGGGAAACGCGCGCGACCTCTCGAAGACGCCAAGGGGACCGCGCGGCGAAGCCGCGCGAAAGACGAAGAACGGATCAGGTGGTGGGTCACATGGAAGCGAAGAGGATCATCCGGGCCGCGGTCATGGCGGCTTTGCTGGTCGCCGCCTCGGGCGCGTCGGCCCAGGAAGAAGGCGTCGCCATGAAGAGCATTCTCGGCTCCATGGGGATCATCCCGAAGGACCGCCCGCCGATCGAGTACCGCGAGCGGGCCCCCCTCGTCGTGCCGCCGAAGCTCGAATTGCGCGCTCCCCTCGATCACGGCAGCGTCGAGACCCGCGTCCCGAACTGGCCGAAGGATCCCGACGTCGTCGCCCGCCAGCGCGACGCCGCCGACTCCCGCAAGGCCGTGCGGGAAAATTCCCGGCTCTCGCCGGACGAGATCCAGTCCGGCCGCCGTGCCCAGACCGCCGGCCGGCCGATCGAGCGCCCGACCGAGAAGTCCACCCTGACCCCCGACGAGCTGCGCTCCATGGACCCGCGCACCTCCACGAAGCCCGTGCTCGCCGGCGTCGAGCCCGAGCGCCGGTCCCTCACGGAGCCGCCCTCGGGCTACCGCAAGCCGGCCTCCAACGCCCCCATGCGCGCGAGCGCCGACCCGGTCGAGCACGACCCGGACAGCCCCGGCGCCTTCCAGCGCGAGATGGAGCGGCGCCGGTAACGGCCCGCTTCGGACGCGAGGGCGGCCCACGGCGTCGCCCGCGGCCGGAGCCCTCTCCGACGCTGGTGACGACCTCAGTGTCATCCCCGGCCGGAGCGCGTGAGCGCGCAGGGGAAGGGGATCCAGCGCAAGGAAGCTGCTGCGAAGCAGCACCTTATGGAGTTCACAGAAGGAGCCGCTTCGCGGCCTCTTCATTGTGCTGGATCCGCTTCCCCTGCGCGCTCCGGCCGGGGACGACACCGTGGATGTCCCGCAACGCGAGGGCTCCGGCCGGGGATGACACGGCGGGTCAACCCGCGGACGCGGAGACCTTCGGCCGCGGGCGGCACCCCGGGTGCCCGCTCCCCTGCGCCACGACCGGCTCCGGCCTCCCATGCCGCAGCGGCCGCGTGTGCCATCGCGCTTGCGTGAGGCGCAAATTTGCCTATCTGCTGGGCGGGTTCCGGCCACCGGTCGCCCGCGCGAGATCCTAGAGCCCATGACCCACGCCACCGCCCAGGCCACTCTTCGCACCGACGCCCCGTCCTTCGGGCGTACGGAGGGCGGCGGCCCCGAGGTTTCGTCCTTCACCCTCGGCAACGGCCTCGAGGTCGTGGTGATCCCGGACCACCGGGTCCCGGTCGCGACCCACATGGTCTGGTACCGCAACGGCTCCGCGGACGATCCGCAGGGCCAGTCCGGCATCGCGCACTTCCTCGAGCACCTGATGTTCAAGGGCACCAAGCGCCATCCGGCGGGCGAGTTCTCCAAGGTGGTGTCGGGCTTAGGGGGCCAGGAGAACGCTTTCACGTCCTTCGACTACACGGCCTACTTCCAGCGCGTCGCCCGCGAGCACCTCGGCACCATGATGGAGTTCGAGGCCGACCGCATGGAGAACCTCCTCATCGACGAGGCCGTGGTGGCGCCCGAGCGCGACGTGGTTCTGGAGGAGCGCCGCATGCGGGTCGAGACCGATCCGGCCGCCCAGCTCTCCGAGGCCATGGCGGCCTCGCTCTTCCTCCACCACCCCTACGGCACGCCGATCATCGGCTGGATGCACGAGATCGAGGGGCTCTCCCGCGAGCACGCCCTTTCGTACTACCGCCACTTCTACACGCCCGAGAACGCCATCCTGGTGGTGGCCGGCGACGTGACCCCGGACGAGGTGCGCAGCCTCGCCGAGCGCACCTACGGCCGCATCGCCCCGCGCGGCAAGGCCCCGGCGCGCTTCCGGCCGCGGGAGCCCGAGCCCCGGGCCGCGCGCCACATCACGGTCGCGGACCCGAAGGTCGAGCAGCCGACCCTGCAGCGCCTCTACCTCGTGCCCTCCTGCCGCACGGCGCAGGGCGGCGACTGCTACGCCCTCGAACTGCTCGCCGAGGTGCTCGGCGGCGGGCCGACCTCCTACCTCTACCGCAAGCTCGTGCTCGAGACCGGCGTCGCCGTGAACGCGGGCGCCTGGTACATGGGCTCGGCGATCGAGGATTCCCGCTTCTCGGTCTATGCGGTGCCGGCGCAGGGGGTGACCCTCGAGGCGCTCGAGCAGGCCGTGGACGCCGCCCTCAAGGCGATCCCCGCGGACGCGCTCGACCCGGACGCGGTGGAGCGCGCCAAGACGCGGCTCGTCGCGGAGACGATCTATTCCACCGACAGCCAGTCCTCGCTCGCGCGCATCTACGGCTCGGCGCTCGCCATCGGCGAGACCATCGCGGACGTGCAGACCTGGCCCGCCCATATCGAGGCGATCGCCACGGCCGACCTCGCCGCCGTGGCCGAGCGCTACCTCGTGCCGCGTCGGTCGGTGACGGGCTATCTCCGCAAGGCCTGAGGCCTTTTTATCCCTCCCACCGGGAATCCCGCCGCATGGCCTCCGCCGCAACCGTCTCGACGTCGCCCGCCCAGGCGAAGGTGCTCGTCTCCCCGAAGGGCATCGAGGTCTGGCACGTCGAATCGCACGTGGTGCCCCTGATCGCTGTCGCCTTCACCTTCGAGGGCGGCGCCGCGCAGGACCCGCCAGGAAAGGCCGGCGTCGCCCAGATGCTCGCGCGCCTCCTCGACGAGGGTGCGGGCGAGCTCAACTCGGACGCCTTCCAGGAGCGGCTCGCCGCGCGGGCGATCGAGCTCTCCTTCAACGCCGGACCGGACGCCGTCGGGGGCTCGCTCAAGACCCTCCTCAAGCACGCCGACGAGGCCTTCGAGCTCATGCGCCTCGCCCTCGCCGAGCCGCGCTTCGACGCCGACGCCATCGAGCGCGTGCGGGCCCAGACGGTCGCGGGCCTGCGCTACCAGCAGAACGACCCGGGCGTGATGGCGACCCGCCGCTTCTTCGCGGAGGGCTTCGCGGGCCACCCCTACGGCCACCCGTCCTCGGGCACGATCGAGAGCGTCGAGGCGATCACCCGCGAGGACATCGTGGCGCTCCACCGCGCCATCGTGGCGCGCGGCCGTCTCAAGGTCGCGGTGGTGGGCGCCATCGATGCGGACCGGCTCTCCGCCCTCCTCGACCGGGTCTTCGGCGGTCTGCCCGAGGCGCCGGCGCTGAAGCCGGTCGCGCCGGTCGCGCTCCAGGCGCGCGGCTCCCGCGTGGTCGTCGACCTCGACGTGCCGCAATCGGTGATCCGCTTTGGCACCACCGGCATCCCGTGGCGCGACCCGGACTTCATCCCGGCCTACGTGCTCAACCACATCTTAGGCGGCGGCGCCTTCACCTCGCGCCTGTTCCAGGAGGTTCGCGAGAAGCGGGGCCTCGCCTACAGCGTCGGGACCTCGCTGGTCAGCTACCGCGCCGCCGCCATGACCTGGGGCTTCACGGCGACCAAGAACGAGCGCGTCGCCGAGTGCCTCGACGTGATCGCCGCCGAGATGGCGCGGCTCGAGACCGACGGCCCCTCGGACGAGGAGCTCCAGAAGGCCAAGGACTACCTCACCGGCTCCTACGCGCTCGGCTTCGACACCTCGACCAAGATCGCCCACCAACTCGCCCAGATCGCCTTCGAGGGCCTGGGCATCGACTACATCGCCCGCCGCAACGCGCTGGTCTCGGCGGTGACGCAAGCCGACATCCGCCGCGCCGCCACCCGCATCCTCGGCGACGGCAGCATGCTGGTGGTGATCGCGGGACGCCCGACGGGGCTGTGAGGCAGGTCGCGATCGCGGGTCCACCCTGAGTGTCATCCCCGGCCAGAACCTGCTTGCCTGACAGACCCCCGGTGTCATCCCCGGCCGGAGCCCGTCAGGGCGCACGGGAAGAGGATCCAGCACAGTGAATTTGCCGCGAAGCGGCTCCTTTCGATCCCTGCCTGCCAAGAGAGGGTGCTCGGGCACCGTTCAGCTCATCCGACCAGCCCCTCACCCCAGCCCTCTCCCCGCAGGCGGGGAGAGGGGGTATGCTGGATCCCCTTCCCCTCCGCACTTCGTGCTCTGGCCGGGGATGACACTGAGGGTGCTGGATGCCCTTCCCCTCGAGCGGCTGCGCCGCTTCCGGCCGGGGATGACACCAAGGTCCCGGATCGCCTTCCGCTGCGCCCGTCGTGCTGCGGCCGAGGAAGGATAACCCCGCCGAACCCTAGCCGCCCTCCCTCCCCTGCCCTATGGTCCGCTGCGCTTAGGGATGGAGACTAAAACCGCATGGCCCTGAACCTCACGATCGACCTCGCGATGGCCTCGACGATCGGCAGCGGGGGGCTGCCGCAGACCGCTGTGGACGCGGGCCTGTCCGGGATCGAAACCGCCATGAAGCGGCTGCGCGAGGACGACGAGACCGGACGGCTGCCGATTCTCCACATGCCGCGCACCACGGACGACCTCGCCGCGATCAAGGAGGCGGCCGCGTTCCTGCGCGACGACGCCACCGACGTGGTGATCCTCGGCGTCGGCGGGTCGAGCTTAGGGGGGCAGACGCTGGCCCAGCTCAAGGATTACGCGGTGCCCGGCGCCGGGCGCTTCGCGGACGGGCCGCGGATCCACTTCCTCGACAACCTCGACCCCGTGACCTTCGCGCACGTGCTCGACCGGCTGCCGTTGAGCTCCACGCGCTTCGTCGCGATCTCGAAGTCCGGCGGCACCGGCGAGACTCTGATGCAGACCATCGCGGTGCTGTCGTGCCTGCGCAAGGCCGGCCTCAAGCGCCAGCCCGGCGAGATGTTCCTCGGCCTGTCCGAGCCGCGGAAGAACGGCGGCCGGAACGCGTTGCGCGACCTCCTCGAGCCCGAGGGCGTGCGCTTCCTCGACCACCACACCGGCATCGGCGGTCGCTTCTCGGTGCTCACCAATGTGGGCCTGCTGCCCGCCGCCGTGCTCGGCCTCGACGTCGCCGCGATCCGCGCCGGCGCCGCGGACGCCTACGAGCCGATCCGCGCCGGCACGGCGGCCGCCGACGCCCCCGCCGCGCTCGCCGCCGCGACCTCGTTCGCGGCCGCCATGGAGGGCTGGGGGGTCGCGGTCACCATGGCGTATTCCGACCGGCTCGAGCGCTTCACGCGCTGGTGGGTGCAGCTCTGGGCCGAGAGCCTCGGCAAGGACGGCCGGGGCACGCAGCCCGTCGCCGCGATCGGCCCCGTCGACCAGCACAGCCAGCAGCAGCTCTATCTCGCGGGCCCCCGCGACAAGCTCTACACGGTGATCACCACCGGAGTCGCGGGCCTCGGGCCCGTCATGGACGAGGCGCTGTCGCGGCGCGCCGGCGAGCCCGATTTCGCCGGCCGCACCATCGGCGACCTCGTGGCCGCGCAAGGACGCGCCACCGCCGACACCCTGGCCCGCAACGGCCGCCCGACCCGGCGCATGCACATCGAACGCCTGGACGAGCGTACCCTGGGCGAGCTCCTCATGCACCACATGCTGGAGACGATCCTCACCGGCTACGCCATGGGGGTCGACCCGTTCGACCAGCCCGCCGTCGAGGAGGGCAAGATCCTGGCGAAGCGCTATCTCGCGGAGTCGCGAGGGTAATTCTGCCCCACTCGCTACCATTGGTGCGGGTGAAGGGTTTCCTATATGTTCTACAGGATCCGAGTTGCCACCTGGCAACTCGGGGCAACAGAACGAAGTTATGACCCGCGTCCGCCGCCTCGACCCGATCCTCGTCGACCGCATCGCCGCCGGCGAGGTGGTGGAGCGGCCGGCCGCGGCCGTGAAGGAGCTCGTCGAGAACGCGATCGATGCGGGGGCCGGCACGGTCGAGATCACGATCGAGGCCGGAGGGCGGCGCCTCATCCGGGTCGTGGACGACGGGCGCGGCATGAGCCCGGAGGACCTCGAACTCGCAGTCGACCGGCACGCGACCTCGAAGCTCCCGGACGGCGACCTGTTCTCGATCGCGACCCTCGGATTCCGCGGCGAGGCCCTGCCCTCGATCGGTGCGGTGGCGCGCCTCGCCATCACGACCCGCACCGCGGATGCCGACACGGGTTCCTCGATCCTGGTCGAGGCCGGCGTGAAGGGCCCGGTGCGGCCCGCCCCCGCCTCTCCCGGCACCCGCGTCGAGGTCACGGATCTGTTCGCGGCGACGCCGGCGCGGCTGAAGTTCCTGAAAAGCGACCGCTCCGAAGCGCAGGCCGTGGCCGAGATCGTGCGGCGGCTCGCTATCGCGCACCCGCAGATCCGCTTCGTGCTCGCGGGCGACCACCTGACGCCGATCGCCTATCCGCCGGAGCCGGAGGGCGGACTCGGCTTCCTGCGCCGCCTCTCCCGCGTGCTCGGCCCGGAATTCAACGACAACGCGATCCCGATCGAGGTCACCCGCGAGGGCGTGACCGTGTCGGGTTTCGCGGGCCTGCCGACGTTCCACCGCGGCGCCTCGACTCATATCCACTTTGTGGTCAACGGCCGGCCCGTGCGCGACAAGCTCCTGCTCGGGGCGGTGCGCGGGGCCTATGCCGACGTGATGCCCTCGGACCGCCACCCGGTGCTGGCGCTTCGCCTCGACCTCGACCCGCGCTCCGTCGACGTCAACGTGCACCCGGCCAAGACCGAGGTGCGCTTCCGCGACGCGGCCCTCGTGCGCGGCCTCGTGGTCGCGGCCCTGAAGGAGGCCATCACCCGCTCGGGCTTCCGCGCCGCCACGACCGGCGGCGCCCGCACTCTCGACGCGCTGCGCCCCGAAACCGCCCCGCCGCCGCGCCAGGCGCTGCTCGCCGGTCGCGCCTCCTCGTATCGTCATGCGCCCGCCCACGCCCCCGCCTTCGCGGGCTGGCAGGCGCCGCTGGAACCGGCACGCCAAGGGGGCTTCGGCGAAGCCGCGCAGGCTGCGTTCGCGGATGTCGTCCGTCCCTCGGCGGATGCGCGCGCCGGGCTCGAGGCGCCCGACACCGCATCCCTCGAGGCCCCGCTCGGCGCCGCCCGCGCCCAGGTCCACGCCACCTACATCGTGGCGCAGACCCAGGACGGCATCGTGATCGTCGACCAGCACGCGGCGCACGAGCGCCTCGTCTACGAGCGGCTGAAGCGCGAGCGCGCCACGGCCGGCATCGCGCGTCAGCTCCTTCTCATCCCGGAGGTCGTGGAGCTCGATCCCGTGGAGGCCGACCGGGTGCTGGCCGAAGCCGACACACTTGGTTCCCTCGGCCTCGTGGTCGAGGAGTTCGGCCCGGGCGCCATCCTGGTGCGCGAGGTACCCTCCGTCCTGGCCGGCGGACGCATCAAGGCCCTGGTCCAGGACGTCGCGGATGCGCTCGCCGAGTGGGGCGCGGGCGCCGGCGCGGTCGAGGAGCGCCTGGATGCCGTGCTCTCGCGCATGTCGTGCCACGGCTCGATCCGCGCCGGCCGGCGTATGAAGCCGGAGGAGATGAACGCGCTGCTGCGCGAGATGGAGGCGACGCCGCTCTCCGGCCAGTGCAACCACGGCCGGCCGACTTACGTCGAGCTCAAGCTCGCCGACATCGAGCGGCTGTTCGGGCGGCGGTAGGTTTCAGGTTCAACGTCCCGGAACCTACCTACGGGCACCGTCAGATCTCAGGTTCGGCCTCGCCGTACCGTCCGAACACCACCCGGGTCTCCCCGTAATCGCGCCGCTCGATCTCGGAAAAGCCCTCCGGCAGCGCGATCGCGGCGCCTTGCGCCTCCTCGACCACCACGAGCGCGCCCGGCACGAGCCAGCCGCCCTCGGCGCAGGAGCGGAGCGCCCTGGGCGCGAGGTCCTTGCCGTAGGGGGGATCGCAGAACACGAGCGAGAACGGCGGGTTCGGGGCGGCGGCGCCCATGCGGGTGGCGTCGCGGCGGAACAGGCGCGTGGCGCCGCCCAGCCCTAACGCCTCCACGTTCTCGCGGATAAGGCCCCGCGCCTGCGCGCCGTCGTCGACGAAGAGCGCGAAGGCGGCGCCGCGCGAGATCGCCTCGAGCCCCATGGCGCCGGTGCCGGCGAAGAGGTCGATCACGCGGGCGCCCTCGATCGGGTCGTCGTAGGAGTGCGCCAGAATGTTGAATATCGTCTCGCGCAGACGGTCCGAGGTCGGTCGGATCGCATCCGATTTCGGCCCCGCAAGCGCGCGCCCGCGCAGGCGCCCGCCCACGATCCTCACCGCACCGCCCCCGGCGCCACGATCAGCCCTGCGACGGGCTCACGACCGGCCGCGCGGGCCGCCGCGCCCGCCGGGACCGCTCCGGCCCCCGCCCTTCGCGCCGCCCTTCGAGCCTCCTTTGGCTCCCCCGCGTCCGGGAGGTCCGCCGCGCCCGGGCCCGTCCCCGCGCGGAGGACCGCGACGGGGACGATCGTCGGCGCCCCGTCCGGGAGCGTCGCCGCGCGGGGGACCGCGACGGGGCCGGTCGTCGGCGCCGCGCGGGCTGGGCTCGGCGTCGCGGCTGCGGAAGGGACGGTCCGATCCGGCCCCCTCGGGCTTGCGGGCGCGATACGGACGGTCCGATCCCGCGCCTTCGGGCTTGCCGCCGCGATAGGGACGGTCCGATCCGGCGCCTTCCGGCTTGCGCGCCCGATAGGGGCGCTCGGATCCCGGGCCGCCCGTGCGGGCGCGATAGGGGCGGTCCTCGGACGCGCCCTCGGGGCGCCGGGACCGCGCGGGGCGGTCGGAACCCGCACCCGCGGGCCTTTTCGCGCCGTAAGGCCGGTCACCCGAGGAGCGGGGCGCCTCGTCGCGGTCGGGACGGCGGGTCGGGCGGTCGGCACCGGCCGTGCGCGGACGCCGCGGGCGGTCGTCGGCCTCTGGGGCCGGCGCGCTCACGAGGCGCTCGACCAGGACCTTGCGGCCCTCCCCGGCCGTGATGGCGCCGACGCGCTCGTGCTCGCGCTCGGCGCTCTGAGCGCGTGCCTCGCGCGGGTCGGCGCCCCGGCGCGGCGTCTTGCGGGCGGGGCGAGGCTCGTCGCCCGGCGCGCGCCAGACGCTGCGCCGCGGCTCCAAGGGATCGCGCTTGACGCGTTCGGGCTCGGCCCGGCCGCGCGGGCTGCGCTCGTCCAGCCCGCGGGCCGGACGATCCTCGTCGCGGCCTCGTCCGCCGCGCGGGGCGTCGTCGCGGCCCCGGGCCGGCCGCTCCTCGCGGCGGCGCGGCGCCTCGTCCCGCTCCGGCTTCGTCCCGAAGGGGGCGATCGGCTCGCGCACCGCGCTCTCGAAATCGACCCCGGCCTCGGCGGCGAGCGCCTCGCCGAGCTGATCCCGCAGCACCCGCGTACGCACCTCCTCGACGAGGCCGGGTTCGATGTCGCCGAGCTGGAACGGCCCGAAGGAGAGCCGGATCAGCCGGTTTACGCTCAAGCCCAGATGATCGAGGATCCGCTTGACCTCTCGGTTCTTGCCCTCGCGCAGGCCGAGCGTGATCCACACGTTGTCGCCCTGCTCCCGGTCGAGGCGGGCCTCCACGGGCCCGTATTCCATTCCGTCCACGGTGACGCCGTCGCGCAGGCGGTCGAGATCGGCCTGCGTGACCTCGCCGTGCGCCCGCACGCGGTAGCGCCGGAGCCAGCCGGTGTCGGGATGGGCGATCACCTTGGCGAGCCCGCCGTCGTTGGTGAGGAGGAGGAGCCCTTCGGTGTTGATGTCGAGGCGCCCGACCGCCACCACCCGGGGCAGGTCCTCGGGCAGGTTGTCGAACACGGTCGGCCGCCCTTCCGGGTCCCGCGCCGTCGTCACGAGGCCGCGCGGCTTGTGGAAGAGCCACAGGCGCGTGCGCTCGCGGGCCGGCAGCGGCTCGCCGTCGACGGTGATGCGGTCGTCCTTGCCCACGTTCACGGCCGGCGAGGTCAGAACCTCGCCGTTGAGGGTCACGCGCCCGTCCGCGATCATCGCCTCGGCGTCGCGGCGGGAGGCGATCCCCGCGCGGGCGATCACCTTGGCGATCCGCTCCTCCGCGGGCTCGTCGGCGACCAGCCTGGCCTCCGCGGGCAGCACCTTCGGGGCACGCGCCTCGTCGTGCCGGGTCTCGTCGCGCGGGGCGCTGCGCGGCCGGGCGTCGTCGCGGCTGCGGAAGGGACGGTCGCCGCCCGCGCGGGGGGCACGGGCCGGGCCGTCGCCGTCGCGGCTGCGGAAGGGCCTGTCCCCGGCGGGACGCGCCGGACGATCCCCGTCGCGGCTCCGGAAGGGGCGGTCGCCGGCGGCACGGGCGGGACGATCGTCGCCACCGGCGCGGAAGGGACGATCGCCGGCGGGACGCGCGGGACGATCCCCGTCACGGCTGCGGAACGGACGGTCTCCCGCCGGGCGGGCCGGACGCGCCGGGCGCTCGCCGACGTCGCGGGTGCGGCGCGGGCCTTCGCCCGCATCGGCATCCTCGAAGGGCCGGCCGGCCCGGCGGGGCCCCTCGGGCCGCCAGCCCGTCTGCGGGGCATCGCGGTCCTCGAAGCGGCGCCCGCCGGAGGGACGGTCGTCGCCGCGCGCCTTGAACGGGCGGGCCCCGCCTTTGCCGGCCGGCCGGGGGCTGTCCTTGTCGCCGAAGCGAGGGCCGCCCTTGCCCGCGGAGCGGGAGGGACCCTTGCTGGCGGAGCGGGGGCCGCCCTTGGCGGCGCGGTCGCCGCCGGTGCGAGGGCGCTCGGCGCGCCCGCGCGGCGGGCGACCGGTGGTGTCGTCGTTGCTGTCGGTCATGGCGGCCTGATAGCAGAGCGGTGGCTGAGACGCGAGGGCAGTCCCGACCAGGGATGTAGCGCCCTTGGCGGTGCCGGCGAGCGGTCGCGAGGGCGGATATGACAGCGACGGACGGAACGGCGGGTTTGCGGCCGCCCGACCCCATGGGCGAGGCGCTCGCGGAGGCTTCCGCCGCCGCCGCGCGGGGCGAGGTGCCGGTCGGCGCCGTGATCGTGCGCGAGGGCCGGATCATCGCCCGCGCGGGCAACCGTCCCCGGGAGGCGCACGACCCGACCGCGCATGCCGAGATCCTCGCCATCCGCGCGGCCTGTGCGGCGCTTCAGGACGAGCGGCTCACCGATTGCGACCTCTACGTGACGCTCGAGCCCTGCGCCATGTGCGCGGCGGCGATCTCGTTCGCGCGGATCCGGCGGCTGTATTTCGGCGCCGCCGACCCGAAAGGCGGCGCGGTCGAGAGCGGCGTCCGCTTCTTCCACGCGCCCACCTGCCACCACGCGCCCGAAACCTACGGCGGCCTGCGGGAGAGCGAGGCGGGGGCGCTGCTGCGGGCGTTCTTCGCGGAGCGGCGGGGGTGAGGGGTTGGTCGCTCCCTCTCCCCGCTGGCGGGGAGAGGGAGAAAGGCTCACCCCTTCGGCAGCAGTTCCTTCACGAGGGCGCTCGCCCGGGCGAAGTCCATGCGGCCGGCGTACTGGCCGCGGAGGGCGCCGACGACCTTGCCCATGTCCTTCATGGAGGCCGCGCCGGTGTCGCGGATCGCGGCCTCGATCGCCGCCCGGGTTTCGGCCTCGTCCATCTGCTTCGGCAGGTAGGACGCGATCACCTCGGCCTCCTCGCGCTCCTGCTGCGCGAGCTCCGGCCGGCCGTTCTGGTCGTAGATGGCCATGGATTCCTGGCGCTGCTTGATCATCTTCTGCAGCAGGGCGAGGATCTCCTCGTCGGTGGCCTGGCCCTTGCCGGCGCCGCGCGCCTCGATGTCCTTGTCCTTGAGCGCGGCCTGGATCAGGCGGATCGTGCCGAGCTTGCGCTTGTCCCCGGCCTTCATGGCGTCCTTGAGCTCGGTCGTGAAGCGTTCGCGCATGCTGATCGTCTCCTGCTCGCCGGGCCGGCCGGCGTTGACGCGCCGGGGGGCGCTGATTAAGTCACCTGCATGAATGTCGAGGCCGCGTCCGCGGCCCGCCGCCGCGCGGCCTGTCGACCGCCGACTTAGTGAGATCAAAGCCATGCTGCAAGACAGTCACGCCGCCTCCGGCTGGGAGGAACCGCGGCCCACGGCCGTCCTCGTGCTCCAGGACGGCACCGTGCTCGAGGGCTTCGGCATCGGCGCGATCGGGGAGGCATCGGGCGAGGTCTGCTTCAACACCGCCATGACCGGGTACCAGGAGATCCTGACCGACCCGTCCTACGCGGGCCAGATCGTCACCTTCACGTTCCCCCACATCGGCAATGTCGGCACCAACGAGGAGGACGTCGAGAGCGTCAACGCGGCCTCGAACGCGGGCGTGCGCGGCGTGGTGCTCGCCGCCGCGGTCACCGACCCGTCGAACTGGCGCGCCTCGCGCGACCTCGACGCCTGGCTGAAAGCGCGCGGCATCGTCGGGATCACGGGCCTCGACACCCGGGCGCTCACCGCCCTCATTCGCGATCACGGCATGCCGAACGGCGTCGTGGCGCACGACCCCAACGGTCTGTTCGACCTCGAGGCCCTCAAAGTCCGCGCCGCCGGCCTCCCCTCGATGAACGGGCTCGACCTCGTGCCGCTGGTGGCGAGCCAGCAGCGCTTCGGCTGGGAGGAGACCACCTGGGAGCCGGGCCAGGGCTACGGCCGGCAGGGGGAGGCGCGCCATCACGTGGTCGCGATCGATTACGGCGTGAAGCGCAACATCCTGCGCCTCCTGGCGCAGGCCGGCTGCAAGGTCACGGTCGTGCCCGCCGACGCCTCCGCCGAGGACGTGCTGGCCCTGAACCCGGACGGCGTCTTCCTCTCGAACGGCCCCGGCGATCCGTCCGCGACGGGCGAATACGCGGTGCCGGTGATCCGGGAGCTCCTCGAGAGGCGCGTCCCGACCTTCGGGATCTGCCTCGGGCACCAGATGCTTGGCCTCGCGGTCGGCGGGCGCACGGTCAAGATGCACCAGGGCCACCACGGCGCGAACCACCCCGTCAAGGACAAGACCACCGGCAAGGTCGAGATCACCTCGATGAACCACGGCTTCGCGGTCGATCCCGGCAGCCTGCCCGCGAACGCGGTCGAGACCCACGTCTCGCTCTTCGACGGCTCGAATTGCGGCATCGCCCTTACCGACCGCCCGGCCTTCTCGGTGCAGTACCACCCCGAGGCATCCCCCGGCCCGAAGGACAGCCACTACCTCTTCGACCGCTTCGTGAAGCTCATCGAGGACAACAAGGCCAAGGTCTGAGGCCGGCTCCGACCCGGCGGTCCGGACTCCGGCCAGCAATGGTTAACGGTTTCCGGATCGCGCGACACTAACGGCCAAGCTTTGTCCGGCGCGAAGCAGGCATCCGGGCGTCAAGGGCCGAGTTTCATCGACCATGGGCGAAAGGCCGCGCAGTTGCGCTCCGCCCCCAATTTGCGGTAACCGTAGGGACAACATCAAAAAGATCCGACCGCAATCCGATCTTCGGGGGCTATCCGTGACCGTCAACGAGAACACCGCGGACGATTTCGTCCGCCTGCACCGGACGTTCTGCTTCCATCTCGGCGTCGCCGTCGCGCTCGCCTGGATCACGTCCCTCTACGCGGCCTTCTACGCCCCCTGGGTGCGCAACATCCGCCCGCTCCTCGACCCGACGAGCGTCGGCCAGGTGGAGAGCACCTGGGCGTTCCTGTTCGGCATGCCGGTGGTCCTCACCACAGCGTGGATCATGGTGCTGTTCGGCTCCGGAATCCTGCGCGAGCTGCGCCTGTTCAAGAACCAGGCGATCGAGTTCGGCATCGCGGGCGCCGTCGCCTTCACGCTCTTCTACCTCTCGATCGACCGCGCCGTCGCGGCGATGCGCCTCGGCTTCTGAGGCCAACGGCGATCCCTGCTGGCCCCTCGCCGCTGCGGGCGGGGGTGTGACGCCACGAATGTCATCCCCGGCCGGAGCCCGCCAGGGCGCAGGGGAAGGGGATCCAGCACAATCACCTGCTGCGAAGCAGCTCAATACGTCAGCTCATGAGGCGCCGCTTCGCGGCCTCATTGTTTTGCTGGATACCCTTCCCCTCCAGCGGCTGACGCCGCTTCCGGCTGGGGATGACACGGGGAGCGGTCGCGCTTCTGCCCTGCCCTCTCTCGCCCGCGGGGAGGGAATTGGGGCTACCGTCCGCCCCAGACAGCTTCATCGGGAGAACGCCATGGCCGCGGCCACGGAAGACGTGAAGCCGTCCGCCCCCGAGACCTTTACGTTTCCCGACGACGGCCTGATCCCGAACAATCCCCTGCCCCTGATCCTCCGCCGCGGCGCCATCACGCCCACTGCCGGCGACCCGGCCCGCGCGTTCGAGGAGACATTCCGCCGGAACGGCTGGTCCGGGACCTGGCGCAACGGGATCTACAGCTTCCACCACTACCATTCGACGGCGCACGAGGTGCTCGGCATCGCCGCAGGCTCTGCGGCGGTGCGCTTCGGCGGCGAAGGCGGCGCGACCGTGGCGGTGGGCGCCGGCGACGTGGTCGTGATTCCGGCCGGCGTCGGGCACAAGCGGATCGAGGCCAGCCCGGACCTCCTCGTCGTCGGAGCCTATCCCGGCGGCATGGCCTGCGACCTGATCCGCGCCGACCCCGCGGCCGTCGTCGAGGCGCGCCGGCGCATCGCCCGGGTGCCGCTGCCCGATGCCGACCCCGTCGACGGCGCCGGGGGGATGCTCGTCCGGCTGTGGCGAGCCTGAACGCCCGTTGACCGCCGCTTAACGCTGCCCCGCGATACTGCCGCGCGGGCCTCGAGCCCGAGGGACGAGGCCACGAACCGGCACTCAGACTGGAACCAGGAAGGAATACGGCCATGAACTGGCGCGAATACTGGAACCAGGACACACCGATCTATGCCAGCGAGCGCCACAAGGTGCTGCATTATGCCGGCATCGCCCGCGACATCGCCGCCCTGATCCCCTCCCCCGATGCGGTCGTGCTCGACCACGGCAGCGGCGAGGCGCTCTCCGCCGACCGGATCGCCGCACGCTGCGCCCGCCTCTACCTCCTCGACGCCGCTCCCCTCGTGCGCGAACGGCTCGAGCGGCGCTTCGGCGCCCATCCGAAGATCGCCGTGATCGCGCCCGAGGACCTCGAGGCCCTGCCCGACCGCTCGCTCGACCTCGTGGTCGCCAATTCCCTGCTGCAATATCTCGGGCTCGACGAGTTCCGCACGCTGCTCGCGCTCTGGCGCCGCAAGCTCAAGGCGGACGGGCGCCTGGTGCTCGCCGACGTGATCCCGCCGGAGGTGAGCCCGGTCACCGACGCCCGCGCGCTCCTCGCCTTCGCGTGGACGGGCGGCTTCGTGAAGCACGCGCTCATGAGCCTCGCGCGCACGGCCTTGTCCGACTACCGCAAGGTCCGCGACGAGCTCGGCCTGTCGCAATACGCCGAATCCGAGATGATCGAGATCCTGCGCGACGAGGGCTACCGGGCCGAGCGCCTCGCCCGCAACATCGGCCACAACCAGGCCCGCATGACGTTCTCGGCCCGGCCGCTCTGACGGCGCCCTGACCCGCCGCCGCGCCGGCCCTCGGCACAGCCGCCCTGCCGCGACCTTGATCCACCGGCGTGCCGGCCCTTGGCGCGGCGGGCGCATCCGGTGCACAACACGGCCTCGCCCCAGTCCCGCGAGGCCCCGATGGACGATCTTCCCCTTGCCGCCGAATTCCCCGCCGCGACCCGCGAGCGCTGGCTCGCGCTCGTCGAGGGTGTGCTGAAGGGCGCGGATTTCGAGAAGCGCCTGGTCTCGCGCACCCACGAGGGCATCCGGATCGAGCCGCTCTACCCGAAGGCGGAGGGGGCCGAGCCGATCCTGCGAACCGATCGCGCGCCCTGGCGCGTGTCGCAGCGCGTCGACCATCCGGACCCGGAGCAGGCGGCCGCGCTGGCGCTCGCCGACCTCGAAGGCGGCGCCGACGCCCTCGCGCTCGTCCTCGCCAAGGCGCCGGCGGCGCGCGGGTTCGGCCTGCGGGCCGAGACCGTCGACGACCTCGACCGGGCGCTCCAGGGCACGATGCTCGACCTCGTCCACCTTCGCCTGGATGCCGGCGGGCGCGGCCGGCAGGCGGCCGCGATGCTCGTGGCTCTCGCGGAGCGGCGCGAGCATCGCCTCGCCGACCTCCAGATCGACCTCGGCCTCGATCCCCTGGGCGCCATGGCGGCCATGGGGCTCCTCTCGGCCTCCTGGGACGTCGTCGCGGCGCGGTGCGCCGACACGCTCGCCGGGCTCGCCGAGCGCGGCTTTCAGGGGCACGCCTTCCTGGCCGACGGGCGCCCCTATCACGAGGCGGGCGCCGGCGAGGCGCAGGAACTCGCCGCGGTGCTCGCAACGGGCGCGGCCTATCTCCGGGCGCTCGAGGCCGGCGGCCATCCCCTCGACGCCGCGCGGCGCTCGTTGAGCTTCCTCCTCGTCGCCGATGCGGACGAGTTCCTCACCGTGGCGAAGTTCCGGGCGCTGCGGCGCCTCTGGGCCCGGGTCGAGGCGGCCTGCGGGCTCGACCCCGTTCCCGTGCGCCTGCACGCGGAAACCGCCTGGCGCATGACGACCCAGCGCGACCCCTGGGTGAACCTGCTGCGCACCACGCTGGCCGCCTTCTCGGCCGGAATCGGCGGCGCCGACGCCGTGACGGTGCTGCCCTTCACGGCGGCGCTCGGCCTCCCCGACGCCTTCGCGCGGCGCCTCGCCCGCAACACCCAGCACGTGCTCCTGGAGGAAGCGAATCTCTGGCGCGTCACCGACCCCGCGGCGGGCTCCGGCGCCTTCGAGGCGCTGACCAACGCCCTCTGCGAGCGGGCCTGGAGCGGGTTCCAGGAGATCGAGCGCGAGGGCGGCCTCGTCGGGAGCCTGCGCGGGGGAGCCTTGCAGGCGCGCATCGCCGCCGTGCGCGATGCGCGCGAGCGCGCGGTCGCGACCCGGCGCGACCCCATCACGGGCACGAGCGAATTCCCCCACATCCGCGAGGAGCCCATCTCCGTGCTGATGCCCTTCCCCGCGGGTGCTGCGGTCTCCGGCGCCGGAGCGCCGCCCTCCCCGCCTGCGGGCGCGGCCATGGTCGTGCCATTCTCGTCCCTCATCGAAGCTGCGGCGGGCGGTGCGTCGCTGCGGGACCTCGCGGCCGGAGCGTCCGGCGTCGAGCCGGTCGCGATCGCCGCGCTGCCCTCGAGGCGCGTCGCGGAGCCCTTCGAGCGCCTGCGCGACGCGGCGGATGCCCATCGCGACGCGGCGGGCGAGCGGCCCCGGGTGTTCCTGGCCAATCTCGGCCCGGTCGCTTCCTTTACGGCACGTGCGACTTTCGCAAAGAACTTCTATGAAGCTGCCGGAATAGAAGCGGTCAGCGGCGACGGATGTTCGAACATGGATGAATTGCGGCAAGCTTATCGGAAGGCTAACGCGAAGCTTGCGTGCATCTGCTCCTCAGACGAAGTCTATCAGGAACACGCCGTCGAAGCCCTCAGGGTCTTGCATGAAGAGGGTGCTTCGCGTATACACCTCGCAGGGCGCCCCCGAGACCTAGAACAAGAATTGGGGCGGTTGGGCATTAGCGCCTTCATCTTTATTGGCTGTGACACGCTCCGGGTTCTGGCGGAGGCTCTCGAGGCCGCCCGCGCATGATCCGGCGTCTCTCCTGACCCGTGGGAAGAAACTGAATCCATGCGCAAGACGACCCTCTTTTTCGCTGCCCTCGGGCTGGGCCTCACCTCCATGAGCGCCGCGTCGGCCGAGCCGAAGAGCTACAACGGCACCTGGAGCGTGCGCCTCGTGACCGAGGCGGGTGGCTGTGATTCCTCGTATTCCACCACCGTGGCGATCGCGGACGGTCAGGTCCGCGCCGTGTCGGGCGGCGCCTCGGTGTCGGGCGGGATCGGCCGCGACGGCAGCGTCGCGCTCGGCATCCAGCAGAGCATCGCCCGCGGCGACGCCTCGGGCCGCCTCGCGGACCGCTCCGGCTCCGGCACCTGGCGGGTCGCCATGCTGGGCTGCACCGGCCGCTGGACTGCCCAGCGCCTCACCCTCACCGCCGACAATCGCTAAGTCTCCCTTTTTCTTTCGCCGTGACGAGGAAGCCGCCGCATCCCTGATGCGGCGGCTTTGCCGTTCTGCGATAGCTGCACGGGCGGCGGCGGGTGATTCGCCTGGCGCCCGGCGCCCGTGCCTCCGGAACCGCCCTCCGAAGCTTTGCGTTAGCAGCGGGTTCGGGGCGGGCCGCCTTGAGGTCGCCTGCCCCCTCGACCGGCCGCCGGCTCCCCGGCGCCTCAGCACGGAGACGACAATGCGGCTCACTACCTGGTTCGGCGCGGCTCTGGCGGTGGGCTCCGGCTTCCTGGCTCTCGAAGCCCAGGCGCAGGCGAACAAGTTCGACGGCCGCTGGAGCGTCGAGGTCATTACCGAATCGGGCGGCTGCGACCGCGCCTACCGCTATTCGGTCATGATCGAGGACGGCAAAGCCCGCTACGGCGGCCAGGAGGCCTTCACGGTCACCGGCCAGGTCGTCGCAAGCGGCGCCGTGAACGCCACGATCAGCCACGGCCAGGATCGCGCCGAGGTGACGGGCCGCCTCGAGGGCAACCTCGGCACCGGCACCTGGAAGGCAGCCGGCACGAGCCGCACCTGCGCGGGGCGCTGGAACGCGGAGAAGCGCGGCTGATCCGCATCCCGGCCGGCCGCGGGACCCCTTTCCGACCGATCCCGGCAGCGCCGTAGCCTCGCGGCCTGATTCGCTCTAAAATTCTGGTTACGTTGATCTTTGACGCGCCCCCGCGCATTGACGGATCGCCATGACCAGAATCCCGGATTTCACGACCGTCGCCTGGGGCAACCCGACCGCCGCCACGCCTGCGCCGGCCGCCGAGCCCTGGCTTACGCCCGAGGGCATCGCCGTGAAGGGAGCCTACGGCTCGGGCGACCGCGCCGGGCTCGACTTCCTCGATACCTATCCGGGCCTGCCGCCTTACCTGCGCGGCCCCTATCCCACCATGTACGTCAACCAGCCCTGGACGGTCCGCCAGTACGCGGGCTTCTCCACGGCCGAGGATTCGAACGCCTTCTACCGGCGCAACCTGGCGGCCGGCCAGAAGGGCCTCTCCGTCGCCTTCGACCTCGCGACGCACCGGGGCTACGATTCCGACCACCCGCGCGTCGCCGGCGACGTCGGCATGGCGGGCGTCGCGATCGACTCGATCTACGACATGCGCACGCTCTTCGCCGGGATCCCCCTCGACCAGATGAGCGTGTCGATGACCATGAACGGCGCGGTGCTGCCCGTCATGGCGCTCTACATCGTGGCCGCCGAAGAGCAGGGCGTGCCGCACCACAAGCTCTCGGGCACGATCCAGAACGACATCCTCAAGGAGTTCATGGTCCGCAACACCTACATCTACCCGCCCTCGGGATCGATGCGGATCATCTCGGACATCTTCGGCTACACCTCCCAGCACATGCCGAAGTTCAACTCAATCTCGATCTCCGGCTACCACATGCAGGAGGCCGGGGCGACGCAGGACCTGGAACTCGCCTACACGCTCGCCGACGGTGTCGAATACATTCGCGCCGGTATCGCCGCCGGGCTCACGATCGACCAGTTCGCGCCGCGCCTGTCGTTCTTCTGGGCGGTCGGCATGAACTTCTTCATGGAAGTCGCGAAGCTGCGCGCGGCGCGCCTCCTGTGGGCGAAGCTCGTCAAGGGCTTCAACCCGCACACCACGAAGTCGCTGCCGCTTCGCACCCACTGCCAGACCTCGGGCTGGTCGCTCACCGCGCAGGACGTGTTCAACAACGTGGCCCGCACCTGCATCGAGGCCATGGCGGCGACGCAAGGGCACACGCAGTCGCTGCACACCAACGCGCTCGACGAGGCGCTGGCGCTGCCCACCGATTTCTCCGCCCGCATCGCCCGCAACACGCAGCTCTTCCTCCAGCAGGAGAGCGGCACCACGCGGATCATCGACCCCTGGGGCGGCTCCTACTACGTGGAACGCCTGACCCACGACCTCGCCGCCAAGGCGTGGGCGCACATCCAGGAGGTCGAGAGCTTAGGGGGCATGGCAAGGGCCATCGAGGCCGGCATCCCGAAGCTGAAGATCGAGGAGGCGGCGGCGCGCACGCAGGCGCGGATCGATTCCGGCCTCCAGAAGATCGTCGGCGTCAATTGCTTCAAGCCCGAGAACGAGGCCCCGCTCGAGATCCTGAAGGTCGACAACAGCCACGTGCGCCGGCACCAGATCGAGAAGCTGCGGCGCCTGAAGGCCGAGCGCGACGGGACGGGCGTCGAGGCGGCGCTGAACGCCCTGTCGGCCTGCGCGCAGAGCGGTGAAGGGAATCTGCTCGATCTTGCCGTGAAGGCCGCGCGCGCCAAGGCGACGGTGGGCGAGATCTCGGACGCGCTCGAGCGCGTGTGGGGCCGCCACCGGGCCGAGATCCGCGCCATCTCGGGCGTCTACAAGCAGGAGGTCGGGCGCATGTCGGATTCGGTCGAGCGCGTGCGGCGCCTCGTGGAGGCCTTCGAGCACGACGACGGCCGACGGCCGCGCATCCTCGTCGCCAAGATGGGCCAGGACGGGCACGACCGCGGCCAGAAGGTGATCGCCTCCGCCTTTGCGGATCTCGGCTTCGACGTCGACATCGGCCCGCTCTTCGCGACGCCTGCGGAAGCGGCGCGGCAGGCGATCGAGAACGACGTGCACATCATCGGCGTGTCCTCGCTCGCGGCCGGTCACCTCACGCTCGTGCCGGAGCTGAAGGCGGAGCTCGCGCGCTACCGCCGCGAGGACATCATGATCGTGGTGGGCGGCGTGATCCCGCCGCAGGACTTCGAGGCACTTTACGCCGCCGGCGCCTCCGCGATCTTCCCGCCCGGCACGGTCATCGCGGACGCGGCCGAGAAGCTCCTCCACGAGCTCAACCGGCGGCTCGGCTACGGGCCGCGGGCGGCGGCGGAGTAGCGCCATGGACGAGGCCGTCGCGCGGACCCTGGACCGGGCGAGCCTCGTCAAGCGCCTGCGCGAGCTCAAGCCGGAGTTCAGGAAGGCGGGCGTCACCCGCCTTGCGATCTTCGGCTCGCGTGCCCGGGGCGACAACCGCCCCGACAGCGACGTTGACGTGCTGATCGATGTGGACCCCGACCGCAAGTTCTCCCTGTTCGACCTCGTCGGCGTGTCGCACCTGATTCAGGATCACCTCGGACTCGAAAACCATGTCGAGATGCGTCGCAGTCTCGAGGAGGCGTTCGCCCGCGAGATCGAGCCGGACGTCGTCGAGATCTTCTGATGGATCGCAGGGCCATCACCCGCATCGGTCATGCGCTGAGCGCGATCGCGGACCTGCGGCTCCTGATGCAGGATCGCGACCGAGCCGCGCTCGACCGCGACCGCCTCGTGAGAGCGGCGTTCGAACGCTTCGTCGAGATCATCAGCGAGGCATCACGCCACATCCCTGAGCGATTGAAGGCCACGGAGCCGCAGATCCCCTGGCGCCAGATCGCAGACGCCGGCAACCAGATCCGTCACGCCTATCACAAGGTAGACGCGGCTGTTCTGTGGAACATCTACGAGACGCATCTCAGCCCGCTCGACAGCGCTTCAGCGGATCAAAGCGCTCGCCTCCGGCGAGCCCGAGGGGCGCTAGAGTGCCAGGCGCGGATGCGCTGCTCGAGCCCTCGTCAGCTCCCCGCCCGCTCGATCGCCCGCCGGACCACCTGCTGGACGTCCCCGTTCGACAGGAAGAGGTCGTGGTTGATGAAGCCGCCGGTGAATTCGGAGGCGTCGGCGACGCGCACCCCGAGCGCCTCGAGGCGCCCCCGGTCGACGGCGCCGGCGCGAACGCCGCCCGCGATCTGGCTCGACACCGCGAGCGCGCGGTCGTTCCGGGACGAGATCACGGTGATCTTGCGCGCGTCGGGGCCGAGCTTCTCCATGGAGCGGGCAAAGAGATCGAAATCCACGTCCGGCGCCGCCATCACAATCGAAGCGATGCGCGCCATCGCGGCGTCGCCGCCGCTCGCGCGCAGCATGCGCAGGGTCTCGAGCGTCAGGAGCGTGCCCATGGAATGGGCCACCACATGGATGCGCCCGCCGCTCGGCGAGTGGGCGAGCGCGAGGAGCAGCTCCTCCAACGCATCGCGCGACCACATCGCGGCTTCGCGGTCGCCGACGTAGTTGAAGGTCGAGCCGGCCGAAGGCCAGGTGAAGAGCGCGGTGGCGCCGTCGAACCCAATGCCGTGCGAGAGCTGCGCGGTGCTCAAGGCCGCGGTCTCGAAGCTCTCGCGGTAGCCGTGCACGTAGAGCAGCACGTCGCGCCCGAGCGCGGCCTGGGCGAAGGCCGCCGCGGCGCCGTCCTGCGCGAGATCAGCGACCCCCGCCACGGCCCAGTCGCCCCGCACCGCCGAGCTGATCCGCCCGGTGATCGAGGCTTCGGGCGGCGTGACCTGCGCCCGCGCGAAGACGAGTCCCTGCGCGCGCTGGGTGCCGAACCACGGCTTCTGGAGCGGGTCGCCGACGGGCCGGCGCGTCGTGGCGACGAGCAGCGTCGGGTCGTCCGCGACCGTGGCTCCCCGTGAGGCCACCGAGCCGGTCGTGCCGGATTCCGTCGTCCAGCAGCCCGCGAGGGCGAGGCCCAGGGCGGCGGCAAGGCAGGCAGGGCGCAGCGTCGATCGGAGCATGGAAAGCGGGGCCGTTGGGGAGCGGAGGCAGGCGGGGTCGGCTTCCTCGCCGCCGATCGTGGCGAGGGCAAGGCCGCGAAGTCGCAAGCGGCGGCAGTCAACCCCGCGTGAGCAGGAGGGGATGCGGCCGCAAGCGCCCTTGATCCCGCCGCGCGCAGGCCTCACGTCAAGGACGATGACCCTCCTCAGACGTATGCTCCTCCTGTTCCTGTTCGTCTTTCTCGTCCCGCTCGCCGCCCACGGCCTGTGGTGGGCGGCCCGCGAGGACGTGGCGCCGAACTGGCGCCGGGCCGACTGGTCCTCGGCCGACCTGCTGCCGCCGCCCGCGGGCGCGCCTCAGGCCATCGTCCACGTCTATGCCGCACGGGTGGGCCGCTGGCGCGGCATCTTCGCCCACCATTCCTGGATCGTGGTCAAGGAGGCGGGCGCCTCCCGCTACACCCGCTACGACAAGGTCGGCTGGGGCAGCCCGGTGCGCACGGACGGCTGGGCCCCGGACGCGCGCTGGTTCGGCAACGCGCCCAAGCTCATCGTCGCCATCGAAGGCGCGGAGGCCGAGCGCCTCATCCCGAAGGTCCGCGAGGCGGTCGCCGCCTACCCCTACCGCGGCTGGGGCGACTACCGGGCCTGGCCGGGTCCGAACTCCAACACCTTCGTGGCCCACGTGATGCGCCAGGTCCCGGAGCTCACCGCGGCCCTGCCCCCGACCGCGATCGGCAAGGACTGGCTCCCCACCGCCAGCATTCTGGCTCTGACCCCGAGCCGCACGGGGATCCAGCTCTCCTTCGGCGGCCTTGCCGGGCTGTCGCTCGGCTGGGTCGAGGGCGTGGAGATCAACCTCCTCGGCCTCGTCGCCGGGCTCGACGTCCGGCGGCCGGCGATCAAGCTGCCGGGCTGGGGCCGGATCGGGTTCGAGGCGGTGACCTGGTAGGGTCGCCCCGGTGTCATCCCCGGCCGGAAGCAGCGCAGAAGAATGAGGTCCAGGACCTGCGGTGTCATCCCCGGCCGGAGCCCGCCAGGGCGGAGGGGAAGGGGATCCAGCACAGCAAATTGCTGCGAAGCAGCTCCGCTTTCTTAAGATCATAAGGCGCCGCTTCGCGGCGTCATCGTTTCGCTGGATCCCCTTCCCCTCCAGCGGCAAGCCGCCTCCGGCCGGGGATGACAAAGAGGGTTCTCTTTGCTTCGGAGAAGGCTCCGCCCACGGATGACACGGAGTCCTACGCCCTGGGCTGCCCGTTGCGCGCCCGCCGGGATCCCGGCACAAGTCCGGCATGGATTCGCCGCGCCCGCCCAACCCCGTGACCGCCGAGGCCGTTGCGGCCGGGGACCGGGCGGCGCTGGCGCGGGCCATCACCCTGATGGAATCGCGCCGGGCCGACCACCGCGGCGAGGCGCGGGCCCTGCTCCAGGAGCTGATGCCCCGGACCGGCGGGGCGGTGCGGGTCGGGATCACCGGCGTGCCGGGCGTCGGCAAGTCCACGGCCATCGACACGCTGGGCAGCCGCCTCACCGCGAAAGGGCACCGGGTCGCGGTGCTCGCCGTCGATCCGTCCTCGACGCGCACCGGCGGCGCGATCCTCGGCGACAAGACCCGCATGGCGCGGCTCGCCGCGGACGCAAACGCCTTCATCCGCCCTTCCCCGTCGTCCGGAACGCTCGGCGGCGTGGCGGCGAAGACGCGCGAGACCATGCTGCTCTGCGAGGCGGCCGGGTTCGACGTCATCCTGGTCGAGACCGTGGGCGTCGGCCAGTCCGAAACCGCGGTCGCGGATCTGACCGACTTCTTCCTCGTCCTCATGCTGCCCGGCGCCGGCGACGAGTTGCAGGGCATCAAGAAGGGGATCCTGGAGCTCGCCGACATGATCGCGGTCAACAAGGCCGACGATGCCGGACCGCGCGCCACCGCGGCCGCCGCGGAATACCGCGCCGCGCTCCACATCCTCACGCCCGCATCGCCGGCCTGGACGCCGCCGGTCGTCACCGTCTCCGGTCTGACGGGCGCGGGCCTCGACGAACTCTGGGCCAAGGTCCTCGACCACCGCGGGCGGCTCGAGGCGACGGGCGAATTGCAGGCGAAGCGCCGCGCGCAGGACACGAAATGGATGTGGGCCCTCGTCCACGAGCGGATGCACGAGCGCCTCACCGGCGATCCGCGGGTGCGCGGGCGCGTCCCCGAGATCGAGCGCGCCGTTGCGGCCGGGACCCTGTCGCCCAATGCGGGGGCGGACGAGATCGCCGGGCTGATCGGCCTGTCCTGACGCCGCGACATTGAGGTCAAGATGACGAAAAATCGCCCGCCCCGCCTCCTCGTCACCGGCTTCGGCCCGTTCCCGGGAATTCCGAAGAACCCGAGCGAAGTCGCGGCGAGGCGGATCGCCCGCGACCCGCGCTGGCGGCGGCTCGGGATCGAGGTCGAGGCGCTGGCGCTCTCCACCACCTACGACGCGGTGGAGCGCGAATTGCGGCCGGCGCTCGCGCGCAGCCGGCCGGATGCGCTCCTGATGATCGGGGTAGCGGGACGCTCCCGCGAGGTGCGGGTCGAGACGAGGGGCCTCAACCGCGCCAGCATTCTCCTGCCCGACGCCGCGAAGGTGCGCCCCGTCCGGCTCCAGCTGGAGCGGGCGCCGCTCGCCCGGGTCACCCGGGCCAGGCCGCTCCGGCAGGTCGTGACCTTGAGGCGCCATGGCTTCCGCGCCCGCGCCTCGATCAATGCCGGCCACTATCTCTGCAACGCGTCCTATTTCGCGGCGCTGCCGCAGAGCCATCCGGTCCTGTTCGTCCACATCCCGAAACCGGGTCGCGCCGTGCGCAAGAGTCCGGGGGCACGCCGGGGCCGCTCCTGGCACGAGCGTCTCGCGGCCGCCCTGGGCGAGGTGGGGCTCGACCTGCTGCGCCAGGCGCGGCAGGCCTGACCGCCTCGGTCCAAGGGACCTTCAGGCAGACGCGCCAAGCCTGACTGCCTCAGGCCAGGGGGCGGGCCGGCAGACGCAGGTGGTCCGGCCGCCTCAGGCCAGGGGACCTGCGGGCCTGATGGCCCCGACCTCGATCCCGTTCCAGTTCCGCAGCACCGGGCGCGCCATGCGCTCGACCGAGAGGCGCGCCTCGCCCTCGACCGGGAGGAGCCGCAGGATCAAGGCCGCCATCACGGCCTCCGCGGCGCGGGTGCCGCCGTCGTCCATCTTGAGGGCGATGCCGTAGCCGAGTTCCGGCAGAGCGCCGCAATAGACCGCCTCCGCCCCGGTCTTCACGAAGGCGCGCTCCTTCAGGACCTCCATGAGCCGGGTGTCGAAACGGCCCGTCCCCGCCACCATGAAGGGGTGACGCGCCACCGCCTGGCGGATCCGCCGCGCGGCTTGCGCGCAGCCCCGGGAGATCCCGATCCCGGCCCCGAACTTGGCGAAGCCGAAGGCGAGCGCGTCGAGGGGCACCGCGTAGGTCGGGATCGAGCAGCCGTCGACGCCACGGGTCTCGGGAGTATGCGAGGCGCCGGTGAGATCCTCCAGCGCGGCCCGGACCGTCTCCTGGACCCGGTGCCCGGGCGTCACGTAGCCCTTCGGATCCTCGTCGAGACCACAGGCGAGGCAGACGAAGCCCGCATGTTTGCCCGAGCAGTTGTTGTGGAGCGGGCCCGGCGTCCCGCCCGCCGCGGCGAGCGCGCGGGACGCGGCCTCGCCGAGCGGCCAATGGGCGCCGCATTCGAGGCAGGCCTCGACTTGGCCGGCCTTGGCCAGCATGGCGGCGGCGGCCGCGACATGCTCGGGCTCGCCCGAATGGGACGCGCAGGCGAGCGCGATCTCGGCATCCGTGAGCCCGTAGCGGTCTGCGAGACCGCTCTCGAGAAGCGGCAGCGCCTGTAGGGCCTTCACGGCCGAGCGGGGGAAGACCGGACGCTCGCCGTCGCCGGTCGCGAGCACCGTCGCGCCTTCCGCGTCGACCACCTGCACGGCGCCGCGATGGCGCGACTCCACCCGCGACCCGCGGGTCACCTCGACGAGAACCGGATTGTCCATGAAACGACTCGTTTGAAGGGAGGCGGACTTGTGGAGAGGCGGGGTGCGGATGTCAAAGGCCTGTACTCCGGGCCGAGGCGTCCCGTCCGGCTGCTCCGGGGAGCGTGCCTTCGCGATGCTGCCGCAGCCGGCACCAGTTCCCTCGGCCCGGAAAATGTGCTCCGGGCCGGGGCCGTCGAGAGGGACGTCCCACGGCTGTGGAACCATCGGCTGCGGCGGCGCTTGTAAATCCGCAAAGCTTGGGCGCCACCGCAAGGCGGCCGGGCCGGCCGATGGGGATAGGCGTCATCTGGGGAGAGCGTCGATGCGCGTAGCGATGATTGGTTCGGGGTATGTGGGTCTGGTGTCGGGGGCGTGCTTTGCCGATTTCGGCCACGACGTGTGCTGCGTCGACAAGGATCCCGCCAAGATCCACGCTCTGAACGCCGGACAGATCCCCATCTTCGAGCCGGGGCTCGCCGACCTCGTCGCGAAGAGCACCCGCGAGCGACGCCTCTCCTTCACCACCGACATCGCCGAAGCGGTCCGCAGCGCCGAGGCCGTATTCATCGCGGTCGGCACCCCCTCCCGCCGCGGCGACGGACACGCCGACCTCTCCTACGTCCACCAGGCCGCGCGCGAGATCGCTCAGGTCATGGGCGGCTACACCGTCGTGGTGACCAAATCCACCGTGCCCGTGGGCACCGGAGACGAGGTCGAGCGCATCATCCGCGAGACCCGGCCCGACGCCGAGTTCGCGGTGGTCTCCAACCCCGAGTTCCTGCGCGAGGGCGCGGCCATCGCCGACTTCAAGCGCCCCGACCGCATCGTCATCGGCTCCGAGGACGAGCGCGGCACCGAGGTCATGCGCGAGCTCTACCGGCCGCTCTACCTCAACCAGGCCCCCATCCTCGTGACCTCCCGCCGCACCGCCGAGCTCACGAAGTATGCCGCGAACGCGTTCCTGGCCACCAAGATCACCTTCATCAACGAGATTGCGGATCTCTGCGAGCAGGTGGGCGCCAACGTGCAGGACGTGGCCCGCGGCATCGGGCTCGACAACCGCATCGGCGGCAAGTTCCTGCATGCGGGTCCGGGCTACGGCGGCTCGTGCTTTCCCAAGGACACGCTGGCCTTGATCAAGACCGCGCAGGACCACGCCGCGCCGATCCGGATCGTCGAGACGGTGGCGGCCGTCAACGAGCAGCGCAAGCGCGCCATGGGGCGGAAAGTGGTGCAGGCCTGCGGGGGCTCCGTGCGGGGCAAGACGATTGCGGTGCTGGGTCTGACCTTCAAGCCGAACACCGACGACATGCGCGACGCGCCGTCGCTGTCGATCGTCACGGCGCTGCAGGACGCGGGCGCGAAGGTCAGGGCCTACGATCCGGAAGGGATGGCGGCGGCCAAGGCGCTTCTGCCGGAGGTGGAGTATGCGGGCGACGCCTATGCCTGCGCGACGGGGGCTGACGCGCTCGTGATCGTGACCGAGTGGGACATCTTCCGGGCGCTGGACCTGAAGCGGCTCAAGGGTCAGCTCGCCGCGCCCGTGGTGGTGGACCTGCGCAACGTATATCGTCCCGAGGAGATGAAGAAGCACGGCTTCACCTACGTCTCCATCGGGCGGCCCACCCTCCAGACCGAAGAGGAGGCCGCGGCCGAGCCGGAGAGCGACACAGGGCCCGAGATCATCCCCTTCCCGATCCAGCCGCGCACCGGCCTGAAGGCCACCGGCACGGACGATTCCGACTGAGGCCAGTCGGGCCGGGACCCCGCAAGCCCCGCGTGGTCCCGGGCCAGGATTGAGCCGAGCCGCCATCGGCCCTATGCCTGCACCGGAGGTACTGGCAGGGCAGGTTCGATGGGCGTGATGGATTACGAGGCCGAGTACAACAACCGAGCCCGGGTGCCGGAGCATCCCGGCATCATCCGGACCTGGGTCCGCGACGCGGCCGCCTATCGCGAGGCGGCCCGTGCCCGCTTCTCCACTCTCCCCTACGGCGCAAGCGAGCGCCAGGCGATCGACCTCTTCGAGCCGGACGAACCCCGCGGCGGCACGGTCCTGTTCGTCCATGGCGGCTACTGGCAGGCTCTCGAGCGCTCCGCCTTCAGCCACCTCGCACGCGGCCTCAACGCGCACGGGATCGCGGTGGCGCTGCCGGGCTACGATCTCAGCCCCGCGGTGCGGGTCGGCGACATCGTCGACCAGGTCCGCGCCGCGTGCCGGGCGCTCGCCGGGCGCGGTCCGCTCGTGGTGGCGGGCCATTCCGCCGGAGGGCACCTGGCGGCCTGTATGCTCGCCACCGACTGGGCGGCGCTCGGCGCGCCGGCCGGGCTCGTGCCGGCGGCCTATGCGATCTCGGGGCTCTTCGACCTTAAGCCGCTCGTCTCCACCTCGGTCAACACGGCGCTCGGTATGGACGAGGCGGAGGCCGGGCGCCTGAGCCCGCTCCTCTGGACCCCACCCGCGGGCACGCGCCTCGATGCGGTGGTGGGCGGCGACGAGAGCAAGGAGTACCTGCGACAGAGCCGCGTCATCGCGGAACGCTGGGGCGCGGCGGGCGTCGCCACGCGCTATGAGGCGATCCCCGGCGCCAACCACTTCACCATGATCGCGCCGCTGGCGAATCCCGATTCCGCCATGACGCGCCGGGTGGCCGACCTCGTCCGCGCCTGACGCGAACCCGCCAGCCCGGTTCGGGCGCGACGAGGCTTGGCAGCCTCCGCCCGCTGCCGCTATGACGGGGCATCACCAGTTCCGGAGCGCCCGATGCAGACCTTCTTCGTCGAGATCAAGTGCAAGCTCGGCAAGACCTACGCGGTCGCGAGCGCCCTCGCGGACCGGGAGATCGCGTCCGAGATCTACTCCACGGCGGGCAATTACGACATCCTCGCCAAGTTCCACCTCGACGACGGCGTCGACATCGGCCATTTCGTGGCCGAGCACGTGCAGACGATCCCCGAGATCGCCGACACGCACACGATCATCACCTTCAAGGCCTTCTGATCCCTCGGGCGCGGGCACCGCTCGATCGGCTGGCCGCATCGCGGCCGCCCCCGACGGGCTCGTCGGAACGCCTCAGGCCCGCGAGCTCCGCTCGATCAGCCGGCCGATGAAGGCCTCGCATTTCGCGAGTTCCTCGGCCGCGATCCACTCGTCGGCCTTGTGGGCCTGGTCGATGTGGCCCGGCCCGATCACCACCGTCGGCACCTCCGCGATGGTCTGGAACAGGCCGGCCTCGGTGCCGTAGGCCACCTTGGCGTGGTCGTTGCGGCCGGCGAGCGCCTTGGCGAAGGTGACGATTTCGGCCTCCGGCGCAGTGTCGAGACCGGGAAAGCCCGCATAGACCTCGACGTCGATCCCCGTCGCCGGGCCGACCGCCCGCATGCGCGGCTCGAGCTCCGTGCGGGCGTAGCGCTCCACCTCCGCCACGAGGGCGTCCGGGTCCTCGCCCCCGATGGTGCGGACCTCGAACACGATCTCGCAGGCCTCCGGCACGATGTTGAGGGCGGTCCCGCCGTGCAGGATGCCCACATGGGCGGTCGAGACCGGCACATCGTAGAGGGCGTCGCTCGGCCCCCGGGTCGCCAGGCGCTCCGCCATGCGGTTGAGGAAGACCACGATCTCGGCGCCGTAGGCGACCGCGTTGACGCCCTGCGGGGCGAGCGAGGAATGGCACGTCAGGCCGCGCACCCGCACCCGGACGCTGCGCTTGCTCTTGTGGCCGATCACCACCTGCATGCCGGTCGGCTCGCCCACGAAACAGGCCTCCGGCCGCACGGGCCTGGTCCGCAGGCGCTCCACGAGCCCCCGCGCGCCGACGCAGCCCACCTCCTCGTCATAGGAGAAGGCGAGGTGGATCGGCCGGGCGAGGTCGGCTTCCCTCATGCGTTCCGCGGCGGAGAGGCAGCAGGCCAGGAAACCCTTCATGTCGCAGGCGCCGCGGCCGTAGAGGCGCCCATCGTCCTCGCGCAAGGCGAACGGGTCCGAGGACCAGGCCTGGCCGTCCACAGGGACCACGTCGGTGTGGCCGGAGAGGATGTAGCCCGGTGCGTCCGCGGGACCGATCGTGGCGAAGAGGTTGGCCTTTTGCCCCGTGGCGTCCGGAATCCGCTCGCTCGCGAAGCCCAGCGCCGCCAGGTGGGCCTCGACCCAGTCGATCAGGGCGAGGTTCGAGTTGCGGCTCGTGGTGTCGAAGGCGACGAGCCGCTGCAGGATCTCGACGGTGCGGCGCGACGCCATGGTGGCTCCTCCGGGGCGGCAGGGTGCCCATGGATAGCGCGTCCCGGCCGTGAAGGCGAACCCGGGCGACACTCCCTCCGACCGGAGACGCCTTGGAGCGGTTTCGGCCTGGAGCGGGTCGCTCGTGGCTCCATTCTTGCGTCGGAAGGCCATTCGTCGTTCACTGCCGCTCAATCCGGGCGGGGAGAGGGTCCCCGGTCCGGGCGACAATCCAAGGCGGAGACCACATCCGCCGCCAATGCCAGAGGAGAACGAGAGATGAAAATCGAGATGAGGCTTCTCGCGACCGCGAGCCTGCCGCTCGCCCTGTTCGCCGCCGCGCCGCTCGCCGCGCAGGAGCTGAAGATCGGCGTCGCCTCCGAGGTCACGTCGATCGACCCGCACTTCCACAACGTCGGCCCGAACAACTCGCTGCGCCGGCACATCTTCCAGGGTCTCGTCTCCACCGACGAGGCCCAGAAGCTTACCCCTGAGCTCGCTGCCTCCTGGCGCCCGGTCGACGAGAAGACCTGGGAGTTCAAGCTGCGCCCGGGCGTGAAGTTCTCGAACGGCACCGACTTCACGGCGAAGGACGTGGTCTACACCCTGTGCCGCATCCCGACCGTCGAGAACTCGCCCTCGCCCTTCACGGTGTACACCCGCGGCTTCGAGGCGATCGAGACGCCCGATCCGCTCACCGTCGTGTTCAAGACCGCGAACCCGACCCCGCTCCTGCCCAACAACCTGTCGACGCTCGGCATCCTCTCGGCGGCGGCCTACGGCGGCGGCGACGTGAAATGGGGCGCGGGCGGCTGCCAGAACCTCGGCACCGCGCCGAAATCCGCCGAGTTCAACGAGCCCGGCAAGGCGGTCGGCACCGGGCCCTACAAGCTCGCCAACTACACCCGCGGCACCCACGTGATCCTGGAGCGCAACGACGCCTATTGGGGCGACAAGCCCCATTGGCAGAAGGTGACGTGGCGGCCCGTCACCAGCGAGGGCCCGCGCGTCGCGGCGCTGCTCGCCGGCGACGTGGACGTGATCGAGAACCCGCCGATCCAGGACTTCGACAAGATCAAGGGCGCGGGCTTCCAGGTCGTCCAGGGCATCTCGAACCGCATCATCTACCTCCACATGGATCAGCATAACGATCCGGCGTGGAAGACCCCCGGGATCAAGGGCACCGACAAGAACCCCTTCCTCGACAAGCGCGTGCGCGAGGCGGTCTCGAAGGCGATCAACCGCCAGGCGATCGTGGAACGCATCATGGGCGGCGTCGCGGTCGCGGCGGGCGAGCTCCTGCCGACCCCGCTCTTCGGCACCTCGCCCGACATGAAGCCCGTCGCGTACGATCCCGAGGGCGCCAAGAAGCTCCTCGCGGAAGCCGGCTATCCCAACGGGTTCGAGGTCACCCTCGGCACGCCGAACGACCGCTACATCAACGACGAGAAGGTCGCTCAGGCCGCGGCCCAGATGCTGACCCGTATCGGGATCAAGACCAACGTCGACGCCATGACGGCCTCGACCTTCTTCTCGCGCCGCAACAAGTACGAGTTCTCGCTCTACCTGGCGGGCTGGGGCGCGGATTCGGGCGAGATGCTGAACCCGCTCGTGGCGCTCGTCGCCACCATGGACGCGAAGACCGGCATGGGCCACACCAATCGCGGCCGCTACTCGAGCCCCGAACTCGATGCGCTCGTCAAGCAGGCGAGCCAGACGGTGGACGAGAAGAAGCGCGAGGAGGTGCTGCGCCAGGCCTCGAAGCTCGCCATGAGCGACTATCCCATCATCCCGCTGCACTTCGAGGTCACCCCCTGGGCGCTCAAGAAGGGGATCACCTACAAGGCCCGTGTCGACCAGTACACGCTGGCGACCGAGATCCGCCCGGGGTCGTAAGGCTGCGCCCCCTCTCCCCGCCTGCGGGCTCCCTCTCCCCGTTCACGGGGAGAGGGTTGGGGTGAGGAGCGGGTCGGTGGGGCGTGATATCTCCATGCTTCTGCCCTCCCCTTGCGGGGAGGGTGGGCCCCGTCAGGCGACCGGGTGGGGGTTGGTGCAGGAGGCACCCGAGCGCCTCATTCTGCACCGACACCCACCCTCAACCCCTCCCCGCAAGGGGGAGGAGAGTTTTCCTGGAGGCGCTCAGCCTTGCCGACCGGCCCCTCACCCCAGCCCTCTCCCCGCTTGCGGGGAGAGGGAGTAAGAGTGCCCCATGCTCGTCTATCTCATCCGCCGCCTGGGTCAGTCGCTCCTCGTCATGGCCGTCATGGCGACGCTCGTGTTCCTCGGCGTCTATGCGGTCGGCGACCCGATCGACATCCTGGCGAACCCGAACGCCGACCAGCAGGAGCGCGCCGATATCGCCCGCACGCTCGGGCTCGACCGGCCGCTCTGGGAGCAGTTCGGCGTCTTCGTGGCGAACGCCCTCCAGGGCGATCTCGGCCGCTCCTTCGTCTACAACGTGCCGGCCGTGGAGGTGATCGCGCAGCGCCTGCCCGCAACCCTCGAGCTCGCCCTCGTCGGCCTCGTGTTCTCCATCCTGTTCGGCGTGCCGCTCGGCGTCGCAGCCGGCCTCAAGCCCGAATCGTGGTTCGGCCGCACCATCATGTCGGGCTCGATCCTCGGCTTTTCGCTGCCGAACTTCTGGATCGGCCTGATGCTCATCCTGCTCTTCGCCGTGGAACTGCGCCTCCTGCCGGCGAGCGGGCGCGGCACGACCACGAGCGTGTTCGGAATCGAGCTGGCGCTGTTCACGTGGGACGGCCTGCGCCACCTCCTGCTGCCGGCTCTGACGCTCGCGCTCTACAAATCGGCGCTGGTGATCCGCATCGCGCAGGCCGGCACGCGGGAAGTGATGATGCAGGACTATATCCGCTTCGCCCGCGCCAAGGGGCTGCCGCGCTCCCGCATCGTCGGCGTACACGTGCTCAAGAACATCCTGATCCCGGTCGTGACGGTGCTCGGCCTCGAGCTCGGCTCGATGATCGCCTTCGCGGTCGTGACCGAGACGGTGTTCGCCTATCCCGGCATGGGCAAGCTGCTGATCGATTCCATCAACCGCCTCGATCGGCCGATCATCGTAGCCTACCTCATGATGACGGTGCTGATCTTCGTTCTCATCAACCTTGCGGTCGATCTCCTCTATGCCGCGATCGACCCGCGCGTGCGCCTGAGCGAGGCGAAAGGCTAGCCTCATGGCCGAACTCACCGAAAGCCCCGCGGCTCTCGCCGACGTCGCGGCCGCGCCGCCCGCCGAGCGCGGCGAGAGCCTGCTGCGCCGGCACGTCTCGACCTTCGTCCAGAGCCCCGGCGCCGTGCTGGGCCTCGTGGTGCTGGTCGCGCTCGTGGGACTGGCGGTCTGCGCGCCCTGGGTCGCGCCGCAGAACCCCTACGATCTGTCGCAGCTCGACATCATGGACAACATGCTGCCGCCGGGCGAGACGCTCGCGACCGGCATGAAGGCCTGGCTCGGCACCGACGACCAGGGCCGCGACATGCTCTCGGCAATTCTCTATGGACTGCGCATCTCGCTCATGGTCGGCGGCCTGTCGGTGCTGATCGGCAGCATCATCGGGGCCTCGGTCGGCGTGCTCGCGGCCTATCTCGGCGGACGCTTCGAGGCGATCGTGATGCGGGTCGTCGACCTGCAGCTCTCGTTCCCGGCGATTCTCGTCGCGCTCATCCTGCTCGCGGTGTTCGGCCGCGGCGTCGACAAGGTGATCATCGCCCTCGTGATCGTGCAATGGGCCTATTACGCCCGCACGGTGCGCGGCTCGGCGCTGGTCGAGACCCGGCGCGAGTACATCGAGGCCGCGCGCTGCCTGGCGCTGCCGCGCTCGCGCATCGTGTTCAAGCACCTGCTGCCGAACTGCATGCCGCCGCTGATCGTGGTCGCGACCGTGCACATCGCCAACGCGATCGCGCTCGAATCCACCCTCTCGTTCCTCGGTGTCGGCGTCCCCGTGACGGAGCCCTCGCTCGGCATGCTGATCGCCACCGGCTACGACTACCTCCTCTCCGGCAAGTACTGGGTCTCCACCTTCCCGGGCGTCGCGCTCGTAATCGCGATCGTCGCCATCAACCTCGTGGGCGACCGCCTGCGCGAGGTCCTGAACCCGAGGCTGGCGAAATGACGGGTCCTGTGCTCTCGGTCCAGGATCTCGTCGTCACCTTCGCGACCCGCGAGGGCACGGTGACGGCGGTGAACGGCGTGTCGTTCGAGGTCCGCCGCGGCGAGGTGCTCGGGCTCGTGGGCGAATCGGGCTCGGGCAAATCCGTCACGGGGCTCGCCGTCCTCGGCCTCATCGATGCGCCGGGCCGCATCGCCCGGGGCTCGATCCGCCTCGACGGCGAGGAGCTCGTCGGCCTGCCCGAGGAGAAGCTGCGGGCCATGCGGGGCAGGCGGCTTGCGATGATCTTCCAGGACCCGATGAACACCCTCAATCCGGTCCTGCGCATCGATACCCAGATGATGGAAGCCGTGCAGGCGCACGAACGCGTCTCCGACCGTGCGGCCCGGGCGCGGGCCGCGGAGGCACTGGCCCGCGTCGGCATTCCCTCGCCGGAGGAGCGGCTCAATGCCTATCCGCACCAGTTCTCGGGCGGCATGCGCCAGCGCGTCGCCATCGCGACCGCCCTTCTCCACCGCCCGGCCCTCCTCGTCGCCGACGAACCCACGACGGCCCTCGACGTGACGATCCAGGCCCAGATCCTGGCCGAGGTCCAGACGCTCGCGGCCGAGAGCGGCACCGCGATGGTGTGGATCACCCACGACCTCTCGGTGATCGCCGGCCTCGCCGACCGGATCGCCGTGATGTATGCCGGACGTATCGTCGAGACCGGGGACGTGGCCGACACCCTGGAGCGGCCGATCCACCCGTACACGGCCGGCCTCATCGGCTCCGTCCCGAGCCGCAACCGGCGCGGCGTGCCGCTCGCCCAGATCCCGGGCATGACGCCCTCGCTCGCCCGGCTCCCGCCCGGCTGCCCCTTCGCGCCGCGCTGCCCGCGCGCCACCGCGATCTGTCGCAGCGACATGCCGGAGGCGACGCCGTACGGACCCGGGCGCGCCGCGCGCTGCCACCACCCGCTCCTCGATCCCGCCCCGGTCGCGGCATGAAACCGTCGATGAATTCCTTGCCCGCTCCGCCCGCGGCTGCCGCGCCGATCATCACGCTCGAGGGCGTGTCCAAGCGCTTCGTGAAGCCGCTCGACGCCGCCGAGAAGGTCGCGAACCTGTTCGGCGCCGGCTTGCGGGAGCAGGTGGTCCGCGCGGTCGACGACGTGCACCTCGACGTCGCGGAGGGAGAGGTCGTCGGGCTTGTGGGCGAATCGGGCTGCGGCAAGTCCACGCTCGGGCGCGTGATCTCCGGCATCCTCGATCCGAGCGCCGGCACGGTGCGTTTCCGGGGCCGCGACGTGGCGGGGCTCGGCGGGGCGGACCGGCGCGCCGCGGATCTCGCGATCCAGATGATCTTCCAGGATCCGATGGGCTCCCTCAACCCGCGCCGCCGCGTGGTCGAGATCATCGGCGAGGCGCCCGTGGTGCACGGGATCGTCCCGGCCGCCGAGATGGAGGCCTACGTGGTCGAGACGATGGCCAAGGTCGGCCTCGACCCCTCAACGCGCCGGCGCTACCCGCATCAGTTCTCGGGCGGCCAGCGCGCCCGCATCGGCATCGCCCGCGCGCTCGCCGTGAAGCCGAAGGTGCTGGTCTGCGACGAGTCGACGGCGGCCCTCGACGTGTCGATCCAGGCCCAGGTCCTGAACCTGTTCCTGCGCCTGCGCGAGGAGTTCGGCCTCACCTACGTCTTCGTGAGCCACGACCTCGGCGTCGTGGAGCATATCGCCGACCGGGTCGCGGTGATGTATCTCGGGCGGATCGTGGAGCTCGCGCCGGCGGACGAGCTGTTCCGGGGGGCGAATCACCCCTACACTCAGGCCCTCCTCGACGAGGTGCCGCGGCTCGAGGCGCGGAAGCGCCGGTTCTCGGCCCTCAAGGGCGAGATCCCCTCGCCGCTCCATCCGCCGAGCGGGTGCCATTTCCACCCTCGCTGCCCGCACGCCTTCGCGCGCTGCAGGGCGGAGCGGCCGCCCCTCAAGGCGATCGCCCCGGGGCGGTTCTCGGCCTGCCACCTCAACGACGGACCGGAGCCCCGGCCGGGCAAGGTCTTCAGCGACGGGGCGGTGCTGGCCTCGTAGAGACCTTTCCAGCCGGTATCCCCTGGTCTCGTGAGCGCGTGGTTTTCCCCACGGGGCGAGACCGCTCGAGCGTCCGAGCGGGACGAAGCCCCTACGGCTCCGGGGTGGCCGCCGCTTCGAGGATGATCTTCGGGCGCTCGTTGGTGTGCGCGACCTTGTCGTAGAAGTTCAGGCGGCGGACGATCTTGCTGTCGATGCGGTCGTAGAGCTCCGACACGGTGACGGAGCGGCGCTTCTTGCCGGCCTTCTCGCTGAAGAGGCCGGCATTCGCCTTGGCGGCGCGCGGAAAGAGGCGGGTCGCCGAGGCGTCCGGGTTCTCGTCGAGGGCGGCGAGGAAGCGGATCGCGCTCGAGGCGCCGAAGAAATGCGCGAGATAGAGCTCGGCTTCCGTAAGCTCACGCTCGCCGTTGGCCTGGAGCTCGCGGGCGATGTCGCGGATGAGCTCGCCCGCCATGAGGGCGGAGAGGTAGGGGTCGCGCTTGAGGCCGAGGATCCAGGAGCGCTGGCTCTCGTCCACCAGCACAGGATCGTCGTCGACCATCTTGATCGCGGCGGCCGCGGCCGTGAAGCCGTGCGTCGCCCCGTGCATGTAGAGCACTTCGAGCCAGGTGCGGTCGATGAACTGGTAGAGCCCCGCGGCCGAGGAGGTCGGCGCCTTCGCGCCGGGCAGGAGGCTCGATTCCACGTCCGCCAGGGTCATCATGTAGACCGGATCGACCCCGGTCTTCTCGGACGCCTTGAGGATCGTCTCCACGAGCCAGCGCGGTGCGCGACGGGCACCGAACTGCATCATCTCGTCGGGGTCCTGCATCTGGACGGAGCCGGTCGTGACCGGGTCGGCCGGGCGGGGCGGAAAGGCCTCCGCGAGAATGGCCTGAAACAGGGCGGGATCGCGCTGGGGCACCAGCCCGGCGGTCGGAGCGACGGCGGCGAGGCGGGTGGCGAGGAGAGCCGGCGGCAGGGTCGCGACCGCGGCAGGGCCCGGGGTCAGGGCCTGAAGGCCGGCCGCCAGGGCGAGCGCCGCGCAGACCTTCGCGGCGGTACGAGGAAACGATTTCTTAAACGACGGGCTGTTAGCTTCGCTGTGAGCTGCCGGGTTCGCTGTGCCATGCACGGGCGTATCGGCGGTGGCGCGAAGCGCCAACGTCATTCTCGTCATGCTGGTCCCATCCCTGCGGCCCGTCCGGCGACCGGCCGCCCCTGGTGCTTATGGGGAGTCCGGCTGGTTCCACATGCGTGGTCCGTCCGGTCCCGCGTTGCTTGGTCTGCAGCCTTGCGGGGCGGGTGTGGCGAGAATCTGTCAGCGTGGCCGCAAAAGTTGAGGAAGCGTTAAGTTTCCCGGCCTGTGTGGCATTCGAGCCACCTTGATGTGAAGATTGTCTCCCAAAGGCGCGGATTTTCAGCCGAATCGGTGCTTCAACTCCGCAGACTCCGGCTGCTCCTGCGGCGTTTCGGCATGGGCTGCGCGCTCGAACCGGCGTCTGCCGGTGCCGGAGGGCGGCTTGGCCGCCTCATTCCGTCGCGACGGGCCAGCGCCAGAAATCCTGCCCGTCCGATTCGAGGTTGCGGTGGAGCACCATGCGGTGAACCTCGTCGGCGCCGTCGACGAGCCGCGCCTGCCGGGCGTAGCGGTAGATCCATTCCAGCACCGTGTCCTTGGAGTAGCCCCGGGCCCCATTGATCTGGATCGCGATGTCGGCCGCCTCGTGCAGGACGTTGGCGACCTGGACCTTGGCCATCGAGACCTCCTTACGGGCGAAGCCGCCGCGGTCGAGCTCCCAGGCGGCCTTCATGACGAGGAGGCGCCCGATCTCGATGTTCATGGCGAGCCGCCCGAGCATGAGCTGGATGCTCTCGCGGTCGGCAAGGCGTACCCCGAAGCCGTGCCGCTCGGACGCATAGGCGCGCGCGATCTCGACGCAGCGCTTGGAAAGCCCAAGCCAGCGCATGCAATGGGTGAGGCGCGCCGGCCCTAAGCGGATCTGCGTGACCTTCAGCCCCTGCCCTTCGCCGAGGAGCACGTTCTCGGCCGGGATTTCGAGACCGTCGAATTCGAGCTCGCAATGGCCGCCATGCTCCTCCGGCCCCATGATCGGGATGCGCCTGAGAATCCGCCAGCCGGGCTGGTCGCGGTGGAACAGGAAGGCGGTGAGCCCGTAGCGCGGATCGTCGGAGGTGCGCGCGATCAGGATGAAATGGGCGGCCTCGCCCGCGCCGGTGATGAACCATTTGCGGCCGCGGACCACATAGGTGTCGCCGCGCTTCTCGGCGCGGGTCTGGATCATGGACGGGTCCGAGCCGCCGCCGGGATGCGGCTCCGTCATCACGAAGGCGGAGCGGACCTCGCCGCGCACGATCGGCTGGAGCCAGCGCTCCTTCTGGGCCGGCGTGGCGATCGCCTCCAGCACCATCATGTTGCCGTCGTCGGGCGCGGCGGAATTGAACGTGACGGGCCCGAAGATCGAACGGTTCATGGCCTCGTAGGCCACCGCCATGCCGACCTTGCCGAAGCCGAGGCCGCCCGTCTCGGGCTTGAGCTGGACGCACCACAGCCCCTCCGCGCGAGCCTTGGCGCGCAAGGCATCGAGGCGGTCGAGACTGATGTTCTCGTGCGCGTCGTAAGCGGACGGGTCGCCCTCCACGGGCAGGATCTCGCGCTCCACGAAAGCCGCGATGCGGCTGCGCACGTCTTCGATCCGGGGCGAAATGCGGAAATCCATGGCGATCCTGCGGGAGGCTGGGGGCGTGCCGCTACAGCGACGAGACGAGGTGGCCGCCGTCCACGGTGACCGAGGTCCCAGTCATCCAGGCGGAGGCGTCGGTGGCGAGCAGCAGGAAGGCGCCGTCGAGGTCGCCGGGCCGCCCGAGGCGGCGCATGGGGATGCGGCGGATCATCTGCTGGCCGGGCTCGCTCTCGAAGAACGAGGCGTTGATGTCGGTCGCGATGTAGCCGGGGCAGAGCGCGTTGATCCGGATGCCGTAGCGCGCCCATTCGAGCGCCAGCACCTCGGTCATCTGCACGACGCCGGCCTTGGAGACCACGTAAGGCGCGGTGCCGCCGACGACGCGGTGGCCGAGGATCGACGCGATGTTGACGATGGCGCCGCCACGCTTCGCGTCCCGCCATCGGCGCGCCGCGCCGCCCGCCATCAGCCACACGCCGCGCAGGTTCGTGGCGATCACCCGGTCGAACTCCTCTGCGGGCGTGTCGATCGCGGCGCCGGTGCCGGCAATGCCCGCATTGTTGACGAGCACGTCGAGGGCAGGCGCACCGTCCGCAAGCGCCGCGGCGAAGGCGGCCTCGACGGAAGCCTCATCCGCGACGTCGAGGTCGACCGCGCGCGCATGCGGCGCGCCGGCCGCGCGCAGGTCGTGGACGAGCGCGTCGAGCCGCTCGCGCCGACGCGCTCCGACCGTGACGGCGGCGCCGAGGGAGGCGCAGAGCCGGGCGAAATGCTCGCCCAAGCCTCCCGACGCACCCGTGACAAGGACGTGCCGACCCTTCAAGCGTGCTCCGAGATCCATTCCCGCCTCGATCCTTCTTGGTCCGGCAAGCTCGTCCTCGTCCTGCGCGGGGTCAAGGGGCACCGACAGGCTCGACCCCCAATACGGCGCCGTTGCGCCAGCCGAAGACGCGGCGCGCGCGGCCGTCCTCGAAGGGCGCGTCGTACACGTCCACGGCTTGAGGCGGGACCGCGAAACCCTGCGCCCGCGCGGCCTCGAAGGTGGCGTCGTCGACGAGCGCCAGGGTTCCGAGGGTCTTGTTGACCTTCTCGAGCTTCACGGCCTGGTTGACCGCGTCGCCCACCACGGTGAATTCGAGCCGGTCGCCGTCGCCGACCGTCCCGCACAGGACGTCGCCGCTCACCACCGCGAAGCCGAGGCGCACCGGCTCGCCGAAGCGCTCGGCGGCCGCGCGCGAGAAGGCTTCCGCCTCCCGGCAGAGATCGACGAGCGCCGCGACCGCGTCGGCGGCCGGGCGGTGCGAGTGCGAGGCGCAGCCGAAGGTCGCGAGGATGCCGTCGCCCAGGAACTTGTCGACCGTGCCGTTGTGGCGCTTGATCACCGGGCTCATGCGGCGCTGGTAGTCGACGAGGAGCCCGACGAGGTCGGCGGGCGCCCGTCTGGTCGCGAGCGCGGTGAAGCCGCGGATGTCGGAGACCAGCACCGCGCCGCTCCTCATCTCGCCGAAACCAGGCCGCAGCAGACGATCCTCGGCGGTGATGCGGGCGGCGACCTCGGGCGCGAAGAACCGCGCGAGGTCGTCGCGCTCGGTCGTCCCCCGCACCGCCATCACGAGGGCGCGGCGGCCGAACAGGAGCGCCAGCATGAGCACGCCCGTGACGAGCAGGATCGCGATGATCTTCTCGACCTCCGCGCCGATCAGCACCGCGTTGCCGGTCATGTAGTCGATGAAGTCGCGGGTGACCGGCCCGCCCGCGGAGACCGCGTAGGCCGTCATGAGCGTCCAGCCGGCTGCGGCGGTGAGGCCGGTGGTCAGGACGGCGAGCGGCTCGAACCGGAGCGCGCGCACCGCGATCAACAGGAACACGAACAGAAAGGTCGGCGCCTTGAGGTAGAAGGCGGGCGGCTGCGCGTACTGGATGTGAAAGCTCCAGATCAGCGCGAACAGCAGGCCGACGTCGGTGAGGATGAAGACCGTCTGAGCGAAGCCGCTCAGGGGCGCGCGCCAGGCGAGCCTCAGGCGCAGGAGGCTCAAGGACAGGAACAGCCCCACGACCCACGGCACCGGCCGGAACGCGGTCGCCGCGTCAGGCGCCTTCGGGGAGGCGAGGTAGACGGTGCCGAGGAAGAGCGCGACGAGAAGGCCGACCAGCGCGCCCAGGATGTCGGCCCGGCGCAGCTCGGCGTCGACGAGCACCTGCACGCGGGGCGGCAGGCAGTAGATCTCCCGCATCGCGGCGCGGGAGCGGCGCCAGAGCGATCCGGGCGAGGACCCGACCGTGCCGGCGGCCGCCTCGGGCCGGGTCTGCGACGCGGCCTGAACCGGATCCGCCATGGATCATGACCTCAGCTGCGCGAGCTGGGCGTTCGTGCGTTCGAGGCGATTGGCGAGCTCGCGCATCACCGCGATCGCCATCTGGGGAAACTGGGCCAGGAGTTCGAGGAAGACGCGCTTGTCGATGCGCAGGGCCGTCGTGGGCTGCGCCGCCATGATGGTGGCCGAGCGCGGGCTGTCGCCGAGGATGCCCATTTCGCCCACGAGCGCGTTGCGCCCGAGCTCCGCGACCCGGATCTCGCCGGACGGCGTATTGAGCAGGACCTCCGCCTTTCCGTCGAGGATTACGTAGGCCGCATCGCTGGGGTCGCCCTGCGAGAAGAAGCGTTGCCGCTCGGCGAACTGCACCCGCTCGCTCGTAAAGGCGAGCAGCTTCAACCGCGCCGGGTCGATGTCCCGGAACATCGGCACCTGCCTCAAGGATTGCACCTCGGTGTCGAGCGTCATGCGATCTTTCCTATACTCGGTGGCGGACGGCGTCCGGCTGGGCCGGGGCATGGTCCGTGTCCTGCACGCTGTTCGGCCGCCTGCGGTTCAGGCGAGGCCCCTGCGATCCGGCCGAGAGCCGCGACCGGTACGCCCCTCCCGCCGTTCGCGTCATGCGACGGCTCCCGCGACCCGGCGCGGCGAATCCTCTGCCGGGTCGGCTGCGCCCGCGACGGGCTCGATCCGCGCCGTGCCGCCCGCGAAGCGCATCACCGCGTCGAACTCGTCGACGTAGCGGTCGTTCGGCAGCACCACGAAGAGGGCGCGCTCCTTCGAGCTCTCGAGGAGGAGCCGCAGGAGGTCCCGGGCGCGCGCCTCGTCGTAGGGAGCGAGCGCCCCGTCGACCACCAGCACGTCGGGCTGCTTCACGAGGCAGCGCACCAGGTTGACGCTCGCCCGCTGCTGCGCGGTGAGGAGGCGCCCGGCCGGACCGACCTGATGATCGAGGCCGATGCGCTCGATGGCGTCGCGCAGGCCCATCTCGGTCACGACCGAGCTGATCGCCTCGGTCACCCGCGCCTGCGCGTTGGCGACGCTGTAGCTCACGCGGCCGAAGAGGAGGTTGTCCTTCAGCGGCGCGGCCGGCGTCACCCGCTCGGCGTCGTAGAAATGGATGCCCGGGTCGCCCGAACGCTCCAGCGTCGCGCGCACCGAAGCGCGCGCCGCCACGAGCCGCGCCGTCAGGGCCTCGTCGAGGAGGCCGAGGCGGTGCCGGGGCTCCACATAGGCAAGCGGCAGCGACAGAAGCCGGACGCCGTCGTCCTTGGTGAGGCCGCGGCCGCTGCGGCGGCGGAGAATCGCCTCGAAATCCTGCAGCTCGTCGGCGCCGATGAAGGAGAACTGCTCGAACAGGGAATGACCCGGCGGCAGGCCGCGGAAGATTTCCGTCATGGTCTCCGCGATGCGCACGCCCATCTCGATCAGGTCGGCGCTGAGGCCCTCCCGCTCGAGGGTCTCGCGGAACTCGGCATGCTCGGCGAGGCTGCGTCCCATGAGGGCGCGCGAGGTCGGCACGCCGAACAGGAGGTTCTCGGCCACCGTGGCCTGATTGTTGTAGCGGTCGGGCGCGAACGGCTCCACGAGGTCCGCCATCCCGGCGGCCCGGAAGGTCTCGCGCAGACGGGCGCGGGCCTCGACGATCTGCTCGGCGAGTTCCGGCTGGCGTGCCGGATCGACCATGCCGGACAGGCCGAAGCGGTAGATGTCGTCCTGCATCCCCACGGCGCGCAGGAATCCGAGCATGATCCCGTCGAGTTCCGCCTCGTCGCGGGCGCCCACGAGTTCGCAGTCGATCCAGCGGTCGGACACGCTCTCGACCGGATTGCCGGTGCGCCGCGCCTCCGAAATCCGCCGCGCCGCGTGGCGGTCGTTCTCGTCCGCGCGGTCGAGCGCGCGATGGCGCAGGCCGTACACCAGGTTGTCGCGGATCGACCCCGGGAACAGCACCGGCTCCACGCCCGCATAGGACATGCGCCGGCCCACCACGACAGCGGGGAGCTGCGCGACGTCCTGTTCGCCGATCATGATCCGTCCGCTGAACTGGTCGGTCCGGCGCGCGAGGATCTTGGCCAGGAGGCCCGCCGCCGGTCCGCCGTCGGAGACGAGCGCGACGCGGGACGGTTCGGGGAAGCTGAAGGAGAGCCCGTCGAGGACCGTGCCGCCATGCGAGTCGGAGACGCGCAGCTCCTCCGCGACGATCGGGCCGGCGAGCCGCAGGTCCGGCGGAACCTCCACGGCCTCCTCGACCGGCAGGAGGCGGTCGGGCGAGAAGCCCTGCACGACCTGGTCGTACTTCACCTGCACGTCGAGCCGCTGCTGGTCCCAGTCGATCAGCTCCTTGAGAGGCGGCGGCAGCTCCCGGTAGGCGCCGATGACGGCGACGAGCTGACCGATGTCGAGATTGCCGTTGAGGGCGAAGTAGCCGCCGACAGCGTAGAACAGGAACGGGGTGAGCTGCGCCAGCAGGTTGTTCAGGAATTTCACCATGAACTTGCGGCGGTAGATCTTGAAGCGGATGTCGAACAGCTCGAACAGCCGGTGTCCGATTTCCGTGCGCTCCCAGGCATGCGCGCTGTGCACGTGCACGGCCTCGATCCCGTCCACGACCTCGGCGACGCGGCCGGCGAGGCGTCGGGAGGCGACCTGCCGCATCTTGCCGAGGCGCAGGAGTTCGCGCCGCATGCGGGGGATCACCGTGAACTGAATCGCGATCACCCCGAGCGCCAGGAGCCCGAGCCAGACGTTCTGGACCATGATGAAGGCGAGCGCGGTCAGGGCCTGGGTGCCGAGAAACGCCGGCGTGATGAAGGCATCGCCGATGAAGCCGCCGATCGGCTCCACCTCGTCCTTGACCATCGTTGCAACTTCCGAGGACTTGACGTTGCGGAAGGTCTCGGGCGTGAAGCGCAGGATGAGCGAGAACAGGTCGAAGCGCATGCGCCGGAGCATGCGCTCGCCCAGCGCGCCCTTGGAGACGTTGATCCAGTACTTGAAGCCGCCGTTCACCAGGACGAAGAACAGGAAGATCCCGGAGAGCCCGAACAGGAGGGTCACGCGGTCGACCTGGAAGCCGCCGAAGATCGGGTACGACCCGCCGCCCAGGAAGCCGGGCAGGCCGATCGTGATGTTCATGAAGGTCGTGGTCGTCCGGCCGTTCTCGAAGGCGCGACCCTGGATCGCCTCGTTGACGATCCGGCGCGGCAGGTCGAGCGACGCGAAATAGAACGGCAGGGAGGCCAGCACCACCGCGCAGATGATGAGCTGGTCGCGCCGGGAGTGGCGCCAGATGTAGCGGAACAGGCTCTTGTCCATCGTGTTGCACGATAGCATCCCCGATCCGCGACGCGATACCCCGATCGCGATTCCCGGTTTCCCCGGCCGATTTCCCCCGCTATCGTGCCGGCACAGGCTGGCCACCAGCCGCCGCGTCGGGCCCGCATATCCAGGACGGACGGCCTTTATGGCAGACGAGATCACCCCCGCCCGGAAGCGCGCCCGTCCGGCTCGCGGAACCCTGCTGACCCGGGCCGACCCGGCCCGGGTCCTGATCTACAGCCACGACACCTTCGGGCTCGGGCACCTGCGGCGCTCGCGGGCCATCGCGAACGCCCTCGTGGAGGGCTGGCCGGGCATCTCGGTGGTGATCATCTCGGGCTCGCCCGTGATCGGGAATTTCGAGTTCGGGTCCGGGGTCGACTACGTCCGCATCCCCGGGGTCACCAAGCTGCCGGAGGGCGATTACCGCAGCCTCAACCTCAACGTCAGCCTCGACGATGCGGTCGGACTGCGCCAGGCCCTCATCATGCAGACGGCGGAATCCTTCCGGCCCGACGTCTTCATCGTCGACAAGGAGCCGACGGGCTTTCGCGGCGAGGTGATGCCGGCGCTCGAGCACCTCCAGGGCCAGGGCTGCCGCCTCGTGCTCGGCATCCGCGACGTCATGGACGAGCCCGCGCTCCTCGTTCCCGAATGGGAGCGCAAGGGGGCGCTGGACGCGCTCGCGCGCTATTACGACGAGATCTGGGTCTATGGCCTGCGCGAGGTCTACGAGCCGCTGGCGGCCCTCGGCCTCGACGCGCCGCTGGAGAAGCGCATCACCTATACGGGCTATCTGCGCCGCGACCTGCCGCAGGAATCGGGCCTCGCGCGCTACCCGAAGATCACCCGCCAGCCCTTCATCCTCGTCACCACGGGCGGCGGCGGTGACGGCGAGGACCTCATCGACTGGGTGATCTCGGCCTACGAGGAGGACCCCGCCCTCGAACTGCCTGCGCTGATCGTCTTCGGCCCCTTCATCAACCGCGACCGGCGCCGCTCCTTCCTGGAGCGGGTCGCCCGCCACCCGAAGCTCGACGCCCTCTCCTTCGAGACCAAGCTCGAGGTGCTGATGCAGAAGGCGGCCGCGGTCGTCGCCATGGGGGGCTACAACACGTTCTGCGAGATCCTATCCCTCGACAAGCGCGCGCTGATCGTGCCGCGCACCCGCCCCCGCCTCGAGCAGCACATCCGAGCCGTCGAGGCCGAGCGCCTCGGCCTCACCCGGACGCTGAGCGAGGAGGACGGGGCGCGAGACCCGATGAGGATGGCCGCCGCGCTCCGCGGCCTTGCGACGCAGCCCCGGCCCTCGCAGGTGGTGGTGCCCGGGCTGATGGACGGGCTCGAGCGCATCCGCGATCGCTTCGCGGCTCTGCTGGAGGCCCCCCTGCGCCGCCCGGCGCTCAGTCAGGCCGCCGAGTAGCGGCAGCGCGGATGCTCCTCCCCCGTCATCGCCGGGCCTGCCGCCCGGCCCGGGCGTAATCCGCCATGCCGGCAGGGAAGGAGCCCGCACGGCCGGACGCGCTGTCCGAGGCCATGCCCCCCGCCCGCGTCGCGGTCGTGGTCAAGGGCTACCCGCGCCTGTCCGAGACGTTCATCGCCCAGGAGATCCTGGCGCTCGAAGAGCGCGGCCTGCCGCTCGCGATCTGGTCCCTCCGCCACCCGAGCGAGAAGGCCCTGCACCCGATGCACCGCCGCATCCGCGCGCGGGTTACCTATCTGCCGGAATACCTCTACCAGGAGCCGCTCCGGGTGCTGCGCGGCGCGCTCTGGTCGTGCAGCCGGCCCGGGTTCGGCGCGCTCCTGCGGGCCTTCTGGCGCGACCTGCGGCGGGACCCGACCGCGAACCGCGGGCGGCGTCTCGGCCAAGCCTTCGTGATGGCGCGCGAGCTCCCGGCGGAGATCCGGCACCTCCATGTGCATTATCTCCACACCCCGGCCTCGGTGGTCCGCTACGCAGCGCTCCTCACCGGCCAGACCTGGACCTTCTCGGCCCACGCCAAGGACATCTGGACGACCCCGGATTGGGAGAAGCGCGAGAAGATCGCGCAAGCCCGCTGGGGCGTGACCTGCACGGCGGAAGGCGCCCGTCACCTCCGGGGCCTCGCGCCGGAGCCGGACCGGGTGACCCTCGTCTATCACGGGCTCGACCTCGCCCGTTTTCCCGCCCCCCCCGAGAGCCGGCCGGCGCGGGACGGCTCCGACCCCGCCGATCCCGTGCGCATCGTCAGCGTCGGGCGCGCGGTCGAGAAGAAGGGCTTCGACGACCTCCTAAGGGCGCTTGCGGCGCTGCCGCCGGACCTGCACTGGCGCTTCGCCCATGTGGGCGGCGGCGAGCTCATGGACCGGCTGAAGGTTCAGGCCGCCGAGGCCGGCATCGCCGAGCGCTGCGCCTTCCTGGGCTCCAAGACCCAGCCCGACGTGATCGCGCTCCTGCGCGAGGCCGATCTCTTTGCCCTGCCCGCCAAGGAAGCGGCCTCCGGCGATCGGGACGGGCTCCCGAACGTCCTCATGGAGGCCGCGAGCCAGGGCCTCGCGATCGTGGCCACCGATTTCGCCGGCATCCCGGAATTCGTCCGCGACGGGAGCGAGGGCCGCCTCGTACGGCCCGGCGACTGGGAGGGTCTGTCGAACGCGGTCAATCTCCTCGTCCGCGACCCTCAGGAGCGGGCCCGCCTCGGCGCCGCCGCCTTCGCGCGGCTGCGGCGCGACTTCTCCATGGAGGGCGGGATCGACCTGCTCGCCGAGCGCTTTGGCGCGGTGATGTCGTGAGCGCGGCGGTCCGGCTGGCGTTCTGCACCGCGGTGGCGCCGTGACCGGCGCGATCCCGGTGGCGTTCTACGCGCCGCTGAAGAGCCCGAATCACCCCTCCCCCTCGGGCGACCGCACCATGGCGCGACTCCTCCTCGAGGCGCTGACGGCAGCGGGCTTCGCGCCGGCGCTGGCAAGCGAGATCCGAACCCTCGACACGGCCGGACATGGAGAGGTGCAAGCGGAGATCCGCGCGCGCTCCGAAGCCGAGGCCGCGCGGCTGGTCGAAACCTATCGCGCGCTCCCGCCGGCGCAGCGCCCGCGGCTCTGGTTCACCTACCACGTCTATTACAAGGCTCCGGACTGGATCGGCCCGGTGGTCGCGGATGCCCTCGGCATCCCCTATGCGGTCGCCGAGGGGTCGCGCGCCGCGAAGAGGGCGTCGGGGCCCTGGGCACTCGGACACCGGGGCGCCGAGGCCGCCCTCGACCGGGCCGACGCCCTCTTCGTCATGACCGCAAAGGACCGGGTCGCGCTCAAACGCGACCGCCGTCCCGGCCAGATCCTCGTGGACCTGCCGCCGTTCCTCGACGAGGAGGGGTGGATTTCCTCCCTCCCCGCCATGGGAAGATGCCCCGAAGGGGCGGGTGGGGTGGAAGCACGTGCCGTGCAGGAGGCGCACTTCCCTCCCCCCGCTTGCGGCGGGGAGGGGTCAGCGGTGGGGGGTGCTGGGGCAGCGCTGGGATTCTCCGAACCTGCATCGCGTCAGCCTTTCCTCCAGCACACGGGCAGCGGCACCGCCCCCCACCCTTTATCCCTCCCCGCCGCGAGCGGGGGAAGGGAGAAGCGTTCGACCCAGCAGCAACGAGCTTCCATCCCACCCGATCTCGCCGATGCAGGGCCGCCCTCCCTTGGCAGGGAGAGTGGGGAGCCCCGCCTCCTCACGGTCGCGATGATGCGGCGGGGCGACAAGCTCGCCTCCTACCGCATCCTCGCGGAGGCGCTCGGGCTCCTGCGCGATCGCCCCTGGACCCTCACGGTCGCGGGCGACGGCGAGGCTCGAGCCGAAGTCGAGGCCCTGTTCGTGTCCTTCGAGAATCGCGTCACCTTTCTGGGCCAGGTCGACGATCGTGCCCGCCTCGCCGCCCTCTACCGGGAGGCCGACCTCCTGCTGTGGCCGGCCGTCAACGAGGCCTACGGCATGGTGCTGCTCGAGGCCCAGGCGATGGGGTGCCCCGTGGTCGCAGGCGATTTCGGCGGCGTCGCGAGCGTCGTCGAGCACGGGCGCACCGGACATCTCGCCCTGCCCGGCGATGCCGCGGCCTTTGCGGCGGCAATCCGGGGGCTCCTCGACGACCCGGCGCGAATCGCATCCCTGTCCGAGGCCGCCTTCCGTTTCGTCCGGGAGGAGCGCAGCCTCGGCGCGGCGGCGCTGCGTCTCGGCGCCGGTCTCGCACCCCTGCTCGCGGGAGGGCGGGGGTGAGCCTGCGGGTCCTGATCGCGGTCACGCATCTCCTCGGCGCCGGTCATTTCACTCGCGCGGCCGCGCTCGCCCGCGCCTTCGCGCGCGCCGGCCACGTCGCGACGCTCGTCTCGGGCGGCATGCCGGTCCCGCTCGTCTCCCTCGACGGCGTGCGCCTCGTCCCATTGCCGCCGGTCCGCACCCGCGGCACCGACTTCCGCACGCTCCTCGACGCGGACGGGCAGCCGGTTACGCCGGAAGCCCTCGCGGAGCGGCGCGAGACCCTGCTCGCCGCCTTCCGCGAGGCGCGGCCCGACGTCCTGATCACGGAGCTGTTCCCGTTCGGCCGGCGCGTCCTCGCCGACGAGTTCCTGGCGCTCCTCGACGCAGCACGCGCCGCGACGCCGCGGCCGCTCGTCGCCGCCTCGATCCGCGACGTCCTCGTGGCGCCGAAGCGCCAGGACCGGATCGCGGAGGCCCATGCGCGATTCGCCCGTTTCTACGACCTCGTCCTGGTGCACGGCGATCCGCACCTCGTGCCGCTTGAGGCCTCCTGGCCGGTCGACGACGCCATCCGCCCTGCCCTGCGATACACCGGCTATGTCGACGAAGGCGCGGAGGTCGCGCCCGCGCCGGAGCGCGGCGGCGTCATCGTCTCGGGCGGGTCGAGCGCGGCCGCCATGCCGCTCTACCGCACCGCGCTCGAAGCGGCCGCGCTCGTGCCGGAGGAACCCTGGCGCGTCCTCGTCGGCAACGGCGTGCCCGAGACCGATTTCGAGTCCTTACGCGTTGCCGCCCCCGGCCACGCCACGGTCGAGCGCGCCCGACGCGACTTCCGCGCCCTGCTCACCCGCGCCTCCGCCTCCGTGAGCCAGTGCGGCTACAACACCGCCGTCGATCTCCTGCGCGCCGGCGTTCCGGCCGTGCTCGTGCCGTTCGAAGCCGGGCAGGAGACGGAGCAGCGCCTGCGCGCGGAATGTCTTCGGGCCCGCGGCCTCGCCCAGGTGGTGCCGGAAGCGGAGCTGTCCGCACCCCGCCTCGCCGCCGCGCTCCGCGCCGCGCTGGGTCAGGTCCGACATGCGGTGCGGATCGACCTCGATGGCGCGGGGCGCACGGTCGCGCTCGTGGAAGAGATTGTCGAAGGGCATGCCCGTGCCGCGCCCGTGCTCGCGCCCTCCCTCCCCTGGCGCTCGCTCGACGAGGCGCTGGCGCGCGCCGCGGATGCGGGGCGCGTCCCGGCTTTCTGGTGGCGCGACGACGATGCGGTGGCCGCGACGCCCGCCCTCGACCGCCTCCTCGCGATGGCGCGCCGCTGCCGGGCTCCGGTCGCGCTTGCCGCAATCCCCGCGCGGGCCGAGCCGTCCCTGCGCGAGCGCCTTGCGGACGAGCCCCTGATCCAGGTCCTGGTGCACGGCCTCCGGCACGCGAATCATGCGCCGGACCTCGCGAAGAAGGCCGAGTTCGGCCCCCACCGCCCGCTCGCGCGCCTCGCCGACGACGCCGCGCGCGCGTTGGAAGAGGCCGGGGCGCGGCTCGGGCCCGGCTGGCTTCCGGTCTTCGTGCCGCCCTGGAACCGCGTCGCGCCGGATCTCGTGCCCCTGTTGCCGCGGCTCGGCTTTTGCGGCCTCTCCGCCTTCAAGGACCGCAAGGCTGCCTCCCCGGCGCCGGGGCTCGTGCAGGCCAACGCGCATCTCGATCCGATCGACTGGCACGGCGGCGGTTCCCTGCGCGATCCGGCCCATGTGGTCGCCGAGCTCTCGCGCGCGATCCTCGCCCGCCTCGACGGCGGCGCGGACGCGGCGGAGCCGATCGGCATCCTGACGCATCATCTCGTCCACGACCCGGCGGTGTGGCACTTCTGCGAAAGCTTGGCCGACCGCTTGGCGGGCCGCGCAGGACTTCGTTATCTGTTTGCCACCGAAGTGTTTTCCGCTAACTCCCGTTGAGTCGCCATCGAACCCGCGGGGCGTTATGCTGTTGACCTGATGCGGCTCGGCGGCCTCAGGCCGGCGGGGGGGGAAGGCGGGAGGCCCGTCCGCGGTTATACTGGTGTCCTGATGTCGATCGATCGCCCGGAGGGGCCTATGGATGCGCCGCTTTTGTCGATCCGCAACTTGGCGGTCGATTTCCGCACGGAGACGGGCGACTTCCGGGCCGTGGACGGCCTGTCCTTCGACATCCCGCGCGGCAAGACCGTGGCGCTCGTCGGCGAATCCGGCTCCGGCAAGTCGGTGACCGCGCAGGCGATCCTGCAGATTCTCCCGAAGGCGGCGCGCATCTCCGGCGGCTCGATCCTGTTCGACGATCCGGCCGAACCGGGACCCGCGACCGACATCGTGCGCTTAGGGTCCGAAAGCGACGCGATGCACGAGCTTCGCGGCGGTCGCATCGCGATGATCTTCCAGGAGCCCATGACCTCGCTCTCCCCGCTCCACACGGTGGGCGACCAGGTCGGCGAGGCCCTGATGCTCCACGCCAGGGCCGGCAAGGAGGAGGCGCGGGAACGCTCCATCGAGGTGTTCCGGAAGGTGGGCTTCCCTGACCCCAAACGCGCCTACACGACCTATCCGTTCGAGCTGTCGGGCGGCCTGCGCCAGCGCGCCATGATCGCGATGGCGCTGATCACCAAGCCCGCCCTCCTGATCGCGGACGAGCCCACGACCGCGCTCGACGTCACCACCCAGGCTCAGATCCTCGACCTCATCAACGAGCTCCAGGCCGAGACCGGCATGTCGGTGCTCCTCATCACCCACGACCTCGGCGTCGTCGCGAACGTCGCCGACGACGTGGTCGTGATGTACCGCGGGCGCGTCATGGAATCGGGCTCGCGCGAAGAGATCTTCCGCCAGGCGCAGCACCCCTACCTGCGCGCCCTCATGCGCGCGGTGCCGCGCTTCGCCATGGAGCCGGGCGAGCGCCTGACGCCGATCCGCGAGATCAAGAGTTCCGCCCTCGCCAAGGTGCGGGCGGCGGAGCGCCCCGCGCCGAAAGGCCCGATCCTGAAGGCCGAGGGGCTGTGCAAGTCCTACACGCTGCGTGCGGGCTGGTTCTCGGGCAAGACTCGCAAGGTCCACGCCGTCAACGGCGTCGACCTCGCGCTCCCGGCCGGAACGACGCTCGGGCTCGTCGGCGAATCGGGCTGCGGCAAGACCACCGTGTCCAAGATGATCATGCGCGCGATCGCGCCCGACCAGGGCCGCGTGCTCTTCGACGACGGCACGGGCCCGAAGGACGTGCACGGGCTCGAAGGCGATGCGCTCACGGCCTACCGGCGCTCGGTGCAGTTCGTGTTCCAGGACCCGTTCTCGTCCCTGAACCCGCGCATGACGGTGTACGAGATCCTGACCGAGCCCTTGCGCATCCACGACATCGGCACGCCGGACGAGCGCTACGAGCGCGCCAAGCAGCTCCTCGACATGGTGGGGCTCGACCAGCGTTCGCTGCGCCGCTATCCGCATTCCTTCTCGGGGGGGCAGCGCCAGCGCCTCGGCATCGCCCGCGCGCTCGCGCTCGAGCCCCGCGTGCTCCTCTGCGACGAGCCGGTCTCGGCCCTCGACGTCTCGGTGCAGGCCCAGGTGCTCAACCTCCTGAAGGACCTGCAGAGCGCGCTCGGGCTCTCCTATCTCTTCGTATCCCACAACCTCGCGGTCGTGGACTACATCGCCGACACGATCGCCGTGATGTGCCGCGGCTACATCGTCGAGGAAGCCCCGAAGGCGTCGCTGTTCCGCAATCCGGTCCATCCCTACACGCAGGCGCTCCTCGCCGCCGTGCCGGATCCGGACATCGACCGGCCCCTCGACTTCCATAAGCTGAAGACCGACCGCTTCTCCGATCCCTCCCTCTGGCCCGAACCCTACCGGCTCGGCGAGGGCGAGGTCGGGGCCATGGTCGAAATCGAGCCGGGCCACAAGGTGCGCCTCCTGCGCGCGCCGGCTCAAGCCGCCGCGTAAGGGAAGGAGCCCCCATGAAACCCCTCCACTCGCTCGCTCTGCTCGGGCTCCTCGCCGCGCCGCTGCACGCGCAGACCTATGTCGAGCCGCCCGCCTTCGCCGCGCAGGTCTCGGGCGGGCAGCTCCCCGCCATGGCGGAGCGGCTGCCGCGCACCCCGATCGTCGTCGATCCCGCCGCGGCTGGCGGAGTGGTCGGCCAGTACGGCGGCCAGATCGTGACGCTCGTGCCCCGCGCCCGCGACATCCGCTACATCTCCACCTACGCCTACACGCGCCTCGTCGGCTACGACCGCGCGCTCAAGCTCCAGCCCGACATCCTCGAGCGCGCCGACGTCGAGGGCGAGCGGGTCTTCACCTTCACGCTGCGCGAAGGCCACCGCTGGTCGGACGGGCATCCCTTCACGGCCGAGGATTTCCGCTACTTCTGGGAGGACGTGGCCCAGAGCAAGGATCTGAGCCCGGCGGGCGTGCCGGAGTTCATGCTCGTCGACGGCAAGCCGCCGAAATTCGAGATCCTGAACGAGCGCACGGTGCGCTACACCTGGGAAAAGCCGAACCCGCGCTTCCTGCCCCAGCTCGCCGGCGCCCGCGATCCCTACATCTACCGCGCCGCCCATTACCTCAAGCGCTTCCACGCCAAGTACGCCGACAAGGCGGCGTTGGACGAGGAGGCCAAGAAGCAGAAGCTCAAGTCCTGGGCCGCGCTGCACAATCGGCTCGACGACATGAACGAGCAGTCGAACCCGGCTCTGCCGACGCTCCAGGCCTGGCGCGTCATGAACGCGGCGCCGGCCAACCGCTTCACCTTCGAGCGCAACCCCTATTACCACCGCATCGACACGGCCGGTCAGCAATTGCCGTACGTCGACCGCATCGTCATGGACGTGGCGGCGAGCGGGCTCCTCGCGGCGAAAGCCAATGCGGGCGAGACCGACCTCCTGTTCCGCGGCCTGTCGGTCTCCGACGTGCCGATCCTCAAGGAGGGCGAGCGCGCCAAGGGCTACAAGACGCTCCTGTGGCCGAACGCCCGCGGCACGGAGCTCGCGCTCTATCCGAACCTCAACGTCTCAGACCCGGTCTGGCGCGCCCTGAACCGCGACGTCCGCTTCCGCCGGGCGCTGTCGCTGTCGATCGACCGCAAGACCCTCAACAAGGCGCTGCTGTTCGGGCTCGGCACCGAGGGCAACAACACCGTGATGCAGGAGAGCCCGCTCTTCTCGCCGGAGCTTCGCACCGCGAACGCGACCTACGATCCGAAGAAGGCGTCGCAGCTCCTCGACGAGATCGGGCTGACGAAGCGCAACGGCGCCGGCATCCGCCTGCTGCCGGACGGACGCGAACTCGAGATCATCGTCGAGACCGACGGCGAGAGCGGGCTCATCGTCGACGGGCTGACCCTGATCACCGAGTTCTGGCGCGAGGTCGGAATCCGGCTCTTCGTCAAGCCGCAGGACCGCACCGTGCTGCGCAACCGCTCGTTCGCGGGGCTCACCGTCATGGTGGCGGCGCAGGGGCTCGACAACGCCATCCCGACCGCCATCATGCCCCCGACCGAACTCGCGCCCATGCGCCAGGAGAACTACGCCTGGCCGAAATGGGGCCAGTACGTCGAGACCAAGGCCAAGAACGGCGAAGCCGTCGACATGCCGGAGGCCAAGCGCCTGCTCGACCTCTACGCCGCCTGGATGACGACGGGCGACAAGGCCGCGCAGGAGCAGGCCTGGCGCGACATGCTCAAGAACCATGCCGAGAACCAGTGGATCATCGGCACGGTCGCGGGCTCGCTGCAGCCGATCGTGATGAAGCACGGCCTCAGGAACCTGCCCGCCAAGGCGCTCTACAGCTGGGAGCCGACCGCGATGCTCGGCATCTATCGCGCCGACGAGATCTTCTGGGACCGCTCGCTGCTCAAGCAGGCCGAGGGCGGTCCCGCGGCCGAGCCGGTCACGACCGGCAGCACGGGAGCGAAGGCGCCATGAGGCCCATCGACCGGCAGCGTAAGAGCAAGCGCGCCATGAGGCTCATCACTCGACAGCACAGGAGCGGAGGCGCCATGAGCCTCATGCCGATCGGGTCCGGACGGGCGGGTACGGGGACGCTGCTGCGATGATCATGTTCCTGCTGCGCCGGACCGTCACCATGGCGGTGACGCTCCTCATCATCTCGGCCCTGGTGTTCTTCATCATCAAGCTGCCCCCGGGCGACTTCCTGACCAACCAGATCTCGGAATTGCGGGCGCAGGGCGAGGCCGCCGCCGCCGCAAAGGCCGAGTTCCTGATCAAGCAATACGGCCTCGACCGGCCGGCCTGGGAACAATACCTCGTCTGGCTCGGGGTCTGGCCCGGCCCGAGCGGCTATTCCGGCCTGCTCCAGGGTGACTGGGGCTGGTCGTTCGAGTTCGACAAGCCCGTCACGGACGTGGTGGGCGACGCCCTGTGGCTGACCCTCCTCGTCAACCTCGCGGTCGTAATCTTCATCCACGTGATCTCGATTCCGATCGCGATCTATTCCGCGACCCGGCAATATTCGGTCGGCGACTATTTCGCGACCTTCATCGGCTATATCGGGCTCGCCACACCGAGCTTCCTGCTCGCGCTGGTGCTGCTCTACTACTCGAACCGCTGGTTCGGGGTCTCGATCGGCGGCCTCTACGATCCGCAATACGCCAACCAGCCCTGGACCTGGCCCAAGATCCAGTCGCTCCTCTCCCACCTTGTGGTGCCGACCCTGGTGATCGGCCTCTCCGGCACCGCGGCCATGATCCGGCGCATGCGGGCGAACCTCCTCGACGAGCTCGGCAAGCAGTATTTCGTGACCGCCAAAGCCAAGGGCCTGCCGGCGCGCCGGGCCCTGCTCAAGTATCCGTTCCGGATGTCGTTGAACCCGTTCATCGCCGACATCGGCAACCTGCTGCCGCATCTGATCTCGGGCTCGGTGCTGGTCTCGCTCGTGCTCAGCTTGCCGACGGTCGGGCCAATTTTGCTCTCGGCCCTCAAGAGCCAGGACCAGTTCCTCGCCGGCTTCATCCTGATGTTCGTGGCCCTCCTGACCGTGATCGGCATGCTGGTCTCGGACCTGCTCCTCGCGTGGCTCGACCCGCGCATCCGCATGGGAGGCAACGCGCGATGAGAATGGGTAACACCGTCGTCCGGAGTGCGGCCCCATGAACGTGGAAGCGCTCCCGCGCCGCCAGCACTACGTCAACCCTGCGCCGTTCGATCCCGGCGCCATGGAGCCGGTCGGCGCCGAGAACGAGAGCTTCTACCGCGCCTCGTCCTGGCGGCTGATGTGGTGGAAATTCCGCCGCCACAAGGTCGCGGTGGCCTCGGCCTTCGTGCTGCTGTTCTTCTACGCGCTCATCCCGTTCGTCGAGGTGATCGCGCCCTACAGCCAGACCAAGCGCAACGGCGACTTCCTGTATGCGCCGCCGCAGGGGATCCACCTCTTCCACGAGGGCAGCCTGCGCCGGCCCTTCGTGTACCCTTACGAGTTCACCTTCAACCTCGAGAGCTTCCAGCGCGAGTACAAGGTCGACACCTCGAAGCCGCAGGCCATCCGCTTCTTCTGCCGCGGCGACGAGTACGACTTCTGGGGCCTGTGGACCATGGACGTCCACCTCGTCTGCCCCCCTGAAGACGGCACCATGTTCCTCCTCGGGACCGACCGGCTCGGACGCGACCTGTTCTCGCGCATCATCTACGGCGCGCGGATCTCGCTCACCATCGGGCTCGTCGGCATCGCGGTGTCGTTCACCCTCGGGCTCTTCTTCGGCGGGCTCGCCGGCTACATGGGCGGCTGGGTCGACTACGTCGTGCAGCGCGTGATCGAGATCCTGCGCTCGCTCCCCGAACTGCCCCTCTGGCTTGCGCTCTCGGCGGCGCTGCCGGCGAACTGGAGCCCGCTCCTCGTCTTCTTCGGCATCACGATCATCCTCGGGCTCCTCGATTGGCCGGGTCTGGCGCGCGCCGTGCGCTCGAAGCTCCTATCGCTCCGGGAGGAGGATTTCGTGCGTGCCGCGGAGCTCATGGGGGCATCGAAACGGCGCATCATCGCGCGCCACCTGATCCCTAACTTCATGAGCCACCTCATCGCCTCGGCGACGCTGTCGATCCCCTCGATGATCCTCGGCGAGACCGCCCTGTCGTTCTTGGGTCTCGGCCTGCGCCCGCCCGTGACGAGCTGGGGCGTGCTCCTCAACGAGGCCCAGAACCTCGCCGCGCTGCAGCTCCACCCCTGGCTCCTGTTCCCGATCCTCCCCGTGGTGATCGTGGTGCTCGCCTTCAACTTCATGGGCGACGGGTTGCGCGACGCGGCGGACCCGTATCATTGAGACAAGCGCCAAGGGGGGTAGGCAGGATGGAGGCTCGTAGCTTCAGGAGGCACCGCGTCCCCTCCCCCGCTTGCGGCGGGGAGGGAGGCGGGTTTCCTGCACGGCTCGCACTTCCACCCTCTCCCTTCGCGTGACCTCCTGGCGTGAGGACGCAAGAAAAATGGCCGGGTCGATGACCCGGCCATTTTCATTCTCGAACCTGTCGACGCCTCAGCGCTGCCACGGGCCCTTGTCGAGCCAGGCGAGTTGCATGCCGTCGTTGCCGCCCTCCGCACGCCGGGGTGAGGAAGACGACGCCGGCTTGGGCCGCTGACCCTGCCGCTGGCCCTGCGGAGCCTGCGGGTGGCCGGCGGGCTTGGCCCCCCCGCCCCCGCCGCCGCCACGACGGCGCTGCTGGCCGCGCTGGGCCTGCGCATCACCGGAGCGAGGCGCGTTCTGGCCCCTGTTGCCGCCGCGCGCATGCGGGGCGGGCTGGCGGCGGACGGGCTCCGGAGCCTCCTGGCCGAGCGGCCCGGCCGAGAAGCCTTCCGGCAGCGGCGCCACCGGCACCTTCAGCCGCGTGAGCTTCTCGATGTCGCGCAGATACGCCCGCTCCTCGTCGTTGCAGAACGCGATCGCGACGCCGGCCGCACCCGCGCGGGCCGTACGGCCGATGCGGTGGACATAGGATTCCGGCACGTTCGGCAGGTCGTAGTTGACCACGTGCGAGACGCCCTCGACGTCGATGCCGCGCGCCGCGATGTCGGTCGCGATCAGCACCCGGCACGAGCCGTCGCGGAAGGCGGCAAGCGCCCGCTCGCGCTGCGGCTGCGACTTGTTGCCGTGGATCGCCGCCGAGACGATGCCGTCCTTGTCGAGGCTGCGCACCACCTTGTCGGCGCCGTGCTTGGTCCGCGTGAACACGAGCACCCGGTCGACGCCCTCGTCGCCCAGGATGCGGGCGAGGAGCGCGGGCTTGCGGCTCGTCGCCACGAACATCACGCTCTGGTCCACGCGCTCGGCGGTGGTCGCCACCGGGGCGACCGCGACCTTGGCGGGATTGCGCAGGAAGGTGTCGGCGAGGTCCGCGATCGTCTTCGGCATCGTGGCCGAGAAGAACAGGGTCTGCCGGTCCTTCGGAAGCATGGTGACGATGCGTTTCAGCGCGTGGATGAAGCCGAGGTCGAGCATCTGGTCGGCCTCGTCGAGCACCAGGATCTCGACGTCGCGCAGGGACAAGGCCCGGCGGTCGATGAGGTCGAGGAGGCGACCGGGGGTGGCGACGAGCACGTCGACGCCGAAGCCGAGCTGGCGCTCCTGCTTGCCGATCGGCACGCCGCCGAACACCACGGCCGTGGTGAGCTTCAGGTTGCGCCCGTAGACGCGGAAGCTTTCCGCGATCTGGCTCGCGAGCTCGCGAGTCGGGCTCAGCACCAGCACGCGGCAGCTCTTGCGCTGCGGCGCATCCGTGCTCTGCGACAGGCGGTGCAGGATCGGCAGCGCGAAGGCTGCGGTCTTGCCGGTGCCGGTCTGGGCAATGCCGCAGAGGTCGCGGCCGTCCATGACGTAGGGAATGGCCTGGGCCTGGATCGGCGTCGGGGCCGTATAGCCCTCGGTCGCGAGCGCCTTCAGGATCGGCGCGCTCAGGCCGAAATCGGTGAATTGGGACAAGGTTGGTCTGCTTTCGAATCGCACGAATGCGGGGAGCCGACCGTCGCGACTGAGGCGCCGGCGCTCGTGGCAACAACCCGCGTGATGGGGCAGTCTGGGGAGGCGAGCGATTGAAGAAGGAGGCCCTGGATTCCGCACGGTGGCGGATCGCTGTCACGCTGCCTCGCTCAAGCCACCCGGAAAAGCGGGCGCCGACGCTCTGATGGGGATATGGGGGTGCGGACCGGGAATGTCAAACGGCGATCGCGGGGCCGGTCCTCGCCGACCCGACCGCGGCGCAGGGCCCACCGTCTCGAATGGCATTTGCCGCCGGCGCCGGAGCCTGACAGTTTCGTCGGCAAAATTCGGCATTCCGGTGCGGACCAGAGCCGGACCGGGCTTCGGATGACCCTGGTGTCGGCACCTTCCCCCTCCTACCCCACACAGATGCCCTGGGGCTTCGTCGCGTCCCTGTCCCTGGCCCAGCTCGTCTCCTGGGGTTCGGTGTTCTATGCCTTCGCTCTGTTCATGACACCGATGGCGGACGAACTCGGCTGGACGAAGCCCGAGCTCACGGCGGCCTATTCCCTCGGCCTCATGGCCTCGGGCGTCTGCGCCGTCCCGGCCGGCCGCCTGATCGATCTTGGCTATGGGCGCCTCGTCATGACCGGCGGGTCGCTCTTGGCGGCCGCGCTCCTCGCTCTGTGGTCCCAAATCGAGAGCCTCGGGTGGTTCCTCGTGCTCTGGATCGGCCTCGGCGCCGCCATGAGCGCGATCCTCTACGAGCCGGGCTTCGCGGTGCTCACCTTCCGCCTCGGACCCCTGTCGCGGCGGGCCATCACCTTCATGACGCTGGTCGGCGGCCTCGCCAGCACCGTGTTCATCCCCCTCACCCATCTCCTGATCGAGGCCTTCGGCTGGCGCGGCGCGCTGCTGGCGCTGGCGGCCGTCAATCTCGGGATCTGCGTCGTCATCCACGCCTTCATGATCCCGCCGCAGGCGCGGCCGCAGGGGACCGCGAGGGTGCCGGCGCCGCCCTCGGGCGCACGGCGCGTGCTGCGTCAGGCGGCCTTCTGGGGCTTCGTCGGTACCTGCGTGCTCCAGGGCGTGATCTCGACCGGTATCCCGATCCACCTCATTCCGCTGCTCGTGGAGCACGGCATCGGCCTCGACGGCGCGGTCCTGGTCTATGCGCTGATCGGCCCGGCCCAGGTCGCGGCCCGCTTCGGCATCGCGCTCGGCGGGCAAAGGCTGAACCTGAAGCTCGCCGGGATCGTCACCATGGCGCTCACGGTGCTGGCTGTCGCCCTGCTGCCGTGGCTCGCCGGCGGCTGGGCCGTCGCCGCGGGCGCTGCGGTCGTCTGGGGCGCCTCGAACGGGCTGATGACGATCCTGCGTGCCCTTCTGCCGCCGGAGCTGTTCGGGCGCGAGGATTACGGCGCGATCCAGGGGCTGATCAGCATGCCGGTCACCTTCGCGAAGGCCACGGCGCCCTTCGCCTTCGGGGCCCTGTGGGCGTGGTCGGGGAGCTACGAGGCGGTTGTCACGGTTTGGATCGCGCTCGCGCTCGGTGCCGCAGCGTGCTTTGCCGCGACATTGCTGGCCGCGCGCCGGGGCTCCAGAGCCCGGATCTGAGCCCTAAATACGCTTCAAATCCCCTTGCCTTGAGCCTGCAAAGAATTTCATCTGCTGCGGTCGGGCCTGCTCGAGGCGGCCCGGCGGAGGACAACGCTCCCGTGACCAACCCATTCGATCTCCTGATCGTCGGCGGCGGCATCAACGGCGCCGGGATCGCCCGCGATGCCGCCGGCCGCGGCCTGTCGGTGCTGCTCTGCGAGCAGGATGACCTCGCGGGCTACACCTCCTCGGCCTCGACCAAGCTGATCCACGGGGGGCTGCGCTACCTCGAGTATTACGAGTTCCGTCTCGTCCGCGAGGCCCTGTTCGAGCGCGAGCGCCTGCTCGCTTCCGCGCCCCACATCATCTGGCCCCTGCGTTTCATCCTCCCCCACGAGCGCGGCATCCGCCCGGCGTGGTTCGTGCGCATCGGTCTCTTTCTGTACGACAACCTCGCGCCGCGAAGGAAGCTGCCCGGCACCGAGACCATCAATCTTACCCGGCACCCCACGGGGCAGGCGCTCAAGCCCGGCTTCGACACCGCCTTCATGTATTCCGACTGCTGGGTCGAGGACAGCCGCCTCGTCTCCCTCAACGCGCTCGATGCCGCCGAGCGCGGCGCCGAGATCCGCGTGCGCACCGAAGTCGTGTCGGCCCGCCGCGACGGCTCCACCTGGCTCGCCGCGATCCGCGACAAGGCCACGGGCGAGACCCGCGAGGTGCGCGCCCGCGCCCTCGTCAACGCGGCCGGTCCCTGGGTCGCGGAGGTGCTGAACGGCAAGCTCGGGCTCAACACGCAAAAGAGCGTGCGCCTCGTGAAGGGCAGCCACATCATCGTCCCGAAGCTCTTCGAGGGCGACCACGCCTTCATCCTGCAGAACCGGGACAAGCGCATCATCTTCGCGATCCCCTACCAGGGCCGGTTCACGCTGGTCGGCACCACCGACGTGCCGGTCGAGACCGGGCCCGGCAAGGCCGAGATCAGCGACGAGGAGGTGCGCTACCTCTGCGACGCCATCAACCACGTCTTCAGGCGCGAGATCGCGCCGTCCGACGTGGTCTGGACCTATTCCGGCGTACGCCCGCTTTACGACGACGGCTCGGCGAACGCCTCCGCGGTTACGCGCGACTACGTGTTCGACCTCGACGCGCCGGGCGGATCGGCGCCCGTGCTGTCGATCTTCGGCGGCAAGATCACGACCTTCCGCAAGCTCGCCGAGCATGCGCTGGACGAGCTCAGGCCCTTCTTCCCCGGCCTGAAGCCGTCCTGGACCGAGACCGCCAAGCTGCCCGGCGGCGATATGCCGGATGCGGATTTCGAGCGCTTCCTCGCCGACCTCCTGCGCCGGCGCCCGTTCCTGCCCGAGGGCCAGGCCCGCCGCATGGGCCGCGCCTACGGGACGCGGATCGACGAGCTTCTCGGCGACGCACGATCCTGGGCCGATCTCGGCGAGGATTTCGGCGGCGGGCTGACGGCCGCGGAGCTGGATTACCTCGTGCGGCGCGAATGGGCGCGCTCGGCCGAGGACGTCCTGTGGCGCCGCTCCAAGCTCGGGCTCCACGTGCCGGCGGGCGCGGCGGAGCGGATCGACGCCTATCTCGCATCCAAGGCACCGGCCGCCGTCGCGGCCCAATAGGCGCTTCGCTGCAAGGGGGACAGGCCATGGCGGATTATGTCGGCGCCATCGACCAGGGCACGACAAGCTCGCGCTTCATCGTCTTCGACCGGTCGGGCCGGATCGTTTCGGTCGGCCAGAAGGAGCACGAGCAGATCTACCCCAGACCGGGATACGTGGAGCACGACCCGCTCGAGATCTGGCGCAACACGCAGAGCGTCATCGAAACGGCGCTGGCCAAGGGCGGTCTCTCGCCCCGGGATCTCGCGGCGGTCGGCATCACCAACCAGCGCGAGACCACGCTGCTGTGGGACCGCCGCACCGGCGAGCCGCTCCACAACGCCCTCGTCTGGCAGGACACGAGAGTCGACCCGTTGGTCGAGGACTTCGCCCGGGAGGGCGGGCGCGACCGCCTGCGCCCTAAGACCGGTCTGCCCCTCGCGAGCTACTTCTCGGGCCTGAAGCTGCGCTGGCTCCTCGAGAACGTCCCCGGCGCGCGGGCGAAGGCGGAAAGCGGCGACGCGCTTTTCGGCACCGTCGATTCCTGGCTCGTCTGGAACCTCACCGGCGGCGTCGACGGCGGGCGGCACATCACGGACGTCACCAACGCCAGCCGCACCCAGCTCATGGATCTCGCGACCCTGCAATGGGACGACGATATCTTGAGGCTCTTCCACATCCCCCGCGCCTGCCTGCCCGAGATCCGCTCCTCGAGCGAGGTCTACGGCGAGGCAGGCGGGGTGCTCGCCGGCGTCCCGATCGCCGGCATCCTCGGCGACCAGCAGGCCGCGCTCGTCGGCCAGGCCTGTTTCCAGCCCGGCGAGGCCAAGAACACCTACGGGACTGGCTGCTTCATGCTCATGAACACCGGCCAGGCCCCCTACCCCTCGACCTGCGGCCTCCTCACCACCGTGGGCTACCGCTTCGGGACGGGTCCGACCGTCTACGCCCTCGAGGGCTCCATCGCGATCGCTGGCGCGCTGGTGCAATGGCTGCGCGACAATCTCGGCATCATCGGCTCGAGCCCGGAGATCGAGGCGCTCGCGCGCTCGGTGCCGGACAACGGCGGCGTCACGGTGGTGCCGGCCTTCTCGGGCCTGTACGCGCCGCACTGGAACGCCGGTGCGCGCGGCCTCATCGGCGGGCTGACGCGCTACGCCACCAAGGCCCACATCGCCCGCGCGGCCCTGGAGGCGACCGCCTTCCAGACCCGCGAGGTGCTGGACGCCATGACGAAGGACACCGGAATCGCGGTCCGCGAGCTGCGCACGGACGGCGGCATGGTGGTCAACGAGCTCCTGATGCAGTTCCAGGCCGACATCCTCGACGTGCCGGTGGTGCGCCCGAAGGTGATCGAGACCACGGCGCTGGGCGCTGCCTATGCGGCCGGCCTCGCCACCGGCGTCTGGCCCGGCACGGACGAACTCGTGCGGAACTGGGTCGCCGACAAGCGCTGGCATCCCGCGATGGAGGGGGCGGAGCGGACGCGGCTCTATGCTGAATGGGGGAAGGCCGTCGGGCGGTCGCTGGACTGGATGTAGGGCGGAGCCCGGCTCTCCACGCGGCACACCCCCTCTCCCCGTTCACGGGGAGAGGGGGTTCGCAGGCGGGTCGAGGGAGCCCATCACCCTTCCGTCAGAGCGGCTCGCAGCTTCTCCGCATTCGCAGCCAGAACCTCCGGCTTCTCCATCTGACCCGTATGCGGCCGCAGCGACACGCCTTCGAAGCGCGGGATGACGTGGAAATGCAGGTGGAACACCACTTGGCCGCCGGCGCTCTCGTTGAACTGCTGCACCGTGATCCCGTCTGCCCCGAAGGCGCGCTTGGAGGCCTGCGCGACCGTCTGGACCACCTGGATGAGGTCGGCGAGGTCGCCAGGCTGGATGTCGAGAATGTTGCGCGCCTTGACCTTGGGGATCACCAGCGCGTGCCCGTCGGCGCGAGGCATGATGTCCATGAAGGCCAAGGCTCTCCCGGTCTCGAGGATCCTATGGGCCGGCAGCTCGCCGCGGAGGATCCGCGCGAAGATGTTGCTGTCGTCGTAGCTCATGCTGGCTCCTGCGCTGGGATCATGGCCTTCCATAGCGCAGGATTTCAGCGCGAGGGAACCACCGCAGTCGCCTCGATCTCGACCCGCGCGGCGCGCTCCACGAGCCGCACCACCTGGACGAGCGCCATGGCGGGGTAATGCGCGCCCAGCACCTCCCGGTAGGCGCGGCCGAGGTCCTTGAGGTTCGCGAGGTATTCCTCGATGTCGACCACGTACCAGGTGAGCCGGACGAGATGCTCCGGACCCGCGCCGCCTTCACTGAGGATGGCGCGGATGTTGAGGAGCGTCTGCCGCGTCTGGGCGACGAGCCCATCCGGGAAAGTCTCGCTCTCGTCCCAGCCCACGACACCGCCCGTGACCAGGATGCTCCCCTCCGCCATCATGCCGTTGGCGTAGCCCTTCGGCGTCGGCCAGCCCTTCGGCTGGAGCACGACCGGCCCTTGGCCCGAGTCCCGCAGCGCCCGTGCGATGTCCATGCCGGCCTCCGTCACGCCGCCGCCGTGGCGCCCTTGGGCGCCGCACTGACCTCGACTGCCATGGGGGGCGGCACCGGCTCGGACGCGATGCGCCGCAACTCGAAGCGCTGGAGCTTGCCGGTCTGGGTGCGAGGCAGCGCCTCCACAAACTCGATCGCACGCGGATATTTGTAGGGCGCAATCTCGGCCTTCACGTGCTCCTGGAGGACCTTGGTGAGATCGGCGCCCGCCGCGTGGCCGGGATGAAGCACCACATAGGCCTTCACGATCATGCCGCGCTCGGGGCACGGCGCGCCGACCACGCCGCATTCGGCGACCGCGGGATGGGTGAGGAGCGCCGCCTCGACCTCGGGGCCGGCGATGTTGTAGCCCGACGAGACGATCATGTCGTCCGAGCGCGCCTGGTACCAGAAGTAGCCATCCTCATCCATAAGGTAGGTGTCGCCGGTGACGTTCCAGCCGTTCTGCACGTATTTACGCTGGCGCTCGTCCGCGAGGTAGCGGCACCCGGTCGGCCCTCGCACCGCAAGGCGTCCGATCGAGCCCGGCGGCAGCGTCCGGCCCTCCTCGTCCACGATCCGCGCCTCGTAGCCCGGAACCGGCTTGCCCGTGGAGCCGGGGCGGATCTCGTCTTCGCGCGCCGCGATGAAGATGTGCAGCATCTCGGTCGCGCCGATGCCGTCCATGAGCTTGAGGCCGGTCGCCTCGTACCAGGCCTCGAAGGTGGCATTCGGCAGCGCCTCGCCGGCCGACACGCATTTGCGCAGGGTGGAGATGTCGTGGTCCTTCAGCTTCGCGAGCATCGCCCGGTAGGCCGTCGGGGCCGTAAAGCACACGGTGGCGCCGTAGGCCGCGAAGGCCTGGAGGAGGTCGTCGGGACTAGCCCGCTCGAGCAGCACCGTCGAGGCGCCGATGCGCATCGGGAACAGCACGATGCCCCCGAGACCGAAGGTGAAGGCGAGCGGCGGCGAGCCGATGAAGCGGTCGGTGGATTCCGCCTGCAGCACCTGCGCGGCGTAGGTGTCGCAGATCGCGAGCATGTCGCGATGGACGTGCATCGTGCCCTTCGGCTCGCCCGTAGTCCCGGAGGTGAAGCCGACAAGGCAGACGTCGTCCGCGGCCGTGTCGACTGCGTCGAAGTCCGGGGAGGCGCCGGCCATCAGGGCTTCGAGCGAATCCGGACCGCTTCCGCCCCAATAGACCACATGCTTAAGATCCGGCGAGAGCGTGCGCGCCTTCTCCATCTCGTCCGCGAGCCTGTGGTCGCAGAGCCCGATCGCGATCCGCGCTTTGCGGATCGGATAGGCGATCTCCCGGGCGCGCAGGAGCGGCATGGTCGCGACCACGACGCCGCCGGCTTTCAGCACCGCGAGATAGGCCGCGACCATCATGGGATTGTTGGGCGAGCGCAGCAGCACGCGAGTGCCAGGCACGAAGCCGAGACGGCCGACCAGCACGTTCGCGATGCGGTTCACCCGCTCCTGCAGTTGCGCGTACGTGATCGTCTCGGTCGGGCTGATCAGGCAGGGAGCATTGCCCTGCCCTTCCGCGACCCAGCGGTCGAGGAACGCCATGCAGCAATTGAGCCGCTCCGGATATTGCAGCTCCGGCCGCTCGAGAAGGAAGTCGGGCCATTCGGAACGCGGGGGCAGGTTGTCCCGCGCGAAGGTGTCGATATGTGCCGTCTCCGCCATGATGCACCCTCCTTCTTGATCCCTCCCCCCTCTGCGGGGGAGGGTGGCCCGGCCGTCAGGCCGGGTCGGGAGAGGGGCCGTCGTCGCGAACACGGCTCCTCTCCCGGCTCACTCCGTTCGCCACCCTCTCCCGCAGAGGAGAGAGGGCATCTCCATCACTCCGCCGCCCGCGGCAGCGGTGCGGTCTGCGCCGCTTTCAGCAGCTCCCGCGCGATCACGATCTTCTGGACCTCGGTGGCGCCCTCGTAGATCCGCAGGGCGCGGATCTCCCGGTACAGCGCCTCGACCTTCACGCCCTTGGTGACGCCGAGCCCGCCGAAGATCTGCATCGCCTTGTCGATCACGCTCTGGGCGGTCTCGGTCGCGTGCATCTTCGCCATCGCGGCCTCGCGGGTGACGCGCGGCGCGCCGCGGTCCTTCGTCCAGGCCGCGCGGTAGACGAGGAGCGCGGAGGTATCGACGTCGGTCGCCATCTCGGCGAGCGCGCCTTGCGTCAGCGCGAGGTCGGCGAGCGGCGCGCCGAACAATTGACGCGAGGACGCGCGGTGGAGCGCCTCGTCGAGCGCCCGGCGCGCGAAGCCGAGTGCCGCGGCCCCGACCGTGGAGCGGAACACGTCGAGCGTCGCCATCGCGACCTTGAAGCCCTTGCCCGGGCCGCCGATGCGCTGCGACAGCGGCACGCGGCAGCCCTCGAAACTCAGAGTTGCAAGCGGATGCGGCGCGATCACGTCGATGCGCTCTGCGATCGTGAGGCCGGGCGTATCGGCATCGACCATGAAGGCCGAGAGGCCTCGCGCGCCGGGCGCCTCGCCGGTGCGGACGAAGACCACGTAATGGTCCGCGATGCCCCCATTGGAAATCCAGGTTTTCGTGCCGTCGATTCGCACATAGGCCGGTCCGTCCGGCGTCGCGGTGGTGCTCATTGCGGCAACGTCGGATCCGGCTTCGGGCTCCGACAGCGCGAAGGCCGCGATGGCGTCGCCGCGCGCCACGCGAGGGAGATAGCGGCGCTTGAGCTCCTCCGATCCCGCCAGCGTCACCGAGCCGGTGCCGAGCCCCTGCATCGCGAAGGCGAAATCGGCGAGCCCATCCTCGTAGGCCAGGATCTCGCGGGCAAGGCACAGCGAGCGTACGTCGAAGCTCGGGAACAGCCCGCCATACGCCGCCGGCACCGCGGCGCGCAGCCACCCGGCGTCGCCCAGCGCCCGCACCAGCCGCCGGCACGAACCGTCGACGTCGGCGTGGTCGACGAGCGGATGCACCTCCCGCGCCGTCCATTCGCGCAGGTCGGACGCAAAGTCACGGTGATGCTCCTCGAGGAACGGCCAGGTCAGGAAGGAGCTATCGGGCATGGCGGCTTCCTGCACGTCCGCTCCCCGCCAGCGGACCCCCTCTCCCCGCGTGCGGGGAGAAGGCTGGGGTGAGGGGCCGGTCGGGGGAGCTCGGAGCATCCAGGCTCATACCCTCCCGTCTGCGGGGAGGGTAGGCGCTGTCAGTTGACCGGGTGGGTGTTAGTGCAGGGGGTACCTGAGCGATCGATCCTGGACCGAGCCCCACCCCCGGCCCCTCCCAGCAGGGGGGAGGGTAGAAGATCCGGATATACCGCGCTCCACCGACCGGCCCCTCACCCCAGCCCTCTCCCCGCGCGCGGGGAGAGGGAGTGCACGAGTGGGGAGTGCGAACGATCACCGCAACCATCCTCAATCCCCCCGGAACACCGGCTTCTCCTTCGCGGCAAACGCCCGGTAGGCGCGCGCGAAGTCTTCCGTGGTCATGCAGAGCGCCTGCGCGACCGCCTCGGCCTCGATGGCCTCCTCGACCGACATCGCCCATTCCATCGCGAGCATGCGCTTCGTCATCGTGTTGGCGAAGGTGGGACCGGTGCCGATCTCGTTGGCCAGCGCCTGCGCCGCGCCGAGAACGTCATCCTCGACGATGCGGCTGAAGAAGCCCCAAGCGGCACCTTCCTCCGCGCTCATGAAGCGGCCGGTGTAGAGGAGCTCCGACGCCCTCCCCTGCCCGACGATGCGGGGCAGGATCGCGCAGGCACCCATGTCGCAGCCCGCGAGCCCGACCTTGTTGAACAGAAACGCCACCTTCGCCCGCGGGGCGGCGAGCCGCAGGTCGGAGGCCATCGCGATGATGGCGCCGGCCCCGGCGCAGATCCCCTCCACCGCCGCCACGATGGGCTGGGGTGAGGCCCGCATGGCCTTGACGAGCTCGCCCGTCATGCGCGTGAAGGCGGTCAGCCCCTTGGTGTCCATCGCGACGAGCGGGCCGATGATCTCGAACACATCGCCGCCGGAGGAGAAGTTGCCGCCCGCGCCCGCGATCACGACGGCCTTCACGCCCTCGTCCCGCTGGCAGGCGAGGAAGAAGTCCGTGAGCTCTCGGTAGCTCTCGAAGGTGAGCGGGTTCTTCTTCTCCGGACGGTTCAGGGTCACGGTCGCGACCGGGCCCGCGACCTCCAGACGGAAGTGCTGCGGCGTGAAATCCGACAGCGGCAGCGTCACCCCGTTCGCGGCGCGCCCGGTCATGCGTTTTCTCCGCCCAGGGCGCGCCGCGCCGACATCTTGGTCTTGGCGAGAAGCCGCATCAGGTCCTCCTGCTCCCGGCGCGTGAGGTCGCCGAATAGATTCGCAATCCAGTGCTCGTGCGCCGCCGCCATGGCGCGGAACTCGGCCCGGCCGAGCGGGGTAAGCGAGATCACCTGGGCGCGCCGGTCCGATTCGGAGGTGCGCCGGTCCAGATGGCCCGAAGCCGCGAGGCGCTCCACGAGGCCGGTGAGATTGCCGTTAGAGACCATCATGCGCTTCGACAGGTCGGAGAGGGTCATGCCCTCGGGCGCCTTGTCGAGCTGCGCCATCAGGTCGAAGCGCGGGAGCGTCACGTCGAACCGCTCGCGCAGGCGGCGGCGCACCTCGCCCTCGATCATGGTCGTGCATGTGAGGAGCCGGAGCCACAGGCGCAACTCGTCCCGGTGGTCCTCCGGCATCTCGACGGCCTTGGTCTCCGCGTCGAGCGGGATGGCGGACTGGCTCATGCGGCGCCTCCCGGCCGCAGCGATTCCACGCGCAGACGCATCTCAGACCTCCCCGCCCGCGACCGCGATCGCCTGGCCGGTGACCGAGCGCGCGCTGTCGCCGCACAGCCACAGCACCGCATCCGCGACCTCCTGGGGGTCGATCAGGCGCCCCTGCGGGTTGTGCTTCACGAGTTCGGCGAGCGCCGCCTCGCGGGAGCGGCCGGTCTTCGCGACGATGCGCTCGAGGCTCTCGGCTACGAGGTCGGTGTCCGTGAAGCCGGGGCACACCGCATTGACGGTCACGCCCGTGGTCGCGGTCTCGAGCGCGAGCGCACGCACGAAGCCCACGACCGCGTGCTTCGCGGCGCAATAGGCGCTCACGTAGGGATAGCCCTTCAGGCCCGCCGTCGAGGCGACGGTCACGATCCGGCCGAACCCGCGCTCAGTCATGGGCCGCAGCACCGCCCGCGCGGCATTGACGACGCCCATGAGGTTCACGTCGAGCATGCGATGGAACAGGGCCGCGTCCGATTTCGCGAACGGCGCCGAGACCGCGCCGCCCGCATTGGCGACCAGGATGTCGACAGGACCCCGCCCCGCCGCGTCCGCCGCGGCTCGTTCGAGGGCGTGCGCGTCCGTCACGTCCGTGGCGAGAGCGGCATGCGCCGCGCCTTCCGCGACCGCTCTGTCGAGGGCGGCCCGGTCGCGCCCCAGGATCGTCACCGTGGCGCCGGCGCCGATGAGCGCCGCCGCGACGGCGCGCCCGATGCCCCGGCTCCCGCCGGTCACGAGCGCATGTCGGCCCTGCAACGCCCCTGCCGCCATCCCGGCCTCTGCCTCAAGCCCGCGGGGCGCATCCGTCGGAACAATCCGCTTGAACGCGCCCGCCAAGTTATTTTAAGCTTCAAATATCGTCTGGCAATGGCGAAGTGCAGCCCCCGTTCACCTTTCGGCGAAAGCCGTCGCGATGGGGTTGTTCGGACGGGGCGAAGGGGGCCAATGTAGCGCCGACGCGTTCCGGGCCGGCCGGTCCGGGACCGAAAGCTTCAAACGGCGCAGGCAAGGGCCGGCGCCGGACATCGACGGCAGCACGGGGCAACCGTGCGCGAGGGAACGGTCACTCGGGAGATCATCATGAATCATCTGATCAGGATTGCAGGACTGGCTGCGACGGTGTGCATCGCGGCGGGCGGGGCGCAGGCCCAGGAGAAGCTGAAAGTAGGCTTGCTCCTCACCCTGTCGGGCCCCTCGGCGGTGCTCGGCCAGCAGGCGCGCGACGGGTTCCAGCTCGCCATGAAGGACATGGGCGGCAAGCTCGGGGGCCGCGAGGTCGAGGTCATCGTCGTCGACGACGAGCTCAAGCCGGATGTGGCGGTCACGAAAGTGAAGGGCCTGCTCGAGCGCGACAAGGTCGACTTCGTGGTCGGTCCGATCTTCTCCAACGTGGCGGCCGCGATCCACAAGCCGATCGTCGAGGCCCAGACCTTCTACATCAGCCCGAACGCCGGCCCCTCGACCTTCGCGGGCAAGGGCTGCAACCCCTACTTCTTCGCGACCTCCTACCAGAACGACCAAAACCACGAGGTGCTCGGCAAGGTCGCGCAGGATCGCGGCTACAAGCGGGTCTACCTGCTCGCGCCGAACTACCAGGCCGGCAAGGACTCGCTCGCGGGCTTCAAGCGCCACTACAAGGGCGAGGTCGTCGAGGAATCCTACACCCCGCTCAACACGCTCGACTTCCAGTCCGAGCTCGCCAAGATCGCGTCGATGAATCCGGATGCGATCTTCACCTTCATGCCGGGCGGCATGGGCGTGAACCTGGTCAAGCAGTACAAGGGCGCGGGGCTGATGGAGAAGATCCCGTTCCTCTCCGCCTTCACGGTCGACGAATCGACCCTCCCCGCCCAGCAGGACGCGGCGATCGGCGCCTTCGGGGGCTCGAACTGGGCCCCGAACCTCGACACGCCGGAGAACAAGAAGTTCGTGGCGGCCTACGAGGCGGCGTACAATTCCGTGCCGGGCTCCTATTCCATGCACGCCTACGACACCGCGCTCCTGATCGACTCGGCCCTGAAAGCCACCGGCGGCAAGACCGACAACAAGGACGCGGTGCGGGCCGCTCTCAAGAAGGCTGAATTCAAGTCCCTCCGCGGCGACTTCAAGTTCGGCGCCAACGGCTTCCCCGTGCAGGACTTCTACCTCGTGAAGGCCGCCAAGCGCGCGGACGGCAAGTTCCAGACCGAGATCGTCCAGAAGGTCTTCGACGACTACGCCGACGCCTACGGCAAGGAATGCGCGGCGACGAACTAGGGCACCTGCGCCTCCCTCTCCCCGCCTGCGGGGAGAGGGAGAAGAACCCCTCACTCCAACCCTCTCCCCAATTACGGGGAGAGGGGGTTGATCCCATGACCCCGACCCTTCTCCTCGTCCAGGTGCTGAACGGCCTGCAGTTCGGGCTGATCCTGTTCCTGATCGCCGCCGGGCTGACGCTCGTGTTCGGCGTGATGGACTTCATCAACCTGGCGCACGGGGTGCAGTACATGGTCGGCGCCTACCTCGCCGCCGCCTTCGCGGCCTGGACCGGGAGCTTCTGGCTCGCCCTGGGACTCGCGCTGCCGACCGCGCTTGTCGTCGGGCTCCTGCTCGAGATCCTGGTGTTCCGCCACCTCTACGACCGCGACCATCTCGACCAGGTGCTCGCCACCTTCGGGGTGATCCTGTTCCTGAACCAAGGCGTGAAGTTCCTGTGGGGCGCCGCGCCCCTCAACGTGCCGATGCCCGACCTGCTCTCGGGCTCGATCCCCCTGCCCGGCGGCCTGCTCTACCCCACCTACCGCATCGCCATCATCGCGGCGGGCCTCGGGGTCGCGGGCCTGCTCTACGTGCTCGTCCACCACACCCGCATCGGCATGCTGGTGCGCGCCGGCGCCTCCAACGCCCCCATGGTCTCGGCGCTGGGGGTCGACATCCGCCGGCTCTTCATGGGCGTGTTCGGCTTCGGGGCCATGCTGGCGGGCTTCGCGGGCGCCATGGTGGCGCCGATCCTGTCGGTCGAGCCTGGCATGGGCGACAACATCCTGATCCTCGCCTTCGTGGTGATCGTCATCGGCGGCATCGGCTCGATCCGCGGCGCGTTCCTGGCCGCGCTCCTGATCGGCCTCGTCGATACGGTCGGGCGCACGCTGGCGCCGACGCTGCTTCGCCTTTTTCTCGACCCCTCGGTGGCGAGCCAGACCGGGCGTGCCGTCGCCCCGATGCTGATCTACATCCTCATGGCCGCGGTCCTGTTCTTCCGCCCCTCCGGGCTCTTCCCGGTGAGGCGATGAGCCGGACCCCGGGTCCCGGCCGGGCGGCGGCCCGATGAGCGGAGGCGCGGACTTCGCCGCGGCCGCAGCCGCGGGCCGGCCGGTCCCCTCCCGGCTGGGGCGCCTCGGCGTTCCCGCGCTCCTGTTCACGCTGCTGGCCCTCGCCCCCCTCCTCGCCATGGCGGGCGCCGAGGGCTACCTGCTCTCGCTCCTCTCCCGCGTGATGATCTTCGCGATCGCCGCCATCGCGCTCGATCTGATCCTCGGCTACGGCGGCCTCGTGAGCTTCGGGCACGCCGCCTTCCTCGGCATCGGGGCCTACGCGGTCGGCATCCTGTCGAGCCACGGGATCGAGGACGCGTTCGTGCAGCTTGCGGTGGCGCTCGGCGCCTCCGGGCTTTTCGCCCTCGCGACCGGTGCGATCTCGCTGCGCACCAAGGGCGTCTACTTCATCATGATCACCCTGGCCTTCGGCCAGATGCTGTTCTTCCTCGCGACCTCGCTTGCGTCTTACGGCGGCGACGACGGGCTGACGCTTGCCAGCAAGAGCCTGATCTTCGGGCGCAAGCTCATCGAGGGCGACCGGGCGTTCTACTACGCGGTCTTCGCCTGCCTCCTCGTCACGTATATCCTCGGCCGCTCGATCGTGGCCTCGCGCTTCGGCCGCGTGCTGCGCGGCAGCCGCGACAATCCCGTGCGCATGGAGGCGATCGGCTTCCACCCCTTCCGATACCAGCTCGCAGCCTACGGGATCTCCGGCATGCTGACGGGCCTGGCGGGCTTCCTCCTCGCCAACCAGGCCGAGTTCGTCAGCCCGGCCTACATGACCTGGCAACGCTCGGGCGAGCTCATCTTCATGGTGATCCTCGGCGGCCTCGGCTCCCTGCACGGCGCGCTCCTCGGCGCCGCCGCCTTCCTGCTGCTCGAGGAATACCTCGCGGGCGTCACCGAGCACTGGAAGATGATCTTCGGCCCCCTCCTGATCGTCGTCGTGCTGTTCGCGCGCGGTGGCATCATGGGAATCTTGGGCGGGAGGGGCCGCCGTGACTGAGCCCCTCCTCCGGCTCGAAAACCTGCGCAAGGCCTACGGCGCCCTGAAAGTCACGGACGACGTGAGCCTGGAGGTCCGGCCGGGCGAACTGCACGCGGTGATCGGGCCGAACGGCGCCGGCAAGACCACGCTGATCCACCAGATGTCGGGCCTCGCGGGCTCGGATTCCGGCCGCATCCTCTTCGACGGAGCCGACATCACGCGCCTTCCCATGCACGAGCGCGTGCGGCGCGGCCTCGCGCGCTCGTTCCAGATCACCTCGATCCTGCCGGGCTTCTCGGCGCTCGAGAACGTGGCGCTCGCGGTCCAGGCTCGCTCCGGATCGAGCTTCCGCTTCTTCGGCGACGCCGCGGCCGAGACCGCCCTCAACGACGAGGCTGAGCGGGCGCTCGGCCTCGTGGGGATCGCGCACCGGGCGCACGTTCCGGCGGGGCTGCTCTCGCACGGCGAGAAGCGCCAGCTCGAACTCGCCGTCGCGCTCGCGACGGCGCCGAAGCTGCTCCTCCTCGACGAGCCGCTCGCCGGCACCGGCCACGAGGAATCCGAGCGCGTAGTCGAGACCCTGCGGGGGCTCAAGGGCCGCTACACCATCGTTCTGATCGAGCACGACATGGAGGCGGTGTTCTCGCTCGCCGACCGCGTCAGCGTGCTGGTCTACGGCCGCGTCATCGCCACCGGCACGCCCGAGCGCGTCCGGGCCAACCCGGAGGTGCGGGCGGCGTATCTCGGCGAGGAGGCGGCGTGATGGAGCGCGCAGGTTTCCCGCCCCCCGTTTGCAGCGGGAAGGGAAGCGGGCCTCCTGCCCGGCTCTTGCTTCCGCCCCACTCCCCCCGGCGGGCGGCGAGAGGTGCCGCCTCATGCTGAGCGTCCAGAATCTCCAGGCCGGCTACGGCGCCGCGCAGGTGCTGTTCGACATCTCCTTCGAGGTCGGGGCCGGCGAGGTCGTGACCCTGCTCGGCCGCAACGGCATGGGCAAGACCACGACCGTGAAGGCCGTCATGGGCTGGCTGCGCCCACGCGGCGGCGCGATCCGCTTCGACGGCGAGGCGGTGGGCGGGCTGCCGCCCTACCGGGTCGCGCAACGCGGCATCGGGCTCGTGCCGGAGGGGCGGCAGATCTTCCCCAACCTCACCGTGGAGGAAAACCTGATCGCGACCGCGGCCCGGCGCCACGGCAGCCGCTGGACCCTGGAGCGCGTCTACGGGCTCTTCCCGCGCCTCCAGGAGCGGCGGGGCAACATGGGCACGCAGCTCTCCGGCGGCGAGCAGCAGATGCTCGCCATCGGCCGCGCCCTGATGACGAACCCGAAGCTCCTGATCCTCGACGAGGCCACCGAGGGGCTCGCGCCCCTGATCCGCACCGAGATCTGGTCCTGCCTCAAGCACCTGAAGGGCGAGCGCCAGGCCATCCTCGTCATCGACAAGAACGTCGATGCCCTCGCCGCCTTCGCGGACCGCCACGTCATCGTCGAGAAAGGCCGCGTCGCCTGGACCGGCACCAGCGCGGACCTCACCGCGGACGCGACGCTCAAGGAACGCTTCCTGCACGTCTAGCGCTTGCTGGGGTCCGCTCTCCCCGCTCGCGAACTCCCTCTCCCCGTTGACGGGGAGAGGGTCGGGGTGAGGGGCCGGTCGGTGGAGCGCGATCTCTCCATTGTCATGGCCGGGCTCGACCCGGCCATGACAGCGCGAAGCCCGCGATGTGTGTTGCTGCGGGCCGTGCGCCTTTCCGGTCGAGGTGGCCGGGTCGAGCCCGGCCATGACACGTGTCAGGCAGATGCGTCGAGCTTTTCCGAGCGAGTCATGACGTCGCGAGGTGGATGCATCGTGCTCATCCGACAGGCCCCTCACCCCAGCCCTCTCCCCGCAGGCGGGGAGAGGGAGCGAGGCTGCGGGAGAGGGAGCGATGGGCTGAGATGGCGCAGCGCGTGTGACCCCGCGCCCTTGTTGTGGGCCGGGGCTGCTGCGGGGCACTCCGGGTCTCTGCTCTTTGTGAGGCAGAGCGGGAGGCGCTGGGCCTGCCCCGGACAGGGGCCGGCAGGAGAAGGGGTAACCCTGCCCGGGAGCAGGACCCCGCGACCTCCCGCTCGAGCAG
>JAESGR010000198.1_pt1 | contig 83581 bp, 81 predicted proteins | sample 9269771 | NCBI WGS metagenome assembly JAESGR01 (sample SAMN15739572, study PRJNA653492) | algae metagenome | isolation source: Chroococcus sp. CMT-3BRIN-NPC107 and co-occurring heterotrophs from well... | place: USA: Clark Mountains Wilderness, California | collected 2010-04-18 | reverse complement strand
AGCTCGGTAGCTCGTCAGGCTCATAACCTGAAGGTCACAGGTTCAAATCCTGTCCCCGCAACCAAACATCAAAAAGCCCGCCGCGGAGAAATCCACGGCGGGCTTTTTGCCGTCCAAAGCTCTGCTACCGTGGAGCGCGCCGGTGATCGGCGAGGAATCCTGATGAGCGCCGTGCCGGTGCCCTCCCCTCCCGTCTTCCCGACGCTCTACCGGTTCGAACAGATCGCGGACGCCTCGGCGTACGAACCTCTGCCGACCGATTGGCTGATCGGGGTCGCAGACGTCGTGAACTCGACCGCCGCGATCGCGGCGGGGCGCTACAAGGCCGTGAACATGGCGGGCGCAGCTGTGATCGCGGCCGTATCGAACGCCCTCAACCAGGCCCACTTTCCGTTCGTCTTCGGAGGGGACGGCTCCGCTTTCGCGGTTCCGCCAGAACACGCCGACACGGCTCGCGCCGCGCTCGCCGCGACAGCCATTTTCGTTTCGGAGGAGTTCGCTCTCGAGCTGCGGGTCGCCCTGGTCCCTCTCACGGCCATCCGGGCCGCCGGGAACGATGTTCGCGTAGCGGAGTTCGCCGCCTCGCCTGATGTCCGCTACGCGATGTTCTCGGGTGGGGGCCTCGCATGGGCCGAGCAGGAAATGAAGGCCGGCCGCTTTCAGCTCGACAAGGCACCGCCCGGCGCACGTCCGGACCTCACCGGGCTCACCTGCCGCTTCGAGGCAGCACCCGCAAGCCGCGGGCTGGTGCTGTCGATCATCGTGCGGCCGACCGACTCGTCTGACCCCACCAGCTTTGCGCGGGTCATTCGCGAGATCCTGGCGCTCGTCGAGACCTCGCCCGAGATGGCGCGTCCCGTCGCGGATGACGGACCGCCGCTCGGATGGCCTCCTTCGGGCCTTGAGCTTGAGGCGCGGACCGCGCGAAAGCCTGGCAAGAGCCTTTGGGCCGCGCGGGTGGCGACGCTCGTTCGGACGGCATTGTCGACCCTCGTCTTCCGGCTGCATCTCCCAGTCGGCGGCTTCAAGCCCGATCGATATCTGGCGCAGCTCGTCGCGAACTCCGATTACCGCAAATACGACGACGGGCTCCGCATGACGCTCGACTGCGCGCCCGAACTCGCCGACGCGATCGAGGCACGGCTCGTCGCGGCCGAGCGGAAGGGTCTCGCCCGCTACGGTTTGCACCGCCAGGGCGCCGCGCTCGTGACCTGCATCACGCCCTCCATTCACCGCAGCGACCACATTCATTTTGTAGATGGAGCATCAGGCGGGTATGCCGCAGCCGCGAGCGCGTTGAAGCGCTGAGGTTTGTTGATGAGGTTCGACACGATTTGGCGCAATGCGCGACTTGCGACTCTCAACCCCGCGGAAACGGGCCTCGGGATCATCGAGGATGGTGTGATCGCCGCCAAGGACGGCCGCATCGCCTTCGTGGGGGCGGCCTCCGAGCTTCCGGCAGAGGCAGAAACACTTGAGCAGATCGACATCGAGGGCCGCTGGGTCACGCCCGGCCTCATCGATTGCCACACGCACATCGTCCATGCCGGGAACCGCGCGCATGAATTCGAGCTGCGGCTTGCGGGCGCAACCTACGAGGAGATCGCGCGCGCGGGCGGCGGCATCGCCTCGACGGTCCGGGCGACGCGCGAGGCGAGCGAAGACGAGCTCGTCCGCACCGCCCTGCCCCGGCTTGATGCGCTCATCGCGGAAGGCGTGACGACGCTCGAGGTGAAATCCGGCTACGGCCTCGAGCGCGACACCGAGTTACGGATGCTGCAGGCGGCGCGTCGGCTCGGGACGGAGCGACGCGCGCGCATCCGGCGGACCTATCTCGGCGCGCATGCCTGGCCGCCCGGCGAGACGAACCGCACCGCCTATCTCGACCAGGTCTGCGACACAGTGCTCGAACTCGGCGCGTCCGGGCTTGCGGACGCGGTCGACGCGTTTTGCGAGGGGATTGCCTTCTCGCCAGAGGAGACGGCGCGGGTCTTCGATGCGGCTCGCGCAGCGGGGTTGCCCGTTAAGCTTCATGCCGACCAGCTCTCTGACCTCGGCGGCGCGGCGCTCGCGGCGCGCTATGGCGCGCTCTCGGCTGACCATCTCGAACATACGAGCGAGGCCGGCGCGGCCGCCATGGCGAAAGCGGGCACGATCGCCGTGCTACTGCCCGGGGCCTATTACTTCATCCGCGAGACGCATCGGCCTCCGATCGATGCCTTCCGGCGGAATGGCGTGCCGATCGCGATCGCGACCGACTGCAACCCGGGCTCGTCGCCCCTTACGTCGCTCCTCCTCGCCATGAACATGGCCGCGACGCTGTTCCGGCTGACGGTGGACGAGATCATAGCCGGGACGACCCGGGTGGCTGCGCAGGCGCTCGGAATGGCGGACGAGGTCGGAACGCTGACGCCCGGCAAGTGGTGCGACCTCGCGATCTGGGGAATCGAACGCCCGGCCGAGCTCGTCTATCGGATCGGCTTCAACCCGCTCTGGCGCCGCGTCTTCGCCGGGCGGATGGACCCGGCCTGAACATCAGCGATGATCGGCCCCGACCGCCTCCCCGACAGACCCGAACCCATCCCGCCTTAGTAGTGTCGCGAGTTCCCGGTTGATCCGGCGGGGAAGCCCCGGGCCCTCGTAGACGAGCGCGCTGTAGAGCTGCACGAGCGAGGCGCCGGCGCGGATCTTGGCATAGGCATCGGCGCCCGATGACACCCCGCCGACGCCGACCAGCGGGATGCGCCCGCCGGTCAGGCGATACAGTTCGGCCAGGCGTCGCGTGGACAGCTCAAAAAGCGGCTTGCCGGAGAGCCCGCCCGTCTCGTCGCGGTGCGGGCTCTTCAGACTGGGTGGGCGCGAGATCGTCGTGTTCCCCATGATCAGCCCGTCGATTCCCGTCGCGAGCGCGACCTCCGCTGCATCCGCAAGCCCCCCCTCATCAAGGTCGGGCGCGAGCTTCACGAGCAGCGGCGGGAGTGCGCCGCCTGCTGCCGCAGCACGGGCATCGAAAGCCGCCCGGATCAGCCGTTCCATGCTCTCCCGCGCCTGAAGATTGCGCAGGCCCGGCGTGTTCGGGGACGAGACGTTGATGACGAGGTAATCGGCGAACGGCGTGACGGCCCGGATGCCAGTCACGAAATCCGTGACCTCATGTATTGTGTCCTTGTTCTTCCCAACATTGATGCCCAAGACGCCTCCCCTGCCCTTCCGGGCAGCAAGGCGCCGGAGCAACGGGTCCAGCCCTTCGCTGTTGAAGCCGTAGCGGTTGATGACCGCCCCGTCCTCCGAGAGCCGGAACAGGCGCGGGCGGGGATTGCCGGGCTGCGGACGCGGCGTGACCGTTCCGATTTCGACATGGCCGAAACCGAACCTGAGCAGCGCGTCGGGCGCTTCCCCATTCTTGTCGAAACCGGCGGCAAGACCGACCGGGTTCGGCATCTCGAGCCCGAGCACATTGCAGGTGAGGGTCGGGTCTTCCGGCTCGGCACGGCCGAGTGGCAGACCCGCCGCGACCGCCTTCACGGCCAGGCGGTGCGCCGTCTCCGGATCTACGAAGCGCAGGCCGGGACGAAGAGCTCGGTAAGCGAAGTCGATCATTGAGTGCGGGAGCCGCCCCTCACTCCGGGGCCTTGTCGATCCCGCCATTCGCCTTCGACCAACCGGAGGGGTCATTCAGGAAAGACTCGACTTCGCGCAGCACCGAAGCCTCGAACCGGCCACCCGCCTTGGCCGCCGCGAGCACGTCCCACCAGGTCGCGAGGTGGTGCATGGTCAGGCCCATATCGGAGAGGAACTTCGGAGAGTCCTTGAAAATCGAATAGTAGAAGACGACGAAGAGGTGATCGACGGTGCAGCCCGCCTCGCGTAGCGCGTTCGCAAAGAGGAGCTTGCTCCGGCCGTCGGTGGCCAGATCCTCAACGAGCAGGACCCGCTGACCATCGGCCACGTGGCCTTCGATCTGCGCGTTGCGCCCAAATCCCTTCGGCTTCTTGCGCACATATTGCATAGGCAATTGCAGCCGGTCCGCCATCCAGGCTGCAAAGGGGATGCCCGCGGTCTCGCCGCCGGCCACCGCATCGAAGCGCTCGAATCCGGCTTCCCGGCAGACGAGCGAGGCGCCGAGATCCATCAGGGTTCCGCGGACGCGCGGAAACGAGATCAACCGCCGGCAGTCGATATAGACCGGGCTCGCCCAGCCGGACGTGAAGATGAAGGGCTTCTCGTCCATGAAGCGCACGGCATCGACCTCGAACAGCATGCGGGCGACCGTCTCCGCCACGGCCGCCTTGTCGGCGAAGCTCACGCCCTGGAACATGCTCGTCTCACCTTTCTGAACAGATGCCGCGCTCAGCTGACCAGGCGCCAGTTCAGTCGCTCGCCGCCGCGATAAACCGGGATGCACTCCTCCGGCCCGTCCACGGAGAGCGTCTCGGGCGGCGCCCATGCGGAGCGCTCCAGCGTGATCGTGCCCTCGTTCGGCGCCATCCCGTAGTGGCGCGGACCATTCAGGGAGGCGAAGGCCTCGAGCTTGTCGAGCGCGCCTTCCCGGTCGAACACGTCGGCATAGACCTCGATTGCGGTCGGGGCCGTGAAGATGCCTGCGGCCGCCGGGATGGAACGCTTGCGCGCCAGCGGGTGGGGCGCGGAATCCGAGCCGAGGAAATAGCAGGGCTCGCCTGAGACGGCGGCGGCCACGATGGCCCGGCGGTCGCGCTCGGTCTTCGCGACCGGCATGCAATAGAAATCCGGCCGCATCCCGTGCCCGAGCATGTCGGTCCGGGTTAGTTCGAGGTGGTGCGCCGTGATCGTGCCGGCGACCTGGGGGAACTTCGCCCGGACGAAATCGACCGCGACCGCGGTCGTGAGGTGCTCGAGGATCATCTTCAGGCCGGGGAAGTTCTCGGTGAGCGGCCCGAGGCGGCGGTCGATGAACACGGCTTCGCGGTCGAAGATGTCGATCGCGGGATCCACCTCCTCGCCGTGCATGGAGAGCGGCAGGCCGATCTTCTCGGCGCGCTCGAACACGCGGTCGAGCCTGTTCAAGTCGGTCACGCCGTCGGCCGCGTTGGTCGTGGCATGCGCCGGATAGAGCTTCAGCGCCGCGAAGACGCCCTCCCGGAATCCGCGCTCGACGTCGTCCGGGTCGGTGTCGTGCGTCAGGTAGCAGGTCATGAGCGGCTCGAAGGACGAGCCGGCCGGCCGCGCGGCCCGCAGCCTCTCGCGATAGGCGACCGCCTCGGCCGTGCTCCGGACCGGCGGCGTCAGGTTGGGCATGGCGATGGCGCGCCCGAAGGCGCGGGCCGTCTCCGGCAGGCAGGCCTTCATCATGGCCCCGTCGCGGAAATGGACGTGCCAGTCGTCGGGACGGCGGATGGTGATCCGGGCGGTCACGCCGCGCCCTCCGCGATCTCCGCGATGATGGCCTGGGCGGCCGCGAGCGGATCAGGCGCGCCAGTGATCGGACGGCCGACCACGATCCGATCGGCTCCGGCCCGGATGGCGTCTGCGGGCGTCGTCACCCGCTTCTGGTCGCCTGCTGGTTCACCGGCCAGCCGGATACCCGGGACGACGAGAACCCGTTCGGGCCCAACCAGCTGCCGCAGCGATGGCGCCTCGGACGCCGCACAGACGAGGCCGCCTATTCCCGCCTCTGCGGCATCAGCCGCGCGGCGGGACGCGAGGTCGGCGACGGACCAGCCATAGCCCGCATCAGAGGCGTCGCCGTCGTTCATCGAGGTGAGCACCGTCACGGCGAGCAGCGTCAGGCCGCTATCCCCCGCACCGGCCACCGCCGCCCGCATGGTCTGCGGATACGCGTGGACGGTCAGGAAGCTCGCCCCAAAACCGGCGAGCGAGCGTACGCCCTCTTCCACCGTGCGCGGGATGTCATGCAGCTTGAGGTCAAGGAAGACTTGGCGGCCAGCCTTGGCGAGCCGCTCTGCCACGGTGAGGCCGCCCGTATAGGCGAGTTGGTGGCCGATCTTGAACACGACCGGCAGGTCGCCGAGCATCTCTACAAGCCGCTCCGCTTCGAGCGGCGTTGGTACATCGAGGGCGACGATGAGCCGGCGCGCCGGCTCCAGAGGAAGCGGCAGGCCGGGCGTGAAACCCGCTTCACCGCCGGTCCCGAAAACGGGGCTCGCGCTCGACATCACCTTCTCCGCTGACGCCCATCGCTTCCGATGCCGCGCGCCGGAGGTCAACCCGGGTTCCGGAACGAACCCTGGAAAGCGCGACTCTGAGCGGGTCTTCAGCGCGACTGCGCCGCCGAAACGGAAAGGGCGGCCCGAAGGCCGCCCCAAGCGTCAACCGCCGATGCGCTTAGCGGTAGTAGACTTTCCCGGCGCCACCCGCGCCGAAGCCGCCAGAGCGGTAGAACCCGCCTCGCCCGCCGCCATAGCCAGCGCGGTAGATGCCCGAGCGTCCGCCCCAGTGGCCGCCGCGATACACACCGCGGTGGCCGCCGCCCCAGTACGCGCGCCGGTAGCCATAGCGGGGCGCGTAATACGCCCTGCGATAGCCGTAGAACGGCCGGTGATAGCCCCACCCGCCGCCGTAATAGGCCGGGTAGGAATATGCCGGATACGAGTAGGAGTAGCTGTAAGGATATCCGTACCCGTAACCGTAGGACGCCGGGTAGTACCCGCCGTAATAGGGGGAGCCGTAGCCGTAGCTGTAGTACGGCGATCCCCAGGCACTCGTGGCCGCTGCTGCACCAATAATGCCGAGCGCAGCACCCGCTACAAACGGGCCAGCACCCCAGCCGCGCCGATGACCCCAACCACCGCGGTAGCCGCCGCGCCAACCGACGTGCTCGGTCGCAACGGGGTTCGCGACGCTGTTTGCAGTGCCGGCGGGGAGCGGAGCTGCACTCGCGCCACCCGAAGCGGAGACGGCGAGCGTTGCGGCGAACGCGCCTGCCGTCAGGACCTTACCAAAGCCACTGATCTGCATGATGTTTCTCCTGGCCCCTTGCCGTCAGAACGTGGCTGTCCTGCACACGTTCCGGTTGGTTGCGGAGGGACATGCGGAGAAACCTGCGGCCTTTTAGCCCTTGGTGACGAGGGTCGCGCGGCGCCGAGTATGACGGGGCCCGTAAGCTCCTCGCCGCTTGACGGATTGGTAGGTGAAGAACGGGCCACCGCGATAGTAGGTGCGCGTCCCCATCCCGGGCAGCCCCTCGCCCTGGATCGACGCCGCGCGCACATCCTCCTCGGGCGTGAAATACACGGCCGGCCCGCCGAGGTACGGGGAGTAGCCGTAGAATGGCGGGAAGCCATCCGCCGAGGCAGATCCGGCCAGAACCATCCCGGCCCCGACCGTGACGAGCGCCGCAAGCTTCATCCGCATCGACCATCCTTCAAGGTGCCGGCGGAAGGCCGGCGCTGCAAAATCGCAAAAACCCTACCCCGAGGGGCGGATTCCGACAACGCGCCCCGGCGGACCGTCAGAAGATCGCCTGGCCGATGAGCAACGCAACGATCACCACGACAATGGCGAGCACCAGGAACAGGCCGAAGAGCAGCCGGGCGATCCGGCCAGCCCCTGCAGCGATGCCCGTGAACCCGAGCGCGCCCGCAACCAGCGAAATCACGAGAAAAATGAGGGCCCAACGCAGCATAGGGCGGTTCCTTCCGGTTCTCTGCGAACACCTTCAGCCTCGCAGCGGGGTAAGAACGTCCGACCCTCGCGCTATTTCCCGATCGCGGCGAAGAATTCGCGGCGTGTGGCGGGATTGTCGCGGAAGGCGCCGAGCATGCGGCTCGTCACCATGCTAACCCCGCGCTTGTGGACGCCGCGCGTCGTCATGCATTCGTGGCTCGATTCGACGAGCACCGCCACGCCCCGCGGTTGCAGGACCTCCTGCAGCGTGTCCGCGATCTCCGCGGTGAGGCGCTCCTGGATCTGGAGCCGCCGCGAATAGGCGTCGACGAGGCGGGCGAGCTTCGAAATCCCCACCACCCGATTGTGCGGCAGGTAGCCGACATGCACCTCGCCGATGATCGGCGCCATGTGGTGCTCGCAATGCGACTCGAAAGGGATGCCCCGAAGAACCACGATCTCGTCGTAGCCTCCGACCTCCTCGAAGGTTCGGCGTAGATACCCCGCCGGATCCTGGTCGTAGCCCGAGAACCAGTCCGAGAATGCCCGGACGACCCGGGCCGGCGTGTCGGTGAGCCCTTCCCGGCGCGGATCGTCGCCCGCCCAGCGGATCAGCGTCCGGACGGCGTCCTCCGCCTCTTCCCGGCTCGGGCGCGGCGCGCCCGCCCTCTCGATCTCTGCCATCTCGTCCTCGCGGCCGCTCGTTCCGCTACTCGGAAGCCGAAGCCGGGCCCGCCCGGTCTCGCAGAGGCCGTTCCTCCATCATGCAGAAGAAGGCAAGCGATGCGGCGAGCCCGATCGTCGCGGCGACGAAGACGTAGCGGAAGGTCGCCACGAGTTCCGGCGTCGCGCCGCCCGACAGGGTTTCGAGCGTAAGTCCCCGGCCGGAGGACTGGCCGGAGAGGATGATGGCCCCGTAGGCTGCGACGACGATGGCGCCGAACAGCTGACGGGAGAAGTTCAGCGTTGCGGTCGCGGTTCCGAGATGGTGGGCCGGAGCGGCATTCTGCACCGCGACTGTCGCAACGGGCATTACGGTGCCGAGGCCCAGGCTCGCGAAGAAGAGGAGCGAAAGAAGAGCCGGAAAGGGCAAGGACGCGCTGAACGCGGCGATGGTCCCGACCGAAAGGACGGCGATCGCTACCCCGGCGACCGGCGCCCGCTTGTAGTGGCGAACACGGGCCATCATCCTGCCGGAGGCGGTCGCCCCGATCACTATCCCGATCATCAGCGGGATCAGCGCGAGCCCGGATTGTCGGGCCGAGAGTCCGAGCGCCGCCTCGAAGTAGATGGGCGTGAAAATCGTCAGGCCGATATAGGTCCCCATCCCGCAGGCGCTGGCGAGCGTGGCGCAGCCGACGACGCGATCAGCCAGGACCTGAAGCGGGATCAACGGCTCGGAGGCGGTCAGCATCCGCAGGGCAAACGCGACCCAAAAGCCGGCCGATGCAGCCGCAAGAGACAGGATCGGCGCAGAGGACCACGAGTAGTGGGCGCCGCCCCAGCTCAGAACCAACATGAAGCTGGTCGTTGCCGCGACAAGCAGGGTCGCGCCCAGCACGTCGAGGCGGTGCTGGCGCTCTACCCGGGGCAGCTTCTTCAGCCGTGCATTCGTCAGCAGGAACGCCAAAAACCCGAGCGGGAGATTAATCCAAAAGATGAAGGACCAGTGCAGGTTCTGGGCGATGAAGCCGCCGAGAACCGGCCCGCCGAGGCTCGCGGTCGCGAAGACCGCGCCGAAATAGACCTGGTAGCGCCCGCGCTCCCGAGGCGTCACCATGTCGGCCACAATGGTCTGCGCGAGAGCGATGAGCCCCCCTCCGCCAAGACCCTGGACCCCGCGCGCGAGGATCAGCGCCAGCAAGCTCGGCGCGAGCGCGCAGGCGATCGATCCCACGATGAAGATCGTGATGCCGATCAGCAGCGTCACGCGCCGCCCGTGCACGTCGGAGAACTTGCCGTAGAGCGGCGTCACCGCCGTCGAGGCGAGGAGATAGGCGGTGACGACCCAGGGCAGGTGCTCCAAGTCGCCAAACTGACGCCCGATCGTGGGCATGGCGGTTGCGACAATCGTCTGGTCGAGCGCCGAGAGCAGCATGGCCAGCATGATGCCGAAGAAGATCGAGCGGATGTCGCTCTGGGTCAGCGTGCTGGCGGGGACGGCCTCCGGCGTCTCCGGGTTCATCAGGACGCGGCGCGGGCGCGCGGGAACTCAGCCTCGAGACGGTCTACAATCGTGCCCACCCCGAACCGGATCGGATCGGTGGCCGGGAGGTCATGCTCGCCGGCGACCTTCTCCAAATAGGTCTTTGCATCCGCCTCCGAGAGCGCCTGGGTGTTCACGGCGATCCCGACCGGCCGGATGGCAGGATTGGTCAGCCGGCCGCACGCAACCGTGAGGTCGATCACTTCTCGGATGGTCGGAAGCGGGTGCTTCACGCCGCGCATATTGGTGCGGGTCGGCTCGTGGCAGACCACGAAGGCGTCCGGCTGCGCACCGTGCAGCAGCCCGAGCGTCACGCCCGAGAAGGACGGGTGAAAGAGCGAGCCCTGCCCTTCCACCAGGTCCCAGTGGTCCGGGGCCGCGTCGGGCGAAATCCACTCGACGGCACCCGAGATGAAGTCGGCCACTACCGCGTCGATCGCGACACCGCGGCCGGAGATGAACACGCCGGTCTGCCCGGTCGCCTTGAACTCGGCGTCGAAGCCGCGCGCCGCCATCTCGCGCTCGAGCGCCAGGGCCGTGTACTTCTTCCCGACGGAGCAATCCGTCCCGACCGTCAGGAGGCGCATGCCCGACCGCTTCGTACCCTTCCCGGTCGCGAAGCGCTGCTGCGACTGGCGGACGTCGAAGAGCTGGCGCCCATGCTTCGCGGCCGCCTCGGCGATGCGGGGATCGGAGCCGAGCCGGATGTGAAGTCCGCTCGCGACATCCATCCCGGATTCGAGGGCCTTGAGGATGGACGGCACCCAGGTCTCGTTCAGCACGCCACCGGCATTCACGATGCCGACGATCATGGTCCTGGCGCCTTGGGCCGCTGCGTCCTCGACGGTGATGTCGGGAAGGCCGAGATCCGCCTGGCAGCCGGGCAGCCGAAGCTGGCCGATGCACCAATCCCGGCGCCAGTCGACGATGCCGTAAGCCGTCTTGGCCGCGAGCGGATCCGGCACGTCGCCGAGGAACATCAGGTAGGGCCGGGAAATCTGCATCGTGAACCTTCGTGACTACGCAACGGGTGGACGGGCGAGAGAGGTTTAATCGCCTTCGTGCCGCGGAGCAGCACGAATCGTGCAAACCAGCCCCGCTTTGACCCGGACCTCTCAGCGCTGAACAGGCCGTCCTGCCGCGCTGTCGGCGGTCGCGACCTCCCCTGCCCTGTCGTCGCGCAGCAGGTGGTAGAAGATGATCGCGCCGAACGTCGCCGTCCCGATCCCGCCGAGCGTGAAGGAGCCGATCTTGATCGTGAGATCGCCGGCCCCCAGGACGACCGCGACGCCGACCGTGAGGAGGTTGCGGGCGCGGGAGAAGTCCACGCCGTTTTCGACCCAGATCCGGCCGGCGGTCGCGGTGATGAGCCCGAACACCACGATCGAGAGCCCGCCGATGACGGGGCCGGGGATCGTGAGGATCAAGGCGCCGAACTTAGGCGAAAGGCCGAGCAGCAGCGCGACACAGGCCGCCGCAACGAACACCAGCGTCGAATAAGTCCGGGTCACGGCCATGACGCCCATGTTCTCGGCATACGTCGTGACCCCCGTGCCGCCGCCGTACCCGGAGATCATCGTGGCGACGCCGTCGCCGATGAAGGCACGCCCGAGATAACGGTCGAGGCTCCGGCCGGTCATGGCGCCGATCGCCTTCACGTGCCCGAGGTTTTCGGCCACGAGCACAACCGCAACGGGCGCAATCAGCCACATGGCATTGGCGTCGAAAACTGGCGAGACGAAGCGCGGCAGGCCGAACCAGGCGGCCTGGCCGACCCCCGAGAAATCGACCGGCTTCGCGAGGCCGAAGCCGTTCGCGAGGACGAGGTGGAGCAGGTACGCGATGGCGCCGCCGATCAGGATGGGCAGCCGCCGCGCCATGCCGGGCGCGTAGACGGCCACGGCGCCCACCGCGACCACGGTCGCGAGCCCGATCCAGATATCGGTCTGCGAGCCGGACACGCCCTTCACGGCGATCGGGGCGAGGTTCAGCCCGATCGCGGCGACGATCGCGCCCGTCACGGCGGGCGGCATGACGCGCTCGATCCAGCCCGGACCGGCCGCTGCCACGATGAAGCCGATGATCGTGTAGACGGCGCCCGCCGCGATGATGCCGCCGAGGGCGACTGGGATGTTCGGGTTGGGACCCGATCCCGCATAGCCGGTCGCGGCGATCACGACCGCGATGAAGGCGAAGGACGAGCCGAGATAGCTTGGGACGCGCCCGCCCGTGACGACGAAGAAAATGAGCGTTGCGACCCCAGAGAAGAAGATCGCGAGGTTCGGGTCGAAGCCCATGAGGATGGGCGCGAGCGCCGTCGCGCCGAACATCGCAACGACATGCTGCACGCCCAGGATGATCGTCTGCCCAAGCGGCAACCGCTCATCCGGCATCACGGCGCCGCTCTGGCGGGCCGGAACCCAGCGGGGAAAGAAGCCTTCGTTCGACACAGGCACCTCTCAGTTCGCCATCAGGACCGGCATGGTCGCGTGGGCGAGGATATGCGCGGTGGCGCCGCCGAAAATCATCTGGCGCAGCCGGCTCTGCGTATAGGCGCCCTTGACCAGGAGATCGGCCCCGAGCGCCTGCGAGCGGACCAGGATTGTCTCGCCATCATTGCGGTGCTCGCGGGCAGCCATGATCGTCTCGACTTGGAGGCCGCAGCGGCGAAGCGAGGACGCAAGCTGCTCGCCGGACGGGCCGGGTACGGACCAGCCCTCGACCATCAGAACGACGATGCGCTTCGCCTCGCGCAGGAAAGGCGTGGCAAAGGCCACTGTCCGGGCGGTCTCGGTGGAGCCGTTCCAGGCGATCACGATCGTATCGCCGATCGTCTTGAACGGCTCAGGGGGTGCGATCAGGAGCGGCCGGCCGGATTCGAAAAGCACGGCCTCGAGGCTGGCCATCGAGGGTTGCGCCTTTCCGGCAATCGGGCGTCCGAGCACGACAAGATCGAAGATCCGCCCATGGCTCGCCAGGAACATGTCGCCGGCCGGCGCCTTGGCGTGCCAGCCATAGCCCGGTTCTGGAGAGCCGGCCGGGGACTCCGGCAGGCCCCTCGCCTTCATGAAACTCTCGAACAGCGCGAAGGCTGACCTGCGTGTCTCCTCGTCGGCCTTCTCGTCGACGTGCCAGGCGAGCCCGCTCACCATGTCGATCGGGACGTAATCCGGCACGGCGGGACGGAGCGCGAAGCCTTCGAGGTAACCTTGGAAGCGCCGCTGCACGAGCGCGGCCGTTTCCAGGACCGAGTTCATCACGTCGTGCGTCTCGGTCGGGACAAGAATGTTCTTCATGGCGTCCCCTTTTTGAATTTCGCCCTCTGAAGCGGCCCGCATCGTGCCCGACCGCGCTCCGATGCGGAAGGGTCTGCAAGGCCCTCGGCTGGGGACGCGGACCGGCGGGCGCGTGGTTAGCGGCGCCTTAAATGTTCCGCGCGATTGTGAGGGAGTTGATTCTCAGTTGAGTGAGTACGAGTCATGCGTTCCCAGAGTGCTGCGGCCACGAACGTGGTGCGCTTCCCCGGCCCCCGCGCAACCCAGACGGACAGCCGCGACCAAAAGGGCCTCCTCGACACTGTCTATACCAACGGGTCCTTCGTTATCGCGGCCGATGATCGCGAGACCAAGATGATCGCCTCGCGCCTGCAGATCTTCGGCTTCCTGAATATCGCGGAAGTGCGAATGGACGGGTCGGTGCGGTCGCTGCGCCCCTCCGAGGCGGCGACGGCATCGCTCACCCGTCCGTGGCGCCTGTCCCGGCCGTCTTTCGACGAGCTGCCGCCGATCGCCGGCTGATCAGCGCTGCTGCGCCCGCAGCCACTCGACCACCTCGGCCGCACTGCGGTCGGGCGGAAAGACCGGATAGAAGAGGTGCGTGATCCGGCCCTCGTCGATGACGAAAGCCATGCGCCGGATCAGCGTCATGCCCCGGAAGGCAAATGTCGGCAGACGGGCGGCTCGCGTGAGTTCCAGGCGCGCGTCCGAGAGCAGCGGGAACGGCAGGTGCAGCCGCTGCACGGCTTCCTGCTGATAGGCCGTATCCTGGGTGGAGAGGCCGAACACATGGGCGACGCCGAGGTCCTTGAGCTCGGCGAAATGGTCCCGGAACGAGCAGGATTGCGGCGTGCACCCGCGTGCGCCTGGGATGGCGTTCCATTCCGCGGCCGGATCTTGGCCGGGCTCGCCGGTACGCGGATACGCATAGACGACGGCCCGGCCCGGAAGGCGCGCCAGCGAGACGGTGGTGCCATTCGTCGCCTGTAGCGCCACGTCGGGCACGCTTGCACCGCGCAGGTGATCCGCCGCGCCGTCATTGGCCGGGACGGGAAGATCATCGGGCAGCGCGTCCGGTCCGGCCATCACCCCTTCTCCCGCATGAGGCGACCGCGCTCCCGCTCCCAGTCGCGCTTCTTCTCGGCATCGCGCTTGTCATGGAGCTTCTTGCCGCGCCCGAGGCCGAGTTCGAGCTTCGCCCGTCCCTGCTCGTTGAAATAGAGTTTCAGCGGGACGAGCGTATAGCCCTCGCGCTGGGTCGCGCCGATGAACTTGTTGATCTGACGCCGGTTCAGGAGCAGGCGGCGCGGACGGCGCGGCTCGTGGTTAAACCGGTTCGCCTGCAGGTATTCCGGGATGTTGGCGTTGAACAGGAAGATCTCGTTCCCGGACGGCCCGGCATAGGCCTCCCCGATCGTCGCCTTGTTGGCGCGCAGCGACTTCACCTCGGTGCCGACAAGCGAGATGCCTGCCTCGACCGTGTCCTCGATCTCGTAATGGTAGCGGGCGCCGCGATTGTCGGCGACGATCCGGCGAGCCCTCGGTTCCTTTGCCATCAGGCGTTCAACAGGCCCGCATGGACCATCGCGGCCCGGATCACCTCCTTGGTTGGCGGCGTGACCGGCATCATGGGCAGACGGATCTCTTCCGTACCGCGGCCGAGCAGCGCCATCCCGCACTTCGCGCCGGCCAGGCCCGGCTCCATGAAGACGGCGTCGTGCAGCGGGACCAAGCGATCCTGCACCTTCAATGCGGCCGCGTAGTCGCCGGACAGCGACGTTTCGTGCAACTCGGCGCAGAGCGCCGGAGCAACGTTGGAGACGACGGAAATGCAGCCATGTCCGCCGGCGGCATTATAGGCCAGCGCGGTCATATCCTCGCCAGAAAGCTGGATGAAATCCGGCCCCAGCGCGTGCCGCTGCTGTGACACGCGTCCGATATTGGCGGTCGCGTCCTTCACGCCGGCGATGTTGCGCAACTCGTACAGGCGCTTCATCGTGGCGACGCTCATGTCGATCACGGAGCGGGGCGGGATGTTGTAGATGATGATCGGTATCCCGATGGCGTCGTTCACGGCCTTGAAGTGCTGGAACAGCCCTTCTTGAGTAGGCTTGTTGTAATAGGGGGTGACGACCAGCACGGCATCTGCGCCGGCGCGCTCGGCGTGCTTTGCGAAATCGACCGCCTCGACCGTGTTGTTGGAGCCCGCCCCCGCGATCACCGGAATGCGGCCCTTCGCCTGGTCGATGCACATTTCGACGACGCGCTTGTGCTCCTCGTGGGTGAGGGTCGGGCTCTCGCCAGTCGTGCCGACCGGGACGAGCCCCGTCGTACCGCTCTCGATCTGCCACTCGACATGGCTGCGGAACCCGTCCTCGTCGACGGCGCCGTCCCGGAAGGGCGTCACGAGGGCCGTCATCGAGCCTCTGAACCGCGTCGCCGTCATCCTCGTGTCCTTCCGTCAGGTCCGGTGCCTTCTCCCGGGCAACCGGGACGCGGAGACATAGTTGCGCCGCGAAGCCCGCGCAAACATGACGTTCGGACCTCCTTCAGCCCGCCGCAAGCCTTCATCAACCATATCGGCGCTCAATGGCACGTATGAGACCCCAGGCGCACGCGCTCGCGCGGAAGCCACGGCTTCCCTTGCTGCTTTCCGCGGCGGCCCTCGTCGCATCGCTGGGCGTCATCGCGACTGGCCATGCCCAAGGCACCAAGGAACGGCCGAGCCCGCCGCCTCGGCCCGTGGTCGCGCTAGCGGACACGGCGGCGCCGGCAAATGCAGGCGTTCCGGCCACGACCTCCGCCCTGCCCTCGTCGCACCCGCTGGACGCCCCCGCGATCCCGGGCTCGCCCCCGCCCTCCGTCCTCCTGCCCGACGGCTCCGCCCCGGATGTCTCGGCTCTGCGCGACGCCATCGGCGCATATCGCAAGAGCGACCTCGCGGCCGGCGACAGGATCCGCGCGAGGCTCGACGGCAACGTCGCGCCGCTGCTCGACTGGGTCGCAATCCGGTTCGGCGGCCCGGCGGTCGATTTCGATCGTCTCGCAACCTTCCTGAGGCAGAACCCCGAATGGCCCGGTGCAAGTTGGGCCCGCACCCGCGCCGAGACACTCCTCGTGACCGAGCGGCGGCCGCCCGAGACCGTGCGCGCCTTCTTCTCGCGGGAGCGGCCGCAGAGCGCCGGCGGCAAGATCGCGCTGGCGAGGGCGTTCCTGGCCGACGGCCTGAAGGAGGATGCGACGGCGCTCGTGCGCGATGCCTGGCGCAACGACACGTTCGGGAGCGAGCTCGAGGGCCGCATCCTGAACGAGTTCTCGGACACGCTGACCCAGGCCGATCATCGGTTCCGGATGGAACGCCTTCTGTTCAAGGAGAGCTACGAGGCTGCCAAGCGCGCCGCCGACTACGCCGGCAAGGGTTACGACACGCTGGTCAAGGCGCGCGCCGCGGTCGCCGGGAAGGCTGGCAATGCAGGCAAGCTCCTCGACGCGGTGCCGCCGGCACTCAGGACGGACACGTCCTACATCTTCTCGCGCGCGCAGTTCCTCCGCCGAGCGGAGAAAGCAGAAGAAGCCGCGAAGCTCCTCGACGGCGTGACGCGGGACCCCGACATCCTTGTCGACGGGGACGAATGGTGGGTGGAGCGCCGCCTTGTCGCCCGCAAGCTGCTCGATTCGGGGGACGCCAAGACCGCCTACGAGATCGCGAGCCTGCACGGGGCCGAGACCAGCGAGAAACGCATCGAGGCCGAGTTCCACTCCGGCTGGATCGCGCTGCGCTTCCTGAAGGAGCCGCGCGCCGCGGCACGCCATTTCTCGCGCGTTGGCGCGATCGCCAGCTCCCCGATCTCGGTCGCTCGCGCCGGCTACTGGCAAGGCCGCGCCGCCGAGGCCGCCGGGGATGCCGCGCTCGCGCGCGAATTCTACGCCAAGGCGGCCCAGCAGGGCATCACCTATTACGGCCAGCTCGCGAGCGGTAAGCTCGGGCTCGCGCAGGTCGCGGTGAAGCCTGGGCTCGATCCGCAGAGCACCGAACGTGTGCAGGCCGCGAAATCGCCTGTCACCCAGGGTGTGGCGGCGCTCTATGCAGCAGGGCTGCGGGAGGTTGCCGTGCCGCTGGTGATCGATGTGGCGCGGCGCTCACCGAACATTGCCGAGGTCGACGCGGTCGGCGACCTGGCCCTTGCCTATCGCGATGCCCGGACGCTTCTCGTTCTCGGGAAGGCCGCGACCCAGCGTGGCCTGCCGCTCGACGAGCATGCCTTCCCGACCATCGGGATCCCATCATTCGAACCCGTGGGGGATCGAGTGGAGCCCGCGATGGTGCACGCGATTGCCCGCCAGGAGAGCATGTTCGAACCCGCCGCCCAGTCCCCTGTCGGGGCACGCGGCCTGATGCAGCTGATGCCCGCAACCGCGAAGGCGACGGCCCGGAAGGTTGGGCTCGAGTTCGACCTCACCCGCCTGGTGGACGCGACCTACAACGCCCAGCTCGGCTCGGCCCATCTCGGCGAGCTCATGGATTACTGGAAGGGCTCCTACATCCTGACCTTCGCGTCCTACAATGCTGGGCCGGGAAACGTGAAGAAGTGGATCGACGCGTATGGCGATCCGCGGAAGCCCGATGTCGATGCGGTCGATTGGGTCGAGCGCATCCCGTTCTCCGAGACGCGGAACTACGTCCAGCGGGTGATGGAAAACCTGCAGGTCTACCGTCGTCGCCTCGGGTCCCAGAGCGCACTCCTGATGGAAAGCGACCTGAAGCGCGGTGCCGGCGCGCCTTGATGGCCGCTAAACGCCCCGCTAGCCTCCAGGCGAGGGCGGGGCGATGACGAAACGATCCTATCGCGATGTCTGGACGAGATCGTCCGATGGCCTGCTGCTACACTCGCGGAGCTATGGCGACGACCTCGCGACCACCCTGCCGGTCGTCTGCCTGCCGGGGCTCGCCCGCCACGCGGGGGATTTCCACGACCTAGCCATGGCGCTGACCGACCCCGACGCGGGCCCTCCCCGGCACGTCGTCAGCGTCGATTATCGAGGGCGAGGCCAGTCCGGATACGATCCTGAACCGGCGAACTACAGCGTTCCGGTCGAGACCGCGGACCTCCTGGCCGTGCTATCGGACCTCGGGATCGAGCGCGCGATCTTCATTGGAACGTCGCGCGGCGGGATCATCACGATGGGGCTCGCGGCCGCGAAGCCGGAGATCGTCGCGGGCGCCGTTCTTGTCGATATCGGTCCGGTGATCGAGCGTGCGGGCCTGCTGCGCATCAAGGGGTATGTCGGAAAGCTCGGGCAGCCCAGAGACCTCGACGAGGCGGCCGGGATGGTCGAAGGCCTCTTCGGAGCGCAGTTCCCGAACCTGACCGACCGCGAGTGGCAGGCTTGGGCTCGTAGTACCTGGGAAGACAAAGGCGGGCGGCTCGTCCTGACTTACGATCCGGCGCTCGCGCGCACGCTCGACCCGGTCGGGCCGGAGAGCCAGATCCCGGATCTCTGGGGCTATTTCGACGGGCTGAAGAACGCGCCCGTGCTCGTCATTCGGGGCGGGCTGTCGGACCTTCTGTCGGAAGAGACTGCTCGGGAGATGATGACCCGCCACCCGGATCTCGACCTCATCACCGTGCCTGATCAGGGTCACACGCCTCTTCTGAGGGGCGACAGCATGATCGACGCGATTCGGCGTTTCATCGGGCGAGCGGAGCAGAAGGATGCCGCCTGATCAGGCGCCCGGGCCTACGGCCGGCCGCGCTCTCAACCGGTTCCATGCCGCCCGCGCGAGGCTTCCGACGAGACACCCGGCAACATAGGCGACGAGGACGGCGAGGCCGATCTCGAGCCAAAATCCCGGGCGTCCCGGAACCCGCCCAAGGACAACGAGCGCCGACCCTCCGGCAAATGCGACCACCGCGAGGATGAGGCAGAGCCGACCGAAAAACCCAGCCGCCTCCTCGCGCCAGCCAAGCCAGCCGAAGGGAAGACCGACGGCGAGCGCCGCCGCGAGAGCCGGCCAGAGCGGCAGGAGCAGGGCCCGCATCGCCTCAGTCACGGCCGCACCTCGAACGCGATGCGCTCGCTCGCCTTCCCAGTGTCGGGGAGTTTGGTGGCGCTAGCGTGTGGGACCGCGCCTCGCGCCCCCATCTCCGAGAGCACTGAGACGATGGCCGCCGCCCGACGTTCCGCCAGGGCGCGAGCGGGCTCCATCTCTCCTGCGGTGTCGATCGTGCTCACGACTTGGAGGCGCGCAGTCCCACAGCGCCGCATCACGTCAGCAATCTCGGAAAGCGTTTTGCGCGACACGGGGCTGAGTTCATCCTTTCCGGTCTCGAAGCGGATCGGCTCACGCCGGGTCGCGTCCGCCACGAGGTCTCCGCAGAAATCCGGGTCGAGGGGCTTGTTCGGAATGGCCGCTACCGCCGCCTCCGCGGTCCAGCCGGGAGGCAGCCCAGTCGCAAACTCCCGCTCGGTGCGCTGGGCCAATTCCGCGTAGAGGGAGCGGCCCGCTAGCCGGACCTTGCGATCTTCGATGACCGCCTCGCCTTCAGCCAGTGTCGACAATCGCTCGAGCGCACGCTGCGCCGCCGGCAGGATCCCGTCTGGAGCGCCGTCCGCGAGGTGAAGATCGTCGACGATCGCGTCGACCGGAAAGCGGCGCTGGATCAACTCCCGAATCACTGTCCGGTCCCCATCGCGAGGCAGGAAGCCCGCGAGAAAGACGCGGCCGTCACGCCGTCGCGCGGTGAAGCGATATGGCCGCGGCACGATGGGCTCCAGGTCGATGCGGTCGAGTTCCACGCCGGGAAGCCGGGCGTTCCTGATGTCACGCTGGAGCGACTCCAGGAGGTCGCGGGCGGCGAGCCGCCCTTCGATGGTGAGGTTACGCCCCCTGAGCTCCACGCGGCCGCCCTCGAGTTTGCCGAGCAGTGCCAAGCTTCGGCGTGCAACGGCGTCGAAATCGAGCCCGGACTCGAGGCCGCGCGCAGTGTCCATTCTGTCGTCGACCTTCGCGCCGGCTCCGGCCTCCCCTGCGAGAGCGACGAGCGCGCGTCGCTCCGCCTCCGTAGGCACGTAGCCGGCGAGCACGAACTGGCCCGCCTCGCGAGCGGCCGACCAGAAGTACGGCCGGACGAGGGGCGGTGTGATCTCCACCTTGGCCGCCGAATAGCCAGGAGGAACAGAGCGGAACTCGTTCGTCGCCGCTCTATATGCCCCCGCATCGGGTGCCGTGCCGGATACCGACAAAGTGCGGTCAGACAAGGACGCGCTCGCATCCTCGAGGCGCCACGCCGCCGCGACAAGCTTGCGTGCCGCAGCTTCGAAATCAGGCGGGGCTCCTAGCGCGGACCGGAGGTCGTCTCGCACAGTCGCGCCGCCCTCGCCTGCCTTATCGAGAAGCTCCGCCCGAACGCCCCCCGGCGGAACGAACCCCGAAAGAACCAGACCCTCACGGACCCGCTTGACCGCGAAGGTGAACGGCTGGACGGAAGCGGGCGCGAGCACCTTGATGATCTCGCTCCGAAGACCGGCGATCGACCGGCCGACCCGCTCGGCTTCCGCGATCCCGTCTGCTGAAAGCGGCGCATCGCTGGTGATGACGAGGTCGCGCCCTTCCACTTCGACGCGCGCTCCGGCCCTTCCGAGTTGGCCGGCCTCGCTTCTGACCGGCGAGGCTTGGATCCGGGCGCGAAAGCCGGCCTCGATCCCGGGCGCGATCCGCCAAATCGCTGCTCCTGCGATGGCAGCGACGAGCGGGAGGCCCAGGAGCCAGATATCGAGCCGAAACCTCATTTACCGGCGTACCCGCCCGGACTCCCGCACCAACGCATCAAGGCGTCTTCAGGGGCTGCCCGGCTCGGAAGACCCGCTTCCGGGTGCCAAGCGCAATCCCGATTGCTCCGTAGCGGTCGCGGATTTGTTCAAGGAAGGCACGCATTGACGGCTCCTGCCAGGCGAGCGGGCGCGTCGGGTCGAGAATTGCCGCAAAGCCCTTTGGGCCGCCCGTCTCGTCCTCCGCCTCTACCATCACGACACGTGAGCGATCCGGCCGCATCGCTTCCGTACCGACGCCACGCAGCCAGAGACAGTTGAATGTCCGGCAGGAGTTCGGACGAGTCTCGTAGATTGCACAGGAGCTGTGGTTCCGAACGTGCTTGCACCACGTGTTGTTCGGCTTCTCGATCTCCCAAACCGACATCGTCTTGCAGCACATGGTGCAGGACCCGCATTCGCGGACAGGCAGGGAGGCTTGCGGAGAGGAGGCGGCGTGATTCGCGAGAGCGTCCGACGTCCGGATTTCGAGCGACATCCCGGTGCAGTTCGATGGCGTGATGGAGGGGCGTTCACTGCCGACCGAATGCGGCACTTTCGAGTTCAGACCGCATCTCCCGCCCAAACGAAAAAGCCCCGGCCTTTCGGCCGGGGCTCGCGATCTCCGTTGAAGCGGGGATCAGAAGTCGCGCTGAACCCGGAAGCGCGCGAGGATGTTGTCCGAAACCGTCGCGGTCGGAGAATTACCCTCGGCGGCGGCCACACGGCCGTTGGCGATCTCATAACGCTGGTAGACAACCTCGACACCGATATCGAGGTCACGAACCGGCGACCAGATCAGGTTGGCAGCAGCGTAGTAGGTGTCGAAGCTACGCAGAGTTGCGTTGGTTGCAGCCAACGTGAATGCGGGCGCAGCGACGAAGCCCGTGATACCTGCCGGACCGAAGTCCACGTTCCGAAGACGCGGGTCGTAGTTCGTCTGGCCGTAACCAGCGTAGGCTGCCGACCGCCACTCCGGGTTCCAGTAGTGGAGGAACGCGCCCATCACCGACCAGGTCTCGGTCAGCTCGAGCGTACCGCGCGAGGTGACCGCTGCATCGACCTGGTTGACCGCGAACTTGCCGTCCATGTTCGCGGTGAGCGACTCCTGACCACCTGGGTTCCAAACGCCGGTGTACGAACCAGCACCCTGGCCGTAGGCGCCCTGCAACCAGAGCTGATCGCCCGGCGCAAGCTGCGGCAGGTTGACCTTGATACCGCCGCCGACGGCCCAGCCGTAGGTGATATCCGGAACCCGGAGACCGGGAGCCGTGATCGGACCAGGTGCGGGGACGATACCCGTCGCGAACGTGCCGCCCGTGAACTTGCCCGTGTTGATCTCGTGCACAGCGCCCATGACCTGCGCCGAACCCCATGCGCCGTCGTAACGCAGCGCACCGACGAAGTCGGGCAGACGCGAGCGCTGACCAACATCGAGGTTGGCCGCAACGATCGGACGGCCGGCCGAGTCGAAGACCGCGCCAACAGCCGCAACCGGGATTGCACCGGAGAGGAAGTTGATGCCGCTCTGCGAGCCCGGAGCGGCAGCCGCGAGGCCGGCGCCACCGATCACGCCCTGCGCAAACACCGGGTTACGGCGGAAGACCGGATCTTCCATCGAGAGGGTAGCCGAGAAGCCGCCGCCGAACGTTGCCGTGTAGGCGAGGAGGTTCGTGTTCGCGTTCGAGTAGATACCCGCGCCGACGAACTCGAGGTCACCCGCGTAGAAGTCGAAGAACGACTGAGCGCGACCGGCGGTCAGGCCGGCGAACTGGATGAACGCCTCGTCGACGTCGACGTACTTCTGCGCCTGACCGACCGTGTCCTGGCCAGTAGCCGGGAACGCGTTGGCGTAACGCTCCTGGGTGCCGGACTTCAGCTGGCCGCCGGTGCGGGAGGCGATCTCGAAGCGGACGAAGGCGCGCAGCGTGCCGTAGGGAGTCGCGGTACGAGCGTCGATATTCAGACGGCCGAGACCACGGTAGCCGGACTGCGAGGTGTTGCGGCTCAGGTGCGAGAAGTACTGAGCCTCGAAGCGGGCGCGACCGCCGACCCGAAGGCAGGTGTCAGTGCCCGGGATATAAAAGAAGCCTGCGCCGTGCGCCGTGCAGACCCGAACGTATTCCACCGGAGCTGCCTTCCGCATGGGAAGGTCAGCCGCCTGTGCCCCGGCAACCGCGCAGAGACCTGCTGCAGACCCGAGGAGAAGGCTCTTAACGAGCTTCATTCTGCTCTCCAAAGTTAGATCCTCGGGGTTTGGCCGCTTGCCTCGGCCCCGAGTGGGACCTTGAACTCGCTTCCCGCTTCCCCAGTGGCCCGACCAACCTTCGCGGAACCCGCATCAGATTGGCCCGGTCGCGGTTGGGATGCCCCCGCCGCAAAGTCACCATGATCGAGGCGGTTCGGACGGGCAACATATCTGACGGGTTTCCGAGGGAAACCGAGGGGCTTTGAAAACCTATGTTGCACATTCGCAACGAAGAGAGTGCCGACGCGGCCTCGGAATCGAGCCAAGTTCGTCTAAAGCTTAAGGAAAGATGACCTTTTCAGCCCACCCGGAAGGTTTCCGGAGTGTTTCAGGCGAGTGTGACCTCGATCAGGAACGGGCCTCGCCGGCTGATTCCGGCACGGAAAGCCGCCAGGAAGGAATCGAGGTCTTCGACCCGACGCGCCTCGACTCCGAATCCGCGCGCGAGACTCACCCAGTCGATTGCCGGGTGATCGAGGGTCAGCATGTCGAGGGCCTTGCGGCCGGGATTCGCGCCCACATTGGCGAGTTCGGCCTTCAGGATTGCGTAGGAGCGGTTCGCCCAGATGAGTGTGAGGACGTCCAGGTTCTCGCGCGCCTGCGTCCAGAGGGCCTGGGCCGTGTAGAGCCCGCTCCCGTCGGCCTGCAGGTTGATGACCTTGCGATCCGGGCAGGCGATCGCGGCGCCGGTCGCCATCGGAATGCCAAGGCCGATCGAGCCGCCCGACAATTGCAGCCAGTCATGCGGGGCTGCGGACCGCGTTGCCGGGAAGAAGTTGCGCCCTGTCGTGATCGACTCGTCGCAGATGATCGCGCCCTCCGGCATCAGCGCGCCGAGCGCGAGCCCGATCGTATCGGCATTGAGCGGTCCTTTCGGCAGGTCCGGCTTCTGCCCGGAAAGCGCCGGTGCCTCCCTTGAGGCTCCGACGAGATCCGCGAGCCGGCGGAGCGCATCCAGCTGATCCATCTCGGGCCCGGCGAGCACCTTTATCTCGCAATCCTGCGGCTGCAGCTCGCTCGGCTTCTCCGGATAAGCGAAGAACGCGACCGGCGGCGTCGTCCCGAGGATGATCAGGTGCTTGACGCCCGCGAGTCGCTCGACGGCCACGTCCACCGGATAGGGCAGTCGGTCGATTGGCTGCCGCCCCGCGCCGCGCTCGATGCGGGCATTCGAGACCTGGGCCACAAGGCGTGCGCCCGTCGCGGTTGCGATCCGGGCCGCGAGGTCGAGTCCCTCCTGCCGGAGCGTCCGATCGCCGAGGAACAGCACAGCCGGCGCGCCAGAGCGGAGCGCATCGGCGGCTTCCCGGATCGCCCCCTCGCTGGCCTTGGCCCGTTCCGGGATGGCCGCGACGGCCGCGACCTCTCCGCCCTCCCCCCACGCCGTGTCCGCCGGCAGGATCAGGGTCGCGACCCCGCCCGGGGCTGCGCGTGCGGCCGCGATGGCGGCGGCGCCCTCCTGCGCGACCGCACGCGAATCCTCGCAGGTCTTCACCCAGGCGGAGACCGGACGAGCGATCGACTCGATATCGGAGGTCAGCGGCGCGTCGTATTGCCGATGATAGGTTGCGTGCTCGCCGACAATGTTGACCACCGGGGAGCGCGCCCGCTTTGCGTTGTGCAGGTTGGCGAGCCCGTTTCCGAGCCCTGGACCGAGATGAAGGAGCGTGGAAGCCGGCTTGTCGGCCATCCTGGCATAACCGTCGGCAGCGCCCGTCGCGCCTCCCTCGAACAGGAACAGCACGCAGCGCATGCCCTCGACGCGGTCGAGCGCGGCCACAAAATGCATTTCGGAGGTGCCCGGGTTGGTAAAGGACACATCCACGCCGCCCGCGACCAGCGTGCGGACGAGACTCTCGGCACCATTCATCGACATTCGAGCGGGATCCTAGCTGGAGGCGTCCGGCTTCCTGACGGGCGAGAAGCGGCCTGTCCACCCGCCTGCCCGCGAGTGACGTCGGGATGAGCAGCGGCGCTTGGCAGCGCGCCGGGTTTGCCGTCATCTAAGGCGAAGCGCCGCGGCACACATCAGCGGCGTCGGGAGGATCGACATGAGAGGCATCGCCATTTTGGCCGCATTCGGCTTCGGCCTGGCGCTCGCCGGGTCCGCCGCAGCCCAAATCTCGGACGACATGGTGCGGATCGGGATTCTCACCGACCTATCGGGCCCGTATGCAGATTCGGGTGGCAAGGGCTCCGTGATAGCGGCCGAGATGGCCGCGCAGGATTTCGGCGGGACCGTCCGGGGCAAGACGATCGAGATCGCCTCGGCGGACCATCATAACAAGCCGGATGTCGCCTCCGCCATTGCGCGGCGCTGGTTCGACACCGAACGCGTCGACGCGGTCCTCGACCTGCCCGTGACCGCCATCGCGCTCGCCGTGCAGCAGGTCGCAAAGGAGAAGAACCGCACCGTCATGATCACGGCCGCGGCGACCTCCGACTTCACGGCCAAAACCTGCTCGTTGATCAGCACTCACTGGACGGACGACACAAACGCCCTCACGGCTGGCACAGCCCGCGCGATCTTCGAGCAGGGCGGGAAGAGCTGGTACTTCATCACGGTCGACCACGCCTTCGGCCACGCGCTGCAGAAGCAGGCCTCCGACCTGATCACCTCGCTCGGGGGCAAGGTCGTGGGCGCGTCGCGCTTCCCGATCAACAACGCCGATTACTCGTCCTTCCTCCTCCAGGCCCAGTCCTCCGGGGCCGACGTGGTCGGCTTCGCGGCGGTCGGGGACGATTTCATCAAGGCTATCAAGCAGGCGAACGAGTTCGGGCTGATGACAGGCAAGCAGACGATGGCCGGCTTCCTCGTCTACGTCACTGACATCCACGCGCTCGGGCTGCCGGTGGCGCAGAACCTGACCTTCTCGGAAGCCTTCTACTGGGACCAGAACGAGGGCACGCGTGCCTTCGCCAAACGCTTCCGGGACGCGGTCGGCATCATGCCAACGAAGAACCACGCGCTGATCTACACGGCGACGCTGCACTATCTCAAATCGGTCGATCGCGCCGGCACCGACGAGGCGGTTGCGGCCAACAAGGCGATGCGCGACCTGCCCGTCGCCTTCTTCGGGGCTCAGACCAAGATCCGTGCGGATGGCCGTCACCTCTACGATCCGGTCCTCTACCGGGCGAAGAAGCCGGAGGCATCGAAGGCTCCGTGGGACTATTACGAGACGATCCGGACCATCCCGGCTTCGGAGGCATTCCTGCCGATGAACCCCGCCTGCACCACTTCGAGCCCGGGATGAGTGCCGTCCTGACGCGGCTTGCGGCGTCCACTCCTCTCGACGCCGCTGCGCTCGCCAGGTCCTTCGACCTCGAGCGGCTCCCGCCGGGATTCCACGAGAACCCCTACCCGGTCTACGCGGCGCTTCGGGAGCACGACCCGATCCACCGGCTCTCGGGGGAGCGGCTGTTCCTGACGCGCTATGCCGAGGTGGAGCGGGTCTACAAGGATCCAAAGACCTTCTCGTCCGACAAGGTCGTCGAGTTCGGGGCGAAATTCGGGCCCTCTCCGCTCTTCGAGCACCACACGACGAGCCTCGTCTTCAACGACCCGCCGCTGCATACGCGGGTGCGCCGGATCATCGCCGGCGCGCTCACGCCCCGCGCGGTCATGGCTATGGAAGCGGGCGTGGTTGCGCTGGTCGATCACTTGCTCGACGCCATGGCGGCGCAGGAGACAGCGGACCTCATCGAGGATTTCGCCTCCGCGATCCCGGTCGAGGTGATCGGGAACCTGCTCGGCGTGCCGCGAGAGGAGCGCGGGCCGCTGCGAGGCTGGTCGCTTGCAATTCTAGGAGCCCTCGAGCCCGGCTCGGACCCGGTCCGGCTCGATCCCGGCAACCACGCGGTTGTCGAGTTCCTGGCCTGTCTGGAGACGCTCGTCGCAGAGCGCAGGCGCAGGCCCGGCGACCCGGATAAGGACATCCTGACCCGCCTGCTCCAGGGCGAGGCTGATGGCGAAAGACTTTCGGAAAGCGAGCTCTTACAGAACTGCATCTTCATCCTGAATGCCGGGCACGAGACCACCACGAACCTGATCGGCAACGCTCTGCAGCTTCTCATCGAGCATCCGGCCGAACGTTCGCGCCTGCTTGCCGAGCCAGACCTCATCCGCACGGCCGTCGAGGAGGTGCTCCGTTACGAGAGCTCCAATCAGCTCGGGAACCGGGCTACCACCTGTGCGGTCGAGCTCGGCGGCGAGACCTTCCCGGCCGGCACGCAGATCACGATCTGCATTGGGGCCGCGAACCGGGACCCGTACCAGTTCCCGGATCCCGACCGGTTCGACATCGGCCGGCAGCCGAACCGCCACCTGGCGTTCGCGAGCGGCATCCACCAGTGCGTCGGCATGGCTGTCGCGCGGCTCGAAGGCCGGATCGCGATCCAGCGCTTCCTGTATCGCTTTCCGGAGTATGCGCCGACCGGCGAGCCGGTCCGGTCACAGCGCGTCCGCTTCCGCGGGTTTGCGAACCTCCCAGTGACGCTGCGCGGCTGAGCGCAACGGCGCTCAGGCGGCGCGCGGCACCTGGGCCGGCTCAAGGCGGGTCAGCTTCAGGTACAGCCCAGGATCGGTCGCTCCCTCCGTATTGACGAGAAGCACGCGCGAGCCCGGGTTGAGGCCGATGGCTTCGCGAAAGGTTGCATCTGACGCCGCTCGCATCAGACCCGCGTAGCCGGCGCAGCCGCTCTCTCCGGCGACGATCGGCGGATCACCGGGATGCGGCCGGGCGAGCCGGTTCATGGCCGCGATTGCATCATCCTCCTCGACCGTCATGAAAGCATCTGCCGCGCGCGACAGCACGCGCCAAGCGAGCGGCGAGGGCTCGTAGCATTCCAGCATCGCCATGACGGTCGGCTCGCCATGCGGCACCGTCACGGGATGGCCGGCCTGCGCGGCCGCGAAGATGCAGGCCGCCCGCGCCGGCTCGACGACGATCAGCACGGGTCGGCGCTCGCCGAGCAGGATGGCAAAATGGCCGGCGAGCGCCGCCGCGATCCCGCCGACGCCCGCCTGGATGAAGACGTGGGTCGGCGGCTCCGGCATGTGCCGCAGCGCCTCGCGTGCGATCGCCGTGTAACCCTGCATGACGAGGCCGGGAATGCGCTCGTAGCCCGGCCAGGAGGTGTCGGACACGACGATCCAGCCCCGTTCGGCACAGACGCGCGCGGCCTCCGCGACGGAGTCGTCATAGGTGCCGGCGACACGGATCATCTCGGCGCCGTAGCGCGCGATCGCCGCAACCCGCTCGTCGCTGACGCCGGCATGGACGAAGATCGCAGAGCGCGCGCCGACGAGCCGTGCGCCCCAGGCGACCGAGCGACCGTGATTGCCGTCCGTCGCACAGCCGAAGGTCAGGCCCGCCGTCACCGCCCGCACGGCGGGCGCGGAGAGGTCGTCCAAGTCACGCTCACGCCCGAGGGCCCGGCCCGCCCCCTCGGCCGCGAGCCGAGCGACCGCGTATGCCCCGCCGAGCGCCTTGAAGCTGCCGAGGCCGAGCCGCTGCCCCTCGTCTTTCACGAGGATCTCGGCAAGGCGCAGCTCCTGCGCGAGAGCCGGGAGCGAGAGGAGCGGCGTCTCGGCGTGCTCGGGCCGGCCGGCCAGGAATGCCTCAACCTGATCCGTTCCGGCGGGCGAGAGCGTATCGGCGTCGCGCGGATCGAGCGGCCGGCAGTAGTCCGGATGCGCGTTGCGGATCAGCATCGACGCCGAGATCTGCTCGTGCCTCGATCAGTGCAGAACACCGGATGGCTCCTCCGGCGCCCAGCGGCCCTCCGGATCGGGCGGCGTCGACATCCGGACGTTGATGAAATCGGCGAGCGGGCCGACCTCGGCCTCGAGTTCTTGCCGCGACAGCCCAGCTGCCTCGGCCTCGGCGAGGCACTTCTCGGCTTTCTCCGTGGCGAGCATCTTGTCGCCCATCGGGGGATGATCATCCGGGTTGATGTTGCGATCGACCCAAGCGATCAGGAACTCGGCACCGCGTTCGCTCATGTTTCAGTCCCCCATTCGGCGACACCAGAATGGCGCGACTTCTGCACGAGCGCGAGTCGTGGATTACCGCCAGGATCAAAGGCTCGCAGGATCCGGGCGTGACAGGATCACAGGCGCTCGACGCGGTGGCGTAACTGAGGGATGGGGATGGCAGACGCGAGGATCGTGGCGGCAGCCCTTCTTGCCTGTTTCCTGGCTGGACCGGCAGAATCCAGAAGGGACGAGTTGGCCGGGCGAAGCTGGCGCGAGACGAAATGCGAGCGCTACCGTCAGGCCTGGGCCGAGGTGAGACGCCGCTTCGGGATAAGGGATCTCGGCCCCGCCTTCATCGAGCGCCACGATGCGTTCATCGCCTCCGGCTGCACGGCAGACGCTGACGTCTGCCCGCGCTCGGACCGCGAGATCGAAATCGCGAACATCCTGACGATCGCCGCCATGAATGCCGGGACGGCCAGCACCTTCCTGCCGTTTGCCTGCAAGGCCGAAACGGCTCGCCCTCAGGGGCCGCGTCCGTGAGCGAACCTACCTGCCGCGAGCGCGACGACGCCTTGCCAGGGCAAGGCTGCCGACGAGAGCGAGGCCGGCCAGTCCCGCAAAGGCCAGCCCCGTGCTGATCTTGCCGGCCGGAGGCAGGCCCTTGCGGTCGAGCCAGCCGCCATCCGTGTCGCGCCCGGGCTCGACCGGCTGGAGCAGCGCGCCTTCGGTCTTCGGCGCCGGTCCGGCCCGGGACAGGAGGCGCCGCACCGTGGCCCCGACCACGATCTCGGTCGTGCGCGGCGAGATGTTGTAGGCAATCTGGGCCGCTCGCGCGGGCCAGCCGACCGCCACCTCCCCTTGCGGGTGCTTCGCGACCTGGACCATGCGGTCGGCGACGTCCTCCGGTCTGTAGAGGAGCGGGCCGGGGTCGAGCGTCTTGCCCGACATGTTGGCGCCGTGGACGAAGCCGGGCGTGTCCACCATGGCCGGGAACACGGCGCAGATATGGATGTCCTCGTCGGGCCCGATCTCCTGGCGCAGGCTCGCCGTGAAGCCGCGGATCCCGAACTTGCTCGCCGTGTAAGCGGCCGCGAAGGGCGTCGGCGCCCAGCCTCCGAGCGACACCATGTTGATCAGGACGCCGTAGCCCTGCCGCTTGAAGATCGGCAGGACGGCATGGGCGCCGTGCATGGCGCCGAACAGGTTCACCTCGACCGTCCGGCGATGCAGCGCGATGTCGGCCTCGTGATACGGCCCGAACACGCCAGTCCCGGCATTGTTGATCCAGACCTCGATGGCGCCAAACGCGCCCGTCGCCCGCGTCGCCAGCGCTCTCACGGCGCCCGCATCGGTCACGTCCGTTAGGACGACGAGGGTCGCGGGAGCGCCCTCGCCTTCGCATTCCTCGGCAACCTCCTCCAGGAGCTCGGCCCGGCGCGCCGCGAGCACCAGCTTGGCGCCCTGGCGCGCAAAGGCGAGCGCGGTCGCCCGCCCGATCCCGCTCGACGCCCCGGCGATCACGATCGCGCGTCCGCTGATGTCACGTGGCCTGCGCAGCATTCAGTTGCCCCTCGCCCGGCCCGGGCAATGCCTCGGGCATTGGCCTGAGGAACGGGCGTGGACGGGAGCCGTTCCGCTTGGGTGCGGTGTGTCGATTCCGGCCCGCTGAAGGCACGGAGAGAGCGGCCATCACCCGCAAAGCCTCGGGCCAAATCAACGGGCTCCCATGGCAGAAGCAGCGGCGGATGCTGTGTTGCGCGGCGAGAAGGCTTCCGACAGTGCGCTGGCCCGCGAACTGGGCGCGAAGGAGCCGCTCTGGGTCAGTGCGCGCGTCGGTAGTGCATGGCAACCGCGCCGTTGCGGAGCGGCTTCGCCGAGACCAGCTCAAGCCGTCGCGTGCTGGGCAGCCCGCCCTGGTACAGGGTCGGGCCGTGGCCAGCGATCCGGGGATGGGCGAGGAACTTGTACTCGTCGATCAGATCCAGCCGGTCCAACTCGGTCGCGAGTTTGCCGCTACCGAGGAGCACGCCCGCCGGAGTCGCGTCCTTGAGCCTCTGCACGCCCGTGCGCAGGTCGCCGGCGATGTGGTGGCTGTTGGTCCACGGAAAGTCCTTTCGCTGCGACGACACAACATACTTCGGCTTGGCCTCCAGCTTGACCGCCCACTCGCGTATCGCCGGCGGCGCCTCCACGTCGCCGCGGGCGACTGCTGGCCAGTAGCTCTCCATCATTTCGTAGGTGACGCGGCCCCACAGCATCGCCCCGCCCTCGTCCATAAGGCGGGTGAAGAAAGCGTGCGTCTCCTCGTCAGCGATCCCTTCCTGGTGGTCGACGCAGCCGTCCAGGGTGAGGTTCAAGCTGAAGGTCAATAGTCCCATGCGGCGAGGCTATGCCATCCGCTCGAAAAGACGGAGCGCAATTTGCTCGCGGTTGATATTCAACATGGGTCGCGTCCGGCCTGGCTACGAGCCGTTCTTCCCCCGCCGATCGATCAGGACTGCTTGCTGCCAAGGACCAGGAGCCTTGTCGGTGCGGTGGATGCATCCCCCCCAGCAGCATGCCGCTTCTTGCCCTTCGGGAAGGTTCTCGCAGGCCCGCTCAATGCGGCGTCGGCCTGTCTTTGCCTGCTTCCCATCATCTACCCAGCAGATGAACTCGTTTCGGCCGAGCGGAGTCAGACTTTTCCAAAGCTTATAGACCTTTTGACCTGCACGCAGCGCTGCTTGCAGGTCTTCACCTGCCTCATGGATGGTACCCTGCGGGAAAGCGCGCACGAACCCTCCTTGTGCTCCCGTGACCCTGGACAGAACGGCGGCTTCCTAGCGTGCTCGCCGGATGCCGATTACCCACGCGCGACTGGGGTGGAGCGGGCTAGGTCCGGATCGGGTGCTTGGTCTTGGCTCCTGTCGGGGTTGGTTTCTTTCGAAAAGCCAGAGCCGAACCGCTTAATTTTTCCTTGTCGGCCAACCACGCATCCTCTGCAATCGGCGTTACTCGGCCTTAGAACGGTGCAAGCTACGTGAGTGCTCGATTGAACTCGGGAGAAGTCGTTGCCCGCCCCGGAGCGCAACCCTGACCGTTTTGAGTGGCCACAGCGGCTTCTGACTGACCGGGCTGGCGCGACCGCGATCGAGTTCGCGCTGATCGCGCCGGTCCTGCTTGCGCTGCTGGTCGGCGTCATCGAGTTCGCGCTCATGTTCTTCACGTACAACTCGGCCGGTCAGGCCACATGGAGCGTCACGCGCCGCCTGGCCACCAATCAGATCACAACATCCCAGGCACCAAGCGCACTTATCTCGGCGCTGCCGTCTTGGGTTCGCTCAAGCGCGGCCGTGACCACGACTTCGTCGAGCACCGACCCTTATACAAACCGCTTCACCGTCACTGTGAGTTTTCCTGCTCGCGCCGCCAGTCCCACAAACTTCCTTCTCTGGGCGTATGCGAACCGCACACTCACGGCAACGACCGTTATGCAGCAGGAACCGACGACGTGACGAGCTTCAGTCGCAATGAAAAGGGCGGTGTAGCCGTGCTTGCGGCGCTTACGTTCAGTGCGCTCCTCGGGAGCGCTGCCGTCGCGGTGGACTTGAGCAACCTCTATCTGAACAAGACTCAAATTCAGAGCGCGGGCGATGCCGCGGCCCTCGGAGCGGTCCTGGCGCTTCCGGACGCCACGGCGGCAGGACAGCGTGCGCTCGACCTCGTGAGCCGCAATACGCCAGGCGGGTACGGCAGCCTGAGTGGTGCGCAGGATGTCACGATCGGGACCTGGGACACCGCCACGAGAACCTTCGCCCCGAGCACGACCAATCAGAACGCCGTGCAAGTGAGGACATACCGAACTTCGGCGCGCGCCAATGCGATCCCGACCGTCTTCGGCAGGTTTGTGGGCGTAGAGGCCTTAAACGCCGAGGCGGTGTCGATCGCCACCAAGCTCGGAGGAGCCTGCGTATACGTGCTCGATCCGTCCGCCTCGGGAGCATTCACTGTTTCGGGCAGCGGGGAGGTCGCGATGAACTGCCCGCTTCAGATCAATTCGTCATCTGCGAACGCGGCGAAAACGGGAGGAGCAGCCCAAGTACAAACGGCCATAACGTGTATCGTGGGCGGGTACAGTGGAAGCTCGTTCAGCCCTGTGCCACTGACCGGGTGCCCCGCGCTGAAAGACCCCCTGGCGTCCGTACCTGAGCCGACTCCTCCCTCATGTACCGTGGCGAACCCGACGATCTCGTCCGGCGTCGCTCCCGCCAATTGCACGTATACGGGGACGGTTTCTCTAGATGGTTCGATCACGCTCCAGAGCGGCCTCTTCTACTTCAAGGGCGCGACCATCAAGGTGTCCAACAACACCAGTTTGTCAGGCTCGGGAATCACGATCTTCCTTGATGCGAACAGCACGCTGAGCCTCAATGGAACCGGGACGATCTCCCTTTCAGCTGCGACGGAAGGGAGCTACAAAGGTATCCTGATCTTTCAGTCGCGCAGCACGCCGAGCAATCGAGTGCTCTCGCTCGGCGGCAGCGGCACGCTCTCGCTCAACGGCACTCTCTACGCTCCGTCTTCAGAATTGCAGTTGTCAGGCAATTCGACATACGCAAACGCGACGAAGGTGGGCTTTGCCATAGCCCGAACGATGTCGGTGGGAGGGTCAGGAGACTTCACCTTCAACTCCTTTCCGACGTCCGGCCTGAACCCTAAGTCCATGCTCCCCCACGCGAGCCTCGTGCAGTAGCCACCCTGCACTTGCACTCTGATCAGGGGTGCTCGGGCGGATGATCAGACGCCCGCCCGTCGGACGCTCTCCGTCGCGCTCCCAAGCTCGGCTGCGTGCCAGACGACAGGCTTCATCGCATGCTCGTGAACCACGTCTTGCTGCACGGATCCCAATCCGCTGCGACTTCCCGCTCAGAGAAGAGGCTTCGGGAAGCACTTTGCTGCCGACGGTTAGAGGCTCCAGGCCAATTGCGCGCCCAGAAGGCGCGCCTTGTGGTAACTCAAGACATCACTGAAAGAGCGCCCGGCGCTCTTCTGCCTCGAGCCGGCCGTGGGACGCCGAGGCCGCGAGTGCCCTGCGCTCGCTCGATCAGTCGTCCCCTTAGCGTCGAAACCCACCAACGGGCTCAGGGGCCGCAGCACCTTGGCTGTCGCTCCTATCCCAACTCGTCGCCCAGGACCTCGCGCGCCCAGCGGAATGCGCCGTTCGCAGCCGGCACGCCGGCATAGACCGCGCATTGCTTCAGGAGGGCGCGCAGCTCGTCTGGCGTGACGCCGTTCTTCAGGGCGGGCCGGAGGTGAAGCTTGAACTCCTCCTCCTTTCCGAGCGCGAGGGTCAGCGACAGGACGATCATTGACCGAGTCTTCCAGGGCAGCGTGTCGTCGCCCCAGATCTCGCCCCAGGCATAACGGGTGATGAAATCCTGCCACGGGCCAGCGAACGCCCCGGCATTCTCCATCGAGCGCTCGACATGATCGGCCCCGAGGACGTGCTTGCGGTTCGCGAGCCCGGCTTCGAAATCGCCCTGCCTTTCGCCGGGGACCGGGGTCGGAACCCGCTCCCCTGCCCCGCCCCCCGCGCCGAGAAAGCGGGTGATCTGCGCCGTGAGCGCCTCCGGCCGCTCGACAGCGATCAGATGTGCCGCATCCGGGATTACGGCGAACACCGCCCCGGGTACCAGGGAGGCGATCTCCTGGCCCATGGCGATCGGGGTCGCCGGATCCTGCGCGCCTGAGACAACGAGGGTGGGTGCCTTGATGGCACGGATGCGCGAGCGCAGGTCCATATTGCCGATGGCAACGCAGCAATTCGCATAGCCGTTCGGATCGATGTCCTCGACGAGGATTCGCAGCGTCGCCGCGGCTCCGGGGCTCGCCTGCTCGGTCGGGGTGAACCAGCGCTTGATGACGTTATCCGCGACTGCGGCCATGCCCTTCATGCGCACGATATCGGCCCGCTCCTGCCACAGCGATTGGGGCGGGAGATATGCGGCGGTGGCGACCGCCACGAGGCTCGCCACCTTCTCGGGGTGAAGCACGGCGAGCGCTTGGCCCGTCATGCCGCCAAGCGACAGCCCGACCACATGGGCACGCTCGATCCCGAGCGCATCGAGGAGGCCGTTCAGGTCCTCCGCGAGATCGTCAACCGAGAAGCCGGGCGCGGTTACCTCGGACCGGCCATGGCCGCGCGTATCGTAGCGGAGGCAGCGGAACGAGCCCGAAAGGGCCGAAACCTGCGCATCCCACATGGCGAGCGTGGTTCCGAGCGAGTTCGAGAAGGCGATGACGGGCGCACCTTCCGGGCCCGAGAGCTCGTAGAACAGCTCGACCCGGTTCGCGCTGATTGTCGGCATAGCGGCGTGCTCCCTAGCGGCTCGTCTGCGCGAGCGCTTTCCTGACCTGTTCCACCTCCGCAAGGGCGCGGTCCACCCACGGACCGGCCGCGCGCACGGACGATGTCGCATCGAACGCCTGGTCGAGTTCGCCCGGACCGAGCGCACCGGCGACGGCAGGATCGTCGGCCAGCACCTCGCGCAGGCTCCGGCCCGTGTCGCGGACCTTCGCAGCTGCCTCCTCCAGCTTCTCGTGCGAAGCGCTGCCGCCCAGCTTGGAGGACAGCTTCGCGGCGACGGCATCGGCGAAGAGGAGGCCCTGGGTCGCGTCCAGGTTCTTCAGCATGCGCCCGGGATCGGGGACGATGCCCTCCGCGAGACGCCGCGCCTCGGCAACCGCCCCGGACGCCATGCCGAAGAGGCTCGGCAGGAGGTGCCATTCCGCGTGCCACGCGCCGGCGGGGCGTTCGTGCTCGGATGCCATCGCGGCGAAGAGCATCGCGGCGAAGCCCGGCGCGGCGCCGTGGGCGGACAGGATCACGGTCGACGAGACGGGATTCCGCTTGTGCGGCATGGCCGAGGATCCACCCCGGCCGGGGATATGCGGCTCGGCCACCTCGCCGACCTCCGTCGAGGCGAGATCGACCATGTCAGTCGCCATCTTGGCCAGCGCGCCGATCAGGGTCGCGAGCCAGGCGCCCGTCCCGGCGACGCCGGCCCGCCGCGTGTGCCAGGCGATTGGCGCTGCGTGCAATCCGAGTTCCGCCGCGACCGCATCGGCGATCTCGGGACCCTTCTCTCTCAGGCCAGACAAGGTGCCGACCGGCCCCGAGAGCGAGGCGCGCAGCACGCGCCGGCGCACGGCATCAAGCTCTCCGGCGACCTCCGCTATGCCCGCGGCCCAGATCGCGACCTTGGAACCGAAGCTCGTGGGTTGGGCCTGCTGGCGATAAGTGCGCCCGACGCACGGCGTGTCGCGGTGCTCGGCCGCGAGCCGGGCGAGGCCGGCCAGGATGGCGTCGAGGTCGCTGGCCAGGAGGTCGAAGGCCATGGCAAGCTGCAGCACCAGCGCGGTGTCGAAGATGTCCTGCGTCGTCGCGCCCTTGTGGAAGGAGGACTCGAGGTCTTTCGAAAGCCGCTTCCGGACCGCGTTGACGAAGGGAATCGTCGGCACCCCGGCGAGGGCTGTCGCCTGACCCAGCGCCGCTAGGTCGAGGCTGTCCGGGTCGATCGCCTCGATCGCGGGTGCGAGCGCCTCCGGCACGATCCCCAGTCGCGCCTCGGCCCGGGCGAGCGCCGCCTCGACCCGCAGCATCGCGGCCAGCCGAGCCCTGTCGGAGAAAACCTCCCGCATCGCCGCAGTTGCGAAAAGCGGTCCGACGAGTTCGGAATCGAGCGCCGAGAAGGTCATGGGGAGCGGCCTTTAACAGCACCTCGGAAGCAGGTCGACGACAGCTCGGAGCTACTTCGCGCGCGGGTCGAGCGCATCCCGCATGCCGTCTCCGAGCAGGTTGAACGAGAGCACCGTCACGAAGATCGCCAGCCCCGGGAAGATCGCCATCCAGGGCGCGTTCGTCAGGAAGCGCTGCGCCGTGTTCAGCATCGCGCCCCAGGAGGGCGCCGGCGGCTGCTGCCCGAGGCCTAGGAAGGACAGGCTCGCCTCGGCGATGATCGCGGTTGCGATCGTGAGGCTCGCCTGGACGAGGAGTTGCGGCAGCACGTTGGGCAGCACATGCTCGATCGCGATCCGCCACGGGCGGATGCCGGCCCCGCGCGCCGCCTCAACGTAGAGCTCCGACTTGACGGTCAGCACCTGGCCACGCGTCAGCCGGATGAAGATCGGCGTTGCCGTGATGCCGATCGCGATCATAGCATTCGTGAGGCTCGGTCCGAGGAAGGCCGCGAGCGCGATGGCGAGGATAAGGAAGGGGCAGGCCAGCATCGCGTCCGTGAGGCGGCTGATCAGCCCGTCGACGATCCCGCCGACATAGCCGGCGAGGAGCCCGAGGGGCACCCCGATCCCGATGGCGATCGCGACCGAGACGAGGCCCGCAGCCATAGAGGCCCGAGCGCCGTAGATGATGCGCGCGAGGAGGTCGCGTCCGACCTCGTCCGTGCCGAAGGGGTGCGATCCCGTCGGCGGCTTGCGCACCGCCGACCAGCTCTGCGCCGTCGGATCGTAGGGCGCGATATATGGCGCGAGAATAGCGACCGCGCTGACGAGCAGGATCACGGCAAGCCCGACCATCGCCGAGTGGCGAGTCCTCAGCCGCGCCCAGGCCTGCCCGGCCGGCGTGCGGGCTCCGCTCACGTCCGGAGCCTCGGGTTGGCGAGGACGTACCCGATATCGGCAAGGAGATTGAGAGCGATGTAGCTCGTGGCCGTCACTAGGACGACTCCCTGCACGACCGCGTAGTCGCGGTTGAAGACGGCGTCGACGATCAGCTTTCCGAAGCCCGGGATCGTGAAGATCTGCTCGGTCAGCACCGCGCCGGAAAGGAGTGTCCCGAACTCGAGCGCGCCGAGCGTGATGATGGGAGTCAGGGCGTTCCGCATCGCGTGCCGGAGCACGACCACGCGGCCGGGCAGGCCCTTGGCGCGGGCGGTCCGGACATAGTCGCTGGAGAGCGCCTGCAGCATCGCGCCGCGCGTATGCCGCATCAGGATCCCGGCTATCGCGTTCCCGAGCACGAAGGCCGGCATGATCGTGGTCGCGAGGCTCTGCCAGGGATCCTCGAACGGGCTGACATAGCCGGAGGCGGGCAGCCAGCCGAGCGAGACCGCGAAGACGAAGATCAGCATGATCCCGAGCCAGAAATTCGGTGTCGAGATGCCGACGAGCGACAGGACGCTCACGACGTAGTCGACCCAGGTTCCCTTCGCGACGGCCGACACGATCCCGGCCGTGACGCCGATCGCAAGCGCGATGATCATCGCCATGGTGGCAAGCTGGAGCGTGACGGGCAGCTTCTGGGCGATGAGGTCCAGGACCGGAACGTTCAGCCGGATGGACTGGCCGAGATCGCCTGAGAGCACGCCGCTGATCCAGTAGAGGTACTGGACCGGGATCGGCTGATCGAGATGATAGCGCGCCCTGATTTGGGCGATCACCTCCGGGTCCTTGTCCTCCCCGGCCATGGCCAAGGCTGGATCGCCGGGCAGAAGTTGCTGCAGCCCGAAGATGATGAGGGAGACGAAGAACAGCGTTGGGATGAGCTGGACGAGCCTGCGTCCGAGAAGGGCGAGCATGGGTCAGGGGAGGTTCGGGTTCGCGCGGGCGATGCTTGCCTCCTGCGCAAGGCGGGGGCACGCTCCCGCCCTCTGGGAAGCTCGGTCATGCCGTATCATCGCCGCCAAGTTCTCGCCATTCTGGGTTTCGCGGCGCTTCCGCTCGCGACGAGGCAGGCTATGGCTCACGTCAGACCCGGCCCCCGCGATGTTCTCCTGGTCGTCGACGTGCAGAACTGCTTCCTGCCCGGCGGCTCCCTCGCCGTGAAGGACGGCGACGCCGTCGTGCCGGTCATCAATGCGCTCGCAGCGAAGTTCCGGAACGTCGTCGTCACGCAGGACTGGCACACGCCGGGCCATGCCTCCTTCGCGTCCGCGCACGAAGGCAAGAAGCCGTTCGAAACCGTGCAGATGGCTTATGGCACCCAGGTCCTCTGGCCGGACCATTGCGTCCAGGGCACGCCGGGCGCGGAGCTCTCCTCCGCGCTGAAGATCCCGCATGCGCAGCTCGTCATCCGCAAGGGCCACAATCCGGGGATCGACAGCTATTCGGCCTTCGTCGAGGCGGACGGCACGACCAAGACTGGTCTTGCCGGTTACCTGAAGGAACGCGGCATCGAGCGGGTGTTCGTGACCGGCCTCGCGACGGACTTCTGCGTCGCGTGGTCGGCGCTCGACGGGCGCAAGGCCGGGTTCGACGTCGTCGTCATCGAGGATGCCTGCCGCGGGATCGACCTCAACGGCTCCCTCGCGGCCGCCTGGAAGGACATGGAGGCGGCCGGCGTGGAAAGGACGCATAGCGGCGAGATCGTCTGAGAGGGCCGAGCTCCTCTCACTTCATAGTCAGTCCGACCACCCGGACCAGCCCGTCGGGATGCGGCTTGAAGCCTTCGAGCTTCGCATTGTGGGCGATGATCACGGCGCGGTGGTAGAGATAGAGCACTGAGCCTTCCGTCAGGAGCTTGTCGGCGACCTTCTCGTAGATCGCCATCCGGTCGTCCTTGCCGCTCTTAGCGCGGGCCTCGTCGAGCCCGGCATCCACCTCCGGACTCGAATACTTCCCGTAGTTCTGCGGGGCGCCGCTCTTGTGGAAGACGTACAGATTGCCGTCGGGATCCGGGCGGCCTGACCAGTTCAGCATATAGGCCTGGTAGCGCCCGGCTTCGGCCTCGTTCAACGAGGTCGCGAATTCGGTCACCCGGATCTTCATGTCGAAGCCCGCCTCGGCTGCCATGGCCTGGATCACCTCCGCGACCTGCCGGGTCTCGGGGTTATTCGGCACCATGTAGTCGACCGTGATCGGCGTCTTCACACCGGCATCTGCGATGAGCTTCTTGGCCCCGGCGACGTCGCGCTTCGGAACCGGATACTTCTTCTGGTACCAAGGGTTGTTCGGGTTCACCCACTGGTTCCCGGGCATCGCGGCCCCGTTGAACACCACCTGGTTGATCGCATCGCGGTCGATCGCGAGGCTGAGCGCCTGGCGGATGCGCGGATCCTGGCCCAACGGGGCTTTCGCCGCCTCGCCATTCGCGACGTTGATCGTCATGCCCATGTAGCCGAGGTCGATTCCGGTCGCGAGCTTGAGGCGGCGGTCGGCCTGGATCTCCTTGATGTCGGTCGCGAGCGCGCGCTCGATTAGGTCGAGTTGGCCGGATTTCAGGTTCGCGAGGCGGACGGTCGAATCCGGGATCGGCAGGTAGGTGATCCGGTCGATCCTGACGCGGTCCTTGTCCCAGTAATCGGCAAAGCGCTCGACCACGATCCGGTCCTGCTGGACGCGCTCGACGAACTTGTAGGGTCCTGCGCAGACGGGCTTCTGGCCGAACTTATCGCCCGCCTCCTTCGCGGCCTTCGGAGACACCATCATGCCCGCGCGGTCTGTCAGCTGCGCGAGGAGCGGCGAGTAGGCATTCTTGAGGAGGAGCCTGACCGTTTGCGGGTCGACCGCCTCGACCTTGTCGATGGCCGAGATCTCGGGACGGCGGAACGAGCCCTGCATCGTCAGGTGCCGCTCGAGCGAAAACTTCACGGCTTCGGCGTCCATCGGCTCGCCATCGTGGAATTTGACCCCCGGCCGCAGCTTGATCGTGACCGTCTTCCCGTCCGCGGAGGTCTCGTGCGACAGCGCGAGCTGAGGGACGATGTTCAGCTTGTCGTCCGTGTCGAAGAGCTTGTCGCAGAGGGACGCGAAAACGATGCGGCCGACATAGGTGCGGCCGAAGCTCGGATCGAGCACGTCCGGATCCTCAGCGAGGCCGATCCGGAGCTGCGTCTGCGCGAGGCCGAGAGCGGGGAACGCCAGCGCACCGCAAAGAAGGGCGGCGCAGAAGGCCGGGAACCGAGATGTCATCGAGAACCTCCGAATGGCGCCAGCTTATGCAACGCCCGGGCCGGGTCCAGCCCGATCTTCTGCCGCGAGGCGTTCAGCGATGAAGCCCTCGATCGCCTCGCGGCCCACGATGCCGGACGGCCGCGCCCGTGAGGGAAGCGCCTCGCGATAATGACGCGCCCTCCCCTTCCAGACCTCGACCAGGCGAGCGAGTTCAGCCAACGGATCGGCGTGATCGTCGACCCGGATGTCGAGGAAGGGATGCTCCTCGGCGTCGTGGATCAGGATCGCGGCCGATTGCCTGCCGCGCTTGTCACCGCCGGCAGCCTCGCCCGCGCGCAACGCTAGGAGAAAGCGCTCGAAAAGCGGTCGACCGGCCGAGCCCTCGAAGGAAATCACCGTGTCGCGGACCACCTCCGGACCGGCCAGCATGTTGCCCGCCACCGAAAAACCCTGACGGACCTCGTGTCCGCACCAGGGCACACATTCGGCGCCGGTATAGGCGGCGTTCCGACCGTCTGCCGCCATGATGTGAAGCTGGCGGTCCGCCCTCCCCTCATCCGCGCCCGTGAGGATGCGGATCGCGTCTTCCGGCACGGCGCCGGCCTTCATCAGCGCCAGCCCGCGCGAGCCGTAGAACGGGTTCACCATCGCCTGGGTCGCAACGGCCCCGATCCCGGTCTCGACGAAAGGAACGCGCGACCCGACCGCGAAGGCGCAGGTCGAGACCGCGACGCCGATCTGCCCCGCCGCGGGGTCGCGGGCGACGATGGACCAGGTCATCGGCCGGCCGCGTAGGCCTGCATGCCGCGCGGATTCGCGGCGGCCTTGCGGCGGGTCCCGTCGCGGGAGGCGGCCGTCAGCCGGCCCTCGGACCAGTCCTCTCCGATCTCGACGATGTGGCCGCGCCGCTGGAGCTCCTCGACCGTTGTCTTGGGCACCCGGCTCTCCAGTACGATCACGCCCGGCCGCGAGGTGCGCGGCCAAAAGGACGAGGGGAAATGCTCGGTGTGCCAAGCCGGCGCGTCGATCGCCTCCTGCAAATTCATGCCGGCATGAACGTGGCGCAGGAAGAACTGCGGAATCCACTGATCCTGCTGGTCGCCGCCCGGCGAGCCCCAGGCGAGATAGGGCTCGCCGTCGCGAAGGGCCATCGTCGGCGAAAGGGTGGAGCGCGGCCGCTTGCCGGGTTGCAGCGAGGCGGGGTGCTCCTCGTCGAGCCAGAACATCTGCGCGCGAGTCCCGAGGCAGAAGCCGAGATCTGGGATCACGGGCGAGGATTGCAGCCAGCCGCCGGACGGCGTGCCGGAGACCATGTTGCCCCAGCGGTCCACGACGTCGAAATGGACGGTGTCGCCGCGAACGGCTCCGACCTTCTCGAGTCGCCGCGCATCCTCGGCGGGAGTGGTCGCGCGCTGGATGCGGCCGACCGTCGGCTCGCCGGCACCGGTCGCCCCGACCGCGACCCGCTCCCCGCCCTCGCGCGCCCCGATCGCCTTGCCGTAGCCAGGGATCGTGCCCGGCCGGAGCTCGAGGGAGGCGCGGTCCGTCATCAGCCTTCGGCGCTCGCCGTTATAGGCCTCTCCCAGGAGTTGCTCGACGGGTACGTCGACGAAGGCGGGATCGCCATAAAAGGTGTCGCGGTCCGCGAAGGCGAGCTTCGCGGCTTCGACCTGCAGGTGGATGAAGTCCGGACCGGTCGGGTCGAGGCCGTCGAGCTCGAAGCCGGAGAGCAGCGCGAGCTGCTGCAGCGTCGTCAGCCCCTGCGTCCAGGGCCCGCATTTCAGCACCGTGTAGCGGCCGTAATCGTAGGAGATGGGCGCCTCGACCGTCGCCTGCCAGCCGGCCATGTCCTGCCCGGTCAGCACGCCGCGATGACGGCGGCCGGAGGTGTCCATCGCCTCCTGCGTGCGGCAGAAGCGATCGATTGCCTCGGCCACGAAGCCCTGCGACCAGGCTTTCCGCGCCCCCTCGATCTCCGCCTCGCGCCCACCTCCCCCGCTCTCCGCTTCGCGCAGGATGCGCTCGTAGGTGGCAGCGAGACGCGGGTTAGTGAAGATCGAACCCGGCTCGGGCACCTTCCCGCCCGGCAGGTAGAGGTCCGCGGATGTCGTCCAATGCTCGCGGAACAGCTCCTCGACTGTCGCGATCGTGGCCGGGATGCGCTCGACCAGCGGATAACCCTCTCGCGCGTAGAAGATCGCGGCCTCAAGCACGTCGCGCAGCCGCATCGTGCCGTTGTCGCGCAGCAAGAGCATCAAGGCGTCGAACGGACCCGGGATGCAGGCGGCCAGCAGTCCCGTGCCGGGCACCATGTCGAGCCCGAGCGACTGGTAATGCTCGATCGTGGCGCCAGCGGGCGCGGGCCCCTGACCACAGATGACCTCAGGTCGACCTTTCCGCACATCGTAGATGATGATCGGCGCATCGCCGCCCGGTCCGTTCAGGTGCGGCTCGACTACCTGGAGCGTGAACGCGGTCCCGACTGCTGCGTCGAACGCATTGCCGCCGCGTTCCAGCATGCTCATCCCGACCGCGGTCGCGATCCAGTGCGTGGACGCGACGACCCCAAAGGTGCCGTCGATCTCGGGACGGGTGGTGAAGGGGCTCGGGTTGACGAAGCTCATGCGAGGAAGCCGGGCTGTTGGTGTCCCGCCGCCTTACCGCATGAGGGGACGGCGGGCTAATCGCCCGCCCGCGTCAGCGCGGCACGATGTGCAGGTTGTCCCGCGGCACGAGATTGCGGGCAGGCCCGCCAGTCTGCTGCCCGCCGCTCTGCTGCCAGGGTTTCAGCTCGGGACGGTTATCGTTGTCGCCGCCCGTGTCGTACTGCCAGGGCTCCTGCCACGGAGCTCGGCTGCGCCAGCCGGTCGATTCCACGACGCGCGGGCCGTAGCCGTAATGCCCGTAAGCTTGCGCCTGGGCCGCGCTCGCACCGGCGATCGCCAGGATCAGGGCGGCAGCTCCCAACACGTGTCTCACGAGACCTCTCCTGCTCCGGCTCATGGGAGTCGGCATGCATATAGAACATCAATCCGAAGGCCACGTTCCCGCCTGCTGTCAGCGTTCCGGCCCGGTTCAGTTCCTCCGCGGACTTGTCAGACGCGTCCAGCAGACCTCCCGCGGACTGGGCGGGGGCAAAGCCACAGCCGTTCAGCCGTCCTTCTACGACAGCCGATGCTCGTAGCGACTGATGAGGCGCACCAGCGGCCACAGCAATGCAAGGTAGATCGCGCCTGCCATGACGAGAGGCGAGGCATTGTAGGTGAGCGAGCGCGCCATATCGGCCGAGTAGAGCAACTCCGGCAGCGCGACGACGCTCGCGATCGAGGTGAGTTTCACGGCCTCGACCGTGTTCGACATAAGGTCCGGCACGACGTTCCGTATCGCCTGCGGCAGGACCACCGAGGTGAGCGTGTGCCGGGGGGTAAGCCCGGTCGAGCGCGCGGCCTCCCATTGGCCGCGGCCGACGCTCTCCAGCCCCGCCCGGAAAATCTCGCCGTAATAGCTCGATGTGTTGAGGAAGAACGCGATCGCGACCGCCTGGAGCGGCGTGAGGCGCAAACCGGCGAACGGCAGGCCGGCAGAGACGAAGATTAGAAGGACGAGCGGCGGCACGGCGCGGAAGAAGTCGACGGCGGCGATGGTCGGCCAGCGGACAAGGCGGCTCGGGGCGAGAGAGAGGAGCGCTGTCCCGAGCCCGCCGAGGAGCCCGAGCGGGATCACGATGGCGCAGAGAAGCAGCGTCGTTCCGAGCCCACGCAGGATCAGCGGCGCCGCCTGCGCCATGATCCCGAAATCGAAGAACTGCTCGACGAGCGCGTCCATCAGGCGCGACGCCACGCGAAGCGGCGCTCGATCCAGCGGCCCGCGAAGACCACAGGGACGAAGAGCAGGACGTAGGCCGCAGCTCCCAGGGTGAGCGGCGTGGCGTTCCCCGAAAAGGATTGCCCCGTGCTCGCCTGGTTCAGGATCTCGCCGACCCCGATCACGGAGCCGAGCGCCGTGTTCTTGGTGATCGCGATGGTGCGGTTCGTGAGCGGGGGCACGGCGATCCGGACAGCCTGTGGCAGGACCACGTAGGTCAGCGTCTGGAGAAAGGAGAGGCCCGTCGATCGCGCCGCTTCCCATTGTCCTTTGCGCACCGACAGGATGCCTGCCCAGAATATCTCTTCGGAAAACGCCGCGAGCACCGCGCTGAGCACGACCCAGAGCACCGCGAAGCTCGGCAGCGTGAGCCCGATATTCGGAAGACCGAAATAGACGATCAGGATCAGAACGAGCGGCGGGAGCGCCCGCAGGATATCCACCAGGCAGATGATGAGGAAGTTCAGCGGGCGGATCCTGAACGAACGCACCACCGCCAGCGCGAGCCCGATCGCGAGCCCCGTGACGATGACGGCCGCCGCGACCTCGATCGTCACGACCGCACCCTTCAGGATCGCAGGTAGGTAGCGTGCGCCGATTGTTGGGTTGAGGAATGCGTCGACGAAGCGGTCGAGGGCGGTCGGTCCCATCAGCTCAGCGGTTCAGCTCGGCCAGGAAGGCGCGCATGCGCTCGTGCTTCGGCGCACCGAATAGCTCCGCCGGCGGCCCCTCTTCGACGATCGCGCCGTGGTCCATGAACACGACCCGGTCGGCCGCGTCGCGCGCGAAGCGCATCTCGTGGCTGACCACGACCATGGTCATGCCGGACGATTTCAGTTCGCGCATCGTCCGCAGCACGTCGCCGACGAGTTCGGGGTCCAGCGCGGAAGTCGGCTCGTCGAACAGCATGATCTTCGGGTTCAGCGCCAGCGCGCGAGCGATCGCGACGCGCTGCTGCTGACCGCCGGACAGCTCGGACGGGTAGGCGCCGGCCTTGTGGGCAAGGCCCACCCGGTCGAGCGCGGCCTCGGCGACCTGCGCTGCCTCGGCTTTCGGCTTTCCCATCACTTTGCGCAGCGCGAGCGAAACGTTTCCGAGCGCCGTCATGTGCGGGTAGAGGTTGAAGGACTGGAACACCATCCCGATACGCTGGCGCATCCGGTTGATGTCGGTGGAGCGCGCCATCAGGTCGACCCCGTCCACCGTCACCGAGCCTGCATCCGGCTCCTCGAGCCGGTTGCAGCAGCGCAGCAGCGTGGACTTGCCCGAGCCCGAGGGCCCGATCAGAAAGACGAGTTCCTGCGGGCGGACGGCGAGGTCGATCCCCTTCAGGACCTCGACTGCGCCAAAGCTCTTGCGCAGCCCTCGGACGTCGAGCAGCGCCTGTCCATTTGCGGTCACGAGCAGGCCGGCTTGTGCTCCGTCGCGTCGTAGCCCGTCATCCCCGGCACGCCGTAGCCCGGGAACACGGTCGCGGCGGCGGAGCCGGGCTTCGGCGGGTAGCCGAACCACTTCTCGTGCATTTTCGCGAGCGCGCCGTCGGTTTTCATGCACTCGATCGCGTTCTCGACCTGCTTGCGCAGCTCCGTCGAGTCCTTCCGGAATGGGATGCCCCAAACGAGGCCGGTCGAGTGCAGATACGAGAGCTTCAGCCGCGGGTTGTTCTTGGCCACCCAGGCGATCACCGTATTGCCCGCGACCGTCGCGGCAGCGCGGCCCGCGATGACGGCCTGCACGGCATCTGGCTGCGTCCCGTATGACTCCACGGTCCAGCCGATCTTCGGCTCGAGTTCGCGCGCCCAGGAATCGTAGGCCGAGCCCTTGTTCACCGCGATGACCTTGCCCTTCAGGTCCTCGAGCTTGGTAATCTCCGGCGCGTCCTTCGTGGTCAGGAACTGGAAGTCGGTATTCAGGTAGCCCTCGCTGAAGAGCATGCTTTCCGAGCGCTCCTTCGTGACGGTCACGGGTGCTGCGAGGAAGTCGTAGGTGCCGGCCTGCATGGCGGGCGGCAGGACCGAAAACTGCGCGGCCTCGATCGTGATCGGCCGCTTGAGCCGCTTCCCGATCTCCTCGGCGAGGTCGATGTTGAACCCTTCCACTCCGCCGGACATCTTCGGCATGGCGTGCGGCGCGAAAGTGCCGTCGACCGCGGTTTTCAGGGGCTTGCCCTCCTGGGCGGCGGCCCCGAGGGCGAACAGCGCCGCCGAGGCAAATGTCGCAGAACGGATCATCGTCACTCCAGATCGTCTCGGGGGCTATGCCCGCAGCCGCGGGTCCGAGTCATTTCACAGCCGCGGCCGGAAGCAAGCCCCGCGCCGCGGCATCCTGCACGATGTTGGTCGGGGTCGATCAGAGGAGGCGCGCGCCGAAGTTTTGTGCCGGGTCCATTTCGGGCGCGAGCCGGCCTGCCGGTTTCGCCGCCTCGCCGCCAGTACGGGGGAGGAAACGGCCAGAACCCGGGCGCGCGTGCAGCGCGCCGTCTCGGACCAGCGCTTCTCCGCGGCGCAACACCGTTTCGGGCCAGCCTGTGACAGTGCGACCCGCGTAGGGCGTGTAGCCGGTCAGGTCGCGCACCATCCCGTCCGCGATCGTGACCTTCCGGGCCGGGTCCCAGATGCAGAGGTCAGCATCCTGGCCGATCGCGATCGAGCCCTTGTTCGGCAGGTTGTAGACGCGGGCCGGAGCGGTCGAGGTCAGCTCGACGAACTTCTGCAACCCAAGCCGGCCCTCCGAAACCATGGCGTCGAACAGGAGCGGCTGGCGCCATTGCAGGCCCGGCAGGCCGTTCGCCACCTGTTTGAAGTTCGGGTTCACCCCGGCGCGCAGCTTGCCCGTCTCGTCGAAGGCGTAGGGCGCGTGATCGGAGGAGATCACCTGGAGATCGCCGAGGGCCAGCCCCTGCCAGAGCGCCTCCTGGTCGTCAGTGCCGCGGGGCGGCGGCGAGCACATCCACTTCGCGCCCTCCACGCCCGGCTTGTCGAGGTCGGCGGCGGTTAGAAACAGGTATTGCGGACACGTCTCGGCGAAGACCTTGTGACCGGCGCCGCGCGCCCGCCGCACCGCCTCGACGCCCTCGCGGGTCGAGACGTGGAAGATCATCACGGGCTGGTCGACAAGCGCCGCCATCGCGACGAGCCGGTCGAAGGCCTCCGCCTCGGAGGCGCGGGGATGGCTGACCGCGTGGTATTTGGGCGCGACGTAACCCTTCTCGACGAGGCGCTTCCCCATCCAGGCGATCATGCCGTGGTTCTCGGCATGCACGCAGACCATGGCGCCCCCTGCGCGCGCCGAAAGCATCAGGTCCAGCATCTGCTCGTCGTCGAGCCTCAGCCGGTCGTAGGTCATGAAGGCCTTCACGGAGGCGTGCCCGCCGCCCAGCAGCGTCGGGAGGTGCTGCTTCAGCGTCGCCTCGGTCGGGTCGGACACGATGAGGTGGAAGGCATAGTCGATGATCGCGCCGCGCACGGCGAGTGCGGAATAGTCCGCGACCACCTTGGCGAGGTCCGAGCCGACATGCTGGGCCGCGAACGAGATCACGCTCGTCGTGCCGCCAAGCGCGGCAGAGGCGGTCGCACTCTCCCAGGTGTCGGCGTTCATGATCCCGGCCGCGGAGAGTTGCTCGATATGGGCATGCGCGTCGACGCCGCCCGGCAGGACGAGGCGGCCGGAGGCGTCTAACTCTTCGCGCCCGGCCGGCAGGCCGAGTCCGATCGCTGCGATCGTCTCGCCCCGGATGCCGATGTCGGCCTGGAACGTGTCCGTTGCCGTGGCGACCGTTCCGCCCCGGATCACGGTGTCAAAGGATGCTTGATCGAAGGATCCCTGGCTCATGCGCCGGTGCTCCGGGCTAGACATGCGGCCTTTGCCTGCCTCAATTGCCCTCTCCCGTGAGGACATCCCGTGACCCGCCCGCGCATTCTCGTCATCAACCCCAACTCCAACGACGCGGTCACGCGCGGGCTCGAGGAGGCTCTGCGGCCCCTCGCCTTCCCGGACGGACCGGAGATCGAGTGCCGGACGCTAAAGGAAGGCCCGTTCGGGATCGAGAGCCAAGCCGATGCCGACAGCGTGGCCATGCCCCTGCGGCGCATGGTTGAAGGCGAGAACAGCGCCTCCGCTTTCGTGATCGCCTGTTATTCGGATCCGGGCATGCAGGTCTGCCGCGAAGGCACGAGCCGCCCGGTCTTCGGGATCGCGGAATGCGGTGTGCTCACCGCGCTCGCCCGGGCCGACAGCTTCGGCGTGATCGCGATCAAGAGCCGCTCGATCCCGCGCCATATGCGCTACCTGCGCCAGATGGGCCTGACCGACCGCCTCGCCGGGGAGAGGCCGCTCGAGATGTCGGTCGCCGAGACCGCGTCCGGGGACGGAACGCTCGCGCGGATGATCTCAGTCGGGACCGAGTTGCGCGATCAGGATGGTGCCCGGGCGATCGTCATGGGCTGCGCCGGCATGGCCCGGCACCGCAAGCCGCTCGAGGAGGCGCTTGGCGTGCCCGTGATCGACCCTACGCAGGCGGCCGTCGCCATGGCGCTCGGGGCGGTGCAGGTCGCCTGACCTCTTATCGATTATCGGCGAGCCACTCCGGGTAGCTCTGCTTCAGGAGGTCGAAGCGGTCGCTCTGGCGCGAATACGAACTCCCGAACAGCCGGCCAACGGGGTTGTAGAGTTCGGTCGAGACCCGAAGCCGTGCCTCGTCAAGGAGACCCTCGCGGGCATGCAGGCGCAGGACTTCGCCGATGACGATCTCCCGGTCGGGGCCGAAGGCGAGCGAGGCCGTCCGGCGGCATTCGAGCGCAAAGGGCGCTTCGGCGATATGCGGGACCGGGACGTCCCGCCCTGCCGAGAGGGTCAGCCGCGCCGCATCGACTTCGCTCATCTCGGGCGGGAAATCGACGGAACAGATGTTCATGGCCTCCGCGAGCGCCTCGTCCACGAGGTTCACGACGAAGACCCCAGTTTCAGCAATATTGCGGGTCGTATCTTTGCGGTTCCGGTCCGGCTTGTGCTGCAGGCCGAGCACCACAAGAGGCGGGTCCTCGGCGAAGACGTTGAAGAAGCTGAACGGGGCGGCATTCACCACCCCTGCCTCGTCGATCGTCGTGACGAGCGCGATCGGGCGCGGCACGATCGTCGCGCAGAGGAGCTTGTAGCGCTCCTGCGCCCCGATCTCGGCGAAGCTGACCGTCGTCACGGGCCTACTCGTTCAGGAGTTCGACGCCGACCTGCGACGTGATCCGGCCGTAATGCTCGATGCGGCGGTGGCGGGCAAAGTCGAAGATCGTCTCTTTCCCGAACCGCGTCGCGTCGAGGTCGCAATCGTAAACGACGATGCCGTCCTCCTCGCCTTCCAGTTCGGCGACGATCTCGCCGTCCGGGTTCACGATGCAGGTGCCGCCCATGAGATGGTGCCCGTCCTCGGTCCCGGCCTTCGCGACCGCCACGACCCAGGTCGCGTTCTGATAGGCGCCGGCCTGGATCGAAAGCTTGTGGTGGAACATGCGCTGCGCGAGCGCCTCTCCGCCCTTCTGCGAGTTCACGGACGGCGTGTTGAACCCGAGAACGACCATCTCGACCCCCTGGAGGCCCATCACCCGGTAGGTCTCGGGCCAGCGGCGGTCGTTGCAGATGCACATTCCGATGATGCCGCCCAGGAAGCGCCAGACCGGGAAGCCGAGATCGCCCGGTTCGAAATAGCGCTTCTCAAGATGCTGGTGCGTGCGGTCCGGGTCGTACTCGACGTGCCCGGGCAGGTGCACCTTTCGGTACTTGCCGACGATCGTCCCCGATGCGTCGACCAGGATGGACGTGTTGAAGTGGTGCCCCTCCGGCGTGAGTTCGGCGTAGCCGAAGGACATGGCCATCCCGTGCTGTTTCGCGCGGTCGAAAAGCGGCTGCGTCTCCGGCCCGGGCATCTCGCGCTCGAACCACTCGTCTGCCTCGGCGCGGTCCTCGTGGTGCCAGCGCGGGAAGAAGGTGGTGAGCGCCAGCTCCGGATAAACAATGAAGGTCGCGCCCGCCTCTTTGGCCTCCTCCATAAGCCGGATCATCCTGGCGACCACCGCGGCTCGGCTCTCGGCCTTCTGGATGGGGCCGAGCTGTGCGGCTGCGGTACGGACAATGCGCATGGCTGGAACGGCTCTCGGAAGGGGATGGATTCTGCCGCGGGTTGCTACAGCAGGACGGATGGGACGCAAACAGAAGGGTGACAGGCTTCGGCAACCAGTCCATCCGGCTTTCGACGAGAAGGCTCCGGAACGTCCCCGAACGTGAGCAGGTCGGTGTAAGCAGGGCGCCCGCGTCGAGCTTTAGGACAGGATGATGGACATCGACATTCCCGAGGTAAAGGCGGAGGTGGACGCCGCCTTCGCGCGCTACGAAGAGGCGCTCGTCACCAACGACCTCGCGACGCTGGAGGCGCTGTTTTGGGACGACGGCCGCACGATCCGCTACGGCGTAGGCGAGAACCTCTACGGCATGGACGCGATCCGCGCCTTCCGCCGCGCGCGCTCGCCCGTCGGGCTCATGCGCAGGATCGAGAAGACCATGATCACGACGTTCGGGCGGGATTTCGCGACCGCATCGACGCTGTTCTATCGTGATGCAAGCGTCGGGAAAACTGGCCGCCAGCAGCAGAGCTGGGCGCGGCTGCCGGACGGCTGGCGCATTGTCGCCGCGCATGTGAGCTTGATTGAGGAGTGAGATCGGCCCCTTCACCTCGCGGAACTCCTGGGGGGCCGACGCCAGCGGTTTCCGGTGATACTAGCCACCTAGACCGCTGAAGGCCGGCCGCGGGACATGGACGTTGGTGCCGGACAGGGCAGCCAGGGACGGAGGAGCGAAGCGGTGTTCATCGCCATGAACCGGTTCAAGGTCTTGAAGGATGCGACGGACGACTTCGAAGCCGTGTGGCGCAACCGGGAAAGCCATCTTGGGCAGATGAACGGTTTCGTCGAGTTCCACATGCTGCGCGGGCCCGAGTACGAGGACCACATCCTCTATGCGTCGCACACGGTCTGGGCCTCGCGCGCCGATTTCGAGGCATGGACCAGGTCGGAGCAGTTCAGAAAGGCGCACGGGCGCGCGCCCGTGACGAAAGTGCTCTATGCCGGGCACCCGCATTTCGAAGGCTTCGAGGTGATCCAGACGATCGCGGCGGACATGCCTGGCCAGACCGCCTGAGCGCCAGCATAAGGTTGCACGTGAGCCCTGTTAGGAACTGGCCGATCCTCATCACCGGCGCGCGCGGCCGGATCGGCAGCGCCCTCGCCCGCCATTGGCACGACCGCGCCCCCGTCCTCATGGATCGGGAGGACGGGGACCTAACGCGCTATATGTCGGTTTGGGCCGATCGCTTCGCCGGCATCCGCACGGTCGTCCACCTCGCGGCGGATCCCGATCCTGCGTCTCCCTTCGAGAGCGCGGCGGCTGCGAATATCGAGGCGACCCTGAACGTCCTTCGCGCCTGCCTCGAGCACGATGTCGAGCAAGTGATCTACGCGAGCTCGGTCTGGGCCGATTACCAGACCTGGCGCCTCGCCCCGAAAACGACATGGTACGCCGCCTCGAAGATGGCCGGCGAGGCGCTCGTGCGTGCCTGGGCCGACCAGGCCGACCGACCTGCCGTTTGCCTTCGCTTCGGCTATTTCGACCCGGAGGCGCTAGATGTTTCGCCCGCGGCGGAAACGCATCGCCTGAGCGAGGCTGCCCTCGCCTTCCACCTCGACCAGGCGCTCGCCTGGCCCGGACCCGGCTGCTCCGTCCGCTACGCGATGGGCAAGCTCTGAGTTCTGCGGCTAACGCACGAACCTGTCGGCGAAATCGGCGCCGAGCCCGATCTGCTCGTAATGGCGACGGACGTTCTCCAGTTTCGTGAAGACGTCCTCGTAACCCATTGCCGCCCCATATGGATCGACATAGGTGTAGCCGCCCGTCACGTGGAAGAGCGTCGCCATCTCCTCCACATTCTCGGGCACCACCAGCGTATGCGTTTCCCCCGGCGGCTCGAAGGCGTAGTCGCCGGCTGTCGCGACCCAGTCATGCTCGAGATAGTGCCACTTCCCGCGCAAAGTGAAGGCGTGGACAGGCCCGCTGTGGCGATGGCGGGACAGCACCCCCGCCCGGCGGACGCGAAGGATGTTCACGTAGAAGCCCTGGCTGACGCTGAGGACCAGGGGCTTGAACGAAACGTCGTCTGATTGCGGCACCCAGTCGCGCTCGTCGCCGTCCAGGTCGAGTGCCCCGCCCAGGAACACGTCCGGCAACATGCCGAAAGGCTGCGGCTTCTGGTAGGCGATCTTGCTCGTATCGAGCCTCGGCCGTTCCGTGTCGGGGATGCGCGCAAGGTTGTCTCTCGAATTCATGCGACGCTCTCCCCGTGGCCTTCGACGCTCTGTCCTAAGCGCAGTAGCCTTCCTGGCGGCACCTGCCAACGCGCCGGCCTAAGACCTCAGCCCCTGCGCTTCTCAAACACCTGCTTGCCGGTCTCGGAGAAGCCGGCAATTCGCGCGCCGCGCTGCGGATGGGAGCGCTCCCAAGCCTCTAGGCCGCCATTCCCGGCCTCCACCCACTCGGCCACGCGCTTTCCCAGCTGAAGCGCTTCCTTGAAGCGTTGCGCGAGATCCCGTTCCAATTCGCCTTGCTCGAGCAGCGTCATCTTCACCCGGCTGGCATAGAGCTCGACGACGCGCTCCGCCCATTGCCGCACCTCCCGATCGGTCACGTCCTCTCGATTCTCCCTGGACCCGGGGCGGTCACATCACGCCGATCGGAGGTCGGCAAGCTCCCGCCTTCCCAGTCCCGTGGCTTCAGCTTCTGGGGTCCGAGCTCGCCGCGCGCACGCTCGTGAGCTTCGCGGGCAATTTTCACGAAGCGCGCCTCGCGCCGGTCGGCCAGGCGGGCTGCCTCGGCAGTCGACTTCCAGAGCCATGACATGTCGTTTTCCTGGATAAGAAGCGGCTGCCGAAGCGACCGGCTCTGTGATCTGCGGGTGCTGTCTAGGCTTGAGAACGGCTCGGAGCCGCGTGGGTTTCGCCGGGGCTGACGCCGTGACCCGTCCAGCAATCTCCCCGCAACATCGTGTGCCCGCGAAACATGGGCCCGAAACATGATGCCTGTAAGACCTGTTCGCGGAACGGGAGGAGACGCGGATGCGCTTTCGGGGATCGAGGCGGCCAGAGGCCGACGCCTGCAATGACAACGGCCCGATCCCGTTCCTGGCGGCACGATCCGCCCCTCGGGGCGTGCTCACCGTTGCGGGATACGTCTGCGACTCGGTCTCGGTCAGCTATGTGGCCTCGGGGTGCATGCTGATTACCGGCTCAACGAAGCTCAGGGCCGCGATCGCGGCATAGCCCCGGCTATCGCTCCAGGCGTGAGACGCGACGTGTTAACGAATGTTAACGGCCAAGCTGAAACTCTCTAGCGCCTCGCGACTTGAGCTTCGATCACGGCAGCGGGGGAGGCCGTCCATGATCGTCAGAGAGAGCGCGCTGGTCCAGATCGGACCAGGGCGGCATTCGCGAGCGTCGCAATTCGCGTCGCTGCTACAGGAATTCTACGAGGACCTTCTCGAGAGTGGGGTGCCAGAGCGGTTGGCGGCCCTGGTACAAAGCCTTCCCGATCGGGACGAGGGGGAACCACGGGGCACGAAGCGCATCGCGATCGTGGCGGAAGGGGACGACGACGCCCGCGCACTCGCCGCGACCCTCCTCGAGGAAACGGATCTCGCCGTCGTGGAATGCACGAGCGCCGAGGCGGCTCTCACCATTCTGCAGCGGGAGGGTGAGCGCGTCGCTTTTGTCTTCGCCGACGAGGAGCTTGCCGGACCGCGGGACGGTCGTGATCTTGCTCGCTCTGCAGCCACGCTCTGGCCGCATGTCCATGTCGTGATCACGACCTCCGCCCCGACGCCGGAGCTCGAGGAATTGTTGCCGGAAGGCGTCCGCGCGCTGCGGAAGCCCTGGCGCGGGCTCGACGTCCTGCTCGCGGCCGAGCGGGCGCTGGCGGCGGCCGAGCCCTCTTCTTCCTGATCAGCCCGAGATCCGGCTCCGAAGCCGGACTGGTCTGCAGCTTTCAGGCGGCGTGTCGGCTCTCCGCGCCCCAAGCCCCGTACCATGCATCGAAGTCGTCCGAGGCGAGCGGACGCGAGATCAGGTAGCCCTGCGCCTCGTCACAGGAGAAGGCGCGGAGGAGAGTGTAGCTTTCCTGGTCTTCGACGCCCTCCGCGACGACCTCGAAATCGAGGCTCCGCGCCAGCGCGATCATGGATCGGACAAGCGTTTGGGCGCGCTCGCAGCCGGCGAGTTCGCGAATGAAGGACTGGTCGATCTTCACCACGTCTGCCGGGAGACTGCGCAAATACGCGAGCGTGCTGTAGCCGGTGCCGAAGTCGTCGATTGCGACCCGCATGCCGGCGGCACGAACGTCCCGAAGCTGCTGCCCGGCTCGCGTTCCGTCACGGATCGCAGCGCTCTCGGTGACCTCGATCTCGACCGCGCGCGCCGGGAGCCCGGCGTCCTTCAGGCGGTCGACAAGGCGGGCAGCAAAGGTCGGCTCCTCAAGATTGGCGGCCGACACATTGATGGAGATCGGGATCTGCATTCCGGCATTCCGCCAGGCGCAGGCCTGACGGATCGCTGCCCCGATCACCCAGTCCGTCACCGGCCGGACAAGATCGGTCTGCTCCACCATCGGCATGAACTCGCCAGGCGGGACGTTGCCGAGCCCGGGGTGACACCATCGAAGCAACGCCTCGGCTCCAGCGCAGGCCCCCGAACGGAGGTCGATCCGCGGCTGGAAGGCGAGCGAAAGCTGGCCGGCCGATTTCAGCGCGACGCGCATGTCTGAAAGCAGGCGGAAGCGCCGGCGATAATCCTCATCCGCCGACAGCGAGTAGATGCTGGTCGGCGCGTCGCGGTCCCGCGCATCCTGCCCCGCCGTGTAGGCGCTGCGCAGAAGATCTTCGGACGCGATCTCGCCCAGGCGGAACGGCGCAATCCCGAGAACCGGATTCGCGAGGAGCTGGGCCGAGCTCGCCCCCATTTCGGCTTCCACCCGCGTCTGAACGACGTCCAGCATCGCCCGCGCCCCATCGGCGTCAGAGGCAATCCAGGCGAGTTGCGCCCGGCCGACCTGATACAGAATAGCGTCCGGCCGGAGAGCGGCCTGGAGCGCCCGCGCGGCGCTACGGACGTGATCGTCGATAGCGCCCGCCCCGAGCACCCGAAGCGCGTCTCTCAGCCGGTCCGTGTCCATTGTTTCGAGCAGGATCAGCGCACGCTCGGCACCCGGCTGGTCGCCAGCCTGGTCTTGCAGGTCGTCGAAGAGCTGGTGGCGGTTCGGAAGACCGCTCACCGGGTCGGTGCGGCCGAACGCGTGCTGCAATTCGATCTGGGCCATCACCATGGCCGCGAGGTCCGCGAGGACGCGTTCCTCGTCCAAGGTTGCCGCCCGCGGCTCGGTGCCGAGCACGCACATCGCCCCGAGCCCCTGCCCCTGGTGGGTGACCAGCGGCGCACCGGCGTAGAACCGGATTCCCGATCGCGCGAGGAAGCTGTCTGCATAGACCGGATCTTCGAGGAGGTCCGGAATCACCAGTGTTCGGCGCTCCTCGGTGACCTGCGAGCATGGCGCCCTGAAGCGTGGCGCTTCCGTGTCGTCGAGGCCCACCCGCGACTTGAACCATTGCCGGTCCTCGTCGGTGAGGGAAACGGCCGCGATCGGCAGATCGAACAGCTTGCTCGCCATCCGGGTAATCCGGTCGAAGCTCTCGCTCGCCGGCGTGTCGAGCAGCTTCAGCTGCTTCAACGCGTGCAGTCGCGCTGTCTCGTCGTGTCCAGCCAATTCTTGGCAAGCCCCCGCATGATGTCGCATCCGTAAGAGGGCAAACACTAAGAATGTCTGAGTGTTAGCAACAATGCGGCTCACACCCGCGTGAACTTGCTTGCGCCTTCCTTTCGAGCTTCGCAGACCAGCGACCCTTGGTTCCGGCGGCGAATGGAGACGGAGTAGAAAGGCTTCACCGGCCAGGATGGTAGGAGCCGTTCCGGATCGCGGACAGGATGCCCTTCACCGCCATCGACATCGCGCAACTCTTCCTCTCGCTGCTCCTCTACATCCCGCTTCTGGTGCTTCCCGGTCTCGCTCTCGCGTTCGTGGCCGAGCGAGGCACCACTGCAGCGCCGGAAGATCGACTTGCAACGGCGCTCGTCCTTGCGTTCGCGGTGCTGCCGGCTCTCGACAGCATGGTCGTGCGCCTCGCCGGCGTTACGAGTGCGGTCGCGCTCAACCTGGCTCTTGCAGCCGCCGGCGCGCTTGTCGCACACCGGCACCTGCGCGGGCTGCACGTTGGAGGCGCCGTCTGGGGTATCGTCGCGCTCTGGCTTCTTGTCGCGATGCTCCTGACGGTCGACTTCGACTGGCAGGGCAAGCTCTTCCAGAGCGTCACCGTCATCGACATGGTGAAGCACGCCGCGACCGCACAGGCGATCCTGGCAACCGGCGCACCACCGGCCGACCCGTTCTTCGCCCGCGACGGTGCAAGCGGCTACTACTACTTCTTCTACACGCTGCCGGCGCTTGCGGCCCGGCTCGGATCCGGGTGGCTGGAGCCACGCGCCGCCGTGACCGGGCTCACCGTCTGGACCGGGGTCGCCCTCTTCTGCCTCGCGAAGCTCACGGTGGCGCGGGCGCAGCTCGCCCCGGGCGTGCCCCCAGCTCGCCTCTCCTTCATCCTTTCGGCCCTCCTCTTTGCAACGGGCCTCGACGTTCTGCCTGTCGTTTCCTCGGGCCTCGGCACGGGCCCGTGGCCGGTCTCGCTCGAGGCCTGGAATGAGCAGGTTTCGAGTTGGGTGGGCTCATGCGTCTGGGTTCCGCATCACGTCTCCGCCCTGGTCGCCTCCTGGGCGGCGCTCATGCTGCTGGCCGAAGAGGTCGCCCGGGTCGGCGACGCAGGCCAGAGCGTTCGACGCTCGCGCCTCGCCATCGCGGCGACCGCCCTCGTCTCCGCGCTCGGCCTCTCGGTTTGGGTGACCCTCGCGGCTGTCGCAACCGCGATCACGTGGGCGCTCCTCCTCGCCTCCGAGAGGCGCTGGCGCGCTCTCGGGCTCGCGATCCTCGTCGGTATTGCGGCCATCGTTCTCGCGATCCCCACAATAGTCGACCTCCTGTCGAACCGGGCCTACGGCGCCTTCCCGATCGCGCCGACGATCCGGGCCTTCTTCATGTGGGATGCTGTCACCCAGCCCGGTTGGGTAAACCTGATCGGGCGGCTCGTTCTGCTGCCGCTGAACTACCTGATGGAGTTCGGCATCTTCCTCATCGGAACCGTGGCGTTCTGGGCGCATGCACGGCGGACCGAGATCCACCGCAACGAGGTCGCACGCGTGCTCACGGTCGCGGCGATCGTCTCGCTGCTCCTCGCGACCTTCGCGAAATCGGTGATCATCAACAACGACCTCGGCTGGCGAGTGATGCTGGTTCCGCAATTCGCGGCTCTGCTCTGGACAGCGAGCGCTATCGCGCGGGGAAGCCTCGCCTTGTGGCGACCAACCGCGGGACACGGCACCGAGCGTGTTCAGCGCCTGTCGCCGGCCTTCACGCTGGCCGGCGCCCTGCTCATCTTGGGCTATGTTGGCGTCATCTATGATGTCTTCGCCCTGCGCGCGATCCGCCGGGTCACGTTCGCGGATGTCGATCCTGCGGTCACACGCGAATTGAGGATCGCCTATTCCTGGACGAACAGCCACCTCCCGGACGACGCGATCCTGCAGCAGAACCCAGGGCCCGCGCGCGTCTATGACTTCGGCCTCTACAGCCGTCATAGGACCGGCGTTGCCGACCAGGACGCCGACCTCTTCGGAGCCAGCAAGGAGGCGGTCACGCGACGCCTCGGGGAAGTCGAGCCACTGTTCCGCGCGGAGCGCCCGGCGGAGGAGGTTCGGGCCACGGCGGCGGCGAACCGCATCGGCTACCTCGTCATCACAAGTCAGGACGGGATCTGGAAGCAGAGCGGGTCGTGGCTCTGGGCGACCGAGCCCGTTTATGCGAGCGAGCGCGTCCGCGTCATCCGCGTGGATGACGTGACCCAGGCCAAGCGCAACGGCTGAGGCAAGAGAGGTCGATCGTGTCAGCCGTCCTTCGTAGCCTCGTCACCCTGTGCCTCTTCTTCGGATGCGGCACGGTTCTCGGCTTCGCGCTGCTGGTGCTTCTCTTCCGGCTCGGTCTCTTCGCCGGGACGGCCATCCTGTTTTATCGCGGGCTGATCCTGGGGGCCATCGCGGCGGTTCTGACCGGCGCCGTTCTGGCGACTGCCGCCCGAGCGCTCGGCTCAGGAAATGTGCGCCCAAGGGACGCGCTCGCGGCCGCCATTGTGTCCTTCAGCCTGAACGTGGCGTTTCTCGTCGTGGTCCCGGTGACGATCGACCGGTCGATCAGCGTCTCCATCCTGGGCCAGATGGCCTCGGCCGGGAACGCACCGCAGAGCGCCGACGAAATCCGTCGTGCCTTCGTCGACGGCTACGTGGTCGAGCACCGCCAAATCGAGCGCCGGCTCGACGAGCAGGTGTTGTCCGGGAATATCGAACGCACCGGGAGTGATTATCGGCTGTCCCCGCAGGGCGCGGGCTTCGTCCGCCTCGCACAGACCCTCGCCTGGCTGTTCGATGCCGATCCGCGCTTTGTCTCCCCGCCCGCTCGGGAGCAAGCGAACCCGGTTTCCGCACGCGGGCGATAGCCCAGCCTATGTCGGGGCCGGGCCGCGCGTCGTATCGCGCCCCTTCACCTCCGGAAGCGAGACCGGCTGGCCCGTGCGAGCCGATTCGTAGATCGCTTCCATGATCACATGATCCTGGAGGCCCTCCTCGCCCGGCGTGTGAGGCTCCCGGTTCTCCGCCACGCATTGCGCGAAGTGGTCGAGCTCGAGTGCGAACTGGTTCTTCTGCTTGACCTTGAAGTCGTCGATGCTGGGGTTCTTGCCCGCACGGCGGCCGATGCGCATCGTCTGCCCCTCGTAGGAGAACGCGTTCTCGATATCGACCCAGGCTTTCTGGAAGTGTACCCGCATCGGCTTGCCGTCATGGGCGTCATACCCAGTGAAACAATTCGCGACCACACCTGACGGAAAGCGCAGCATGAAGGAGACGTTCTCCTCGACCTCCCGGAAACGCGGGTCGTCCGGCGTGCTCCACACGCGAGCGAAGACCTCGACCGGCTCTTCGCCGAGATAGGCGCGGGAGGTATTCAGGCAGTAGAGGCCGATATCGGGCAGCGCGCCGCCCCCGGCCATCGCCTTCTTCATGCGCCACTGGTCGGGACTTCCCTGCTGCTGCGTGTTGATGGCGTCGAGGAATTTCACCGGGCCGAACTCGCCCGAGCGGATGAGCCGGATGACCTCGCGGTTCGTTGGCTCGTACTGGACCCGATAGGCGATCATGAGCTTCACGTCCGCGGCCCGGCACGCATCGGTCATCTCGCGCGCCTCCTTCGAGGAGACAGCCATCGGCTTCTCGCAGAGCACGTGCTTGCCGGCCTGGGCAGCGCGGATCGTGAACTCGTGGTGCATCGAGTTCGGCAGCACCACGTACACGGCCTGGATCGCCGGGTTGTCGCCGATCCGGTCGAAGTTCGCGTAGTCGTAGATCGCGGTCGGCGAGATCCCGTATTGGGCCGCGACGGCTTTAGCCTTGTCGGGCGTACCCGATACGAGCGCGACAGGCTTTGCCCGATGCGACTCACCGAAGGCTGGAAGGATCTCCTCGAGGGAGAGTCGGCCGAGCCCGACGACCGCATAGCCGATCCGCTGGTCGGGCGGGAGTGGCGCCGGCGGAGCCGAGGTCGGCGCGTCGGCCTCGCCGCGCCAGTTCGGGAAGATCACCTTGCCGCCCTCGACCCGCCCGGTGTCCAGAGGTGATGGCGGCACTGCGCCCGCAGCAAGAGCAGGCGACGCGAGCGCGGTTCCTGCGAGCCCAAGCCCGGTCGCTCTGATGAGCCCTCGCCGGGACAAGGTCAGGTCGTCGGTCATGCGCATAGTCCTCGCCGGCCACATGCCGGAACCGAGGGCCAATGCCCCCTTTGCCGACGCGTTCCGCCGGCCTGCTCACATGGCCGCGAGCAGCCCTGTCACTGTCCGACGAAGAACGGCCGGAAGTTATCGAGCCAGGTTCTCAACCAGGTCTCGAGAGCCCGCTTGGCGCCGGTCTCGTCCACGCCCCACCCCCAGGCGTCCTCCGCGAGCGGGCTCGACCACACCCACATGCGGTTGCCGCCGTCATACTCGACATAGCCGACCTCGATCTCGCCGGAACGCGCGGTGAAGCGCCGGAGCGGCACGCTCGCGACCTCGTCGCGGGCCCATGTGAGCGGATCTCTTGACATCCGCTCCATGTAGTCCGGTTCCGGCGCGGCTGCACCGGCCCGAACTCAGAACCGAGCGCTGACGAAGAGCCGTGCGCTCCGCCCAGGCAGGAGGATCTCGTCCTTCTTGAAGGACGCCGAGTTGCGGATGTCGTCATCGAGGAGGTTGTCGCCCCTGATGCCAACCGTGAACTCGCTGATGCCGTAGACCGAGCGGTCCACAGGCTTCGTGTAGCTCACCTCCGCCTTCAGGTTCGTCCAGCCCGGAGTAAACGTCTCGTAGGGCGCGATCTGGGTGTGGTCGAAGGCGTGCAGCACGCCGACACGTGCGAACCAGCCGGCCTCGCGCCAGAACAGACCGCCGCCGACGCGATGCGGCGGGATGCGCGGCACGTAGGTGCCGTCGTCGAAGCGCGCGCGGACGAAGTCGTATTGCGCGTCGACCCCGATGAAGCCCGAGCGGATCGGGATGACGTCCAGCTGCGCGCCGATCTCGGCGCCGTAGAACGTGGCATTCTGCTGCGCGTAGACGACCTGCTGCAGCTCGTTCTCCGACCCGCAGGTGTCGAAGGTGCCGCCGCAGCCGATGCCGGTCAGCTGCTTGTAGATGAAGCCGGTATAGCGCGTGTAGTAGCCCGTCGCGTCGAACCGGAGCGGCCCCTGTGCGCGGCGGATCCCGAGCTCGATCGACCGCGCGCGTTCGAGCTTCAGGTTCGGGTTGCCGATCTCGAAGGTCGCGGTGGCGTCGTGCGCGCCTCGGGAGAATAGCTCAGGCGCCGCGGGCGCGCGCTCGACATACTGCCCCGTGAGGCTCGCCACGAACCCGTCCGGCAGATCCTGGAGCACGCCGAAGGCGGCGCTCATGGGCGTGAAGCTGCGCCGACGCTTCTGCGACAGCACGTCGTCGGGGACGAGAACCGGATTGCCGTCGGCGTCGATCTCGCCCGTCGGCGAGAAGGTCGGCAGGAAGCCCGCCGGGAACAGCGCCGGCGTCCCCCTCACGATTGCGTTCTCCACGCGGCCCGCAAGCTGGAACCGCGTGCCCTGCTTCAGGTCGAGCTCCTCGAAGATGTAGCCGGCATAGGAGTGGGTGTTCGTCGGGAAGAGCAGCCCGCCGGCCTCGCCGGAGGTGCGGATGCGCGCGTTGTTCACCTGAAAGCCGGCCGCGCCCGTGATCGTGCCGATGGCGGTGAAGATCGGCACGTGCTGAAGTTCGACCCGGCCTTCCGCCTCCCGGTTGCGGAAGGTCGCACGGACGCCATTCACTCCGTCCTCGTCCAAGCCGCTCTCGTTGTGCTTGTAGTTCGAAACGCCGAGCGAGAATCGCAGAGCCTCGAACGGCCCGCCGTCGAAGCGGTACTCGCCGCGCGCGACGACCTTGTCCTGGGTCGGATCAAGGCGCGTGCGCGAGGCCGCGGCCTCGCCGCCGGGCACCTGGTAAATCGCGTCGTAATGCTCGTAGGCGAGCCCGATGAAGCCGTTCGGACCGATGAAGGAATAGCCGACCGCGCCGCCCTGGGTACGGCTCGCCGAGTTGAACTGCCGGCCCTGCGGAGTCTGATAGTCGTCCGTCTTCGTGTAGAACCCGTCCGCGTGGACGGCGCCGCCGATGCCGTTCTGGCCCAGGGCGCCGGCGTCCATGGTCACCGCCCCGAGCGCGCCATTGTCGACGGAGGAATACCCGGACAGGACCTGGCCCGTGACCCCGCCCTGAGGGATAAAGCTCGGGATGCGGTTGTTCTCGGCCGAGACCACCCCGCCGATGGCCTGGCTGCCGTATCGCAGCGTCGCCGGCCCCCGGATCACCTCGATGCGGTCCTGCACGAGGGGGCTGATCGGCACGGCGTGGTCCTCGCCCAGTGCCGATACGTCGTGCGTGCCGATGCCATTCTCCTGGATGCGGACGCGGAAGTTGTCCTGTCCACGGATGATCGGCCGGTTTGCGGCACCGGGCGCATAGGTCGTGCCCGAGATGCCGGGCCGGTCGAAGTGCGCGTCGCCGAGCGCTCTCGGCTGCTCGCGGACGATCTCGCTCCGGGGCACGACCGTCACGGGCGAGAAGGTGCTCGTGACGACCGGCAGGATGCCGACCGGGAAATCGCCCCCGAGCCCCGGCTGCTGTGTGTCCGGTCGCGTCAGGATCGGCGACGGCGAGGTCACGACGATCTCGGGCAAAGTCTCCTGTGCGAATGAGGTTCCGCACCCGCTCGCCGCCACCAAGACACCCGCCCCAACCCCAGCAAGCCTGCGCATCATCCGCTCCACGAGATACGTTATAATGTTTCACATTCCTGGTGTGAGTGCAACAGCGAGGCTGCCGGTCTGAGCAGCTTGCTTGATCGGAGGCCCAGGCTGGTTTGTCTCGTTGCAGGCGGCGCTCGGGTCAGACGCCGCTCTGACGCGCTGAGACGCGAGGCGAGCTCCCACGTCGCTCTGGCGCCCGGGACTCGGAGGTGCCGCGAAAAAACTTTCGAGCTCTTCGAACCTCCTTCTCGTCTGCCGCGACTAACGGCTGTCCGGGACGCAATCACGCTCCCGGCGACAGACGAAAAGACCAGGAGAGCATCATGACCACCCGTTCGCTCCGCAATGCCGCCCTCGCCCTCACGCTGGGCATGGTCGCAATCGGCGCCACGTCCAGCACCGCGTCAGCCGGCGGCGGCTATATGCCGAAGGGCCCGGGCAAGATCGCGATGCCGGGCAAGTTCCCGAAGCCGCACGGCCCGCACTGGCACAAGCACGGCAAGTGGGGCTACGGCGGCTGGGGGCCGGGCATCGGGATCGGTCTTGGGGCTGCCGCGCTCGGGTTCGCCGCCGCCAATGCCTACGCCCATGACGACTGCTACGTGAAGCGCGTCGTCACCATCTATGGCGACGTGTTCTACCGGAAGGTCTGCTACTGAGCGGCCTCGCGATGCTGAAGTGCGGCCTGGGCCGGATCGCCGGCCCAGGCGATGTGTTCGGGCGCACCGCCCCCCTCGCCGGAACCCCTACTTTCCGGCAAGATGGAGCTGGGAGGTCTCGATGACCTGGCGTTCGCGGCGAAACGGTTTCTTCACCCGGCCTTTGCGGACAGCGGCCAGCCGAGCCGCCCTGACCCTTGCGCTGGCCGCCGCGGGACTCGTTCCGGCTGCCGCTCCGGCCTCCGCACAGATGGTCGGCGGCTTCGGACGGGGCAGCTCCGGCTGGTCCGGACAGGTGATGCCGGGCCGCGGCGGAGGAGGGTCGGTCTGGGGACGTGGGGGCCGCTCCTATCCCATTCCGCTCGGCATCCCGCGCTGGATCGAGCCGGCGCCGAGCTATGTCGAGGATGTAATCGTCGTTCGGCCGCGCCGGGCACCGGTCGCCATGGACGAGGCGCCGCGCGCAGCCCCTAAGCCCCGCCCAGCGAAAAAGGCTGTCCGCCAGCCAGCGACGCCCGCCCAGGTTTCGGCGCGGGCACCCCGCCCGGCGCGGATCACGCCTCCGCCGCAGCAATATCAGGCCGGCGAGGTGGTGGTCGAGCTGCAGCGGAACGCATCTCCCGCGGCGGCCGCAGAGGTCGCTCGCGAATATGGGCTGGCGCGCATCTCCGCGCAACCTATCAGCTTGCTCGACACGACCCTGCATCGGTTCCGCATCCGGAACGGCCGGCCTGTCCAGGCGGTGGTGAGCTCGCTCGCCGGCGACGTGCGGGTCGCGTCCGCGCAGCCGAACTTCATCTTCCGGCTCCAGGCCGAGGCGGCGGGGTCCATGGCGGGGCTGCAATATGCGCGCGCGAAGCTGCGCCTGCCTGAAGCGCACGAGCTCACGAAAGGGGACGGCGTTACGGTCGCGGTGATCGACTCCGGCGTCGATACCGAACATCCGGAGATCGCAGGAGCGGTCGGGAAGAGCCTGAGCGCGTTGGATGCCCGCGTAAGACCCGATGCACACGGCACCGCGATCGCCGGCATCATCGCGGCCCATGCGAAACTCGTCGGCACCGCGCCGGCGGCGCGGCTCCTCCCAATCGAAGCCTTCGCGGCGGACCGGAAGAGCGGCGAGACGCGCGCCGTCTCGACGGACATCGTCCGGGCGATCTCCCTGTCGGCGGAAGCCGGCGTGCGCTTGGCCAACTTGAGCTTCGCCGGTCCGAAGGACCCGCTCGTCTCTCGGGCGATCGCGGCCGCGCATGGGCGCGGAACCATATTTGTCGCGGCGGCCGGGAATGGCGGACCGAAGGCGCCGCCTGCCTACCCGGCGGCCGATCCCAACGTCATCGGCGTGACCGCGACGGACCAGAAGGATGCGCTCTTCGCCTCGGCGAACCGCGGGACCTATGTGGCCTTCGCCGCGCCCGGCGTCGACGTACTCGTCGCGGCACCCGGGAAGGGCTACAAGATGTCCTCCGGCACGTCGATGGCCGCAGCCCACGTCACCGGCGTGCTGGCGCTCGTGATGCAGAAGCGCCCCGCGCTGACGCTGGACGAAGCGCGGCGGGTCCTCGCCGAGGGGGCGAAGGATCTCGGCGCTGCGGGGCAGGACCCGGAGTTCGGTTCGGGATTGGTGGATGCGCGCCGCACGCTCGACCGCGCGTCGGACAGCCTTCTGCTTGAGGCCCAGGTGGTCGCGACCGTTCCGCCCGGCGAATAGCCGGGTTTTTTCTCACCGACGTCGAACCTCGACGGGTCCTGCTGCGACAAAGAGAGGTCTTCGAGAGACGTCGATGGAGGACATTTCCGATGAGGTCCTGATCCGGCGAATCGCCGCCAAGGATCAGGCTGCGATGCGGCAGCTCTACGCGCGCCACAACCTGCGCACGTTCCGCTACCTCGTTCGGCTCGTGAAGGATCCGAGCGCAGCCGAGGACCTCCTGGGCGATGTCTTCCTCGATGTCTGGCAGCAGGCGGGTCGCTTCGAGGCGCGCTCCGGCGTCGCGACCTGGCTCTTGTCCATCGCGCGGTTCAAGGCGCTGTCGTCCTTCAGGCGGCGGTCGCATGCCCCGCTCGAGCCGGAGATGGCCGAGGAGATCGAGGACGAGGCCGACACACCGGAGGTCTCGCTTCAGAAGGTGTCGAAAGCCGCGGCCCTGCGCCGCTGCCTCGATCGCCTCTCCCCGGAACACCGCGAGGTCATCGACCTCGTCTACTACCACGAGCGGAGCGTCGAGGAGGTCGGCCAGGTGCTGGGCATCCCGGAGAACACGGTGAAGACGCGCATGTTCTATGCGCGAAAGCGCCTGTCCGAGATCCTGCGCCAGGCCGGCATCGACAGGGGATGGCCATGACCGACCGGACCGACACGCCGCCACCCGGCGAGGACGACATCGACCTGCTGCTCCCGTGGTACGCCACGGAGCGGCTCGACCCGGCCGAGCGGGCCCGCATTGCGGAGACCCTGGCCCGGGACCCGGAACTCGCGCGCCGGCTGGCGCTCGTGGAGGAGGAGCAGGTCGCGACCGCCCTGTCGCATGACGCCCTCACCGCACCTTCAGGCCGGGTCCGGCAGGATCTGTTTGCCCGGATCGAGGCGCTTGAGGGCGTCGGGCGACGCACGGGAGCGGGTGCTGGCATTCTTGATCGCCTGACTGGCTTCTTCGCTGCGCTTTCGCCGCGCACGACCGCGATGGCTGCCGGCTTCGCCGCTCTCCTCATCGTTCTCCAGGCGGGCCTCCTCGCCGGCTCGCTGCTCCGGGACGACGCGTCGTTCCAGGTCGCCTCGCACGGCACGGGCCGCGAGGAGGGCTCCTTGGCGCTCGTCACCTTCGTGCCAGGAGCAACGGCCGAGAAGATCGCCGAGACGCTCGGCTCGCGCGGCATGCGGATCGTGAACGGGCCCTATCCTGGCGCCATCTTCCAGGTGAAGCTCTCCGCGAAACCTCTCGAAGCAGCCGATCTCCAGCGCGCCCTGGCGGAGCTTGGCGCGCAGACCGAGGTCGTCCTGTTCGTCGCGCCCGCCTCCGTGCGGTGAAGGCGGGGCCGAGGCGGCTTAGATCGTGCCGCTCAGGCCTTGCCGCACCTTGTCCAGCTCCTCGGCGTAGCGCCGCAGCGCATGCTGCTCGGTGAGAAGCCCGAGCACCTTGCGGCTGGTCGGGTCGTCCACGACGACGAGGGCCTCGCTCTCCGTTCGGTCGAAGGCGGCGATCGCGTCCTTCACATTCATGTCGGGCGTGAGGACATCCCGGCGAAGCTGCGCGAAGTCGCAGACGCGGGAGGCCTTTGTCGGTTCCTCCTCCTCCGGCGCATAGGCGTCCGCGACGTCCACCAGCCCGGCATAGCGATCCTCGGCGTCGAGCGCGACGACGCGGTGCTTGGAGCCAATCGGGAACTTGTTGCGGAACTCCGCGATCGGCATGTCCTGCCGCACCGTCTTCACGTCCTGGCGCATCATGCGGCCTGCCGTGAGCGATCGGATCCAGCCGACGTCATGCGCCGAGCGGATCGTCTCGCCCCGCAGGTGCAGGCGCCACGTCGAGAAGGAATAGCCGAAGAACTCGCGGACCGTAATGCTCGACACGGTCGCGGCCGCGAGCACGATCCCGGTGATCAGGAGGTCCCCCGAGGTCTCGAGCGCGAGGAAGGTCATGGTCAGCGGGCCGCCGACGACCGCGACCGCAAGCGAACTCATGCCGACGACGGCCGTTGTGACCGGGTCGATCGCGAGATGCGGCGCGACCAGCATCACGCCACTCGCAAACATGCGCCCAAGCAGCGCTCCGAGCAGCAGCGAGGCGAAGAACAGGCCGCCGCGAAAGCCTGAGCCCAGAGAGACGGCCGAGGCGAGCATCTTCAGGCAGAACAGGGACACAAAGGCGAAGATCGTTGCATCGCTCTCGATCACGCCATGTAGAGCGCCGTGCCCGGACGAGAGGATCTGGGGCGTGATCAGAGCGAGCGCGCCGAGGATCGCGCCACCGAGAAAGGGCCGCATGGTCGGCGAGACACGCGTCATCCTGAAGAGCTGCTCGACGGTCGTGACCCCGCGCATCACGGCGATGCCGGCGAGCCCCGAGGCAAGTCCAAGCGCCATGAAGATCAGGTAGGCGCTCGCGCTGTTCGGCGGGCGGGCGGCGATCTCGAGCGGCGTAGACGCGACCCCAATCGCCCCCCCGACGAGGTAGGCCGCGAGCGAGGCCGCCATCACGGGCGCCACGGTCGCCACCGAATATGTCCCGATGATCAGTTCGAAGGCGTAGAACGCGCCCGTGATCGGCGCCCCGAAGGCGGCCGAGATGGCGGCTGCCGCGCCGCAGCCCACGAAAACCCGAACCTCGGCGCGCCGAAGGCGGAGACCCAGACCGAGCCGGGACCCCAGGACAGCGCCACCCTGGGTGTAGGCCGCTTCGAGGCCGACCGACGCCCCGAACCCGTTCGAGATCAGCGTCTGGCCCGCGACGATCCCGGAGTCGATCACGGACATGCGTCCGCCATGGAGCGCATTCGCCTCGATCGGGTCGATCGCCGGCCGGCGCCGCCATTTCACGACCCAGATCGACGTCACGCCGAGGATGAGGCCGCCGATTGCCGGCCAGGCGAGCGACCAGGGCGGAAGCAGGACGGCGCTCGACAGCCGCTCGACGCTGGCAATGCCGAACAGAAGCTGGTGCATGGCATGGGCGGTCCAGCTTAGCCCCGATACGAAGATCGCCGTCACGGCCCCGATGAGCGCCGCCACGGCGACGAGCCAGAACTCGCTCCCGCGCACGAGGCTGCGCAGCAACGGCAGCACTCGGCCCGTGGTACCGGGCGCGGCCGCCGCGGCGGCAGTTTGCTTCAGCTCGAGAGTGGACATGCCCTGATGGAGAGCATGATCCGCGAGGCGCCGAGAGGTTCCGGTCCTGGTCCAAAGATGATGAAACGAGGAGCCCGGTCCGTACCGACCTGGGGCTCAGGCCGTTCGCATGCGGTCGGAGAACGCCCGCAACTCGTCCGTCATACCCTGCGAGCGCTCGGTCACCGCAGCCGCGAACCGTCGGGTCTCGGCGAGCGTCTGCTCCAGTGCCGCGAGGTGCGTCTGGATCGAACGCATCGCTTCGGAAGTCTCGCAGGCGGCCGCTACCGCGTCCGCGGTCTCGTCGCGGATCGAACCCGTCCGCTGGGCCTGGTTCAGCACGGCATTTTCGATCCGGTCGCTGATCGCACGCTGCTCCAGCATGGAGGCGACCACGATGCCGAGCGCCTCCGCCGAGCTCTGGGACGCCTGCTGGATCTTGCGCACATGCTCCGCCGCCTCTTCGGTGGCGCGGGCTGTCTGTCCGGCTAGGGACTTCACCTCGTTCGCGACTACCGCGAAGCTGCGTCCCGCCGCGCCCGCTCGTGCGGCCTCGATCGTCGCGTTGAGCGCGAGAAGGTTGGTCTGCTCGGCAATCTCGCCGATGAGTTGCGTCACGGACCCGATCCGCGCCGCAGCCTCGTTAAGCTCCGTTACGGAGCCGTCCGCCCGCCCCGTGACCTCTGCGGTTTGCGAGCCCATCTGCCCGCTCGAGCGCGCATCCGCACCGACCGCGGCCAAGGCCTCCTCCAGACTCGCCGTGGTCGATGCCGCCTGGATCATGGCCTCGCTGACACGGCCCGAGGCAGTGAGCGCGTGCCCCGAGCGCAATTGCGCCTCGGCCATGGAGCGGCCGAGCGCATCGGCGGCGGCAATCAGGTCCCCTGCCCCGGCTGAAATCCCCGCGCATGTTTCCTCGACATGCGCGTCGAATGCCCGGATCGTCGCTTCGACCGCTTCCTTGCGGCGAGCCACGCTCTCGCGTGCGAGGTCCTCGTGCAGCCCCATGGCAATCGAGCAATCGAGAAGGAGGGCCCGCAGCACGGAGCCGAATTGCTGGGCTACACCGATCCCCCAAATCGGATTGCGCAAGGCGAGCCGCCTGAGCAGAAGTCCGCTCACGCCGGCCACGATCGTGAGGCGGGTCCTCGCGCCGGTCGACATTTCGAACTCGAAACGTGCGAGGCTCTGGGCGGAGTCCATGTAGCCGTCGTCGAAGCCTTGGGCGAAGAGACGAAGGATGTGCCGGCTCTCGGCATCGCGAAGGCGGGCAAAATCCTCGCTGCTCAGCCCCGCAAAGACCGGCGACTTGCGGGCGGTTTCCACCAGCTTCTCGGCAAGTTTAGGCCAATGCTTCTCGAGTTCGGGATGAAGCCGACGGAGCATAGCCAGCGTGCTGTCCGTGATGCCGAACAGCGCGAGGCGCTCGGCCAGCGTGAACTCAGGTCTATGCGGTAGTCCGGTCATGGCGATCCCGAATGGAGCGATGACCTTCGCCGCCACCCGTTCAGTCATGGTTAACGGCGCCTCTCTTTTGCACGCTGCGGTTGCTGCTGGTCGGATCACGTCGGCGTGAGGAGCCGGATTTACCCGCCGCTAACCATGCGGTGGGCAAGACTTGCCGGGTGCGGGTGGAGTCGGCGGTGGCATGAGCGACGGAGTGACGGCCCTGACGGCAGCGGGACGCGTGCCTGCCGTCACGTCACGGTTCGGCTCGGCGCCGATCCCGACCCTTGGCGACCTGCGGGCGCTGACGCGCCGGCCGGACCTACTCCTCGCGGTCGGCGTGATGGGCATCCTCGTGGTGCTCGTCTTCCCGATGCCGGCGCTGGTGCTCGACCTCCTGCTCGCGCTGTCGATCATCATGTCCGTGCTGATCCTGATGACGGCCTTGTTCATCGAGAACCCGCTCGAATTCTCGATCTTTCCGACCGTGCTCCTGATCGCGACGATGTTCCGCCTCGCGCTGAACCTCGCCTCGACGCGCCTCATTCTGGCGCACGGGCACGAGGGAGGCGCCGCGGCGGGCCACGTCATCGAGGCCTTCGGCAATTTCGTGATGGGCGGCTCGTTCGTGATCGGCGTGATCGTGTTCGCGATCCTGATCATCGTGAACTTCGTCGTGATCACGAAGGGCTCGGGCCGCATCGCGGAAGTCGCGGCCCGCTTCACCCTCGACGCCATGCCCGGCAAGCAGATGGCGATCGACGCGGACCTGTCCGCCGGCCTGATCGACCAGGACACGGCCCGCGAGCGGCGCAGGAACCTCGAGGACGAATCCTCCTTCTACGGCGCCATGGACGGCGCCTCGAAATTCGTTCGCGGCGATGCGATCGCAGCCCTTCTCATCACCTTCATCAACGTGGTGGGCGGGATCATCATCGGGGTCGCGCAGCAGGGGCTCTCGGTTAGCCAGGCTGCGCAGAGCTACACGCTGCTCACGGCCGGCGACGGCCTCGTCAGCCAGGTGCCGGCGCTGATCGTCTCGATCGCGGCGGGCTTCCTCGTCTCGAAAGCCGGCGTGCGCGGCGCCGCGGCCGGCGCCCTGCACAAGCAGTTCGCCCATTATCCGAAGGCGCTCGGCATGTCGGCGGCCGTCATGGCCGGCATCGGACTCCTGCCAGGCATCCCGATTCTGCCTTTTGCCACACTCGCGGGGGCAGCCGGATGGCTCGCCTACAAGCTCGATCGGCAGAACCGCGCGAAGGCCGTCGAAGCGGCTGCGGTCGCGGCGGCCCAGCCGGGCGGTTCAGGCGGAGCCGCCGAGGAGCCGATCTCCGAGACGCTGAAGATCGACGACCTGAAGATCGAGATCGGCTACGGGCTGCTGCCGCTCGTGAACGGGACCGATACGGGCGACCGGCTAACCGAGCAGGTCAAGGCACTGCGTCGCCAGCTCGCCTCGGAGCTCGGCTTCGTGATGCCCTCCGTGCGCATCCTGGACAACGTAACTCTCGATCCGAACACCTACATCGTCCGCGTCAAGGAGGTGGAGGCCGGCACGGGTCGCGTGTTCCCGGGCCTCTGGATGGCGATGGACCCGATGGGTAGCCAGGTGCAGCTTCCCGGGCAGCACATGCTCGAGCCGACCTTCGGCCTGCCCGCTACCTGGATCGACGACGTTCTGCGCGACGAGGCTTCCCTGCGTGGCTACACGGTCGTGGATTCCGCGACCGTCATCTCGACCCACCTCACGGAGGTCATAAAGGGGCACACGGCCGAGCTCCTCTCCCACATCGAGGTGCAGAAGCTCCTCAAGGAGCTGCCGAAGGAACATGGCGACCTTCTGCGCGAGATCATGCCGTCCCAGATCTCCACCACGGGCATACAGCGTGTCCTGCAGATCCTGCTCGCCGAACGGGTTTCGATCCGCGACCTCGGAACGATCCTCGAAGGCATCGCGGACGTGGTCGGCGCGATCAAGAACCCGCGCGACATCGCCGAGCATGTCCGCATGCGGCTCGCCCGCCAGATCTGCGCGCAATACACCGCGCCGCAGGGCCATCTGCCGATCGTGACGCTTTCGCCGGCTTGGGAAACCGCCTTCCTGGATTCCATCGTCGGTCAGGGAGACGAGCGCCACCTCGCGATGCAGCCCTCCAAGCTCGGGGAGTTCGTGACGGCTGTGCGCGAGCGATTCGAGGATGCGGCGCGGATCGGCGAAATGCCGGTCCTCGTCACCTCCTCCAGCGCCCGCCCCTACGTGCGGTCCATCATCGAGCGCTTCCGGCGCGAGACCCCGGTCCTCGGGCAGTCCGAGATACATTCCCGCGTGCGGCTGAAGACGGTCGGAAGCGTGTGAAACCCTTGCCCGGCAAGAGTTAGGGATGCCGAGAACGTGAGAGGTGGGCAGAATTGACGCAGTCTCTCGGCCTCTCTACGGGCCTGAGCGCCGCGCGATCTTTGGGGAGATCGCAACAAGACGGCGCCTCAAGCTCAGGACAATCCATGAAGAAGCTGCTCCTCGGCGCCGCGCTCGCGGCCGCCCTCGTCATGCCCGCATGGGCGAAGAACCTCGCCGTCCCGGCAGACGACCCGGCCGTGACGCTCTCGATCCCGAACAGCTGGACGATGCAGGAGATCGATTTCGGCTACTCGGCGACCTCTCCCGAGAAGGACGTCGCGTTCTACGTCGAATACGCCGCTGGCAAGCGCTTGAAGGCTATGACCGACCTGAACAAGGAATGGCTCAAGGAGAACAGCATCAAGACGGTCGGGGAGCCGCAGGAACTGGAGCTCGACTTCAACGGCGTGAAGGGCTCGGTGCTCAAGTACAAGGCGAAGGACGAGAACGGTCCGACCAACGTCAACTTCGCGTTCATTCCGGCCGGCAAGGACCGAGTGATCATGCTGACGATCTGGGGCTCCGACGAGGAGCAGGCCAAGGTCGGCAAGGATCTCGATTCGATCCTCGGCAGCATCAAGCCGATCAACTGATCGTCTCATAAGACCTGCCTCGGCGAGGCAAGTCCTCGGCGCAAGAGCGACGATCGAGAGACAAAGCTTGACAGAATGAGGCGCCAATGAGAATGAACGTTCATTCTCATTGGTAAGACATGCTTCAATCGAACCAGAACGGGGTCGACCGCCGCGCGCGCATCCTTGATGCGGCGGAGACCTGCTTCGTGCGCACGGGCTTCCACCGGACAACCATGCAGGACGTGGCGGCGGAAGCCGGCATGAGCGCCGGCAACCTGTATCGCTATTTCCCATCCAAGGACGCGATCGTCGCCGGCCTCTCCGAGCGCGACCGGCGCGAGGTCGCGGAAAGCTTCGCGATCATGGACGAGGCAGGACGTGACTTCATGGCGGGCTTCGCCGAGCTCGGCCGCCGCCACTTCGAGGACGAGCCGCGCGAGAAGGCGGTGCTCTGCCTGGAAATCTGGTGCGAAGCCACGCGCAATCCGACCTGCGCCAAGCTTACGGCGGATTTTGCCAACGACATCGTCGAGCGGCTGACGCAGCTTCTCGACGCGGCCGCGGCCTCCGGAAACATCGCGCCCGCGATGGACACGCGATCCATCGCCACGCTGATCTGCACCATGGCGGATGGCGTGATGGTCCGCCGGGCCACCCTGCCCGATTACGAGCCCGCCCGCGAAATCCCCGCGATCATGCACCTCATCTGCGCCCTCGTATCCGGCGCCGTTCCGGCCATGTGCCCGAGCAATCCCAAAGGGGTCACGCCATGAAACCGTCTCGCATCGCGGCCGTCGCCCTGGTTCTCGGTGGAGGCGTCTGGATCGGTTCCGGCGTGCTCGGGCGTGACGCCGCCAAGGACAAGGCCGCGGAGCCGAAGCAGGCGGCCGCGCCGCTCTTCAAGGTCGCCGTCCTGCCGACGGCGACGCAGATGCACCAGCGCCGGATCACCCTGTCCGGGCGGACCGAGGCGGACCGCAAGGTCTGGGCGGTCGCCCGCACCTCAGGCGTCGTGCTCGACCTGCGCGTACGCCGCGGCTCGGTGGTGAAGGCCGGCGACGTGCTGGCCGTGCTCTCGGACGAGGCCCGCATCGCCCAGGTCATGCAGGCTCGTGCCCGGCTGGAGCAGCGTAAATCGGAGGCACAGGCCCGGCTGCGACTGATCGAGCTCGGCTCCTACCCGGCTCTCAACAAGGCGCAGGTCGAGGCGGAGCTCCGCGCCGCCGAGGCTGGCCTTGCGCAAGCCGAAGCCGAGCAGAAGAAGGGCGAGGTGGTCGCGCCGCTCTCCGGGGTCGTGGATCAGGTGCCGGTCGAGGTCGGCCAGGCGCTCCAGGTTATGATGGCCGGCGCGAACGTCGCCGAAATCATCGCGCTCGACCCGATGCTCGCGGTCGTGGAAGTCGCCGAGCGTCAACTCCCGGGCGTGCAACCCGGCGGTAAGGCCGAGGTCCGCACCGTTACGGGGCAGATCAAGGAAGGGACGATCCGCTTCGTCTCAAAGAAGGCAAGCCAGGGCACGCGCACCTACCGGGTGGACGTCGAGCTGCAGAACGCCGACGGCGCGATCCCCGATGGGGTCACGTCCGAAGTCGACCTCCTGCTCGCTCCAGTGCCGGCGGCCCGCGTGCCGCGCTCCGCCCTAACCTTCTCGTCAGCGGGCCAGCTTGGCGTACGCCACGTGAGGCAGGACGGCACGGTTGCCTTCGCGCCGGTCTCGGTCGTCGAGGACGGGCAGCAGGCGCTCTGGCTCGGCGGGTTGCCCGACGGGGCCCGCGTGATCGTGGAGGGCCAGGACTTCGTGAAGGAGGGCGAGACGGTCGAGGCCGTGCCGGCCAAGGCGCAGGGCTAAGGCGCTACGGCGAAGGGCGCGAGCGATCGTGCAAGACGACGACGAAAAGCGCTTCCCTCGTCTGACGCTCGGAGAGTTCCTGCGCGGAGCTTTCGGACCCGTTGTCGAGTGCGCGCTGTACGGACCGTATTCTCTGGTGCAGCCCTACCTAGAACGTTCAAAGCGAGCACAGCGAAACGTGCCGGAGCCGGAAGGCAGCGTCGCTGATGACCAAACCCCGAGCACCTCCGACAAACAAGGGCCTACTCGGACTCCGAGTGCCCCTGGGTACCCGAGCCGGGGCGAAGCAATGACTAGTGGGAAACCATGAAGAACCCCGTCGATTACGCGATCAGCCACGCGCGGCTGACGATTTCCGTTCTGCTGTTCCTGCTGGTTGCGGGGCTGTCGGCCTATGTCTCCATCCCCAAGGAGGCGGAACCCGACATCAAGGTCCCGATCGTCTATATCATGGTGACCCAGCGGGGCATCTCGCCGGAAGACTCCGAGCGCTTGATCCTGCGGCCGCTCGAGACGCAGCTGAAATCGGTCTCCAACATCAAGGAGATGCGAAGCCAGGCGTTCGAGGGCGGCGGCTATGTGCTCGTCGAGTTCGAGGCGGGCTTCGATGCGAACCGCGCGATCGCGGATGTCCGCGCGAAAACGGACATGGCCAAGAAGGACCTGCCGCGAGACGCCGACGAGCCGATCGTGCAGGAGGTCAATCTCTCGCTCTTCCCGGTGATCGTGGTGGCGCTGGGCGGCGACGTGCCGGAGCGAACCCTGCTGCGTTTCGCCCGCCAGGCGAAAACCGTGCTCGAAGGCTTGCCGGGCGTGCTCTCGGCCGAGCTCCGCGGCGCGCGCGACGAAGCCGTCGAGATCATCGCCGAGCCGATGCTCATGAAGAGCTACGGCATCAACCTGACAGATCTGATCAACTCGTTCGCGGCCGGCAACTCGCTCGTCGCTGCGGGCGCGATCGAGGGCCAGAGTGGCCGGTTTGCCGTGAAGGTCCCGTCGCTCATCGAAACGCCGACGGACGTCTTGAAGTACCCCATCGCTGCCTCGGGCGCCGCCTCGGTGACCCTCGGCGACGTCGCCGAGGTGCGCCCGACCTTCAAGGACGCGACATCCGTAACCCGCATCAACGGCAAGACCGCCATCACGATCGAGGTGGTGAAGCGGACCGGCGCCAACCTGATCAACACCGTCGACGGCGTGAAGGCCGCGATGGATCGCATCAAGGGTACCTGGCCCGGAACCGTCGAGGTCTCCTTTACGCAGGACAAGTCGAAAACCATCCGCGACATGCTGCATGAGCTGCAGAACAGCGTGATCACGGCCGTGCTCCTCGTCTTCGTGATCATGCTGGTCGTGCTCGGCGGGCGCGCCTCGCTCTTCATCGGCATCGCGATCCCGGCCTCGTTCCTCACGGGTATCCTCGGCCTGCAGATGGCCGGGCTCACGGTGAACATCGTCGTGCTGTTCGCGCTGATCCTCGCCGTCGGCATGCTGGTGGACGACGCGATCATCGTGTCCGAGTTCGCCGAGCGGCGGATGGCCGACGGCATGGAGCCGAAGGCGGCGTATTCGCTGGCCGCCAAGCGCATGGCCGGCCCCGTCATCTCGGCGACGGCGACACGCATCGCGGCCTTCTCGCCGCTGATGTTCTGGCCGGGCATCGTCGGCGAGTTCATGAAGTACCTGCCGCTGACCCTGATTGCGACGCTCTCGGCGTCGCTCGTGGTGGCGCTGTTCTTCACGCCGACGCTTGGCGCGCTTCTCGGCCGCGCCCCGACCCACCTCCACGACGAACGCATGGCAGAGCGCGGACTCTACATGCGGGTCGTGCGGGCGGCAATCGCCCGGCCGGGCGGAACCCTCCTGGCGACCCTCGCGGTGCTCGTCGGCGTCATGTTCGCCTATGGCCGCTTCGGCAACGGGGTCGAGTTCTTCCCCAATGTCGAGCCGGATTTCGGCCTCGTGCAGGTCCGGGCTCGCGGCAACATCGCGATCACCGAGAAGGACCGTCTCGTCCGCACAGTCGAGAACCGCATGCTCGGCATGAAGGAGCTCTCGACCGTCTATGCCCGCGCGGGTGAAGGCCAGCGCGGCTCGAACGAGGTGACCGAGGACACGATCGGCACGATCCAGTTCGAGTTCGTGGATTGGCGCCAGCGCCGTCCGGCCTCCGCCATCATGGACGAGATCCGGGAACGCACCCGCGACATCCCGGGCGTTGTGATCGAGGTGACGAAGCCGCGTGCCGGCCCCGCCACGGGCAAGCCGATCACCGTGCAGCTCGGCTCCTACGAGCCGAGCCTGCTGGCGGAGGCGGCACGAAAGACGGCCGCCCTCCTTCGCTCGCGCACCGACACGCGCGACGTGGACGACGGCCTGCCCCTGCCCGGCATCGACTGGCGCCTCGAGGTCGACAAGGCGGAAGCGGCCAAGTACGGCGCTACCCCGGCCTCGGTCGGTGCCGCCGTGCAGCTCGTCACGAACGGCCTCAAGGTCACCGAGTACCGCCCGATCGAGACGGACAAGTCCGTCGACGTGCTCGTCCGCTTCCCGGACAACCGCCGTTCCCTCGACCAGCTCGACGAGTTGCGGATCAACACCCCAATGGGCTCGGTCCCGATGGGGAACTTCGTCTCGCGCAAGCCCGCCCAGAAGGTCGGGCAGATCAACCGGGTGAACTCGATCCGCGTGGTGACCGTCACGTCGAACGTCGCCGAAGGCGTGCAGAGCGCCGTGGTTCAGAAGGAGGTCGCGGAAGCGCTCCGCCACACGGATCTCGGGCCCGGCGTCACCTTCCGCATGAAGGGGGAGGACGAGGAGCGCGAGAAGGCCGGAGCCTTCCTGATGAAGGCGTTCGGCGCGGCCCTGTTCCTGATCTTCGCGATCCTGCTCGCGCAGTTCAACAAGTTCTCGTCCGTCGCGATCACGCTCTCGGCCGTGGTCCTCTCCACCATCGGCGTGCTCATCGGCTTCATGGTGATGGGCCAGGCTTTCGGCGTCGTGATGGGCGGCATCGGCGTGATCGCGAATGCCGGCGTCATCGTGAACAACAACATCGTGCTGATCGACACCTACGACCGGTTGCGCGAGGAGGGCTGGAAGGCGCGCGACGCCATTCTCGAGACCTGCCGCGAACGCGCCCGCCCGGTTGTGCTGACGGCGGTCACGGCGGTGCTCGGCGTGCTGGCGGTGGCGTTCGGCATCAATATCGACTTCGTCCACCGCGACATCGCGATGGGTGCCCCGTCGACGCAATGGTGGATCAATCTCTCGACGGCAATCGTGTTCGGGCTCGGCTTCGCAACGGTGCTCACGCTCATCGTCACGCCGGCGATGCTGATGGCGATCGCGAACGTCTCCGAATGGCGCGCCGCGCGCCGTGCCGGACGCGCCGAGCGAAAGGCGATGCGCCGCGCCGCCAAGGCGGCCCGCGGAAGCGGCGGCGCGGAGCCGATGCCTGTGCCGGCAGAGTGAGGGAGGCCGCCCCGTCTCCCAGCTTGACCTCGCGCGCGGGGCACGTTCACTAGCGGGACCATGCCCCGCTTCGAAACCAAGCGTCAGACGATCGCCGGCTACGCCGCGCTCGCCCCCGTGATCCCGGTCGTGACCGTAGACGATCCCACGCAGGCGGTCGCGCTCGCCCGCACGCTGGTGGACGCTGGGCTGCCGGTCGTCGAGATCACGCTGCGCACAAGCTCCGCGCTTCGCTGCATCGAGGCGGTGGCGCGCGACGTTCCGGATGCGGTGCTCGCGGCGGGCACGGTGATCCGGCCGAAGCAGATCCAGGAGGCGGAGGATGCAGGCGCGAGATTCCTGGTCACGCCGGGCACCTCGCCCAAGATGGCGGACGCCTTGGCCGAGGCCGCCCTTCCTGCCATGCCGGCCTGCGCCACGGTCTCGGAGGCGCTCCACCTCTTCGAGCTCGGCTTCAATCTCCTGAAATTCTTCCCCGCCGGCGCGTCCGGCGGCACGGCATGGCTCAAATCCGTCGCGGCCCCGATCCCGGAGGTGAGGTTCTGCCCGACGGGCGGCCTCGACGGGAAAAGCGCGCCGGACTACCTCGCCTGCCCGAACGTCGCCTGCAGCGGCGGCTCGTGGATGATCCCGAAGGACGCGCTCGCATCCGGCGACTGGGCCAGGATCGGCACTCTTGCCCGCGAGGCCGCGGCGCTTCGGGGCTGATTGCGGACAATTCGAGCGATCCGTCTCATGACCCCTTGAGGAGCGACGGCCTAATCTGGGCGATGCAGGACCAGAAAGGTCGAACATGAGCGTCATCGGCACCGCGACGTCCGGCATGTCAGCCGCGACGCAGCGCTTCGAGGCAAGCGCCTCCGCGATCGCCCGTCAGGAACTCGAGGAGGGCCGCGAGGTGGACCTGGCCAAGGCCTCCGCCGAGATCATCCAGGCGAAGGCGGACTTCCAGGCCAATGCGGCCATCGCGCGAACGGGCTCGAAGACGATCGGCGCTTTGGTAGACATTCTCGCCTGACCGGAAGCGTACAACCAGGAACAAGGCCCGGTGCGCCTCGTTAGAGCCGCAACCGGTCCCCGAGGGGCCGGGATGCCTGTCTCGGACCCTGATGGACGCGGCCTCCGGCCCGCCCGGGATCGCGGCGGCGCCGGTCCGACCGGGTTGCGCTTCGGGGCTGAACACCCCATTTAGCTGAGGCGACCTCGATTCGATCCGGCGCTAGACCGCCTGATCTCGCGGCACCTCAGCCTCCCCACATCGTTCGAGGTTCGTGTCATCCGCCTGACATGGTGTCGGGCCAATAACTCCGCTCGGCCGATGAGAGCCGGCGCAAAGGAAAAACGTGCAAGTCCTGTTTTTGAAGACCAACACCCACCATCAGAGCAATCAATCAGACAAGCAGCGCCCCGGCGCGTCATTCCAGGCCCGTCCGGCCAAGCGCCCGACCTGGAGCCCTCAGGCCTCCGGCTTGACGCGCGACGAAACGCGCGAGCTCGTTCTTGAGATGATCGGCTGATCCAAGCGGCCCGCATTACGCTGAGCCGTCTCTCCAAACGAAAAAGGCGGCTGAAGCGCCGCCTTCAACCTCCGCATCCCACCGGGAAGCCGAGCGCTTCCCGGGCTAGAACTCTTCCCAGCTTTCCTCGGTCGCGGCAGGCTCCGGCTTGCGCATCGCCGACATGGCCCGCCCGCCGACAGCCTTCAGCGCCGTGACCGTGCGCTGGGCCGGGCCGGACCGCTTTGGCGCTGCCCGAAGCGGGGAAGCCTGGCCCACCTCGAACCTGCCGACGAGGCGCTCCAGCTCGGCCGCTTCCTGGGCGAGCGCGTGGCTCGCGGCCGTCGATTGCTCGACCATGGCAGCGTTCTGTTGCGTCACCTGGTCCATCGAATTGATGGCCGTGTTCACCTCCCCCATCGCGGTTGCCTGCTCGCGGGCGGATGAGGCGATCTCCGCCACGACCACGTTGATCTCGGTGATCTGCGTCGCGATGCGGCCGAGGGCCTGGCCGGCCTTGCCGACGAGATCGACGCCGCTTGCGACCTGGGTCGAGGAAGCCTGGATAAGCGCCTTGATTTCCTTCGCCGCGTCGGCGGAGCGCTGAGCCAGCGCACGCACTTCGGAGGCCACGACCGCGAAGCCCTTGCCGGCCTCACCTGCGCGCGCAGCCTCAACGCCAGCATTCAGCGCCAAGAGGTTGGTCTGGAAGGCGATCTCGTCGATCACCCCGATGATGTTCGAGATCTGCTTCGCGGATTGCTCGATTGCGGCCATGGCCTGGACCGCACCGGTTACGACCTCGCCCGACTGCTCGGCATCCGTCTTAGCGGAGGTGACAACCTCACGGGCATGGGTCGCGCCCTCGGCAGTCTTGCGCACGGTCGCGGTGATCTCGTCCAGCGCCGCAGCCGTCTCCTCCAGCGAGGCCGCCTGCTGCTCGGTCCGCTTCGACAGATCGTCGGCCGCCTGGCTCACCTCCCCGGTGCCCGAGCGGATGCTCCCGGTCGTGCCGGCGATGATCTTCATCGTCTCCTGCAGCGTATCGACCGCGGCATTGAAGTTGTCCTGCACGGCCTGGTACTCGCCGGGGAACGATTCAGAGAGCCGGAACGTCAGGTCACCCTTCGCCAAGTGCTCGAGAGCCTCCGCGATTGAGCCGACGACGAAGGCCTGCTCCTTGACGGTGGCAGCGCGCGCCTTTTCGTTGCGGAGGCGCTCCTCCTCGCTAAGGCCGCGCTCGGCCGCAGCCTCTTCCTCGATCCGGATACGCTCGACCGCGTTCCGCTTGAACACCTCGATGGCCGAGCCCATCCGGCCGATCTCGTCGCGGTGCTTGAAGACGGGAAGCGCGACATCGACGTCGCCCGCCGCGAGCTTCTCTACCGCGCCGGTGAGCGCGCCGAGAGGGCGGGTCAGCCGGCGGACCAGGATAACGAACCCGAACAGGGACAGGGCCGCGGCGGCCGCGAGCACCAGTAGCGTAACGATGAACTCGTTCAGGGCCGATCGGCGCGCCTGGGCCGTGTATTCCTCGCTCGCTTGCCCCGCCGCGTACATGATGTTCAGGAGGGTCCCGAGCTGCGGTGTCGTCGTCGACACCCAGTTGCTCGGATCGAAAGCGTAGGGCGCCCCGGACTCGCTCGCCTTGCGGGCCTGATCGGCGACGGTGCGGAACTGGCCGTAGCCCTTCTTTGCCTCGACGAGAGCGTCCGCGAGCACCTTCGGGGTGGCCGGGTCAGCGGTCAGATTGTCCACCATCGTGAGGAGAAGCTGAACGCGGGCCTGGATGCTTTCGATCGCAGCCAGCTTGTCGGCGGCGATTGGCGCCTTCGCGGCCATCGCCGCCGCGATATGCGACCGCTCCGTTCCGGAGATGTCGCGCAACCGCCAGCCAAACTCCTTGAGCATCGCGAGACGCGCAAGCTTCGGGTCGCCCGCCGCCGTCGCATGCAGCGCGCCGAACCACACATTGAGGGCCGCGTTGACGGACGCCGTGATGGTGGGGATGTAATCCTTGCGCAGCGCCTCGCTGCGCTGCTCCCGCGGCACCCGAAGCGCCTGGTCCGCCTCACGCCGGGCCGCATCAGCGGCAGCCAGCGTGCGTTTGAGCTCGGAGAGGAGTTCCTCGCGCTTCGGGAACTTCACCGTCTCCACGACGGCGAGACCGGGCGCGAAGTTCTCGCGCACCTTAGCGCGCCGCGCCTCGATTTCCGCGATCACTTCGGGCTCCGCGACACCCTGGGCCTGAAGGCCGTTGTTGGTGGCAAGGCGCTCCATGAGCACCTCGAAGAGACCGGCCACGAACTTGTTCGTGCCGACATCGAGGGTCTGCGATTCCGCGACGGCATTCAGGCGGGTCAGGGACTTGCTGCTGTCCCAGACGGCGACGCCGGCCAGAAGCAGCGATAATCCGACGGTCGGGACCAGCAGCACTCGGCGGATCGAACTCCCGCCCTTATTCTTCTCGACCATGACCAGCCCCACGTATTGCGCGGAGCTTGTCTACGCGGACCCACTAAATTTCTGATGAATACCCGTTCTCGTCCGAGTGTTAGCTGCTGAACTTCGGACCCGACATCTAGGCCTCTGGCCGAGATGAGTCGTCAGCACCGGACGAACCTCGCCGGTGCGTGTGGTTCGCATCAGGCAGCGCGCCGGATGCGCGAGGCACCCCGCCCCTGCGCCTCGCTCGAGCGCCCACTCGCTTCCACCTTGAAGCGCGAGACCAGCCGGCCAAGCTCGTCCGCCTCCTGGGCCAGCGAGTGGCTTGCGGCGGTAGACTGCTCGACCATGGCGGCGTTCTGCTGCGTGACCTGATCCATCTGGTTCACGGCCGTGTTCACCTCGGCCAAGCCCGTCGCCTGTTCCTTCGCTGACGCGGCGATCTCCACGACTACGGCGTTGATCTCCGCGACCTGCTCAGCGATGCGGGCGAGCGCCTTGCCCGTCTGGCCGACGAGATCGACGCCGCTCGCGACCTGGGTCGAGGAGGCCTGGATCAGCGCCTTGATCTCCTTGGCCGCGTCGGCAGAGCGCTGGGCCAGCGCCCGCACTTCCGACGCAACGACCGCAAAGCCCTTGCCGGCTTCGCCCGCCCGGGCCGCCTCGACACCGGCATTCAACGCGAGAAGGTTCGTCTGGAAGGCGATCTCGTCGATGACCCCTATGATGTTCGAGATCTGCTTCGACGACTTGTCGATCTCAGCCATCGCCTGGACAGCGCCGCCGACGACCTCGCCGGAGCGCTCGGCGTCCCCCTTCGCGGTCGTAACCACGTCGCGGGCATGGTTGGCGCCCTCCGCCGTCTTGCGAACCGTAGCGGTAATCTGATCGAGCGCCGCCGCGGTCTCCTCGAGGGAGGCGGCCTGCTGCTCCGT
>JAESGR010000197.1_pt1 | contig 83906 bp, 79 predicted proteins | sample 9269771 | NCBI WGS metagenome assembly JAESGR01 (sample SAMN15739572, study PRJNA653492) | algae metagenome | isolation source: Chroococcus sp. CMT-3BRIN-NPC107 and co-occurring heterotrophs from well... | place: USA: Clark Mountains Wilderness, California | collected 2010-04-18 | reverse complement strand
TCCCAAGACGGCACCGCTGGCCAGAGCGGCCGGTGCGGACGTGCTGGTAGCCGGATCCTCGATCTTCCGGGCCAGCGACTATGGCGATGCCATTGCGGCGTTGCGTCCGGCGGCCTGACGTCCGGTTGGGGATTGGCCTGCCATGCGGGCAATCTCCTGGCCCGCCACACCAGCTCGTCGATCCGCCAGTTTCAGCTGGCCGACGTTCCGGGCTTCAAGCTGGACCGGCGGCTCAAGAGGCAACTGCCATCCGGATCAAAGTGGTAGTCCCCTCGACGGATGGAGAGGAAGCGGCGGGCGCTCGCCATCAGTCAGCCGGCACAACCGTGGGCAAGCGCTAGAGTGCCCGCCTCGCCAACAGGGCTGTCCCGTAGGCTGCCTGCTCGCTCTCCGGCGAAGGCATCGGCACGTTCAGGATTCGCTCCCTGATCCGGGTCCATGCCTTGTTGGCAGCACCGCCGCCGACCGTGCGCACCGAGCAAAGCCTGGGTGCCCCCAACTCGACCAGTCGGGCATAAGCCCGCTGCTCGACCTTGGCCACGCCCTCCAGCAGTGCCTGGAAGAACCGCGCATCGCTGTCCGGGCGAGGCTCGTGGCGCGACTCCATCGCCGGGTCGGCGACCGGGAAGCGTTCGCCCTTACCGGCTAGCGGCCAGAAATCGAGGCCAGTGGGATGGTCCGGTTCGAGCAGCGGCTCCAGCTCACGCATCCGCTCGGCCGTGAAGAAGCGCAACAGCGCGGCACCACCAGTGTTGGACGCACCGCCCGCCAGCCACATGCCAAGCAGGCGATGGCTGTACACGCCGGCGGCCGGGTCGAAGAGGGGGCGGTCGGACAGGAGCTTCAGGGTAAGGGTCGTGCCAAGGGCGGTCACGCCGTCGCCGGGTTGGTCTGCACCCGTCGCCAGAAAGGACGCGCAGCCATCGGTCGTGCCGGCGACGACCACCGCACCTGGCGCAAAGCCCAGTTCCGGAACGGCTTGGCCAACTGCCGTCCCTGGTTCCAGCACCTCGGGCAGTAGCCGCCGCCCGATACCGAAGGTATCGAGCCAGTCTGGCCAGGTCCGTGCCACGGGGTCCCAGCCGGTCTTCAGTGCGTTGTTGTCGTCGGAGACGCCGAAGCGACCGGTGAGCTTGCCAACCACCCAGTCAGCCTGGTGCAGTGCCATGGCGGCTTCGGGATGAGCGCCCTGAAGGTCGTGCAGCTTGGCAGCAGGGGATGTTGCGCCATGGGCAGCACTTTCCGCCGGCGCCAGATCCTTGATCCGGACAGCGTGGGCAGCACTGCCGGCGTCGTCATAGCGGCGTGCCGGACAGAGCGGCGTTCCGTCCGCCTTGCAGAGCAGCAGCGTCCCGGAGGTGCCGTCGACGGCGATGGCGCCGATACGGTCACGCGGCATCGAGTGCAGGCAGCTTTCCACCGCCTGCCACCAGTCGGCAGCATCAGTGCAGATCATGCCTTGGGAGCGATCCGGCTCCGGCAGCCCGGCTTTCGCTTCCGCGACAACCGTCCCATCGGCATCGATCGCGATGGCACGAACACCCGAGCTCCCGATGTCGATTCCCAGGGCCAGCTTGCTCATGCGGCTTCCAACTCGTCGCGCAGCGCGCCTGGCCGTGCCTCGAACCAAGCCTGGAAAGCCCGCTTCTCGTCCTTGGACATGTGCAGATAGTGCTTGGTGCGGCGGGTCAGGATGTCGTTTGCGGTTCGCGCCCATTCGTTCGCGACGAGGTGCTCGACTTCACGCTCATAGAGCTTGCCGCCGAAGTGACGCCCCATGTCCGCGAGGCTCGTGGCTCCATCCAGCATGCCGATCGCACGGGTGCCGTACAGCCGCGCATAATGGCGGGCCAGATGCTCGGGCAACCAGGGACGCGCGGCCGAGAACTGCTCCAGCCACCGGTCGAAGTCGGCATTCGGCATGTCGCCGCCAGGCAGGGGCGTGCTCGCCGTCCAGTTGCTGGACTTGGTGCCGAGATAGGGCTGCAGCTTGTCGAGCGCGTGCTCGGCGAGCTTGCGATAGGTCGTGATCTTGCCGCCAAAGATCGACAGGAGTGGCGGGCGCTCCTTCGATGGTTCGGGCGGGTCGACGTCGAAGACATAGTCGCGGGTGACGGCCGACGCGTTCTTGGCGCTGTCGTCGTCGTAGAGCGGGCGAACGCCGCTGAACTCGGCGACGATGTCGGCTTCGGTCAGCTGTTGCCTGAAGTAGCGGTTCAGCACCCGCAGCAGATAAGCCCGCTCCTTCGGCTCGACCCGCACATCTTCCGGACGGCCTTCGACGGGGATGTCGGTCGTGCCGATCAGGGTGAGGTCGTCCTCGTACGGGTTGACGAAGATCACCCGCTTGTCATCGTTCTGCAGGAGATAGGCCTGGGGGCCCTTCCACCACTTCCTGATGATCAGGTGACTGCCCTTGACCAGCCGCACCTTCCGCGAGCTGTTCACGCCCACGACCTGACCCAGCACCTTCTCGATCCAGGGGCCGGCGGCATTGACGACGGCACGCGCCCTGACCGACCGCTTCTCGCCCGTGGCCGAATCGGTGAACTCCACGCGCCAGAGCTGGCCGTCGCGACGTGCCGAGGTGGCGGGGGTGCGCGTCAGGATGACCGCGCCACGCTCCTTTGCATCCACCGCGTTCAAGACCACCAGGCGAGCGTCGTCGACCCAGCAGTCGGAATACTCGAAGCCTTTCGAGAACTGGTCGACGATGGGTGCTCCCTCCGGGTCGCGGCGGAGGTCCAGGGATCGGGTGGGCGGCAGCTTCGCGCGGCCGCCCAGGTGATCGTAGAGGAACAGCCCGAACCGGATCAGCCAGCGGGGGCGCTGCTCGGGGCTGTGCGGCAGCACGAAGCGCATTGGCCACACGATGTGCGGCGCTGCGTTCAGCACGATCTCGCGCTCGATGAGTGCTTCGCGGACCAGGCGGAACTCGTAGTACTCGAGGTAGCGCAGCCCGCCATGGATCAGCTTGCCCGAGCGGGAGCTGGTGCCTTGGGCCAAGTCGTCCTTCTCGCACATCACGACGGAAAGGCCACGACCTACGGCGTCGCGCGCGATGCCGGTGCCGTTCACGCCGCCGCCCACGACCACGAGGTCGACCGGGTCGGGCAGCTTGTCGAGGTCCGCAAGGCTCATCGTTGGCTGTTCACTTGGTGGCGACGTTCTTGAGGGGCTCGCCCTTGATCCAGCGGTCGATTTCGGCGCCGATCATCCGGGCCGCGATCTTTACCGTGGTGGTGGAGGCCCCGGCGATGTGCGGCGTGAGCGTGACGTTGGGATGCTTCAGCAGCGGCAGGTCCGGCGGGCAGGGCTCCACCTCGTGGGTTTCCAGCATGGCCCCGCGCAGATGGCCCGACTGCAGCGCCTCGTACAGGTCCGGGTAGTTCACCATCGGCCCGCGGGCCGTGTTGATGAACCAGGCGCCCTTCTTCATCTGGGCGAAGGTCGACTTGTTCATGAAGCCGGTCGTTTCCGGCGTGACGCGGGCATGCAGTGACACGACGTCCGAGCGGCGCAGCAATTCCGCCAGATCGACTTGCTCGACCCCGTCAGCCAGGTCCTCCTCGCTCACCTTCACATAAGGGTCGTCGACCAGGATCTTGCAGCCGAAGGGCTTGAGCAGCTTGGTCACCCGCGTGCCGATATGGCCGTAGCCGATCAGACCCACCGTCAGCTCGCTGAGCTCCGGCCCGGTCAGGTCGGCGCGGTAGAGGTCGCCGCGCCAGATGCCCTGGCTCAAGGACACGTGGCCCTTCGTGATGAGGCGGGTCTCGGCCAGGATCGCGCCGATCGTGAACTCGGCTACTGCCGAGGCGTTGCGGCCTGGGGCATTGACCACGATCACCCCCGCATCTTTCGCCGCCTTCATGTCGATGTTGACCGGGCCGCCCCGGCTCACCCCGATCAACTGCAGGGGCGGCGCAATCACCTTCAGCATGGAGCGCGTGATCGGAGGGAGGTGGCATACCAGCACCTCCGCCCCCTTGATGAAGTTCGCGAGCTCAGCCGGGTCGCCTTGCAACTCCTTCAGGCCTTCGAGCTCGGTGCCCTCCTCGCCATGGAACGAAGGTTCGTCCGGCCAAGGCAGTTCGAGGCTGCGGATATTCCACTCCACGCCCTGGATGTTGCGCAGGTTGGCCTCGAACACCGAAGCTCGCATGAAGTTGTCGCCAATGATCGCGGCTTCGATCTTCCGGGTCATGAACGTACCTTTGCCAGATCCCGCCAGACGTCGCGCATGCGCTGGTGGATCGATTGATAGATGGGGAAGAGATTGGCATAGAGCTTCGCCAGCTCCGGGTCCGGATAGGTGGGCTCGCCCAGCGACGGCGTCACCCACGCCGTCACCGCCTCGTCCATGGAAGAGAACACGCCGACTGCGCAGGCTGCCATCATCGCCGTGCCGGTCGCACCCTCCTCACCGCGTGTCCCGGCCCGCACCGGTGCGCCCAGCACGGAAGCCAGGATGGTGCGCAGGGTCCTGGAGCGGGCGGCACCGCCCGCAAGTCGGATCTCCTCGGGCACATGGCCGATCGCGCTGTAGCAGTCGCGCGCTGCGAAGCTCAGGCCTTCGTAGACGGAGCGGAGCAGGTCGAGGAACTGCACGTTCTGGTCGAGCCCGCTTGCCATGGCACGCGCATTGGCATCCACGAACGGCCCACGCTCCCCGGCCGTATGGATGTAGGGATGCCAGATGGCAGCACCTGGACGGGCGTCCAGGACGCGCGCGTCCAGCATGGGCAGGGCGTCCCTGCGGGACACCTGATGGCCGAGTGCCCCGGCGGCCTGACAGGCCAGATCGACCGCCCAGTCGATGTTCAGGGTGGCTGCCATGTTCGACTGCGCCTGGGTATAGGCACCCGGGACTGGCAGGCACATCGTGTATCCGCTCGGTACTGGCCCCAGCGTCACCTCGTCCGCGGAGCCGGCGAGGCGGATGTGCATCCCGGTCGAGCCGATGATCGAGACGCCCAGGCGCCGCCCGCGTTCGTAGACGCCAGCACCCATGGCCGTGCAGACCACGTCGACGAACCCAAGCGAAATCGGGGTGCCGGGCTTGAGCCCGACCTGTGCTGCCGCTTCGGCCGTGAGAGGATGATTGGCCTCCGCACCGTTCAGGATCGGCGGCAGAAGGCGGCTGAAATCGCCGAGTTCATAGGCTTCCAGGACCTCATGCGAGTAGTCGCGGCGGCGGAAGTCGCCGAACGTGAACACTCCCTCGGACACGTCGGTTGCGCGTATGCCCGTCAGCTTGAAGTACAGCCAGTCCTTGCAGTGCATGCCTGTCGCGGCACGTTGCAGGATTTCAGGCGCGTGCCGCTTCATCCACATCAGGTGCGCGGACTGCTGGCATGCGTTCATTCCGCAGCCGGTGATGGGATAGGTGCGGGCTGTGGTGCCATCACGCTCGGCCGCCTCGACCACGCCAGCAGCCCGGCTGTCCAGCCAGAGCCAGGCCGGCGTGACCGGCTCGCCCTCCTTGTCGATCAGCCAGGTTCCATCGCCCTGCGCGGTGACGCCAACGGTGAGGACGCGGTCTGCCAGGTCGGGCACCTTCGTGCCGAGGTCGCGGAGCACCTCGGCGCAATCCAGCCAGGTCTGCACCACGTCCTGCTCGCAACCGCCGCCCGGCAGGTTTACGTAGCGGTTCGGCTTGGCGGCAGCAGCGACCTGCCGGCCCTGCAGGTCGAAGGCGACGACCTTGGTGACCGAGGTGCCGGCGTCGATGCCAAGGATCAGGTCAGGCTTCATGCAACCGGGCCCATTCCATGCCGAAGCGCCTTGCCCATGGCAGCATCGAACAGGTGCAGCGCGTCGCCGGGCAGGTCGACCGGGACGTGCTCGCCGATGTCCACGCTGAGCGCACCGTCGGTCACGGCCACCAGCAGGACACCCGCGACCTCGATACCGAGATGGGTCTGGTCGCCCAGCCACTGATTGCTCACGACCTGGCCCTGCAAAGGGCCAGTGCCGACCTTCAAGCGGTGCGGGCGGATGCCGACCCGCACGTCGCCCGGGCGATCGCCAGGGAAGGCCGGCAGAATGAAGGCCTTCTCGTTGCGCTGCGTGCGGACGACGATGTCCGATTCGATGACTTCCGCTTCCATGATGTTCATGGGCGGCTCGCCGATGAACGAGGCGACGAACAGGTTGGCGGGCTGCTCCTTCAGGTCCGCCGGCGTCGCAAACTGCTGGAGCACGCCGCCTTCCATGACCGCGATGCGGTCCGCCAGGGCCAGCGCCTCGGTCTGGTCGTGGGTGACGAACACGGTAGTCATCTTGTGCTGGATCAGAAAGTCCTTGATGCGCGCCCGCAGGATCGCCCGGAGCTGTGGCTCCAGTTGGGACATCGGTTCGTCGAGCAAGGAAAGATCGGCACGGCGGACCAGCGCGCGGGCGAGCGACGTGCGCTGCTGCTGTCCGGCCGAGATGGTGGGCGGGTAGCGGTCGAGGATCTCCTCGATCTCGAGCAGCGCGGCGATCTCGGCCACGCGCCGGTCGATCTCCGCCCGCGGCGTCTTCGCGCGCAGGAGTGCAAAGACGATATTGTCGCGCACGGTGAGCGGGGGATAGAGCGCGTAGCCCTCGAAGGCCATGGCCACGCCGCGCTCGGCGGGTCCCAGGTCGTTCAGGAGCCGCGTTCCCAGCCGGATTTCGCCCCGGCTGACCTCCTCGAAGCCCGCGATCATGCGCAGCGTCGAGGTCTTGCCGCAACCAGACGAGCCGAGCAGACCAATGATCTCACCATCCGCGATGCGCATATCCACGCCCTGAACAGCGTGGACCGGCGGCTTGCCGCGGCTCTGGTAGATCTTGTCGACCGCGATGAGGTTCAGTTCTGCCATGGGAGTCTCACGCCGCGGCCGGGAGAAGGGTACCCGAAGCCGGGTCGAAGAACAGGGCACGGCCAAAGTCGATCGCGGCGTGGACTGCGCGATGGCCTCGGCCGAACCGGCCCTGCTCGTGCTCTGAACAGGTCGCCAGCACTTCCCGCCCGTCCTGGCTGCGCAGGAACAGCACGGTGCGGACGTTGAGCGGCGTGACAGCGTCCAGCTCCATGGGGATGCCGCCGTCCACGGGCTCGGTACGTACCTCGATATGTTCGGGCCGCAGCGCCAGCATGCAGTCCCGGTCGAGGAGATGCCCGGTTTGGGCAGGCAGCGACACCCGGCTCCCGAAGATGTCCACCTCCGGCCCGTTCGCGCCGAGCCTGGGCTTGACTGGAACCAGGTTGATGGTGGGATCGCCGAAGAGCCTAGCGATCCGGATGTCGGCCGGCTTCCGATAGATTTCTGCCGGGCGGTCGACCTGCAGGAACCTGCCGTCCAGCAGCACCGCCACCCGGTCGCCCAGCGCCATCGCCTCCTTGTAGTCCTGCGTCACGTAGAGAACGGCACCGCCGAAGCTTTTCAGCAGGCGCGGCAGTTCGATCCGCATCTCGTAACGGAGCTTGGCGTCGACGTTGCGGAGCGGATCGTCCAGCAGCAGCACCTCGGGCCCGGCGATGAGCGCCCGTCCCAGCGCGGTGCGCTGCTTCTGGCCGTTGCTGAGTTCCTTGGGGAAGTGCTTCAGGACATGGTCGATCTTCAGGAGGCGGGCAGTCTCCTGGACGCGGCGGGCGATCTCGTCCCCGGCCATGCCACGGGCGCGCAGCGGGCTCGCGATGTTCTCGAACGCGGGCATGTGCGGGTAGAGCGCGAAGTTCTGGAAGGCCATGCCGACATCGCGCTGTTCCGGCCCGGCACCCAGCAGCGACCGGCCGCCCAGCCGCACGTCGCCGCTGTCGGGCTGCATCACGCCCGAGACGAGCCGCAAGAGGACGGTCTTGCCGCCACCGGACGGGCCGAACACGACGACCGTCTCGCCGCGCTCGACCGACAGCGAGGCTTCCTTGAGCACCTGCTCCTTCTTGAAGGCCACCGAAATGCGGTCGAGGTCGAGGAACGCCATATCGGTCAACCCTTCACGGCGCCGAGCGACAGACCCTCGACGAGGTAGCGCTGGGCATAGAGGGCGAGGAGGAGGGTGGGCGTGATCGACAGGAGCACGGCCGCCGCAATCTGCCCGTACTGGATGCCGGACGCGGTGACGAAGGCGAGGGCACCCACGGTCACGGGCTGCTTGTCGGCCGAGGCCAGGATCAGTGCGAAGATGAAGTTGTTCCAGCAGAAGATGAAGGACAGGAGGGCCGCCGCGGCGATGCCGGGCCGCGCCAGAGGCAAGGCGATCCTCGTGAAGGTCTTCCACCAGGAATGACCATCGATCCGGTAGGCGTGCTCGATGTCGGGGCTGATGTCCTCGAAATAGCCGCGCACGATCCAGAGGATCAGCGGCAAGGCGATCAGCTGGTAGACCCAGATCAAGCCGACATAGGTGTCGGTCAGGCCGATGTCCTGGAAGTAGAGACTGAGCGGCAGGAGGACGAGCAGCGGCGGCGCGAAGCGGAAGGACAGGAGCGTGAATGCGATGTCCTCGCTCAGGCGGAAGCGGAATCGCGCGAATGCATAGGCCGCGGGCACGCCAAGGAGGAGCGCCAGGGCAACCGACGTCGTGGAAAGCAGCACGCTGTTCCACAGATTGCCCATGAACTTGATCTCGAGGATGCCCGCATTGCTCACCAGCCTGCCAGAAATGAGCGCCCAGTAGTTGGACAGGGTCGGCTCGAACACGATCGACGGCGGGATTCGCAGGATCTGCTCGTTGGTCTGGAAGGACATCAGCGCCACCCAGAACAATGGGAACAGGAAGAACAGCCCCACGACCAGCAAGGCGATGCCGCGCAGGATGGTGACGAGCAGGTTGTCGCGTTCCATGTCACGCTGCTCCGCGGGCGCGCTCGCGCAGGCGCAGCCAGTGTTTGATGAAGATGTTGGAAAGGAGGTAGGCGATCGCCCACAGCACCATGAGCACGGCGGCTGAGCGGCCGACATTGAAGTTCTGGAAGAACTCCAGATACGCCATGACCTGGAACACCATCAGCGTATCACCGGGTCCGCCCTGGGTCATCGCGTAGATGATGTCGAACTGCTGGATGCTGTCGAGCATCCGGAACAGGGCGGCCGTGATCATGTAGGGGGTGAGCATCGGCAGGGTGATGCGGAAGAACACGAACGAAGCAGGCACGCCGTCCAGGGCGGCCGCCTCGAACGGCTGCTTGGGCAGGCCACGCAGGCCCGCCAGCAGGAGGATCATCATGAAGGGCGTATAGACCCAGATGTCGACCAGCAGCACGGTGAAGAGCGCCGTCGATGGCGCGGATGCCCAGCGAAAGTCGGTGATACCGATCTGCTGGATGAGCCAGCTCAGGATGCCGAAGTCCGGATGGGTCATCAGCTTCCACATCAAGGCGGCGATCGCCGGGGCCACCATCAGTGGCAGGAGCAAGGCGATGCTCATGATGTTGTGGAGCTTGGTCGGCCGCCGCAGCAGGAGTGCGATGCCCAGGCCCAGCAGCAGTTCCAGGACGACCGTGGCCACCGTGTAGGTGAGCGACACGGAGACGGTATGCCAGAAGCCCCGGTTGGTGAAGAGGTCCACATACTGCTGGAACCACACGAACCCGCGCAGAGAGGGCAGGTTCATGTTGTAGCGCTGCAGGCTGTACCAGACCGCGGTGAAGAACGGGATGATGATGCCGATGCAGACCAGAAGGGCCGGCAGCGACAGGAGATAGGGCAGCAGGGCGGGGGCCAGTCGGCTCTTCGTCCGGGCAGGTACAGGATGGGGAGCGGTGGTGACAGCCATGATGCCGTGCGGTCCATTGGAAGCAAAAGGCCGGGCCTGCCTCCTCGCAGGAAGCAGGCCCGGGTCGATGAACGACGATCAGCCTAGGCCGGCGGCGACCAGCTGCTCGTCGATGCTGGCGGCCAACTGGTCCAGGCCCTCGTCGACCGGGATTTCGTTGGCGACCATCTTCTGCAGCGCTGCGGCCCAGTCCGTGGTCACGGTCTGGAACAGAGGCTGCGGGGTGAAGTAGATCTTCGAGCCGGGGCTGGAAGCCTCGAACTGCTCGAGATAGCCCGGATAGGACTTGGCGATCCGGTCACGGAACTCCTGGTCCGCCCAGACGCTGGAGCGCACCGGGTTGACGAAGTCCATCTTGCGCGCGCCGAACAGGCCGTGCTCGGTGCCGGACGCCCACTGCATGAAGTACCAAGTGGCGTCCTTCTGGTTCCCGAAGCTGCTCATCGCGAGCGACCAGATCCAGACGTTCGGCGTCGGCGCCTTGGCGGCCGGGTTCGGGGCAAACGCGCTGTAGGCCAGGTTGCCGGCTTCCTTGTTGTCGCCACCGTTCATGAAATAGCCGAGGATGTCGGCGTCGTAGATCATGGCAGAGGCGCCAGCACCCAGGTCGGTGCCGACCTGGTACCAGGTGTAGGTCGCCCAGTTCTTCGGGCCGGACTCCTGGATCATCTTGACCCAAAGGCCGGTCATTTCCTTGCTGACCGCCGAGTTCATCGCGGCCTTGAGCTTGCCGTCGGTGACCTCCAGGTCCTTCGCTCCGTAGTTCGCGAACGCGGAGAGATAGCCCGGATGGATGGTGGCCCAGGAGCGGCTGCCGCGCACGCCGATGCCGTACACGCCGGCGTCCGACTTGGTAATCTTCGACGCAAGGTCGACCAGTTCCGGCAGGTTCTTCGCGGGCTGAACGCCGACCTGCTCGAAGATCCGGCGGTTGTAGGCGATCGAATTCAGCTCGAAGCCCCAGGGCAGCGCCCACTGCCTGGAATCTTCACCACCCAGCTCCGCACCAGGAACGCCCGACCAGGCGGTCGATGCGCGCAGGCCCGGGAGGATGTCGTCCCAGTTGTAGCTCGGATTGGTCTGGTCGGTGTCGGAGATGTACTCGTTCAGGTCCTCGATCCAGCCGGCCGGACCGTACTGCCAGGTCTGGTAGGCACCGGTCATGAACGCGTCGTACTGGCTGCTCTTCGAGGACAGGGCGGCAGCGACCTTGTCGAAGTAAACGTCCTCGGGGAACACGTCGTACTTCACGTCCATGCCGGTCATGGACTTGAAGTTCTCGATGTTGGCGATCATCGCATCCGCATAAGGATGCTTGTTCAGGAGGAGGTTGATCGTCTTGCCGCTGTGCTTCTTCCAGTCAAAGTCGGCTGCCTGCGCCTCGCTCATGCCCTTGTTGAGCATGTAGGACGCGGCGGCGGCGCCCACGCCCAGGCGGCCCATGCGGCGCCCGAGCTCGCGGCGGCTCATGCCGCCCTTCAGGAACTGCTGGATCGTATCTCTTTGCTTCGTCGACATGTTCTTCGACCTCCCTTGATATCCATCAACGACGAAAACGGTTCTAGCGCGTCTCGCTGATCGCGCGCGCAGTTGCCTCGTCCGTGACGAGGCGGGTGACCAGGCCCGTGGCGAGAATGGAGCGGATCGCCTGCGGCTTGCTCCTGCCGCCGGCCACCACGATGACTTCCTTGCCATGCAGGTCGTTCAGATCGATGGCGATCGCGCGGGCATTGATTTCCGGGGCCACGGGCTTGCCCTTGGCGTCGAAGAACCGGCCCAAGATTTCGCCCATCGCCCCCTGGCGGACAAGTTCGGCCAGCTCCTCCTGAGTGATCATGCCGCTGGACGTCAGGAACGCGTCCGCGTGGACTTCGCCGACTCCCGCCAGCACGAGGTCGGCCTGCTTCGCCATGTCCAGCGCATGGCGCACCGAACGCTGCGCCATCAGCACGGACTTGTCCTCCACGGTGTCCGCGAAGAACGGTACAGGCAAAAAGTAGGATTCCGCACCTGTCCGCTCGCACAGGCGGTGGATCACGTCGAACGGGTTGGCGGCGGCGTTGCGGGTGAGCGAGCCCAGGATCGAGACGAACTTGACATCATGACGGGGCTGGCGCGGTAGCCGGTCGGCCATGGCGGCAAGCGTGCGGCCGTGGCCGACGCCGATCACGCGGGCGCGGCCGGATTCCAGCGCGTAGTGGAGCACCCGGGCGCCTGCAACCGCCAGCGTGTCGATCGGCAGGGAGCTGGCTTCCTCATCCAGCGTCGGCGCCACGAAGCAGCCGGAAAGGCCGAACAGGCGGCTGAGGCGATCTTCCAGGGTGACGCATTCGTGCGGTGTGCCCTCGATAAATACCCGCACCAAGCCTTCACGGTGGGCATGCGCGATCAGCCGGTTGACCTTGACGCGGCTCATGGAGAGGCGCGAGGCTATCTCGTCCTGGGTCAGCCCGCCGATGAACGACAACCATGCGGCCCTCGTCGCGAGGCTATTCTCCCCGTTCAACGCGCGGCCAGCCTCCCCGCTGAACATTCGTGCATTGTCCGTACGTTCGTAAACCGAGCGTGCGCTTTTGTGCATTCCGTGTCAAGACGTCGCGCATTGGCGTGCAGGGAGGATGTCGTGATCGGCAAGTTCAGGGTCGGCACCGGCTGGAAGATGAACCACACGCTTGCCATGGCGCGCGCGTATGCCGAAGCGCTGGCGGCGGCGGAGCGACCGGAAACGATCCAATTGTTCGTGTTTCCCCCGGCGACCGCCCTTGCCGAGGTGACGCGGCTGCTCGAAGGCACCGGCGTCATGGCCGGCGCCCAGAACGCGCATTGGGCCGAGAGGGGTGCCTGGACGGGCGAGATCTCGATGGCCATGGTCGCCGATGCCGGCGGCACCCTGATCGAACTCGGGCATTCCGAGCGCCGTGCCCATTTCGGCGAAACCGACCTCGACGTGCACCGCAAGGTACGGGCAGCCCTTGACCACGGGCTTACGCCCCTGGTCTGCGTCGGCGAGACGGCGGACGAGAAACGGCTTGGGGTGGCGATCGAGACCAACGCGCGGCAGGCGCGCATGGCTCTGGCCGGCCTCACCCATGCCGAGGCAGCCAGGGTCTGGCTGGCCTACGAGCCGGTCTGGGCGATCGGCGAGGGCGGCGTCCCGGCCACCCCGGAGGATGCCCAGCCGGTCCATGCCGCCATCAAGCAGGCGATCGTGGACCAAGTCGGGGTAGAACCGCCCGTCCTGTATGGCGGGAGCGTGAACCCGCAGAACGCCAAGGCTCTGGCGGTGGTGCCCGAGGTGGACGGGCTGTTCGTCGGTCGCGCTGCCTGGACGGCCGAGGGACTCCTGCAGATCGCGCGGCTAGCCGTGGAGGCCAGAGGCTGACGCTGAAATGGTCAGCGGCCAGCGGAGACCTGGCCTGTAGCGCTCGGTGAGCCATGATGAGACTGTCGCCATGATGGAGCACCGTCGCCTGAGCCCGAGTCGACCACCAATGTGACCACCCACGAGTTCCCTAGCCGGTAGCCGAAGTATTTGGCGTGATCCCGAGGCTCTTGGTCTCGCTTCTTGAAGTTGCCATCATTTCAAAAGCCCAGGACGTGCGGCAGCCAGATGCTCAGGCCCGGCAGATAGGTGATGAGGGCAAGCGCCATGATCAGGCCCAGGAAGAACGGCCAGACCTCGCGCAAGATCTGCCCCATCGTGACCTTCGCAATAGTGATGGACACGAACAGAAGAACGCCTACAGGCGGCGTCAGCTGTCCGATCACCAGGTTGACCAGCAGCACGATGCCGAAGTGGACCAGATCGATCTGCAGCGTCGTGAGGAGCGGGAGCAGGATTGGCACCAGGATGATCATGACGGCGATGGTCTCGACGAACATGCCGACGATCAGAAGCGCCACGTTGAGGATGAGCAGGATCACCCAGGCCTCGGAACTGACCGCGGTCAGCGTCTGCACGACGAGCTGCGGTGCCTGCTCGATGCCGAGGATCCAGCTGAACGGGGAGGCCGCCCCGGCGATCATCAGGATGACGGCCGTCTCGCGGGCCGTCGTGGTCAGGATGTGCGGCAGGCTCGACCACTTGAGCGTGCGATAGACGAAGATGCCGATGAGCGCCGAATAGAGCGCAGCAATGCCGGCTATCTCGGTGGCGGTCACGGCACCCAGGCGAAAGCCCACGATGATGATGACCGGCATCAGGAGCGCCCAGATGGCACGCTTGAACGTGGCCCAGAGCACGCTCGCCCGAAAGGCGCCCGAGGTCGGATAGTTCCGGATCCTCGCTAGGATCATGATCACTGTGGCCATGGCCCCTGCCATCACCACGCCGGGAATCAGACCAGCGATGAAGAGTGCGCCGAGCGAGACGTTCGCCTGCCAGGCATAGAGCACCATCAGGATGGACGGGGGGATGATCGGCCCGAGCGTCCCTGCCGAGGCTGAAAGGGCTGCACCGAACGCGCGGCTGTAGCCGCTGCGTTCCAGCTGCGGGACCAGCACTCGAGTGGTGGCGGCGGTATCAGCGATGGATGAGCCGGAAATGCCGGACAGGAACACGTTGCCGATGATGGCTGTCTGAGCAAGGCCGCCGCGGATATGGCCTACGATCGCGCGGGTAAAGGCAAACAGCCGCTCGCTGATCCCCGATTCGTTCATCAAGGAACCGGCCAAGGTGAACAGCGGCACGGCCAGAAGGGGGAAGGACTGCAGGCCGGCGAAGATGCGCTGGGCCACGAGCGAGAGCGGGATACCCTCCTGCCAGATCACGAAGCCCGACGAGGCGATCATGGCGATCGCAACAGGCGTGCCGACCGCCACGAGCAAGGCGAAGACCAGGGCGAGCACCAGCATCAGACCGCCTCCTCTTCGGCGGCGCCGATCAGGTCGTCCGGCCAGAGCGTACGATTGAGGCCGTCACAGATGGCATGGCGCAGAATGTGGATGCAGGAAAGAACGGCCCCGGCCGGTACCGCCGCGATCGCCCAGGCGGACGAGATGCGCATCATCGGTGTGGGTGACCGGTACATGGTCATGCAGAGCTGCGTGCCGAACCATGCCAGGCACAGAAGCGTCACGAGCGTCGCGATCACGGCCAGTACGCCCAGGAATCCGCGCCATCGCCCGGGCAGCACCACGAGCAGCGCATCGATGCGCAGATGCATGCGTGCGCGGAAGCCGCTGGAAAGGCCGATGAACAGCATCCAGGTGAAGACGATGACGATGAATTCTTCCGACCAGACGAGCGGATCACTCACGACGTAGCGGAAGAACACAGCGGCGATGACGAGGCCGGCAATGATGGCGTGGGCTACGCCGAGGAACAGATCCTCGGCGTAGCCCAGCCCGTCGTCGAGCCGCACGAGCCAGGAGGCAGGCATGCGCAGGTTCCGCTATTGGGCACGAACCTGTGCGATTGCGTCCTGCAGGCGCTGCCAATGCTCCTCGCCCCAGCGAGTTGCCAGCTCCGGGTAGATCGGCTCGATCGCCTTCTGGAAGGCCTCGGCGTCGACATCCTCGATGATCTTGGTCCGGCCGGACTTGCGGATCTCCTCGAGCATGCTTTCCTCACGGCCCTGCTGCAGCTCGGTATTCTTGGCCGAGATCGCAGCCGCCTCCTCCACCAATACCTTCTGCTGCTCCTCCGGCAGGCGGTCCCAGGTCGTCTTGGCGATCACGATCGTGTTGTTCTGCAGCATGTGCCGGTCGAGCGTCAGCACGCCCTGCACTTCGTAGAACTTACGGGAGTAGATGGTCGGAATAGGGTTCTCCTGACCATCCACTGTCTTCTGCTGCAGGGCGGTGTAGACCTCGCCGAAGGGGATGGGCGTGGGCGCAGCGCCGAACGCACGGACCATCTCGACCCAGATCGGGCTTTCCGGCACGCGGATCTTCAGGCCGGCCATGTCCTCAGGCTTGCGGACCTCACGATCGGTGAAGGTGAAGTTGCGCCAGCCCCAATAGGATATCTTGGTGAGTGGCACGATGTTGTGCTGATCACGCAGTTCATCCCAAAGCGGGGCGAAGGCTGGCCCCTGGATCACCTTCTCGGCCTCTTCCCAGCTCTTCCACAGAAAAGGTGCACTGGCCATTTCCATGGCCGGGACCAGCGAGGACATGACGGGCATGCTCGGTGCGGAGATGTCGAGGGCGCCGAACTTCACCTGCTGAACGAGGTCGGCCTCCTTGCCAAGCTGCTCGGCAGGAAAGACCTGGATTTCCAGCTCGCCGCCGGTGCGCTCCTTCACCTTCTCCGCGAACTCGTTGAACAGGTCGTTCAGGACCTCGCCCGGCGCATTGGCGTGGCCGAAGCGGAGCGTTTCGGCCTTGGCGACGCCGCCTGCGATCAAGACGGTGGTGACCGACAACGCAGTCAGCAATCTTTTCATCATTGTCAGCGTCTCCCTGAAGGTTGTTGGATCCCGCTGCCGGGACGATCGCAACGCTAGTCTACGAGGCTTTGCTTCGAGACCAGCAGGTGCTCGCGCATCCGTTCTGCAGCCTGTCCGGCCGGATCCAGAGGGATGGTGAGATGCTGGGTGCGGGCCAGATCTGGGTCCTGCTCGCGCTGCCCAGAGAGCCGCGACACGGGCAGATGGACACGCGGATCCTGGAAAGGCTCATCGCCAGTATCGGGCAAGACGGCAACCTGGAAAGCATTGTCGGCTTCGGTGAAGTCGCGATCGCCGCCAAGGCTCCCGTCCATCGGCTCGTCGGTCATCACCTGCCCCGCCTGTCGAACTGGATCATGATATCGGCTGGACGTCGCCTGGCAGTTTGCGCAGTGGTCCAGGAGTGCTGCCCGTTCGATCTTGTGTTCTTCTATCGCCAAACCGATGACTGCATATACGATAGATCGTGTCCGACCATGTAGTTGTTGCTGCCGTTGGTCAACCCGACAAGCAGGCTGGCCGGGACCTTTCCGCTGGCCAAGAAGGCGTCGTCTAGAGCACCTGGGCCGCTACATCGGGGCGAACCACGCCACGATCCTGCGCCTGACCCTTGCCACGGCTGCATTGGCCGGTGGTTTGACCAGACGGCGGAGGCGAGCGTGCGCCCTTTCGTTCCATTGGCGCTCCATCTCACATGTGCCGTCTGGTTCATCCCGATCTCCCATGTCTGCATTCCGACCATGAGCGATCGAGCCATCTAGGATAGTCTACCTAATTCACCCGTCGTCGTCCACGCGCCTGCGGCCATAGATCCGGTAGGGCTCGAAGCCGGCGGCGCGCCAAGCCGCGTCGGCCATCGGATTGCCTGGCTGCCAGGAGATCTGCATCCAGCCGATGCCCCGATTGGCGAACCAGCGCTCGGCATGTTGGAGCAGGGCCGTGGCCACACCATGGCGGCGGTGCTCGGGCGCCACGTAGACGTGGCTGACATGGCCGACCTGATGGATCGGCGATTCGTTGACGAAGGGACGGTCGAGGCGGGCGGTCAGGTAGCCGGCCGGGTGACTGTCCCGCAGGGCCATCACGCCGAGGCGCCCGTCGGGCAAGGGCAGGATCAGTTCGCGCTCGACCATGTCAGGGCGCAGCACCGCCCCGGCAAAATAGGGATCGCCGCCGGCCTTCAGGTCGCCGAAGAAGTCCACCGTCCAGCGGACCATCAGTTCGCGGTCGGCGGCGCACAGGTCGCGGATGGTGATCGTCATCGGGTACAGGTCCATGAGCGTCCAAGGGGAGACAGGTCTAGCCTTGCCAGGCCGAGCGGGCGAGCGGCAGGGCGATCATGAACATCACGACGGCGATGATCAGGTCCAGCACGCGCCAGGCGGCAGGACGGGCGAAGAGCGGGCTCAGCAGGCGCGCACCATAGCCCAGGCCGATGAACCAGATGAAGGAGGCAACGGCAGCACCCGTGCCGAAGGCGAGTCGCTGGGTGCCGGCGAAGCGGGCCGAGATGCTGCCGAGCAGGACCACGGTGTCCAGGTAGACGTGCGGGTTCAGCCAGGTGAAGGCGGCGGCGGTGGCAAGGGCACCTCCCAGCGTCTGCGGAATGCCGGCATCGGCTCGAAGAGCGCCCGGATGCAGGGCCCGGCGCAAGGCGGCAATCCCGTACCAGGCCAGGAACAGGGCACCGCCGGCTGCCACCGCGCGCAGCAGGCCGGGCGAGCCGCTGATGAGCGTGCCAAGCCCGATGCAGCCGGCGGCGATCAGGATCGCGTCCGAGAAGGCGCAGAGCAGGACGACCGGCAGGACAAACCGGCGCACCAGGCCGCAGCGCAGGACGAAGGCGTTCTGCGCGCCGATCGCGACGATCAGGCCGAAGCCCAGGGCCAGACCCTGCAGGGCTGGGCCGAGGTTGGATGGTGGCATGGTGAGCCCGAGTGGCGGCCGGACCAGTCAGCCGGCAGTTCTGGCCGAGCCTAGCCGGCGTCCGCCGCCCATGACCAGCCACACGCCCGTGCCGGCCGTGACCAGACCCAGGAGTGCGAGGGGCGAGAAGGTCTCGCCCAGGATCGGCCAGGCCAACAGGGCGGCTCCGCCGGGAACCAGGTAGAGCAGGCTGGTGACGCGGGCGGCTTCACCCTTGCGGATCATCAGATTCATCAGGCTGACGGCGATCACGGAGTTGCCGATGACGAGATAGGCCATCACGCCCAGAAAGGTCGGGGTAAGGTTGACGGCTGGGGTCTCGGCCAAGGGTGCGACCAGGACGCTCAGGCTGGCGGCGGCGAGATACTGGACGGCACCGCCGCTCCAGAGGTCGAAGACCGGGCAGAAGCGCTTCTGTATCAGCGTGCCGATCGTGACCGCCAGCACGGTGGCGAAACCCCAGGCGACGCCGAGCGGGGTGCCGAAGCCCAGCGCCAGCTTGTTCCAGATGACGCAGGTGACGCCCGAGAGGCCCAGCACCAGGCCCAGCCACTGCCAGGGCCGAACCCGCTCGCCGAGAAGCGGCAGCGCCACGCAGGCGGTGAGGACGGGCTGCAGCGCATTGATGAGCGCAGCCGTGCCGGCGCCGATCCCCTGGCCAAAGGCGAGGTAGGCGCAGATGAAGTAGACGCCCTGGTTCAGCAGGCCCACCACGGCGATCCAGAAGAGTTGCCGGCCCCTGGGCCAGCGTGCGCCCAGCAGGCTCGCGATCAGCACGAACAGGAACGCTGCCAGCACGAAGCGGATGGCGACAAGGGTGACAGGCGTGCTGTCGACGATGCCCAGACGTGCGGCGACATAGCCGCCACTCCACAGGAACAGGAACACAAAGGGTGCCGCCCGCTCGACCAGATGCTCGCGATCCGTCACCGTCCGTCCCGCACAAGGCTGCCGCAGGGCTGGTGTAGGCGCTGCGGGACGAGGAGACGAGAGAGTGCACGGGCTTTTCGGGAAAAGGGCGATCGTGACGGGGGCTGCCACCGGCATCGGCCAGGCGACGGCGATCCGGCTGGCGGAGGAGGGCGTGCGGGTGGCCGTCCTCCATTTCGGGCAGGCGGACCAGGCGCAGGACGTGCTGCACGCCATGAAGGCGGACAGCGGGCCGCACCTGGCGGTCGAGGCGGACGTGGCGAGCGAGGCGGCGCTGGAGGCGGCGTTCGCCCAGGTCGCAGATGCGTTCGGGGGGCTGGAGTACCTGGTCGCCAACGCGGCGACCAAGCGGATCAACGATCCGAGCGACTATCCATCCGCCGATTGGGACGTCGTTCACGGGGTCAACCTGAAGGGCGCCTACCTGTCGGCCAGGACCTTCCTGAAGCACCGCAAAGGCCCGACCGGCGCCATCGTGTTCGTGTCCTCGGTCCACGAGATCACGCCCTTGGAGGAGGATATTGGCTACGCCGCGTCGAAAGCTGGCCTCGCCGGGCTGACCAGGACGCTGGCGCTGGCCCAGGCCCGCAAGGGTGTGCGCGTCAACAACCTGGCACCGGGCGGCGTGCTGACGCCCATGAACCCCGACTGGCTGAACGATCCGGACAGCCTGCGGGCGTTCGAGGAGATGGTTCCGCTGGGCAGGGCGGCCGCACCCGAGGAGATGGCTTCCGTCGCAGCCTTCCTCCTGTCGGACGAAGCCTCCTACATCACCGGTCACACCCTGGTCGCGGATGGCGGCGTGATGTGGGGCGCCCCCTCGCACTGAGTTCATGCTCGGGTTCGTTCATGCAGAAATGCCCACCCGGCCGCAGCGGCCGCCGGGCGGGCCGGCACGGCAAGTCGTTGAAAATGAATACCTCCTCGGGTTCGTTCATGCTGCGGGCGATGTTGGTGATGCAGAGCATGATGCGAGAACCCTGGCTGTCGACTCGGCAGCCAGGATAGCATGAACGAACGCCGGGTGCAGGACCTAAGTCCTGTGCGGCTACTGCTCCTCGCCCACCGGAGCGTAGACCTTGGCCGTCGTAAGGAGCAGGGCGTCGATCCGGAGGCCGCCTTCGCCATAGCCCAGCTCGATCGTATGGCGGCCGGCGGCGAGGTTGAGCATGGGGGGCGTGGCGTAGCCGGTATCGATGCGCAGCGAATCCCAGCGCAACAGCGTCGGGTGGGGCTGGATGTCCCAGGTCCACCAGGCCTTGCCGTCGATGCGCAGGCGCAGCGTGTTGGCGTCGGTGGACGGCGCCAGGAAGCGGCCCCAGATGCGGTAGCGGCCGGCCCTGGGCAGGTCGACCGTGACCAGCATGCGGCCGGCCGGGTCGATCGCCGGGCCGTCCGGTGACCGCGGGATTGCCACCAGGCGGCCGTTGCTCGCATCAGCCTCGGCAAGCACCGCCATCGGCCTGCGGACCGTTCCGGCCTCGGCCTCGATCTGCAGCTGGATCGCATCGGGCGGCGGCCGGCGCAGGGCGGATTCGTACATGAGCAGGAACGCGCCGAGCCCATGGAGGTCGTTCCGGACGATCGAGGCCGGGTTCAGGTAGGCGGCCTGATCGGCACCGATGCCGGTGCCCTTGACGGCGCCGTCAAGGACGGGCCGGCCCTCGTCGAGGGAGAGGCGGTACACCACGCCCTGCGCGGCCAGGGCGGCGGCACGATGCTGGGCCAGGGTCAGCCAACCTTCCTCGACAGCGCGTGCGACCACATAGGCATGAAGCGCCGAGCAGGACGTCTCGGTGAAATTGGTGAGCGGCCCGTCCTCCGTCTCGATGGTGGCCGGCGCATTCATTACCTGGCGCCACCTGCCCTCCGAGGGAACGAGGTAGCGCCGATAGCCATCCATCAGCTTCGTCAGGCGGTTCAGCAGCGGCACGCGGTACGGATGGTTCACCGGCAGCCCGTCCAGCACCGTGACCAGCGCCACCCCGTACCAGCCGACCGCACGGCACCAGATGACCGGGGCATGCTGCGGGTTGGGCTGCTTTGCCCAGGGATGGTAGCGATCCTGGTCGAAGGCGTGCCAGAGCAGGCCCGAGTCCGGATCCTGGAGAAGGCTGCCATAAGCCTCCAGCTGCCGCGCGGCCTCGTCACGGCCGGTATTGGCGTCGGCCGGGAACAGGCGGCTGTACTCGACCAGGAACGGCGCGAACATGAACGAGCCATCCGCCCAGATGACGTTGGCCGACCATGGCTTGGGCGAATCCTTGTGCCAGAAGGCGCCGTTGCAGGTGCCCGGCCAGTCGGCGAGGCGCTGGCGGATCGTCTCGGCGGCAAGTCGGTAGCGGGTGTCGCCGGTTATCTGCCAGAGCACCAGCACCACGCGGCCGGGCATTAGGCTGTCCAGCGTGTCGAGAACGATGGGCTCGCCGCCCGGCGAGGCGACAATCCGCCCGTCCGGCTCGACATGCTGCCGGCCCCACTGCTCCAGATGGTCGAGCAGCCGCTCGTCGCCGGTCCGGTCGTAGACCTGCTTCAGGCCCAGCAGGTAAAGAGCCTGTTGATAGCTCCAGACCCGATTCCTGCCGGACAGCGGATCACCGGACCTGTCGGTGAGGGCTGCTTCGGCGATCTTCTGGCCCCAGTCGATCGGGGCGGCAGTGGCCGAGGAGGCATGCGCCAGCCATGGCCATAAGCCGCCGATGACGAATAGTGCTGCTTTGACCCATCCGCGCAACGTGAGGCTCCTACCGCGCATCAGACGCTTCAGCAGAACATTGCGAGGGACAAGTGTCCAGATGTAGTCCTCAAGGCGAGCAGCGACAAATTCTCATCTCCCACTTCCATCCGTGCACAATCATCTCGGCCGAATCTCTATAGATTACGCGGAGAAAGACATTCGTACCTCAAGTGCCGGAAATGTTGCTGAACTGCTGGCACAGACGGCACCGACCTGATGGCGAATGGTCAAGCTTGCGGGGGCGTTGTCGCTCGTTCAGGGTCAAGCCGAAGTCTGGGTCGAATCACGACCATCAACAGCCATGGCGCAAAGGCCCATCTCTCCCGATTGGTGGACAGGGCGGCGGAAGGAGAGAAGATCGCCAGTGCGCGGGCCGGCAAGCCCGTTGCGAAGCTGGTGGGACCGACGAGGCGCGCGGGGGACCCAGGGAATTGGTCGGCAAGATCCGGACGTCGTCGGCTTTCGATGCGCCGCGCCTGACGACGTGCTCGACATGTTCGTTGGACGCTGATGCGCCTGCTGCTCGACACCCATCTCCTGCTCTGGGCGCTCCGCGCCGGCCGGATGCAACGACGTGTGCGCTGCTGGAGGACGTGAAGAACGCCGTGTTCTTCAGTGCCGCAGGCATCTGGGAAATCTCCATCAAGGCCCGCCCAGGAGACGGGTTTCATGAAGCTGCCCGTACGCGCCGGCGCTGCCGGACGGGTAGAGGACCTGCCATTCTTCCACCGGGACCCATTCGACGGGCTCCTGATCGCCCAGGCGCCCGATGAGCCCATGCGATTCTATCCGGCGGACCCCTTGCTCAAGCCCCTATTCGGAACTCGTTGTCCTCATCGGCTGACGGCGGCGCTAGGTCAGCAGGCTGCGCTGCCGCCCGTAGACCAGCAGCATGAGGATGATGACGAGGCCGTAGATGATCTGGCGGCCGGCCTCGGGCATCTGCATGACCGAGAGGACGGAAGTGAGCAGCACGATCAGGATCGTGCCGACCACCGTGCCGAGATAGCGGCCGCGGCCGCCCAGGATGTTGGTGCCGCCGATCACGACCGCGGCGATGGCGGGGAGGAGATAGGCGTCGCCCATGCCCTGGTAGGCGTTGGTGGAGTAGCCGGCGAGCAGGACGCCCGCCATGGCCGAGCAGCCGCCGCAGATGACGAAGGCCAGGATCAGGACGAGGCGGGTGTTGATGCCCGACAGGTAGGTGGCGCGCTCGCGGTTGCCGATCGCGTAGATGTAGCGGCCGAGCGGGGTGCGCTGGAGGAGGAGGACGATCGCCACCGAGAGGACGGCCCAGACGATCAGCGGCATGGGGATGCCCAGCACATGCCCGGTCGCCAGGAAGCTCATGAAGGGCGTGGCGATGCTTTGTGGGGCGTAGCCGCCGGTCAGCATGACCATGAAGCCGCGCATCACGGCGTTCACGCCAAGTGTGAAGATCATCGACGGAACGCGGAGGTAGGCGACGCCCAGCCCGTTCACGAGGCCCACCGCCATGCCGACGCCCAGACCCACCGGGATCGCGTAGGGGCCGCCCACGGCGGTGCCGAGCATGGCGCCGGCCGCCAGCGTCCAGGGGACGGAAAGGTCGATATGACCGAGCAGGATGACCAGCATCATGCCGGCGGCGACGATGCCCAGGAAGGCGCCGACCTGGAGTTGCTGGAGCAGGTAGGTGGGCGACAGGAAGGAGGCGGTACCCTGGGTGGTCAGCGTATAGACGGTGCCGATCGCCAGGATCACCAGGATGAAGGCACCCGCGATCAGGATCGGCTTATCCTCGGCCGACAGGGACCAGGACGACTTGGCCACGGGAAGGGTGTTGGAGGCCATGTCGGTCAGCCCAGCAGTTCGAGGCGGTTCTTGACGCGGAAGACGCGCGCGGCGCCGATCGAGACCGCGCCCAGGAGCACGATGCCCTCGAACAGCGGCTGGAGCAGCGGGGCGATGTCGAAGATCCGGAAGTTGAACGAGATCGCCCGGATCACCATCGCACCGATCAAGGAGCAGATGGCACCACCGGAGCCGCCCATCAGCGAGGTCCCGCCGATCACCACGGCCGCGATCGAGTTCAGCGTGTAGCCGCCCGCCTGGGGCACGTCGGCGTTGCCGGAACTGGTCTGCAGCGCGAGGTAAAGGCCGCCGGCGCCGGCAAAGAAGCCGGCCAGGGTGAAGGCCGCGATCTTGCAGCGGTCGATCCGCACGCCGGACATGTAGGCGGCCGCCTCCGACGAGCCGATCGCGTAGACGCCGCGGCCGGTAACCGAGTTGCGGAAGGGAATCCAGACCAGGAAGATCAGCGCCAGCATGACCACGACCGGCATGGGGATCCAGCCGATCGGCTGCAGCCAGGCCGCTTCGCCATCGTCGAACAGGCCGAAGGTGGCGCAGAACTCGGTGATGTCGTTGGTCATCGCCCAGGCGAGGTCGTCGTCGATCTCGCCGCCGGGCGTGGGGCGCATGAACAGGGCGAGGCCAATATAGACCGCACCGCTGGCGAGCGTCGCGATGATCGGCTGGATGCGGCCGTAGACGACGATGGCGCCGTTCAGCCAGCCGGCCGCAGCACCGGTAGCCAGGCAGAGCACGATGCCGAACAGCATCTGGGTGGGGGTGCCGCTCACGGTCAGGCTGGCCAGGCAGTTGACCAGCGTCATCACGGAGCCGACCGAGAGGTCCAGGCCGCCCGCCAGCACCGGAACGGTCTGCGCCATGGCGACCGCCCCGATCACAAAGGACTCGTTCGCGTTCTGGATCAGGACGGCGGTGGAGAAGCCGCGCGGATGGAGGCCGTTATAGACCAGCCAGAACAGGAGGAAGAGGCCGATCGCGAGGAGCAGGCCCAGGTTCTGGCCCAGGCGCAGGCGGAGATCGCTCATGGATGGCCTCCCTCGCCGGTCACCGCCTTGGCTTCGGCGGGATCGAGATTCAGCGAGGCAGCGACGATGGCGGTCTCGGTGATCCCGTCGCCGGTGAGTTCGCGCACGATCTGGCCGTCATAGAGGATCAGCACGCGGTCGCAGCAGCCGATCAGCTCGTCATAGTCGGTCGTGTAGAACAGGATGGACGCGCCAGCATCGGCCAGGTCGCGCAGGAGCTGGTAGAGCTCCTGCTTGGTGCCGACATCGATGCCGCGGGTGGGGTCGTTGAGCAGGATGATGCGCGGGTCGGTCATCAGCCACTTGGCGATGACCACCTTCTGCTGGTTGCCGCCGGACAGCGTGGCGACCGGGTTGCCGACGTCGCCGACCTTGATCTTGAGCTTCTCGACCATGCGCTGGATGGCGGCGCGCTCCTTGCCGCGGTCGACGAAGATGCCGGACGTCAGGGACGACATGGCGGCCATGCCGAGATTGTCCGCGACCGACATGGGCAGCATCAGCCCCTCGGTCTTGCGGTCCTCCGGGATCAGCGCCATGCCCACGGCCTTCTTCTTGGCCTGGGCCGGGCTCCCGAGCGACGTCGGCTTGCCGTCGATCAGGATCTCGCCGGACACGCCGCGCAGCACACCGAACAGGGCCAGCTGCAGCTCGCGCTGGCCCTGGCCGTCCAGGCCGCCCAGCCCCACGATCTCGCCCTTGCCGACGGAGAGCGAGATGCCGTTGAGCCGGTCCGTCCAACGGAGATCGCGGACTTCCAGGACGGGGGGCCGGCGGTGCACCGACGGGGCGGGCTTGTCCGGATAGACATGCGCCATCTCGCGGCCGATCATCAGCTGCACGATATCGTCGGAGGTGCGCGTGCCGGCGGCGAAGGTCTCGACGTGGCGGCCGTTACGGAACACCGAGCAGGTGTCGGCCAGCTCGCGGATCTCGTGCATGCGGTGGCTGATATAGAGGAGGCACAGGCCTTTCTCGCGCAGCTTCTTCAGGATGGCGTAGACCTTGGTGACGTCGGAACTGGTGAGCGCCGAGGTCGCTTCATCCAGGATCAGGAGCTTGGGGTTGCGGCCCAGTGCCTTGGCGATCTCGACCATCTGCCGGCGCGACAGGGGCAGGTTGCCAACCCGCTCCATCGGGTTGACGTCCTCGCAGCCGACTTTTGCCAGCAGCTCCTCGGCGCGGCGGCGCTGGGCGCGCTTGTCGATCAACCCCAGGCGCGTGCGGGGCGGGTTGGAGATGCCGATATTGTCCGCGACGGACAGGTCCGGCATCAGCGAGAGTTCCTGGAAGATGCAGACGATGCCTGCGGCGTTCGCGGCCAGGGGAGTCCTGAACTGCACCTCGTTGCCCTCGAGGCGCATCACGCCTTCGTCGGGCTGCACCACGCCGGCGATGATCTTGATGAGCGTGGACTTGCCCGCACCGTTCTCGCCAAGCACGGCGTGGATCGAGCCCTGGCGGCAGGCGAAGTCGACGTTTTCCAGGGCGCGCACGCCGCCATAGCGCTTGCTGACGCCCGAGAGGGACAGGAACGGAGTCGAATCGGACACCGGTGCCTGCGAAAAGACGGTCTGCGTCATCCGGCGCTGCTTCGTCCGTCGAAAGGGATGGAGCGGTCGATGCGGATTCCCGCGGCAGGACAGCGCCTGCCGCGGGAGCCGGACGTCAGTTCACGTTCTCGGCGGTCTGCTGCATGATGTCGACCGCCTTGATGTTCACGTCGCAGGGCGGGAACTCGTTGGGCGTGAAGAACTTGTCGGACAGGTCCGACCAGTAGTTCACCCCGTCCTCCAGCGTGTTGTAGTCGGCAACGGGGATCGGCACCGAGATCATCTGGGGCATCGGATTGCCCTCGAGCGCCGAGATCGCCGCCTTGATCGAGATGGCGACGAGGCCGGGCGACTGGCCGTAGGAGAGGCCCTTCAGGCCGTCCTTGGCATAGAGCGCGATCTGCTTGCGGAAGCCGTTCTCGCCCTCGCCCGCCATCGGCACGAAGGGATGGCCGGCATCCATCAGCGCGCGCACCGTGCCGTCCGAGCCGCCCTGGGTGAAGATGCCGTCGAAGCGGCCATGGACGGCCAGCGCATCGGCCGTGGCCTTCTGCGAGGTGCCGGTGTCCCAGTTGCCGACGATCTCGACCACCTCGAAGTTGCCGGCGGCCTGTAGCGCGTCGCGCAGGCCCTGGTGACGGTCACGGTCGACCGAATTGCCGGGTACGCCGCGGACTTCCAGGATCTTGCCGCTCGTCTTCCCCATCTCCTTGACGAGGAACTCGCCCGACATCTTGCCCATCTGATACTGGTCTTCGTTGACCTGCATCACCTTGTCGGTGTCGAGCGTGTTGTCGAACGGCACCAGCACGACATCGTTGCGGTCCGCCAGGCGGATGACGCGGTCGAAGCCGTCGGGGCTCACCGCGATGGTGACGATCGCGTCGTAGCCCTGGTTGATGAAGTCCTCGATCGCACCCAGCTGGGCAGCCGCGTCGGTGCCCGTGGAGACGATCTTGAACTCCTTGATCTTGTCCTTGATGCCGGGCGATTCGGCATAGACCTTGGCGGTCTGGATCATCTGGATCCGCCAGGTGTTGCCGACGAAGCCGTTGACCAGGGCGATGCGGTAGGGACCTTCCTTCTTCTCCCACTGCATGTACTTCACCTGGTCGTTCCAGGGCGCGAAGCATTCCGGCATGTAGCCGGGCCCGCTCACGATTTCCGGGCCGGCCTGGGCCGCATGCCCGCCGACCAACAACGCCATCGCCGCAGCCGCAGCCAGTGCCGCGCGACGCACCATGCTCGTCATGTTCCTGCCTCCCTTAAGCAACCCGATCAATGCTGGGTTGGCCCGGGCGTGTTCGCCTCGAGCCACGAATCGTCATGCCGACGGCAGAATGATCCTATTTTTTGCCAGGATGCAAGCGCAAGCAACCGACACAGGCTTCGCCTGTGCGCGACAGTCGGCGACGAGGATGGGCAGGACGAAGAAGGTAGGCCGGTCTTCGAGCAAAGCATAGCCTGCGTCTGCTTGAAGACCGGCAACAGATCAGCGTTGGCACCTCAAGAAGGCCTTGGCCTCCAGATCGTGCCGCACGAACGCAAGAAGGTCGGGATAGAGACTACTGAAGCGCGTGGGCCATGGTGGCTGAATGAACAGGGCTGCCATTCAGCCTGACGATCTGTTCCTTGATTTTGAGCTTCTCTCGCTTCAGTCGGGTGAGGATTGCTTGGTCGGGAAGCGGCCTGTGCTGCTCTTGCTCGATGAGATCCTCGATTTGCAGCTTCTTCAGGCGCAGGCTACCAACGTGCTCCAGCACCGACATGCGTGAGCTCCTTCCGTCAGAGGTGGTCTCCACAACATTGATATAGCCTGAGACGGGTCAGGGTGCCACCGTCTCGGCCAGAAATCGTCACAGCGCGGTCGTACGCCCGTCACGCATGCGGTCGTTTTGGGCTGCGCAGGCCGGTTTGCACCAGCCGGCCCAGGCGGGGAAGCACCGTCAGGCCGGCGCACCCTCATAAGCGAGCAACTGGGCGCGGTGGTGGATCAGGAAGGCGCGCAGCCGGTCCGGATAGTCCGGCGACACGGCATCGCGCACGCTCGGCCGCTCCGCCAGGGCAGCCCGCCAGGCCTGCACCTTCGGCGTATGGGCGAACACGCCGAGGTCGATGATCCGATCGAACAGATCGAAGTAGCGGAAGATCGGCGCGAACACGGCGTCGACCAGGGTGAAGCGGTCATCGCCGAAGAAGGGGCCGATGTTCAGGGCGGCCTCGACTCGGCTGAACTTGGCGGCGACGGCGGCGCGCTTCCTCTGCAGGGTCGGCTCGTCCTGGGCAGTCTCCAGGCCCCAGATATCCGAGAGGATCGACGAGCCGAATTCCATCCAGGCGCGGTGCCGTGCGCGTTCCAGGGGGTCGTCCGGGTGCAGCCTGGGGCCGGGTTGGGTGTCCTCGATGTACTCGCAGATGACCGAGCTCTCGAACAGCACCGCGTCCGGCCGGCCGGGCAGGCTCACCTGGAGAAGCGGCACCTTGCCGAGCGGCGAGATCGCCATGAACCAATCCGGCTTGGCCGACAGGTCGATGGTGATGCGCTCGAACGGCACGCCCTTTTCCTGCAGGGCGATCGCCGCGCGCTGCACGTAGGGGCAGAGGTGGTGGCTGACGAGGGTCAGGCGGGTCATGCCACCACCTCCGCACGCTCGGCCTTCGATGCTTCGCGGACGGACGGCCGGCTGCCGACGCTGGCCATGAAGCGGCGCAGGGCTGGTGCCAGGTCGACCTTGCCGTGGGCGGACCAGCTCACGATGGCGGAGAAACTGGCATCCGGTGCGGAGAGCCGCTCGCCCATGAGGAACGGTCCGCTTGCCGCCAGATGACTCTCCACGAAGGCCAGGCGCTGGTCCAGCAGGATCGGGGTCCGGGCCTCGCGGGCCAGGATGTGCGAGAACAGCGAGCAGGTGCCATCGGTGAAGTAGAGTTCCATGGCGGGTCCTCCATTGATCGTGACCGCCATTGTGCTTTGATCGGTGTGCAAGAGAACATGGCGGCTGGACAAGACGAGCTTGCAGAAGCTGCAAAGTCTCATCGCGGTGGACGATCTGCGCCTGCTGGCGGCGGTGGAGGAAGCCGGCTCGCTGACGGGAGCGGCACGGCGGCTCCACATGGACCATTCGAGTGCCTGGCGCCGGCTGGGACAGATGGAGGAGCGGCTTGGCGTGCGGCTGTTCGAGCGCGGCCGCGACGGCTATGTCGCTACGTCCGCGGGCGAGGATGCCGTGGCGACGGCGGCCCGCCTCCTGCAGGACCTGGCGGACCTGGAGCGCCGGCTGGCCGGCAAGGACATCCGGCCGACCGGCGTGGTGCGGGTGACCACCACCGACACGCTGGTGCCGCTGCTCACCCCCGTCCTCGCCGAGTTCCGGCAGGTGCATCCCGGAATCGTGCTGGAACTGGCCGGTGCCAACGCCTTCTTCACGCTGACCAAGCGCGATGCGGACGTGGCCATCCGTCCGGCCGCTCATGCGCCCGAGGGACTGGTGGCGCGGCGGATCGGCACGATCGGCACCGCGATCTATGCGGCTTGTGGAATGATGGTGCCGGACGGACGGCTGGAGGAAGCTGATTGGGTGGCGCCGGACGATACGCTTGGTCACCTGCGCTCGGCGCGCTGGATCGCGGCGAACGTGCCGGCCGAGCGGGTCGTCTACCGCGCCAACTCGCTCCTGGCGCTGGCAGCCGCCTGCCAGGCGGGGCTGGGCCTGGCGGCACTGCCCTGCTTCCTGGCCGATGGCCTTGCGGGGCTGCAGCGCGTCGCTGGGCCGCTGGCCGAGATGGAGACGGCGCTCTGGCTGATCACGCACCCCGACCTGCGCCGGACGGCCAGGGTACGGGCCTTCCTGGGTTTCGCGGCCGAACGCCTGGCCGGGCTGCGCGGACGGCTGGAGGGCAGTGTCAATGGGCCAGGAGATACTGCGCGACCGTCCGTGCCTCCGGCTCGCTGATCCCGGTCATGGGCATGGCGGTGTGGGGGACCATCGAGCGGGGGTCGACGATCCAGTCAACCAGGTTCTCAGGCGAGTTCTGGATGGTGCCAGCCAAATAGCGCCGGTCGCCGACGCCTTCGAGCGGCGGGCCGACCCTGCCGCGGGCGGCGGGTACGCCGGGGATCTGGTGGCAGCCGGCACAGCCGTAGCGGCGGATCAGCTCGACGGCCGGCGAGGGCCGGTTCTTGAACGAGGGCAGCGAGGAGAACGACGCGGCCAGGCCGCCCATGGCTCCGCCGGCGACGATGCCCGCTGCCAGGCCTGCCAGCAGCCACAGCGTCCGACGCTCAAGCATGGGCCTGCCTCCGTCGCGCCTGCTCGCCGGCACCGCGGATCCAGCGGGCAGCCAGCGCCAGCGCCACGGCCGTATAGATCAACCCGCCCGGCACCCACATGACCAGGCCGGCCAGTTGCTGGTCCTCCAGCGGCGTCAGACCGAAGCCGGCCAGGAGGTCGGTCTGGCGCGGGATCCACGGGGTGGGGGAAAGGGCCAGGAGGATGCCCAGGAAAGCGGTGTGGAGGATGGTGACGAACAGCCAGAGCAGGGCTGTGCCATGGCCGATCCGCGCCGCCCGGGCCGACAGCAGCGACTGCCAGAACAGGAGGGCAGTCAAAAAGAAGCTCAGATGCTGCAGCCAGTGGACCGGCTCGCTCGCCAGGGCTGCCGCGAACAAGGCCGGGACGTGCCACACCCATAAGGCGGCACCATGGAGACAGGTGGCCATGGCAGCGCCGGTAAGGATCGCCCAGGAGCCCGCCACCAGCTTGCTGCCGCCGAGCCGGCCCAGCCTGCGCCGCCAGCCGGTCGGGAACGCCCACAGGAACGCGCCGATCGGGCGCGAGGCCACCAGGAGCGGCGCCGCGATCGTCACCATGATCTCGTGCTCGATCATGTGCGCGACGAAGAGCTGGTCGGACAGGGAGGCCAGGGGGGAGAGGAGCGTCAGCGCCAGGATCGACCAGCCTGCCCAAAAGCAGCCTGCCTGCCAGCGGCGGACGCCGCGCCCGCGGCCGGCACGACGCCATAGCCGGATCGTCCCGACGAGGTAGAGGCCGGCGCTCAGGCAGAGGGGAATGACAACCGGGAGGTCCAGGCTCCACGGGTGATCGTCGGGGACGCCGCCATGGGCCATGGCCGGGGTCGTCACGAGGAGCATGAGAAGGGCCGGCAGCCATGTCATCGGATGCAGCCGTCCAGGACGAACGTCGCGGAAGCCTGCAGCACGATCACCAGCGAGAACAGGCACCCGAGGAACACGCCAGCCGCGGCGATCAGATTGAGCGGCTGGCGGCTCGTCGAATCGTCCAGCGGCACGTCATGGGGCCGGTCATGCCAGGCGCACCACGAGAGCCATGCGCCACCCAGTGCCACCATCAGCAGCATGGCCGACATGGTCAGGATCGGCAGGCTGCCGGCCGCGCAGGTCCAGCCGGCCATGGCATAGCTGGCCTGCAGGTTGACCACGAGCGCGGCGGGACCTGCCAGAAGGCCGGCCCAGGGAACGCGGAGCGCGGACCACCCGGCCATGGCGGCTATATCCTCGGAAACCAGTAGATCAGCAGATAGAGCGGGATCCAGGTGACGATCACGAAATACCAGTAGAAGGCGTTGTCGTGCACGTCGCTGAAGCGCTTGCCGTGGCCATGACGGGTGAACATCAGGACGGCCAGCACGATCGTGTCGCCGGCATCGGTGATGACATGAGCCGCATGGAGGCCAAGGATGAACCAGACGGTCGAGGCATAGCCGTTGGCGTCCCAGCTAAACGGCAGGTTCCAGAACTCGTAGAAGCGGATGCCGATGATCACGAGCGCCACCAGCGTCATGATCACCAGGAGGACGCGCACGCGCGGCAGGTCCTCCTCCTTGCCGGCCTTTGCCGCGAGGGCGTTCGGCCACCAGGATGCGAGCAGGGCCAGGAGGGCCAGCGTGCCGGGCCAATGGCTGGGTGCTGGCAGGCCCGGGGGCGGCTGGGGAGCCACGAACCAGAGATAGAGATACATGCCGATGGCGAGCACGAAGCCCATGCCTTCCACGGCGAACAGGCCGAGCGTCCCCCACCACATCGGGCTGACCGGGCCGAAGCCGTAGGTCGGCAGCCGGGAAACGTCCTCGACCGGATGGGTCCTCACTGCTCGTCCTCCTTGTCGCCCTTGGGCCAGAACCAGCAGGTGACGGGAATGGCGATGAGCGCCGAGCCCCAGACGGCCGCCCAGGGCGTGAAGATGGAGGCGACGAAGGCGATCGTGATGGCGATCGCGGTGATGAGCGGCCAGATCGACGGCTCCGGCGAGGATTCGCGCAACTGGGCGCGTGCGTCGGTCAGGGCCGTGACCACGACTTCCCGGTTGTCCACGCTCAAGCCGGTCGCGACCGGCAGGCTGTCCCGGTCCGCCCATAGCGGCTCGCGGCTGGTGACGACCGGCGTGCGGTCGAAATTGTGCGGGAGCGGCGGCGAGGCCGTCGCCCATTCCAGCGTGCCGGCTTCCCAGGGATTGTCGCCGGCCAACGAGCCGTAGCGCCAGCTCTTGGCGACGTTCCAGGCGAACAGGGCGAAGCTCGCGAACAGCACGAGGCTGCCGGCCGAGACCAGGAGGTTGAGGTGCGTCCAGGGCAGGTCCGGCTGGTAGGTGTAGATGCGCCGGGGCATCCCCTGCAGGCCCAGGATGTGCATGGGAAAGAAGGTGACGTTGAAGCCGACGAAGGCCAGCCAGAAGTGCCAGGCACCCAGGCGCTCGGACAGCATCCGGCCGGTGATCTTGGGGAACCAGTAGTAGATGGCGCCGAGCAGCGGAAAGACGGCCCCGCCGATCAGCACGTAGTGGAAGTGCGCCACGACGAAGTAGGTGTCGTGGACCTGGGTATCGAGCGGGACCGAGGCGACCATGACCCCCGTCATGCCGCCCAGCACGAAGATGAAGAAGAATCCCAGCACGAACAGCATGGGCGTGCGCAGGACCACCCGACCGGTGGCCATGGTGGCGATCCAGCAGAAGATCTGGATGCCCGCGGGCACGGCGATCAGCATGCTGGAAGCGGTGAAGAAGCTCGCACCAAGCTGCGGGATGCCCGTCACGAACATGTGGTGCACCCACAGGCCGAACGAGAGGAAGCCGATGGCGAAGAGCGAGAGCACCACGCCCATGTAGCCGAACACCGGCCGCCGGCTGAAGGTTTCCACGATCATCGACACCATGCCGGCACCGGGCAGGAAGATGATGTAGACCTCGGGATGGCCGAAGAACCAGAACAGGTGCTGCCAGAGCAGCGCGTTGCCGCCATTGTCCGGGTTGAAGAACTGGGTGCTGACCAGCCGGTCCAGGATCAGCGAAGTGGAGGCCACCATGATGGCCGGCATGGCGAACAGGATCAGGAAGGAGACCACCAGCATCGCCCAGACGAGGACCGGCATGCGGTCGAGCGACATGCCGGGTGCCCGCTGCTTGAAGATCGTCACGATCACGCTGATCGCCACGAGGATGGCGGACAGCTCGGTGAAGGTGATCATCTGCGCCCAGACATCGGTGCGCTTGGTCGGCGAGTATTCGAGGCTGGACAGGGGCACGTAGGCGAACCAGCCGACGTCCGGCGCCACGTTCACCAGGAAGGCCAGCCACAGGAACGTGCCGCCGAACAGGTAGACCCAGTAGCTGAGCGCGTTCAGGCGGGGGAAGGCGATGTTGCGCGTGCCGACCATGAGCGGGACCAGGTAGACCGCCATGGTCTCCATGACCGGCACGGCGAACAGGAACATCATGGTCGAGCCGTGCATGGTGAAGATCTGGTTGTACAGATCCGGCCCGATCAGGTCGTTCTCGGGCGCACTGAGCTGCAGGCGGATCGCCATGGACAACAGGCCGCCCAGGAACAGGAAGGTGAAGGCGGTGACGATGAAGCGCTTGCCGATCACCTTGTGGTCGACGGTGGTGAGCTGGCCCAGGAGGCCCGGCCCGGTCCCCCAGGTCTTCGCCAGGCGCGCCTGCAGCTCCGGGCCGTCCAGGTCGCCATCACGGACATCCTCGTCGGCGATGCTTTCGCTCAACGAAGGCCCTCCAGATAGGCCGCCAGCGCGTTCAGCTGGTCCGGTTCGAGCGGGACGGCCGGCATGTGGACGCCGGGCTTGATGCCGTGCGGGTCGGCGATCCAGGCGGCCAGCGATCCGCGGGTGAGCGGCAGGGTCGCCGCGGCCAGCTGGAGCCGGCTGCCGATGTGGGTGAGGTCGGGTCCTTCCCGGCTGATGGCAGGCGTGCCGCGGATCGTGTGGCACATGATGCAGGCCTGCTGGAGGAACACCTCCTGGCCCTTCTGTCGCTCGGGCTCGGCCGGCACTTGCGCGGGGCGGCGCTGCTGCTCCTGCCAGGCCTGGAAGGCGGCCTCGTCCTCGACCACCACGATCAGGCCCATATGGGCGTGCTGGAGGCCGCAGAACTCGGCGCACTGGCCGCGATAGATCCCAGCTTGTGTGGCGGTGAAGGTCAGCTCGTTGGTCTGGCTGGGGATGAGGTCCTGCTTGCCGATCAGGTTCGGCACCCAGAAGGAGTGGATGACGTCGTCGCTTTCAAGCGCGATCCTGACCGGCACGCCCAGGGGAACATGGATCTCGTTGGCGGTCGTGAAGGATTCCGGAGTTCCGTCGGTTCCGTAGTTGAACTCCCACCACCACTGGTAGCCGACCGCCCGGATGGTTACGGCGCCCTCGCTCGCAGCGTAGAGCCGGCGCTGCACGACGAAGCTGAGCCCGGTCAGGACCAGCACGACCAGGACCGTCAGCACGGCCAGGGCCGTCACGATCACGACGCTGCGCTGCTCCCTCGGGGCCGACGTGGGCGGCGGCAGGAGGGTGTCGGCGCGGCGCCTGAGCACGGTCAGGCCCACAGCTGCCAGCACGGCCAGCCAGATGGCGCCGAGGAGGCCGGTAAAGCTCCAGATCAGCCAGGCAAGCTCGGACGCGCCGGGTCCCTTGGGATCGAGCGCCGACTGCCATCCGCCGCCGCAACCGGACAGGAGAAAGGACAGCAGGAGCGCAATGCAGCCTGCGCATCGCTTCATGGACGGCGCATCATGGCGCGCCGCGCAGAACATGCCCGCTCACGCGGCTCTCCCGTTGCCGTTTCCGGCAGGGTAGCTAGCGCACCGTCATCATGCCAGCGCTCAGCTTTCCTGGGCCGGCGCCGGACCGCGGGTTGTGTCCAGGCCCTGCACCGGCTCCAGCCGGACGGGCACGTTCTCCCCGGCGGAGCGGTAGATCGCCTCCATCAGGAGATGGTCCTGCAGTCCTTCCTCGCCCGGCGTGTGCGGCATCCGGTCCTCCAGGACGCACTGCGCCATGTGGTCGATCTCGAGCGCGAACTGATTCTTCTGGCCCAGGCGGCGTTCCTCGATGCCCTCGGCCTCGCCGGCACGCCGGGCAAGCTGAAGGCGCTGGCCCTCGTAGGCGAAGGCACGCTGCAGGTCGATCGAGCCCTTCTCGCCATGGACCCGCAGGTCCTTGTTCTCATGGGCACCATAGGACGTGGCACAGTTCGCGATCACGCCGGAAGGGAAGCGGAGCGTGAACGAGACGGTCTCCTCGACCTCGGCATAGCGCTCGTCGCCAGGTGGAGTGAAGATGCGTCCCTGCACCTCCACCGGCTCCTCGCCGGTGAGGTAGCGCGCCGCGTTCAGGCAGTAGATGCCGATGTCGGGCAGGGCGCCGCCGCCGGTCAGCGCCTTGCGAAAGCGCCACTGGTTGCCCGGACCCATCGTCTGGGTGTTGGTCGCCTCGATGAAGCGCAGGCCGCCCAGCTCGCCGCCGCGCACCATCTCGATGGCGGCACGGTTGTTCGGCTCGTACTGGCAGCGATAGGCCACCATCAGCTTGACCCTGGCCCGCCTGCACCCCTCGATCATGTCGCGGGCCTCGGCGGAGTTGTTCGCCATGGGCTTCTCGGTCAGCACGTGCTTGCCGGCGTTGGCGGCGCGCAGGGTGAAATCACGGTGCAGGCCGTTGGGGACGACGACATACACGACCTGGACGTCCGGGTTGTCCTTGATCCGGTCGAACGAGTCGTAGTCGTAGATGGCGTCGGGATCGATGCCGTACTGCGCGGCCACGGCCGCCGCCTTGTCAGGCGTGCCGGAAACAAGGGGGACGGGCCTGGCACGCTTGCATTCGGCGAACGCCGGCAGGAGTTCCTCAAGGGACAGGCGCCCTAGGCCGACGATGGCGAAACCGACGCGCTCTTCCGGTGGAAGAGGTGCCGGCGGGGGCGGTGAGGGCCGATCCGACTGGCCGCGCCAGTTCGGGAAGGTGACCTTGCCGTTCTCGACCTTGCCGATGTCGACCGGTGTCGGGCCGGGAAGCTGGGCGTGCGCCGTGCCGCTCAGCGCGGTCCCCACGAGACCCAGCCCGCCGACGGCGATCAGGCTGCGCCGGCCCAGGCACAAATCGTCACGAAATGTCATTGGAGCGGGTCCTTCTGCGTCGAGCGGATCTCAAGCCCGGAGGAGGCTGCGGGACGGCTCCTCGGCCAGCGCCTTTTGCAGCTCCTCGCGCCCGGGCGTGCCGGCCTCGAGCGCCTTTTCGAGGTTCTTCACGTAGTTCTCCCGGCGCTTGGGCGGGAGGAACGGCTCGTTCGGATCAATCACCGCCTCGACCAAAGCGGGGCCGGGATGGGCCAGCGCCTCGTCGAGCGTCAGGCCGCAGGCGTCCGGATCCTCCACCCGGAACGAGCGGATGCCGAAGCCCTCGGCGACCTTCGCGAAGTCGATCGGCGTCAGGTCGCACTCATACTCCGGGTTGCCCAGGAACTGCATCTGCTCCCACTTGATCTGGCCCAGCGTGTTGTTCTTCACGACCACGATCTTGATCGGCAGCCGGTAGCGCACGACCGTGGCAAGCTCGCCCAGCAGCATGGCGAGGCCGCCGTCGCCGACGAAGGCGACGACCTGACGGCCGGGGAAGGCCAGGGCGGCGGCGACGGCATAGGGGATGCCGCAGGCCATCGTGGCCAGGAGGCCCGAGCCGAAGAACTCCTGGCCGGGCCTGGCTTCCACGTAGCGGGCGAGGAGACCGGTATTGTGCCCGCTGTCCCAGGCGACGATGGCATCGTCGGCCAGGCGGTCGCCGAGGTCGCGGGCGATACGGCCAGGCTTCATCGGCGCACCCGGCCGCTCCACCGACGAGCGCAGCAGTTCCCGCCACTCGGCCATCCCCGCCTGCGCCTGTTCCAGGAAGCTGCGATCGTCCTTGCGGGCGAGCCTGGCGTTCAGCAGTTCCAGCGCGGCGCGGGCATCGCCGGCCAAGCCGACCTCGACTGGAAAGCGCAGACCGATGCGGGTGGGGTCACGGTCGATCTGCACGCCGCGGGCCTGGCCGGGCTTGGGATAGTATTCGATATAGGGAAAGGTCGAGCCCACGATCAGCAGCGTGTCGCAGTTCTCCAGCGCGTCCTGGGACGGCCGGGTGCCCAGCAGCCCGACCCCGCCCGTGGTGAGCGGGTGGCTGTCGGGCACGACCGACTTGCCGAGCAGCGCCTTGATGATTGGAGCGCCGAGAAGGTCCGCCGTGCGCAGGAGCTCCTCCTTGGCACCCTTGGCGCCCTGTCCGGCCAGGATCGCGATGCGCTGGCCGCCGTTCAGGATGGCGGCCGCGCGCTCGATGTCCTCGGGATGGGGAACGCGCAGCTCGTCGGCGCGAGCGAAGCTCGTGTGGTGGCCGACATTGCGGGGCGAGGGCTCGACCGAGTCTTCGGAATCCTCCTGCACATCCACGGCGATCGCGACATGGGCCACGCCGCGACCGGCGAGCGCGGTGCGGCAGGCCAGCGCCACGACATTCTCGACATGGGCCGGGCTCATGATCCGCGCGGTGTAGAGCGCCACGTCCTGGAACAGCTTGGTGTGGTCGATGTCCTGCTGCGTGCCGGTATCGACCAGGTCGTGATAGGGCAGGCCGGTCACGGCGATCACGGGCGCGCCGTCGAAGGCGGCGTCATAGAGGCCGTTCAGCAGGTGGACTCCGCCGGGACCGGTGGTGGCCAGGCAGCAGCCCAGCCGCCCGGTGATCTTGGCGTGGGCGCAGGCCATGAGTGCTGCCGACTCCTCGTGGCGCACCTGAATGAAGCGGATCCTGCCCTGGTGGTGGCGGATCGACTCCATGATGCCGTTGATGCCGTCACCGGGCATGCCGAAGATCGTGTCGACGCCCCAGGCGATCAGGCTGTCGATCAGGATGTCGGCGCCATTGCGAGAGGACATGGACGGTTTCCCTGCGATGCCGGTCCATACGAACCGTGTGATGTCGCGACGCCCGGTCGAACGGAAGCTGGCTCACCAGGACTGGCGATCGGACGGCAAGTTTCCCTGAAAGCCGAATGGCGTGCGCAAGTTCCGAACGGTGGCGTCGGTACGCTCTTGGCAGTCCGGCTCCGACGAACATGTCGGCTGCAATTGAGCATGTATTTACATTTGTTGCAGAAGAAAGGTATAAATCACTAATATATTGTGTGAAAGTACCTGGTTATATGGTTTCGTGATCACGACGATCGACAAGTTTTCTTCAGAATAGTTGGGATAGTTCGACAATGCTCGCCGAGACATGGGCCGTGGCGTGAAGTGAACTTGGAGTCAACTGCGCGAATTGTACTCGCACGATAAGAAGGTGGAACTTCAAAGGCGAGAAGTCGGCACTCTTCTCGCCTGGACGGCGCAATAGCCCGTTAATCTCGGATTCTGCATCCAAACTGCCGAAAATTTGAGGCAGTTCCTTTTTGCAAGGAATTCCGGGGCTTTGCAGGATGTCAAAGTGGAAAATGTGCGCGCGGTGTCTCACCAGCGATGCCCATCGGTCGGATGAACATTAATTCATCTTGCATGTTATAATGAACAAGAGCGTGTTTCTGTGCAACTTCCGGAAAGGGGGACGGGTAGATCCCGTCGGCGGAATGGGTGAGATACGCGATGCCTTTTCTTCGGGAAGTTGCACGTGCCAGTGCACGCCTGGCCATCATGGCCGGCTTGGTGGCCTCGACGGTAACCCTAAGTGTCGACCTCGCGCGGGCCTATGATTCGCTTGAGGAGCGGGTGCAGTTGCGCCGAAACGGCCCGCGAGGTCTAGAGTACATACCAACTTCGACATCCGAAGGCTCGGCGGGCTCGGCAAAGTCGATCAGGGTCGAGCCATCGGTCAAGATCAGCATTCATGGAGACCCGCTCGACAACGCGTACTCCAGCCTCCTGCCGCTCGATTTCAACGGCAACGGCACGTCCGAGTACGTCATCTGGAACGGCCACAAGATCATGCGGGTCTATGGCCGGGCCGGGAACAAGGTCTGGGAGCTTTCCAACCCGACGGGACGGCGGTTGACGTCCAACATCTACATTCACCGCGACCAGGGGGCGGTCCTCGACCTGAACGGCAACGGCAAGGAGGACATCCTCCACTGCTGGCAGTCGGGTTCGACCAAGAAGCTGGTGGCCCGCGATGGCGCCTCCGGCAAGGAGATCAGGTCGGTCACCCTGTCCGGCCAGGGCGTGAGCTCCGGAACCCAGTACTGCCGGATCTCGGTCTACAAGAAAGAGTCGGACAAGAAGCCGATCATCCTGGTGGCTCACAGCCAGTCAACGAACGGCGCCTGCGGGGGCAGGAACTACACGGACAACTGGGCCAGGGTCGTTGCCTATGACACCAACCTCAACATGCTCTGGTCCACCAATACATGCGACGCCGGGCATCTGACGGCTGGCGTGGACGAGGACAAGGACGGCTACTTCGATTACGTGTTCGTCGGCAAGTACTCGCTCGACTTCAACGGGAAGATACGCTGCAGCCTCGAAGGCTGGGACAGCAGCGACCATGTGGACGCGATCCGCATCGCGCGGATGGATCCGAGCAAGTCCGACCTGCACGCCATGGCGATCGGACGGACCGGCGGCGGCATGTTCGATGCCGACAATTGCAATCGCGTCTGGAGCGTGCCGGTCAGCAATCCGCAGGAAATGGCAGTCTTCCAGATGGACGCTGCACCGGCTCCGCTCTCGATGATGGTCACTGCCCGCGGCGGCAGCTCGAACTCGATCGTCACTTCCATCATCAACAGCAAGGGGCAGAAGCTCCGCACGATCAACAAGCGCATCATGCCCATGCAGAACGCCCAGCTCGACGGCTACCGCCGCAACGACGAGATCGTCGGCGTGTTCGGCGAAGTCTTCAACGGCGCGGGCGAGTCGCTCATGTCGAAGGGCTGGTACTGGAACCTGAAGGGCACCAACGTCAACGAGAAGAGCACCACCAACAACTACGACAAGTGGGTGGCCTATCCGCTGCTGTTCGACATGGACAATGATGGCGAGGACGAGATGGTCACCTGGGGCCAGAGCCTGATCGTCGAAGGCGAGTTCAAGTAGGCTGAGCTCGTTCACCCACGCCTCCCGGGTGAACGCCATGGTCCGGCCCGACGCTCCCCCCGAGCGTCGGGCCGGACTCGTTTCTTGCCCGACTTGCATTTTCCCCGGCCGGCCTGTCCAATATCAACCAAGACGAGCCGGACCGTGCCGCATGAAGCCAGCAGATGCCATCGAACGCGCCGCTACCCTGGACGACGCCCAGGCGATGACCCGGCTGGTCGACATGGCTGGCGAGGGCCTGCCATTCTATCTTTGGAGCAGGATGGCCGGTCCCGGCGAAGATCCGTGGGAGATCGGCCGGCAGCGGGCCCGGCGGGAGAGCGGCGGCTTTTCCTACCGCAACACCACGATCCTGGAGCGCGCGGGCCGGATCATCGCGGGAATGATCGGCTATCCCCTGCCGGACGAGCCGCCGTCCCTGGATCTGGCGGGCATCCCGCCCATGTTCGTGCCGCTCGAGGAACTGGAGCAGCAGGCACCGGCGACCTGGTATGTGAACGTGCTGGCGGTGGTGCCGGAAGAGCGGCGGTGCGGCCATGGGCGCCGGCTGCTGGCGGTCGCCGAGCAAAAGGCGCGGGCCTCGTCGCGGCGGGGCATGAGCATCATCGTGTCCGATGCCAACGACAAGGCGCGGCAGCTCTACGAATCGTGCGGCTATCGCGAAGCGGGCAGGCGGGCGATGGTCAAGGAGGACTGGGCGAACCCTGGGCAGCACTGGGTACTTCTAACGAAGGCACTGTGATTTCGGAGCCTTCGCCATCCGGCGACGTTCAAGCCGCAAGGTACCCACGGAGTCATCATGTTCGACTGGATCACGCAGCTGGTGCAGCAGACCGGCTATGCCGGCATCGCGTTCCTGATGCTTCTCGAGAACGTCTTCCCGCCGATCCCCTCCGAGCTGATCATGCCGCTGGCAGGATTCAGTGCGTCACGCGGCCAGCTCAACATCGTGGGCGTGATCGCCGCCGGCACGTTCGGCTCGGTGCTGGGTGCACTGTTCTGGTACTATGTCGGCAAGTGGGTCGGCGTGGAGCGGCTGAAGGCATGGGCCGGCGAGCATGGCCGCTGGTTCACCATCTCGCCCGACGAGGTCGACCAGGCCAACGGCTGGTTCGAGCGACATGCAGGGCTGGCGGTACTGATCGGCCGGCTCGTTCCGGCCGTGCGCAGCCTGATCTCGGTGCCGGCCGGGATCGCGAACATGTCGCTGCCGGCCTTCCTCGCCTATTCCACGCTCGGCACGGGCGCCTGGGCAGGTCTGCTCGCGGGTGCGGGCTACCTGCTGGGCGGGCAGTACGAGAAGGTGGAAGCCTGGCTGAACCCGGTCTCCAACGTGATCTTCGCCGCGATCGTGCTGCTCTACATCTACCGCGTCGTCACGTTCCGGCCGCAGAAGGCGCGCTGACGGGATGAACCTCGACCGCCTGCGCCGACTGCCCAGGCCGGATCTCTGGAGCAGGCTCGGCCGTCACGAGTTCCTGCTGCTGAGCGGCTTCTGTGCCGTGGCAGCGATCCTGCTCTCGTTCGGCATGCTGGCCGAAGAGGTGGTCGAGGGCGAATCCCTCAGGCTCGACCGGGCCATCCTGCTCGCCCTGCGCAACCCCGCCGACCTCGCCGATCCCATCGGCCCCGAATGGCTCGAGCAGGCGGCGCGCGACATCACCGCCCTTGGCGGGCTCACCGTCCTCACGCTCGTCGTGCTCGGCACGATCGGCTTTCTCGTCATGATCCACCGGCGCCGCATGGCGTTGCTGGTGATCGTGTCGGCAGGCGTCGGGACGGCGCTCTCCTTCCTGCTCAAGATCTTCTTCGAGCGCTCCCGCCCGGACCTGGTCCCGCACGAGGTGGCCGTGCACACGGCGAGCTTCCCCAGCAGCCACGCCATGATGTCGGCGATGATCTACCTGACGCTCGGTGCCCTGCTGGCGCGTGTGCAGCCGCGTCGGCGGGTGAAGGCCTACATCCTGATGGTGGCGGCCGTTGTCGCCGTGCTGATCGGGTGCAGCCGGGTCTATCTCGGCGTTCACTGGCCGACCGACGTCCTGGCCGGCTGGTTCGTAGGCTCCGCCTGGGCGATGCTGTGCGGCATGGTCGCCTGGTGGCTGCAGCAGCGCGCCGTGATCAGGGTGGCGCCGGGCGAGGACGGTAGACTGGCGGCTCACGACCTGCATTGATCCAGATCACTGACCGGACGTTGCACGCAGTGCATCGTGATCCGGACAGAATGATTGGGATGATGGAGATGAGGATTGCTCGGCCACCCAACGTGCCGGTGGCCAGGCGGCAGGTGATCGCCGGTGGCCTGGGACTGATCCTCGCCGGCCAGACGGGCCATCTGGGCGCGCAGACCGAGGGCATCGGCCACGTGCTGAGCCTGCGTGGCGAGGTGTTCGTCGAGATCGGGCAGACACAGCGTCCCCTTGCGGTACGAGCGCCGCTTCATCTCGGCGACCTGATCGTGACGGGTGCCGGTGCGCGCGTCCGGGTCCGGCTCGGCCGCCGGACCATCCTGGCATTGGGCGAGAATGCGCGGCTGCGGATCGACCGGCAGGTGCTGGCCGACGGCAGCGGCGACTACGACCTCCAGGCGGGCCCGCTGCTGCTCGAGCATGACAATGACGGTCCAAGCGTGCGCGCCACGGTGCGCAGCTCCTACGGCCTTATCGCCGTGCGCGGCACCCGCTTCTTCGCCGGACCCAGCAATGCGGTATTCGGCGTCTTTGTCGCAGAGGGCCGTGTTTCCGTCCAGGGCGGCGGCCGCACGGTGCTGCTGGATGCAGGCGAGGGCACCAACATCTCGCGTCCCGGCGATCGGCCGTCCGATCCGGCACCTTGGGGCGACGCACGGATCAGGGCGGCGCTCGCCAGCGTGACGTGAACCGGTTTCCGGGGGGATGGGCATCAGGATCGACAAGGCGCCGGCCCTGGCCGGGCTCGGTGCGATGGTGGCAGTGGTGGTGGTCCACCTCCTGGTCTCGCCATTCTGGCGTGCCCCCGTCCTCGATCGGCTCCTCAGGGCCGATTCGTGGCTGACGCCGGTCACGGACCTGCCGCAGGCCTTCGACATCGTCGTGATCGACATCGACCGGACGTCGTTGGACGCGATCGGACCATGGCCCTGGCCGCGCACGACCATGGCGCGGCTGGTGGACGGCGTGGCCGGAGCGGGGCCGGCAGCGATCGGGACCGACATCCTGTTCGCGGACGCTGACCAGCGGTCGCCCGCAGCCTTGGCCCGCCAACTGGCCGGGATCACCGGCCGGACCGAGCTGGCCGAGCTGGCCGCAACACTGCCTGATGGCGATGCGCTGATGAGCGAGGCGGTCGCCATGGTGCCAGCGGCGCTGGGCTTCGTGCTCGACCCGGAAAGCGACAGCACGCTGCCGGGACCGGCCTTCCTGACCGTCGGCAGTCCGACCCTTGACGGGCTCTGGCGGGGCAGCGGCGCCATAGGCCCGACGCCGATATTGCTGGATGCAGCTTCCGGACTGGGTTCGCTGTCCCTGCCCAGCGACGTGGACGGGGTCGTCCGGCAGGTCCCGCTCCTCGTCGCCGCGGGCCCGGTCGTCCTGCCGGGCCTTGCCCTGGAAACGCTGCGCCTGGCGTTCGGCTCGCATGTCTATCGCCTGAGCGGCGACGAGAGGGGCAGGGCGATCCTGGACGTGGGGGCGAGGCAGCTGAGGTTGCCGCCCGGCGGACTGCTGCGCATCCTGCCCGACCCGCCGGGCAGCGCGGACATCGTGACCATCCCGGCGGCGGACATCCTTGCCGGCCGGTCGTCCGGCCTGCAGGGCAGCATCGTGCTGATCGGCGGCTCGGCGCCAGAGCTGGGCGGCCTGCGGGCGGTGCCCGGCAACCCCCTGTTCCCTTCGGTGAAGATCCAGGCCCATGCGGTCGCGCAGCTGATGAGCGGGCGGATCGTCGAGGACCCCCCGACCCGTCGCTGGATCGAGCCGCTGGGCATGGCCCTGCTAGCCACCCTCGCCATCGCGCTGGCGCTGGGGCTGGGACCGGTTGCCGGGCTGGTGGGCGTGATCGTGCTGTGCCTGGCATGGAGCGGCGGAGCGCTGCTGCTGCTTCATCGGGGCGATCATCTGATCGATCCGGCTGGTCCGGCGATCGGTGCGATCCTGGTGTTCGCCACGACTGCGTTCACCTCGTTCGTCGCCACGCGGATCCGCGAGCAGCGGCTGCGCCAGAGCTTCGAGCAGCGGCTCCATCCGGCGGTCGTGGAGCGGCTGGTGCGCAGGCCGGGCGGGTTGAAGCTCGCCGGCGAACGCCGGGTCGCGACCATCCTGATCACCGACCTCGAGGACTTCACCGGCCTGACCCACCGGGCCGAGCCGCAGATGCTGATCTCCCTGCTGGACCGCTACCTGGACGGCATCAGCCGGATCGTCATCGACCATGGCGGGATGGTGGACAAGCTGGTGGGCGATGCGGTGCACGCGATCTTCAATGCGCCTGCCGACCTGCCCGGCCACGAGGCGAAGGCGGTGGAGGCCGCGATCGCGGTGCAACGATGGACCGAAAAGTTCAGACGGGAAGCGGCCGTTTCGGTGGGGCCGTTCGGGCGCACGCGGGTCGGCGTGGAGACGGGGGAGGTGATCGTCGGTGACGTCGGGGCCGGCACCCGGCTCGACTACACCGCCTATGGCGACGCCGTGAACATGGCGGTGCGGCTCGAAGGCAAGAACAAGGACCTGGGCACGTCGGTAATCATAGGGCCGGTGGCTGCGTCGGCCCTCCCGAAGGGCAGGCTGCGGCCACTGGGCGCGCACCTGATCCGCGGCCAGCTGAAGCCGGTGGAACTCTTCACCCTGCCCGCGGAGACCGCCGACGCTCAGAGGGCCGTGTAGCCGCCGTCGATCATGATGTTGTCGCCAGTGATCAGGTCCGAGGCGGAGGAGGCCAGGAACAGGATCAGGTCGGCGACCTCGATCGGCTTGCCGGTACGCCCCAGCGGGACCTTCGCGACGAACGGGTCGTAGCGGGCCGGGTCGCTCCAGAACTTCTCGCCCATGGGCGTCATGATGACGGTCGGGCAGACCGCGTTGGCCTGGATGTTGTAGCGCGACCATTCGGCCGCCATCACCTTGGTCATCGCGTTCAGACCGGCCTTGGACGCGGCATAGGTGGCATGGTCGACCAGCGCGATCACGCCGGTCTGCGAGCTGACATTGATGATCTTGCCGCGGCGCTGCGCGATCATGCCGGGGGCCAGCATCTGCGCCATCAGGAGAGGGGCGCGCAGGTTGATGGCCATCACCTTGTCGAAGCTCTCCATGCTGGCTTCGAGCAGGCTCTCGACCAGGCCGATCGCCGCGTTGTTCACGAGGATGTCGATGGTGCCCCAGGCGTCCAGCGCGTTCTGGGCAGCCGCACGGGTCTCCTCGATCGAGGACAGGTCGGCCTCGATGACGAGGCAGCGCCTGCCTTTCGCCTCGACCGCGGCCTTGGTCTCGGCGAGCCCGGAGGGATCACGCGCCACGGCCACGATGTCGGCGCCGGCATCGGCCAGCACACGGCAGGTCTCCGCACCGATGCCCTTGCTTGCGCCGGTAACCAGCGCCTTGCGGTTCGTGACCGAAAAGCGTTCGACGAATTCCGACATGGTCCCGCTCCCCTGGGCCGATCATTGTTCTCCGGGTCGGCCGTGGCAGGCTCGTGCACCCGACCGGGTACCGTCAACCGCTGGTCGGCTCGTCAGGACCGCGCCACCTCGTCCGCCATCTTGGCACCGCGCTGGCCCATGCTGCGGTCGGGGCCCGTCGTGGAGTCATGCTCGACCTGGTGCTCCATCTCCGCATTGAGCTCGGCACCCACGAGGACGACGATCGCGGAGATCCAGATCCAGGTCATGAAGCCGATCACGGCACCGAGCGAGCCATAGGTGGCGTCGTAATTGCCGAAGCGGCTGACATACCAGGAGAACAGGATGGAGCCGACCAGCCAGACGATCGCCGCCAGGGTGCTGCCGGGGGTGACCCAGCGCCATTCGGCCTTCTCGCGGCTGGGGCCATAGCGGTACAGGACCGCCAGCAGGGCGACGATCATCACGAGCAGGATCGGCCAGCGGGCCAGGCGGATCAGGAGGTCGCCGACCTGACCCAGTCCGACGAAGTTCAGGATGATCGGCAGGCCCACCACCGCGAACAGGGCGACGATGACGAAGACCATCGCGCAGAGCGTGAAGGCCAGCGTGCAAAGGGTCAGCCAGATGAAGGAACGCTTCTCCTTCTCCTCGTAGACGATGTTCAAGGCATCGAACATCGCCTTTGTGCCCTGGTTGGACGACCAAAGCGCCGTGAGGATACCGAGGGCCGCGCCGAAGCTCAGTGCCCCGCTTTGCGTACTGGCCAGGCCCTGGACCTGCTGCGTCAGCAGGTCCATGCCGCCGCCGGGAATGATGCCCTCGAGGGCGGACAGGTGCTGGGTGACCGTATCCGGATTGGCGACCAGCCCGTAGAGCGACACCAAGGCCGCGAGGCCGGGAAAGATCGACAGGAGGCCGAAGAAGGTGACGGCGGCGGCTTCGGTCAGCAGGCGATCTTCGGAGGTCTGCGACACCACGCGCTTGGTGATCTGCCACCACCCACGTGCCGGGATCTGTTGAGGGGACGCAGCCTCGCGGCCGGGCGCGCGATCCTTGCCTGCCTGGGAATCGTCATAGGTCTTCGCCGCCATGAAGTCGCAGCCCCCGTCCGCAGTTCGCCACGCACCGTCACGACCGCAGGCAGTGCTGCCGCGGCATCGTCCGGTCTTGTCGTTAACATGCGGAGAGGCGTGCGGTTCGCGGGGAAGTGTGATTACTTCGCTAGATTGATCGCGCGGCTGCGAGCACCGGCGACGACGCTTCGATGAGCCTCGTCGCACTCCTCGCATCCTGTGCCGGCAGGATGGAGGAACAGCAGCGGGTCCACGGCCAGCCGTTCCAGCGCGACCTCGACCATGACCCGCGCACGGACGAGCCGTGCCGGTCCTTGGCCGACCTGCCCTTCCGACTGCAGCCCGCGCTCCCGCAGCCACGCGTCCGCAAGGGCGAAGCGCGCGCAGCAATGGTCGTTCTCGGCGTACTCGATGCGGACGGGACGGCCGTCACGAAGAACGGTGCAGTGCTTGGGGACCCGGTAGGGAACCCCGGCCAGCACCTCCGCCAGATGGAGGGTCGTGTTGCTGTCGTGACCGACGCCCAGCAGGAGCACGTGGCCGTCCAGGGCGTGGACCTGGCCGATCGGTCCGTCCGGCTCGTTGGGTGAAAGGGGGAGGGGGCCGGATGTGATCCGTGCCGCCTCTGGCCCGGCGGCCGCACAGGCGAACGGGTGACCGCTGCGCAAGACACCGGGCAGGCGCCAGAAACTGTCGGCGACCACGCCCAGGTCCGGCGCCGCGGGCGTGGTCTTCGGATCGAACGGTTCGTCGTCATTCCCGGTCCAGGACGGCATGACCAGCGTCCCGTTTGGGCCGAGGGCCGTCCGCAGCGCCTGGATCAGGCCGAGCGGGCCACCTTCGATCGGGCGCACCGCGCGGAACGACGTGTGCGCCAGAAGGACGCCGCCATCGCCGACGCCCAGTATCCGGAGCTGTTGGACGACCTGGTCTATCGCCAGCATGCCTTCTCCCGGCTCGCCTGCGTGTCTGACGAAGGCGTCCGGGAGACCGTTCTCAGGCCGGCGGGACGACTGTCAGATAGGGTGCCGGCGCCTTCTCGTCGGGTCCCACCATGGGCGGCTCCGGCTGGTTGATGGCCGGCAGGCTCTTCAGGTAGGTGGCCAGCGCCATGGCGTCATCGTCGGTCAGCGCGGCATAGGAGCGCCAGGGCATGGCGGGCGCCAGCTCGCGGCCATCCGGCCGAACGCCCATGCGTACTGCCCTGACGATGTCCTCGACACTCCACTCGCCGAGGCCGGTGGCAGGATCGGGCGTCAGGTTGGGCGGATAGAAGATGCCCAGTCCAGGGATCATGAAGCCGACTTCGGAGCCGGCCAGGTAGCGCGCCGGGTCCGGCTTGCCGAGAAAGACGCCGGTCGTATGGCAGCCGCCGCAGTCCATGATCTTTGCCAAGTACTCGCCACGCGCCAGTGGATCATCCGCTGCCTTCGCGTCGGTCGCGCCAAGTGCCAGCAACACCGCGGCCATTGCTGTTATCAGACGCATCGCCCCTCCTGGCCGGCCCTGGTCTCGCTCGACCCTATTCACTGGTGGTACTGTAGATTACGCCCAGCCGGAGGTTCAAGATGAAGAATCGAAGGATCAACTGCCGGTCATGGCCTGGGTGAGCTGCGTGACGTTCCAGTCGAACATTTTCTCGTAGGTTGCCGCCGGACCGTCCGGGCCGGACAGGGCATCCGAGTAGAGCGCGCCGCCCACCGTCGCGCCGGTCTCGCTCGAGATCTGGTCGACCAGCTTCGTGTTGGTGACGTTCTCGACGAACACCGCGGCGATCTTCTCCCGCCTGATCTGGTCGATGATCCGGGCAACGTCGGCTGCCGACGCCTCGGCGTCGGTGGAGGTGCCGACCGGGGCGATGAAGGTGACGCCGTAGGCGGCACTGAAATAGCCAAACGCATCGTGCGACGTCACGACCTTGCGCCGTTCGTCGGGCACCGCCGACAGTCTGGCTTTCACGTCCGCATCCAGCGCCTGGAGGCGCGCGACATAGGCCTCGGTGGCCTTCGCATACTCGGCCGCATGAGCGGGATCGGCCTTGGCGAGGCCTGCGCCGATGTTGCGGGCATAGATCACCCCGTTCGCGAGGTCCTGCCAGGCATGCGGATCGACCGCGCCATGACCATGATCGTCGTCGGCATGGGCTTCCTCGGATTCGTCATGGTGCTCCTCGGCATGGTCGCCGAAGCTGCGCGGCACGATGCCGGCCGACGCCACCACGGTTTCGCCGGCAAAACCGGCAGCGTCGGTCAGCCGCGGCAGCCAGCCTTCGAAATGCAGCCCGTTCACGACCAGCAGCCGGGCGGCGGCGAGGGTCTTCGCGTCGGTAGGGGTCGGCTCGTAGACATGCGCATCCCCGTCATGGCCGACCAGGGTCGTCAACGCGACGCGGCTGCCGCCGATCTCCTGCACCATGTCGCCCAGGATCGAGAAGCTGGCGACGACGGGGAGCGGCCCGTCGTCGGCATAGGCGGCGCCGTTGGCAAGCGGAAGGCCGACGACAAGCGCCAGCACGGTGCGGCGGATGAGCATGGAAAGCTTCCCCAATGGATCAGCGTTGGAGATGGCGGAGCCGGAGCGCGGCGTTGGCGACGCTGCCGTGGCGGCCCAGCAGGATCGACGCGCCGTAGAGGATGCCGGCGGACAGGATGATGGAGGGAGAGGCCGGCAACTCCTCGTGGTAGGAGATCAGCAGGCCCGCGACGCAGGCGACGAAGCCGAACAGGGTCGCCACGATCATCTGGCCGGGCACGGTCTCCGACCAGAACCTGGCGGCCGCGGCCGGCAGCATCATGATGCCTACCACCATCAGCGTGCCCAGCGCCTGGAACCCGCCGACCAGATTCAGGACAACCAGGGTCAGGAAGATCATGTGGGCGGCCGTGCCGCCACCACCGACGGAGCGCAGGAAGCCCGGGTCCAGGCACTCGACGATGAGCGGGCGGTAGATGAGCGCCAGCGTGACGAGGGTGAGCGAGGCGATTGACGCCATCAGAAACAGGGCCGGGTTGTCCAGCGCCAGAACCGTGCCGAACAGGACGTGGAGCAGGTCGACGCTGGAGCCGCGCATGGAAACGAGCAGCACGCCCAGGCCCAGCGAAACCAGGTAGAAGGCGGCGAAGCTCGCATCCTCACGCAGCGGCGTGAACCTGGAGACGAGACCCGCCAGGATCGCCACGGCCAGGCCGGTCACCACGCCGCCGATCGTCATGGCGACCAGGGACAGGCCGGCCACCAGGAAGCCCACGGCCGCGCCGGGCAGGATGGCATGGGCCATCGCATCGCCGACCAGGCTCATGCGGCGGAGCACCAGGATGACGCCGAGCGGGCAGGCGCCGAGCGACAGGGCCAGGCAGCCGACTAGGGCACGGCGCATGAACCCGTAGTCGAGGAACGGGTCGAGCAGGTAGGCGCCGATCATGCCGCGTGCTCATGGCAGGGCGCGGCCGTCTCGTCCCAGGCTTCGCTCATCCGCCGGGCGGCCAGGAGGTTTTCGGGCTTGAGGACCTCGGCGGTGGGACCCCAGGCGACCTGCTCGCGCGCGATCAGCAGCGCATCGGGGAAATGCTCGCGGACCAGTTCCAGGTCGTGAAGCACCGCGATGATCGTACGCTCCTCGTCGTGCCAGCGATGGATGAGCGCCAAGAGGTCGCGGGTCGTCCGCGCGTCGATCGCGGTGAAGGGCTCGTCGAGCAGGAGGAGGCGGGCATCCTGGAGCAGCATGCGGGCGAACAGGGCGCGCTGCAGCTGGCCGCCCGACAGGGTGGCGATGGGGCGACGCTCGAAGCCTTCCAGGCCCACGGCCGCGATCGCATCGTGTGCCCGGTCGCGGTGCCTGCCGGCCAGCCGCCCGAACGCGCCGACCTTGCGCCAGGCCCCCAGCGCCACCAGGTCGAGCACGTCGATCGGAAAGCTCCGGTCGAGCTCGGCGATCTGCGGCAGGTAGGCGATGTCGCGCCGGTCGATGCCCTCCAGCACGAGCTGCCCGGAATCCGGCCTGAGCGTGCCCATGATGCCCTTGAGCAGCGTCGACTTGCCGGCACCGTTCGGGCCGACCACGGCCGTGAGCGATCCTGGCGCGAAGTGCCCGGACAAATGGTGCACGGCGGGGTGGCGGCGATAGGCCAGGGTCAGGCTATGGAGCCGCACGCCGGGGCGCACCGGGGAGGATGAGCCCGTCACCACAGGCCGGTCGCCCAGGCGACGGCGATCCAGAGGCCCAGCACGATCACTGCGACCGGGATCAGCCGGTCGGTGGCGGCGCGATGGAGGAGGGACAGGTGTTGCCTGGGCTGGGAGGAGGGCATGGGTCCTGGTCGAGTTGGTCAGCAAGCTGTCGATGTTATGTTATAACGTGACGTTCCTTAGGGCATAGGGCCATTGAAATCCAGAGCTCCCTGAGCGCTCGATTCGGAGGAAATGTCCGACATGGCAGACGTGGCAGACATTTCTCTTGCAACGGGCAGATGGTGGCCCTACATGCATCCTCGCGTTCGGCAGCCATGGCAGACATGTCCGCCGACGGGAGAATCGTGGATGGGCAAGAAGGACGACAAGGCGCCGCGTGCGAGGCCCCAGACCGTGAAGACGGAGCAGGGCGATCGCTGGACGGTGCGTGGCGTGCCGGCCCGTCTACAGAAGGCGGCGGCCGAGGCGGCGTGGGCAGCGGACCTGACCATGGGTGCCTGGCTGTCGCAGCTGGTCGAGCAGGCGGTCGCCGACAGCCTGCCACCGTCGGAACCCTCGGTGATCGAGCGGTTCGCGGCCATCGAGCGGCGGCTGGACAAGCTCGAACGGGCCGTGAGCGCCGAGCGGGCCGAGCCCAGTAAGCGGGCCGCCAAGCGGCCGGAAAACACGCTCCCTTCCTGATCGCCCAGGGCCTGGCCCGCGCCGGCCCTTTCTCCAGACCAGAGCAAGCGACGGGCAAACCGCGTCCCTGCGGGGCCCTGTGCGCGCCATTCCTTCACTTCCCCTCCGGAGGTTCCCCGATCGATGAACCAGAAGCTGGCGCGTGCGGCGCGCGAACTCGACTACGCCACGCCGTGCCTCCTGATCGACGTGGATCGCGTCGAAGCAAATTTCCAAGCACTTCGCGCCGCCATGCCGGACACCGCGATCTACTACGCGATGAAGGCCAACCCGGCGCCTGAGATCATGGAGCGCGTCGCCTCGCTCGGCAGCTCGTTCGACTGCGCCTCGGTCCCGGAGATCGAGATGGCGCTCGCGACCGGCATCGATGCGTCCAGGATCTCGTTCGGCAACACCATCAAGAAGGAGCGCGACATCGCGCAGGCCTTCCGGCTGGGCGTGCCGCTGTTCGCGTTCGACAGCCTGTCGGAACTGGAGAAGATTGCGCGCGCTGCACCTGGCGCCAAGGTGTTCTGCCGGATCCTGACCGATGGCGCCGGGGCCGAATGGCCGCTGTCGCGCAAGTTCGGCTGCGTGCCTTCGATGGCCGTGGACCTGCTCCGCAAGGCCGTGGCGCTGGGCGTGGTGCCGTGGGGCGTCAGCTTCCATGTCGGCTCGCAGCAGAAGAACGTGGAAGCCTGGGACGGGGCGATCGCAGAGGCCGCCGCCATCTTCACCACGCTCGAGGCGGACGGAATCCGGCTGGGCCTGGTCAACATGGGTGGCGGCTTCCCCACCGCCTATCTCGAGGACGTGCCGGCGGCCGAGGCCTACGGCCAGGCGATCCATGCCAGCCTGATCCGGCATTTCGGCAACCGGTTGCCGCAGACCATCATCGAGCCCGGCCGCGGCCTGGTCGGCGATTGCGGGCTGCTGGTGTCCGAGGTCGTGCTGGTCGCCGAAAAGGGCGATGCGGACGGGCGGCCGTGGGTGTTCCTGGACGTCGGCAAGTTCGGCGGCTTGGCCGAGACCATGGACGAGGCGATCCGCTACCGGATCACCACCGACCGCCAGGGGCCAGAGCGCCGCGTGGTGATCGCCGGTCCCACCTGCGACAGCGCCGACGTGCTGTACGAGAAGAGCGACTACCGCTTGCCGTCCGACCTGACCGCGGGCGACCGCGTGCAGATCCATGGCACCGGTGCCTATACCACGACCTATGCCAGCGTCGCCTTCAACGGCTTCGCGCCGCTGGCCTGCCGCTGCGTGTGACCTTTTCCGTTCCGATCGGCTGATCGGCCGCTGTCCCGATCGATCCGTCTTTGTCCGGCCGAGCCGGCCCGACGAGGAGGATGCCATGTCCCTTGTTCCAGGTGCCGGCCCTGCCGGCCACCTTGCCGTTCGTCCGGTCACCAGGACCGAACCGACGGCCAACCTTCGCCTTGCCACCGAGGCGGACCTCCCGGCGATCGTCGCCATCTATGCCGAGCAGCTGGCGGCGGGCCTCGGGAGCTGGGAGGAGATCGCGCCGGATTATGCCGCGATGGCCGCGCGCTTTGCCGCCGTGCGCGCGGCGGATCTGCCCTGGCTGGTCGCGGCGGACCCCGACGGGCGGGTGCTCGGCTATGCGCATGCCCGGCCGTTCCGTGCGCTGTCGGCCTATCGGCACACGGTCGAGGATTCGATCCATGTCGCGGCTGCGGCGCGTGGGCAGGGCGTCGGACGCCATCTGCTCGACGCACTCTGCGACGTTTGCGCCGCACGCGGATACCGGCAGATGATCGCCGTGATCGGCGATGCCAGGAACCGCGCGTCGATCGGCCTGCACGAGGCCTGCGGCTTCAAGCCCTGCGGCTTCCTGCCGGGCGCCGGCGAGAAGGCCGGCGAGCCGGTGGACGTGGTGATGATGCAGCGAGGGCTCCTGTCTCCTGCCGGCGGTCGCGCCTGAAGGCAGGAGACGCAGCGGGAGGCAGAAGCTAAGAAGAAGCTGCGGCGGACGGCCGCGACCAGCAAGGGACGTGCGGACGTGGCCAGCACCAGCGAGGGTGGGAATGGGCGGCCGAATATCGGCCTGCTCGTGTCGGACATCGACGGGACGCTGGTGCGTCCGGACAAGACAATCGCGCCTGCGACGATCGAGGCGGTCACGCGCCTGCGCGATGCCGGCATCCATTTCAGCATCATCAGCGCGCGCCCGGCCCGCGGGATGCGCTACCCCATCGAGACGCTCAGGATCGACCAGCCGACCGCCGCCTTCAACGGCGGCACGATCACCAGGGCTGACGGCACGATCGCGATGGCCAAGCACCTCTCCGACGAGGCGGCCGGCCTGGCGCTGGAGTTCCTCGACCGCGCGCAGGTCGAGATCTGGGTGTTCGCCGACGGGAAGTGGATCACCCGCGATCCGGATGGCGAGTTCGTGCCGCGCGAGCGCCGCGCTGTCGGGTTCGAGCCGACGATCGTCCCGGACTTCGCCGGCATCACCCGGATCGACAAGATCGTCGGCGCAAGCAGCGATCATCCCAGGCTGGCAGGGCTGGAGGGCGAACTTGCCGGCCTGCTCGGCGAGCGGGCCCATGCCGTGCGCTCGCAGGCCTATTATCTCGACGTGACGCATCCGGAGGCGGACAAAGGGCATGGCGTGGCAGCACTCGCCGAGGTGATGGGCCTGCCGGTGGATCGGGTAGCCGTGATCGGCGACGCGCCCAACGATGTGCCGATGTTCCGCCGCGCCGCCCTCTCGATCGCGATGGGGCAGGCATTCGACGAGGTGAAGGCAGAGGCGACCTACGTCACCACGACCAACGAAGAGGACGGGATCGCCCGGGCGATCGAGCGGTTCATCCTCCCGGCTGGCTGACACGGTCGGAACTTCGCCGCTGCCGGTGGGCTTAAGATGGATGAACCCACCGGCAGGATGCTTGTCCGATCCCCGGTTCGGGCAGGCGATCAGGAGGCGGAGATGGAAGAGAACGCAATCCAGCAGCAGGACACGGCGCCCAATCCAGGCGACGATGCACCTCCCGGCACGCCTGGCACCGGCGAGGACATCTGCCCGAAATGCATGGGCAGTGGCGAATTCGACGGTCAGCGCTGTTCCGAATGTGGCGGCAGCGGCAAGGTGATCAGCGGGATCGGTGGCGGCTGACAGGCCTGTCGCTGCACGAGGATTGCGCGGCCTGCCCGCCCCCGGCGATGATCCGTCGTCGGGCGGCAGGGCGGAACGAGCATGGCATCCGGGACCTTGGGCATCGTCGGCGTGGGCCGACTGGCCAGCTTCATGATCGAGGGGATCCGCAGGTCCGGTGACACCAGGCGGATCCTGCTCTCGCCGCGCCATGCCGAGACCGCACGCAAGCTGGCCATGGAGCATGGCTGCACCGTCGCTGTGGACAACCAGGCCGTCGTGGACGGTTCGGACGAGGTGATCGTCGCGACGCCGCCCAGCGATGCGCTGGCGACGATTCAGGGGCTGAGGTGGAAGGAACGGCAGCTCCTTGGTCTGCGTCGCGATCGACGTGGAGCATGCGGCCCTGCAGACGGCCGCAGGCGCGGCCACGGTGGTGCGGGCGATGCCGACGGCAGCATCGGCCATCGGCTTGGGCTCCACGCCGGTCTTCCCGGCCGAGGACCGGGCAAGCGAGCTGCTGGCCCGGGTGGGCGATGTGTTCCCTTGCGCCGACGAGGACCAGTTCAAGGTCGCGACGGCGGCCAGCGTCTATCATCTCTGGATGTACGCGCTGATGGAGCAGGTGGCGCAGGCAGCGGAACGGGCGGGGCTGCCGCGGGCCACGGCGGTGGGGCTGGTGGCAGGCTTCACCCAGTCTGCCGGGGCGTTTGCCAAGGCAGCCGATCCTACGCAGTCCATGCGGCAGCCACTCAACGTGAACGGGACGCCGGGCACGATGACGGCCCAAGGCTTCGCGATGATCGAGGCGGCCGATGCATTGACGCCGTGGAGCGAGGCGCTGGCGGTCGCGCGGGCGCGCGGCAGGTCGAAAAAGTCCGGCTAACCAGGGCTCACTTCGGGTCGGGCAGGAGGTGCGCCAGCAGCTTTGCCGTGAACTTGCCATAGGGCGGCTGGCCTAGGCTCGCCAAGCTGAATCGGGGCGTGCGCACATGGGCCTTGAGGTTGGACAGGGCGTCGAAGCCGGCCTGACCGTGATAGCGGCCCATCCCCGAAGCACCGAGGCCGCCGAAGGGGAGTTCGTCGATGGCCGCCTGGACGATCGTGCCGCCCACCACCAGGGCACCGGCTCGCGTGCCTTGCAGCACGCGCCGCTCGGCCTGCGGGTCGCGGCTGAACAGATAGACGGCCAGGGGCGAGTCCTGGTCCCGGAGCCGGTCCAGGGCTGCGTCCAGGTCAGGCAGGGCGTGGATGGGCAGAACGGGCCCGAAGACCTCCTCGGTGACCAGCGGCGAGGATGGCGGCGGGTCGACCACGATCTGCAGCATACCCTCGGGTCCGCCGAACTGGCCGGCGCGGTGGGGAATGATCCGGGTGGTCAGGCCATCCGGGAAGTGCCGCTGGACCGCTGCTTCCAGCGCGGCCCGAAAGCGATCGCCAGGAACGCCTGCCAGCAGCACATGGTCCGGTGCGATGCAGGTCTGGCCGGCATTCAGCCCCTTGCCGGTCACGATGGCCGACGCGGCAGCGTCGAGGTCGGCGTCGGGCAGGACGATGGCCGGACACTTGCCGCCAAGCTCGAGCGTGACGGGAACGAGGTTGGCGGCCGCGGCCATGGCGACCTCGCGACCACGCGCGGTGCTGCCGGTGAATATCAGGTGGTCGAAGCGCAGCGACGCGAAGGCCCGGGCAATGGTTGGGCCACCCTCGACCGTGCGTACGATCGTCTGCCCGAGCGACCGGTCGAGCAGCTGCGCGATCTCGGCGGCGACCCTGGGCGTATGCTCCGATGGCTTCAGCATCGCCCGGTTGCCCGCGGCCAGAGCACCCACGAGCGGCGAGAGGGCCAGGAGGAAGGGGTAGTTCCAGGGCGACATGATCCCAACCAGGCCCAGCGGCTGGGGGACCAGCCAGGCCTTGGCGGGCCAGAACGGCGCACCCACCGGCACGCGCCGCGGCCGGCTCCAGCGCCGTACATGGCGATGGGCATGGCGCAGCGCGGACACGACGCCCAGTACTTCGCCGAACAGGGTCTCCTCGCGGGAGCGGGCGCCGAAATCGGCAGCGGCTGCCTGGACGATCCGCTCCTTCGCCCCGAGGACGGCCACCTCCAGACGCTTGAGCAGGTCCAGCCTCGCCACCAGTTCGACCGGACCGTCGGTCCTCTCGGTCAGGCGCAGGGCATGGAAGGCATTGGCCAGGGAATCAGGCGGGTGCGGGGTCATCGAGTCCAGCGAAGTCGACCGGGTGGAGGCGCGGGGAGCGCTCCTGCTCCCCGATCTCGCGCAGGGTCACATGATACCAGAGCCCGATCCGGGCAATCGTCTCCTGCACGATCGATTCCGGCACGGACGCCCCGGCCGTGAGCCCGATCGCCTGCTCGCCCTCCAGGAAGCCGCGCGACAGTTCGGCGGCGTCGCCGATGAGCAGGGCCTGGCAGTTGGCGGCCTGTGCCAGCTCACGCAGCCGGTTGCTGTTGGAGCTGGCCCTGTCGCCGCACACGATGACCCGCCGCACACGCCGGCTGAGCAGGGCGACGGCGTTCTGCCGGTTCTGGGTAGCGTAGCAGATCGTGCGGATGTCGGGCCCGGTGATGGTCGGAAAGCGGCGGGTCAGGACGTCGATGATGCGCCTGGCGTCGTCGACCGACAGCGTGGTCTGCACGACATAGGCGAGGTTGCTGGCCTGTTCGGGCTCCAGCCGCTCCGCCTCCGCTGCGTCGGCCACCACGACGACCGGCCCGTCGCAACGGCCGACAATGCCCATCACCTCCACATGCTCGGGATGGCCGATCACGATCAGCGTGCGGCCCTGGGCGGTCTGCCGTGCCGCCTCGTGGTGGACGCGGCGGACCAGCGGGCAGGTGGCGTCGACGACGCGCAGGCGCCGCGCCCGGGCCTCTTCCTCGACCTGGCGGGGAACGCCATGGGCGCTGAACACGACGGTGCCGCCTTTCGGCACGTCGCGGAGATCCTCGACGAAGCGGGCTCCGCGCGCGGCCAAGCCGTCGACCACGCGCTGGTTATGGACGATGGCGTGGCGGACATAGACCGGGCTGCCGCCGGAGCGGTCCAGCGTATGCCCGACCGCGTCGATCGCACGCTCCACGCCGGCGCAGAAGCCTCGGGTGCGTGCGAGCAGGACGTCCAGGGCGGGCTTGCTCATGCCAAAGCTTCTCGGCCGGCCCGGCGCAGGGCGTGGCGGGACGATGGCGTGGACAAGGCGCGGCTGGCGGCATGTGCGGAGACCACGGCGCCCTCGATCGTCGCGGGCAGCCCGCTGGTCCAGTCGCCGGCAAGGGCCAGGTTGGCGAGCGGGCGGCGCTCGACCGATCCGAGCTGGGCATAGGCACTGTCCTGGCGGGGCGTGGCGGCACGCTCTTTCACGACCAGGACGTCGGCAGGCGATGCGCCGTCGATGTCGACGCCCAGGCGGCCGCAGGCGGCCGCGACCTCCGGCCAGACCCGGGCCGCCAGCTCGCTTCCCGGGAGGTCCTGCAGCCCGGCGGCGGCGGAGACCGTGACGCTCAGCATGCCCGGGCGGACCAGGATCCACTGGGCTACCCCGCCGGTGACGCCGATGAAGCGGATCGGGCCGCGCCCGCGGTGAGCCCAGTGCAGGTTGACGATCGGCTCGAACGCGGTCGGCACCGGTACCTCCGGCAGAAGAGTGCGCAGCGCGGCAGGCGGCAGGGCCAGCACCACCTCGTCCTCCGGGCCGAGAGCCACCACGCCGTCGCCGAAGACGAGGGCGACCGCCCGGCCCGCCTGGCACCGGATCGACATCAGGCGGCGGCCGAGCCGGATGCTCCCGCCATGTGACTGTACGGAGGCTGCCAACGGTTGGATCAGGTCGGGGCCCAGGCCCTCGCGGGCCACGAGCAGCCGCGAAGCGCCGGGCAGGAGCAGGCGGCGGAACACGATGGCGAGCAGCCGTGCCGACGCCTTGTTGGGCGACGTGTTCAGGACGGCAGCACTGGTCATGTCCAGGAACTGGAGCAGGCCCGGCGACGATCCGGCATAGGAGGCGACGCTGCGCGCCCCAGGCGTTGCCAGCATCGGCAGCAGGCGCGCGAGGTCGGCCAGACCCACGCCCGGCGGGCGGCGGCTGGCCAGCGCCCAGCTCCATGGCGAGAGACCGACCGTGGCCAGGGACGCTTTGGGAAGGCCCACGACCGGTAGGCCATCAGGCTCAGGCTCGACCCAACGCCGTTCGGCGCCGATCGCACGCAAAAGGGCCAATGCACGCCGGTTGGCAGTGAGCAGCACATGGGTGCCGTTGTCATAGCTGAGGCCATGGCGGGCAAGCGTACGGCAGCGGCCGCCTGGATGGGGCGAAGCCTCATGGACGATCGTGCGGATCCCCGCCTGGCCGGCCAGATGCGCGGCGGCCAGGCCGCTCACGCCGGCGCCGATCACGTGACGGATGCGCGTCATGCGGCTTCCCGAAGCGCCAGCCAGGCAAGCCATGCCTTCTCGGCCGGCCGGAGGGTCGGTCGCGGCGCCTGCAGGTTCCAGCCGCGCTGGCGCATCCGGGCCAGCAGCGGGCGGTAGCTCCAGAGCATGAGCAGGGCCGGCTTGAGCGTCCGCCGGCACTGGCCTTCCAGGAGCCGTTCCGCCTCGGCAAAAGCCTGCTCTGCCTCCTCGGCCAGGTCATGCCATGCACGCGCGAAGGAGGCGGACCCGATCAGGAGGGCGGCATCGCCGTCCTGGCCACCCAGGCGGTACAAGGGAATGTAGACCCTGTCACGTCGGGCATCCTCGACGACGTCGCGGAGGATGTTCACCAGCTGCAGCGCCCGGGCCAGGGCCAGCGCGAACGAATCGGCCTGGTCCGTGCCGAAGATCCGCACCGAGAGGAGGCCCACCGAGCCTGCCACGGCGCGCCAGTAGCCGGTCAGCTGGTCCTCGTGGTCGAAGCGCAGGCGCTCCACGGCGTCCAGGGCCAACCCGTCCAGCAGCAGGTGAAGCTCCGGCACCGGCAGGGCGAACCGGTCCACGGCCAGGTCCAGCTCGCGTCCGATCGGGGTGCAGGGGGCACCACCGCCCAGCCGGTCGATCTCCCGCCGCCAGTCGTCGATGAAGCGCAGCCGCTCGGCAGGCGGTGCAGCGCCATCGGCGATGTCGTCGACCCGCCGGCAGAAGGCGTAGACGGCATGCAGTGCCCGGCGGCGATCGCCGGACAGATTGCGGATGCCGAAGCGGAACGAGGTCCGGGAGCGTTGGACGATGTCCTGCGTGATCGCGGCGTCACTGGGTGCGGGCTGGAGCGCCAAGCCCATCAGGCAGCTCAGCTTGTCGAGCGCACCCAGGCCGACACGGGTGGTGATGGGGTCCTGCCGGCGCAGGCGCCGGGCCAGCGAGCGGCCAGAAGCGATGGTTGCGACGGCTTGCAGCCGCAGGCGCCCGTCCCGGATGTGGAGGGGAAGGCAGGCTGCTCGGTCCAGCAGCGCGTCGCACTGGTCCAGGGCCGCGTCGAGGACCGGGCGCCTGGCAGGTTCGTCGACGCCACCGAAGAAGCGGCGCTCTCCGATCGGCTCGAACCAGGCGATCGGCAGATAGACCCGGCCCAGGCGATCATGGTCCTGCTTCAGGTCCTGCAGGTGGTTCAGGATCTGGAGCGCGGTGCAAAGCGCATCGGCCGGGGCGTCGGCGGCTTCGTTCTCCCCATGCAGGCGGAGCAGGAAGCGGCCGACCGGATCGGCCGACAGGCGGCAATAGGCCAGGAGCTCGTCCCAGCCATGATAGCGGGATTGGACCGCGTCCTGGCGGAAGGCCTGGAGAAGCAGGCGGGCTTGGGTGATGCCGGCCCCGAAGCGGCGGTCGACATCGATCAGGGCGGCAGCGAGCGGGTCGCCAGAGTCATGGCCGGCCAGGCTCGCTTCCATGGCCGCCAGCCGCTCCAGTTTGACGTCTGCCGGCAGGCCGGGGTCGTCGGCGATGTCGTCGGCGCGGCGCACGAAGCGGTAGAAGGCCATGACGGCGGCACGAATCGGCGCAGCCAGCACCAGCGAGGCGACCGGGAAGGCCTCCGTTGTGGCCGTCTTGGCCGGATCGGCCGCCGCCATCAAGGCGTGGCACCGCTCTGGTAGCTGCGTCCTTTCCAGCCGACCTGGCGGCCAGTGCCGCCGCGGATCAGCGCATCCCACTGGATGGCCAGACCCACGATCATCGTCAGCGGATGGAGGGGCACGCAGGACAAGGGCTCGCGGGACCAGAGCGTGATGGCGAGGCGGGTGCCGAGCGAGACGAGGATGGCCACCAGCGGCAGCCAGAGCGGCCCGGCGCCGAACAGGGCGGCCACCAGCAGGATCCACGGCAAGACGTGTGCACCCAGGAGGAGCAGGGTCCAGACCGGCAGGCCGACCGGCGTCGCCATGCCCTCCCGCGCATTCTTGACGAAGCCTTCCCAGGACGCGCGCATGCCCTCGTACATCCGGCAGGTCGCAAGCTGGGCGCCGTCGATCAGGTCGGTGCGAAAGCCTTCGGTGCGCAGGCGGCGAGCCAGTTGCAGCCCGTCGTGACGGCTCCATCGAATGGCTTCGTGCCCGCCCACGCGCCGATAGGCTTCGCGCCGGAACAGGAGAAGCTGGCCGCAGGCGGCGGCAAGCGACGGGTCCGGCCGCGCGCGCATCAGGGGAATGGGCAGGTAGCCATAGATCAGGAAGTTGATCATCGGTACGGTGAGAAGCTCGCCGAGCGTGCCCATGATCTGCATCGGCACAGCACTCACCAGGTCGAGCCGGCGATCCTGGGCATGGGCCACCATGGTCGCGGCAGCCTCTGGCGCCAGGCGAACGTCGGCATCGACGAACAGGAGGTACTCGCCGGACGCCCGTTCGGAGAGGCGCTGGCAGACATGGGCCTTGCCGCCCCAGCCGGGTGGCAGGGGGGGCGCGCTTTCCAGGCGGACACGGGGATCCAGGTCGGCATGGGCACGGACGATCGAGGCGGTGTCGTCGGTCGAGCCGTCATCCATGACGATGATCTCGGGCGTGACCCCGAGGCTCAGCCTGGCGGCATCGAGCGCTCCGCCAATGTTGGCCGCCTCGTCGCGTGCCGGGATCAGGATCGAAACATGCACGGCCGAAGTGTCGCGTGTCGCGGCCCTTTGGGTCAGCGCCCGTCGGTTGACCAGGCAGAGCACGGCCGGAAGTAAGGCGAGGAGCAGCGCGATCCAGCCGAGCACGGTCATGGCCGCTGCTCCAGGTGACCGGGCTGGAAGCGCTCGCCGCGCAGGCGAGCCCTGGCGCCGCGCCAAAGGTCGTAGATGCCGCCAATGCCCTGGCGACCCTCCACGATCGGCCTGAAGCGGGCGGGATCACGGCTGATGGCATCGCCGGCCAGGCGGTTCATCGTGTCGGTCAGTGCCTGCTCCAGGACGGCGAGCCGTCCGTTCCGCGGCAAGGCCGTGAGCTCACGACCGGGGATCGGGCGTCCGAATGCGACCAAGGCTTCCGCACCGCGCTCGCTCCAAAAGCAGTAGTCGATGGCGAGGGGAACGAAGCTCGCGTCCGGCACGCGCTCGGCCAGGTGGGCCACGCCCGGCCTAAGCTCGATCGGGCGCTCGCGGACGTCCTTGAAGGTGCCCTGTGCCGTGATCCAGAGCGCTCGCTCCGGGCTGGCCAGGATGGCGCTTGCCTGATGGAGAAAGTTCACGGCACCCCGACGGCTCTCCAGGTCCAGCCCGAACGCGCCGATCCGGCCGAAGAACTTGTACTTCTCCAGCATCTTCGCATCGATGGGCGCGTAGGAGGCGCGCGACGGCAGAAGCTCCTTGCCCAGCACGATGAACAGGGCGGCATCCCACCATGAGGGATGGTTGCTGTAGACCACCAGCGGAGCGTCGGGCGCATCGAGCTCGCCCCAGCGCGCCACGCGCAACGCGTTCATGTTCCGCCGCAGGTAGCTCGTGAACTGGCGCGCCATGAATGCCCAGAGCATCGGCGAGCGCGGCGGCAGTCCGGGTGGCGCGCTGGCGGATTCGCTCATGAAGCGCGGTCCAGGGAGTTGCGGCGGGCATCGGCGTCCAGCGCGTCGGCCGCGATCCAGCCGGACATCATCACCATCGGCATGCCGGGCCCGGGATGGGCCGAGCCGCCGGCGAGATAAAGGCCGCGGACCTGGCGGCTGCGGTTGCCGGGCTTGAAGGCGCCGGTGAACTTGCCGTGGCTGGCAAGGCCGTAGATGGCGCCGTTCAGGACCTTGTAGCGGTCGTGGATGTCCTGGGGCGTCAGGTGCCGCTCGACGACGATCCGGTCGGCAAGGCCGGTCATGCCGGCGGTGCGCTCCAGCTTGTCCAGGATGACCTTCCGATAGGCCGGAAACATCTGCTGCCAGTCCTGCCCAGGCCGCAGATAGGGCGTGTGCACGAGCACGTAGAGCGCCTCGCCGCCAGGAGGAGCCACGGCCGGGTCGGTGATCGCGGGGGCAGCGATGTAGCAGGTGGGATCGGGGGCGGGCAGGCCGTGGCCGTAGATGTACTCGAACTCCTCGTGCGGATCGCGCGAGAAGACGAAGTCATGATGGGCCAGGTGCTCGTAGCGCTTGTTCAGGCCGAGATAGAGGACGACGCCCGAGCAGGCCGGCTGGAAGCCCTTGCGGTCGTAGTGCCGGGCGACATCGCCGCCGACCAGCTCGCGATAGGTACGGATCGCGTCCATGTTGGACACGACCGCATCCACGGGCATCTCTCCGCTGGCGGTGCCGACACCCTTGACCTGCCCCTGCTCGATCCGCAGCCCGGTGACGTCCTCGCCCAGGCGAAACTGGCAGCCCAGGTCAGCGGCCAGGTCATGCAGCGCCTCGGCCACCGCACGGGTCCCGCCCATGGGGTACCACACGCCCTCGGCCGCCTGCATATGGCCGATCGCACAGAGCACGGCCGGCGAGCCATAGGGCGAGGAGCCGACATACTGAGTGAAGTGGTCGAGCATCTGGGCGAGACGCTCGTCCTTCACCTTGCTCCGAATGGTGGCGGCGACCGAGCTGCCCATGCGCAGCGCCAGCACGTCGCGCAGGGTCGCGGAGTTGAAGTTCTTCTTCAGGTCCATCGTGTCGAACAGGTCCTCGACCGACTTCCAGAAGAAGAACCGCTCGGAGATGCCATGGAGGTTGGCAGCGAGATCCTGGAACTCGCGGTAGCCCTGGCCGGCCTTGGTCGACGGCGCAAACCTGTCCATGGCATCAGCCATGGTCGGAATGTCCTGGAGGAGGTCGATCCGGGTGCCGTCGTCGAAAAAGCAGCGCCACTGCGGATCCAGCCGGACCAGGTCCAGATGGTCCGCGAGCTTGCGCCCGGCCTCGGCGAAGATCCGCTCCAGCACGCTCGGCACCGTCAGGATGGTCGGGCCCATGTCGAACCGGAAGCCGCCCTCCTCCAGGAGCGCCGCCTTGCCGCCGGCCCAACTGTTCTTGTCGAACAGGACGACCTGGTGGCCGCGCGCGCCGAGCACGCAGGCTGCCGCCAACCCGCCGAGACCGCCACCGATGACCGCAACCTTCATTGGATACCCCTAGCCGCCGAACAACGGCTTGACCGTGACCTGGATGGTGGTGTCGCCCTGCACGTCGACGAGCCCATCGGCGAAGGTCGGCATGCCCGTCCGACCGATGTCGTTGCTGAAGCCGTACGGCTCGGTCGGGAGGGTCAGCACGTTCTTGTTGAGCTCGCCGCTGTCGTCCTCGTCATGGTAGACGGCGATGGCGTAGCGCCCGTCCGGAAGATCCGGGAACACCACGTCCATGGACGGCGGGGTGGATGGAAGCAGGGCACCATAGGGGCAGCCTTCGACGTCGAACCCGCCATTGCAGACCGCGACGTTGATCTTGCCCTGCCCACTCTGGATACCCGTGACCTGGACGGTCAGCGTCGCCGCGGAGGCGGGCAAGGCGACCAGGATGGTTAAGCCCGCGATGGCAAGTCTCAAGCCGCAGCCTCCGCCTTCGGCTCGCCCGCATCGGCGAGCGGTGCCTCGTCCAGGATGGGCATACGAGCATGGTCGATGCCCAGATCATCGAGAAGAAGCTTCGTGGTGATCCGCGCACCTTCGAAGATGACGGGCAGCCCGCTGCCCGGGTGGGTGCCGCCGCCCACCAGGTAGGTTCCCGGCGCCAGCCGGTTGTGCGGACGGAACCAGAGCATCTGCAGGAGGTCGTGGGCCAAGTTGAAGGTGGCACCCTGGCCCACCGCGTACTCAGCCTGCCATTGCTGGGGCGTCACGACCCGCTCGAAGCGGATGCGCCGCTCCAGGTCCTCCAGGCCCATCCGCCGAAGCCGCTCGAACACGTGCTGCCGATAGGAGGGGAGAACGGCCGGCCAGTCGATGCCGGCGCGCAGGTTGGGCACGGGCACCAGAACGTACAGGCTGGTATGGCCGGGCGGTGCCATGCCTGGATCGGTGAAGCCGGCATGCTGCACATAGATGGAGGGCTGCATCGGCAGGATGCCGTCCTCGATCTCCTTGATGTTGCGCTCGTAGTCCTCGGCCAGGAGGATCGTGTGGTGGTCCAGGCCGTCCACGCCGCCTTCGATGCCGAGATAGAACATGAGGGTGGAGCAGGACAGGCGGGCCCGCTCGATCTTGGCGTCGCTCCAGCGGGCACGGTAGCGCTCGGGCACGATCTTGCGGATGTTGCCGACGAAGTCCGCGCCGATCACCACCGAATCGGCCTCGTGCCGGCTGCCCTTGGCGTGCACGGCGACGGGCTTGTCGGACCGGTACTCGATGTGATCCACGTCGGTGCCCAGCATGAAGCGCACGCCCATGCGCTCCGCCAGCGTCTTCATCGCCTCCGACACGGCGCCGCAGCCGCCCATGGGATGGAAGATGCCGTGCTCGTGCTCCAAAAAGCTCAGGATGGTGAACAGGCTGGGGCAGCGGAACGGCGACATGCCCAGGTATTTGCTCTGGAAGGAGAAGGCCAGGCGGACACGCGGGTCGTCGAAATGCCGCCTGAGGTCCTGGTCGACCGAGGTGAATGGCCGGAGCTTGCCCAAGGAGGCCAGGACGTCGGGCGCCAGGAAGTCGGTGAGCTTCGTGAACGGGCGTTCCAGGATCGGCCGGAAGGCCGTGAGCTTTCTTCTGTTGTCGGCGAGGTAGGCCTGGATGCGCCCGGCGTCATGGGGGGAGAGTGCGGCCACGTCCTGCTGCAGTCGCTCCGGATCGGCCGAGGCCCGAAGCTCGCCGCCGCTCTCGAAGATCAGCTTGTAGAGCGGATCGAGGCGCTTGAGCTCGACCATCCGGTCGAGGTCGGCGTCGCAGGCGGCGAAGATCTCACGAAGCACGCGGGGATAGAGAAAGAAGGTCGGGCCCAGGTCGAACCTGTAGCCGCCGGGCGCTTCGATCGTCCTGGTCCGTCCGCCGACTTGGCCGGCCTTCTCGAAGACAGTCACCTCCACGCCGGCGCGGGCCAGCATCAGGGCTGCCGACAGTCCTCCCGGACCGGCACCGACCACGGCGACCCTGGCTCGCTTGCTTCCGCCCATGCGTCGATCGCCTCCCCAGCACGCAACCTAGTCCCTGCCGTTGCCCTGGCAAGGCGTTCGGCAGGAGGACGAATCCGGCCGGCCGGTTCGCGGCGAAGGCGAACACCGTCAGCCTTGGACGAGAGGGCCGTGCGACGGTGCCGGATAGCTCCACCGCTGAAGCACCGGCTGCCAGTTCTTCTCGATGCGTCGCACCATCTCGACATCGAGATGATGGTCTGCCTTCCGATAAGACTTCACCGTCTCGAGATAGGCCGCAAACGCAACCTTCGCCTCGCCGAAGCCCTCAAGCCCCAGTTCGTCGAAGATACGCCGCAACTGGCCGATCGGATCTCGCTCGAACGCCTCGAACTGCACTTCGGCAAAGCTGCCGGCTGGAAGCTGCTCCGCATCACGCAGCAGGGTCGTCAGCATCCGCGGATAGGTGCGCAGCACCAGATCGTCCGTGTCGACGTCACTCTCCTGCAGGGCCAGCTCCCTAAACAAGGTGCGGAACATGCGGCTGGCCGACGCCTGGACGACATAGGGGTCGCGATAAAGGTGGATGAACTTCGCGTTCGGCCAAAGCGATCTTAGCAGGGGGACGCGCGCGCTGTGGGCGGGGTTGCGGACGAGCACAGGGCGGCGGCCCTGGTGGATCGTCATGACGGTCAGGAAGTCATGCAGGGCGCGCTTCCAGGCCTCGATCTGGCAAGGCGTGGCGCCATCGAAGAACAGGCCCCGGTCGATCCATTCCCGCGCATGCCTCGGGAAATAGATTCCGTGGTAGAACGACAAGGAGGACATGTTGGCGAGCGCCAGCTCGTCCTCCTGCGGCAGCTCAGGTCCCAACGGGACCGGATCGATCAGCCGCGTCTTCGGATAGAATTGCTCGATGAAGGGAGCCGCCAGCCGTGCCAGCCCCAGCGCTTCGTGGGGAAGGCCGACGGCAATGGGCGGCAGCATGCCCAGACCCTGCCAGCGGCTGAGCACATTGGCAAAATGGGTGGTGCCGCTGCGCCAGTAGCCTACCACGAAGATCGGGGCGGGCAGGCAGGCGGTGTCGAGCAGGGTATGACGTGCCAGGCTTTCCAGCGCCGTGAACGGCAGCCGCCCGAGGGCTGAGGCGAGCGCCACCCAGGGAACATGGCACCTCTGCAGCGACGGCGAGCCGCCCTTTATCCATACCTTCAGGAGGGTGCTAAGATCGGCACCCGACAGCGGATGAAATACCCGATGCGCCCGGCCGCGGCCACGGGAGGCTGCCTTCGGCAACTCGATCAACCGCACACTCTACCCCGACATGGGAGCCGGCTGCAGCCTGCTTGACTGCAGCCGGACCTGGCCTCGTGCTAGGCGGAGCCTTACTTCTTGGTCGACTTGCGCTGCGACGCCTGACCGCCCTGCTCGGCTTCCTGGTTGGCCGACTGCTCGGCGATCTGGGTGAGCAGCTCGTCGGTGCGCTTCTCTTCCTGAAGCGTCTCGTCGAGCAGGCGCGCGGCGTCGGTCATGCCGAGCTGCGAGGCCCAGGTCTTGAGCGTACCGTAGCGCGCGATCTCGTAGTGCTCCAGGGCCTGGGCAGCACCGATCAGGACGGCATCGCCGGCCGGGCTGTCACCGAAGTCCTCGAGATCCTCTTCCATCTCGGCCTGCAGGCCCTGCGTCGCCTCGCAGGTCTTGCCACGGGCAGCCTTGCCCAGCATCTCGAAGACCTGGTTCAGGCGCTCGACCTGGTTGGCGCTCTCGTCACGGTGCTTCTCGAACGCCTGCTTCAGCTGGTCGGACTTGGCGTTCTTCGCAGCCTTGCCCAGTGCCCGCACGGACTGGCGCTCGGCATAGAATACGTCCTTGAGCGTTTCGTAGAAGGCGTCGTTGAGGGTCTTCTCTTTAGTCGCAGCCATCTTTGGCCTCCGAAGCTGGTGCATCGGCTGCTCAACGACTCCCCGAACAGGAAGTTCCTGCCCTGGATCCACCGCATGGAGGTCGACCCGGGCGATGTCCTGGAACATATGTCAGGCTTCCATATCGAAGCCCGCAAGGAATGCCATGTCCGCCGATGCGTCCATCTCGCGACGCCCGTACATCATCGCGGCCATCATCCTGGCCACGTTCATGGTCGCGATCGAGGCCACCATCGTCGCGACCGCAATGCCCCACATCGTCGGCCAGCTCGGCGGCTTTGCCTATTACAGCTGGGTGTTCTCGGCTTTCCTGCTCGCCCAGACCACGACGACCGTGATCTACGGCAAGCTGTCCGACATCTTCGGCCGCAAGCCCATGCTGATCGGCGGCGTGGCGCTGTTCCTCCTGGCCTCGCTGCTCTGCGGATTCGCCTGGTCGATGCCGTCCCTGATTGTGTTCCGGCTGCTGCAGGGGCTGGGGGCGGGCGCCATCCAGCCGATCACGGTGACGATCGTCGGGGACCTCTACTCCCTGGAAAAGCGCGGCAAGGTCCAAGGCGTCCTGTCCGCAGTCTGGGCTTCCTCCGCCGTCATCGGGCCGCTGGCGGGTGGCTTGATCGTCGAGCGGATGCACTGGGCCTGGATCTTCTGGGCGAACATCCCGTTCGGCCTGCTCGCGATCGCCGGCCTGCTCATGTTCCTCCACGAGCGTGTGGAACGAAGGGAGCACCGGATCGACTATCTGGGTGCAGCCCTCTTCTCGATCGCGATCGTCTCCCTCCTGGTCATCCTGACCGAGGCTAGCGCATCCATCAGCTTCCTCCTCCCGTTCGGCCTGCTCTTCGTCGTCGGCGGCGGCCTTTTCCTTTGGCACGAGAAGCGGGCACCCGAGCCCATGATCTCCCTGGAACTGTGGAGCCGCCCGTTGATCGCCGCCTGCAACAGCGCCACCGTGCTGGCTGGCATGGCGCTGATCGGGCTCACCACGGTGCTGCCGCTCTATGTCCAGGGCGTGCTTGGCCGCTCGCCCATGCTGGCCGGCTTCACGCTCACCATGCTGATCATCGGCTGGCCGCTCGCCGTCAGCATCTCCGGCCGGCTCTACCGGACGTTCGGCATCCGCAACACGCTGCGCTTCGGTGCCGTCGTCTTCCCGATCGGGGCGGCCTTCCTGCTGCTGCTGGCCCCGGGCAGCCACGTGGCACTGGCCGGCATCGGCTCGTTCATCATGGGCTTCGGCATGGGTACGCTCAGCATCACCAGCATCGTGCTGATCCAGGACAGCGTCGACTGGTCGGCCCGCGGCAGCGCCACCTCGTCCAACCTGTTCGCCCGCAGCCTCGGCAACACGCTCGGCGCCACCGTGCTGGGTGCCATCCTGAACTACGGGATCGCGCACTACGCATCCCGTGGCCTGGAGGCGCAGGTCCATGCCGTGCTGGAAGGGGGGAACGGACTGGCCACTGCCGCCGCCAACCTGCAGGTGCAGGGCGTTCTGGACCGCTCCCTGCACCTGTCGTTCTGGGGGATCCTGGTCATGGCGGTGCTGGCTTGCCTCACCGCCTGGCTGATCCCGGTCCAGCGCGTTTTCCGGCGGACCGCCTAGAACAGTGGCCGGCTCAGCTCTCCTCAGCCAGGATCAGGCGCCGGCCGGCCAGGAGCGGTCCGGTCTGCTCGCGCAGACCCGGCATGCGCGGGTTCTGCTCGTGCCGGGTCAGCGCCGCCTCGTCGGCATAGAGCTCGTTCACCAACAGCTTGTTGGGGATCGGGGTGCCGTCGCGCTCGATGGGCTTGATCACCTCGAATCGGAGGCAGCCTTCCTCCTCTTCCCGGGTCAGGCGCGCATGTTCGCTGATCAGGCGGGTGAACTCGGCTTCCTGGCCTTCCAGGATGTCAAACTCGACGATGATCGTCATCTTGGGCAACGTTCGTACCTCCCTGTGTCGCGCGAACGGGCCGTTCCTGCCGGCGATCCCGAACCGGCACAAGGCCCCGGCATGCATCGCCTGTCCTGGCGGGCGTGACGATGGCGGCCATCCGCCATAGAGTCGACGGCGAGAGCATAGCCGTTGGATCGGGGGAGAAGCATGATGGTGGCGCTGGGCCAGGACACGCTGTCCAACCTGCCGGAGCGGATCGGCCGCCCGTCCTACGACCGCAGCCGCGTGTCCCCAGGCATCGCGCACTTGAGCGTGGGCAACTTCCACCGCGCCCACCAGGCAGTCTACCTGGACCAGTGCCTGTCCCTGCCGGACCAGGAGGGCTGGGGCATCCTCGGGGTGGGGATCGTCGACAGTCCGGCCGAGCGGGCCAAGGCGGAGGCCCTGCAGGCCCAGGCCGGCCTTTACACGCTGAGCGTCTTCCCGCCGTCCGGCCAACCCACCAGCAGCGTGATCGGCTCGATCGTCGAGTACCTGTTCGCACCGGCCGATCCGGCGGCGGCAGTTGCCCGCCTCAGCGATCCCGCCATCCGCATCGTGTCGATGACGATCACCGAAGGCGGCTACAATATCGACGACAAGACCGGCGCCTTTTGGCTGGATGCGCCCGATATCGTGCACGACCTGGCGAACCCGGACCGGCCGAAGAGCGTGTTCGGCTTCATCACGATGGCGCTGGCGAAGCGGCGTGCTGCCGGCACCAAGCCTTTCACCGTGCTGTCCTGCGACAACCTCCAGCACAATGGCGAGGTCGCCAAGGCGGCGGTCCTGGCCTTCGCCCGCGCCCATGATCCCGATCTTGCTGATTGGATCGAGGCACAGGTCGCCTTTCCCGCCTGCATGGTCGACCGGATCACCCCGGCCGTCCTGCCGGCCGACATCCGCCGGCTGAACGAGATGACCGGGGTCGAGGACCGGGCGCCGATCTTCGCCGAGGATTTCATCCAGTGGGTCGTGGAGGACCGGTTCTGCAATGGCCGGCCGGCGCTGGAGAAGGTGGGCGTGCAGTTCACCCACGATGTGAAGGGCTACGAGCAGATCAAGCTGCGCATGCTCAACGCCTCGCACATCATGCTGTCGTACCCAGGCCAGGTCGGCGGCTACACCTTCGTCCATGAGGCGATGGCGGATGCGCGCGTCCTGACCCTGCTCAGGACCTTCCTGAACCAGGACGTGATCCCGCTGCTCACGGCACCGCCCGACATGCCGCTCGACCGCTACCGGGACATCGTGCTGGAGCGCTTCGCGAATCCCGCCATCAACGACCAGCTGGCGCGCCTGACCTCGGACAGTGGCTCGAAGATCCCGGTATTCCTGTCCGAGACGATCAGGACCTGCCTGGACGGGAACCGGGACCACCGGCGCCTGGCGGTCATGCTGGCCGGCTTCGCACGCTACCTCGGTGGCATCGACGACCGCGGCCAGCGCTTCGATCCGATCGAACCCAATCTGGGGCCGTCGGATCGGGCGCTGGCTCTGGATCCCGATCCAACGGCGCCGCTACGCATCAGCACGCTCCTGCCGCTGAAGCTGGAGCAGCATCCAGGCTTCGTGGCGAGTTTCGTGGGCTACCGGCGCATGATCGATGAGCGCGGGCTGCTCGCGACGATCGAGACGGTCGTCGACTGAGGTACCGGGCTTAAGCGCCGATCAACTGCTTCACCCTTGCCCGGTTCAGGGGAAGGTCGGTGAAACGCTTGCCGGTGGCATCCCGCAGGGCGTTGCCGATCGCCGCGGCTGTGGGTCCCTGGGCCGCTTCCGCCGTGCCGAGGAACGGCTCGCCGGGGCGGTCCATGATGTGGACCTCGATGCTGTCCGGCACGGCGCCGAAGCGCAGGATCGGGTAGCTCGACCAGTCGATGCTGGTGATGCGAGTGTCGTCGAAGCTTACCGCCTCGTAGAGCGTCCAGCTGGCCGCCTGCAGGATGCCGCCCTCGGTCTGGTTGCGGATGCCGTCCGGGTTGACGATCTCGCCGCTGTCGATGGCCGCCACGGCTCGGACGATCCGCAGACGTCCGCTGTCACGCTCCACCTCGACCTCCACGACGAGGGCCAGGTAGGCTGCGTGGTTCTTATAGCGGGCAAAGCCGATGCCGCGGCCGTGATTGGGCGGCATGGTCGTCGTCGCCCAGCCGAACTGCTCTGCGGCCTTCACGATGACGTCGCGGGCGCGCGGGTCGTCCAGGTGCCGCAGGCGGAACTCCACCGGGTCGACCCCGGCCATGATTGCCAGCTCGTCCATGGTGCTCTCGACCGAGAACACGTTCGCGTAGGCGCCAAGCGCCCGGAGCGCCGAGACGCGCAGCGGCATGTCCTTCAGAAAGTGCCAGACCACTCGCTTGCTCGGGATGGTGTAGAGCGGGTCGGCGTTGCGGTCGCCATTGCCGGACGGCGTGATCTGGAGCTTGGGCTCCTGCGGAGGAAACGGCTGGGCCAGATGCCGGGCCGCCAGCAACGCACCGGCCGGGCCTGGCCTGGTCGTGTGCGTGTTGCTCCATAGCTCGTAGTTCCATTCCGCGATCCGGCCGGAGCTGTTCAGGCCGGCGCGGACATGCGTGACCATGGCGGGGCCGAAGGGCTCCCAGGCATGCTCCTGCTCGCGCATCCATTGCACGCGTACGGGACGGCCGGGAACGGCATGGGCGAGCAGGGCCGCATCGGCGGCCGCGTCGTCCGCAGCGTTGTGGCCATAGCAGCCGGAACCCTCAGTATGGATGCAGCGCACCTGCTCGGGCGGCATGCCCAGCATCTCGGCGATGGCCTTGCGATCGGGATAGACACCCTGCGTATGCGTCCAGACCGTCATCACGCCGTTCTCGAACAGGCCCACGGCACAGGACGGGCCGATCGAGCCGTGGATCTGGTAGGGGCGGGTGAAGGTCGCCTCGTAGGTCTTTTCCACGCCCACCGGTGCGGCCAGCACCTCGGCGACGATTCCGTCCTCGTGGACGGGGATGTCGCGCACGAGCTGCGGGAGATCTGCCGAAGGTGGCAGGGAGGCCTCTTCCTGCCAGCGGGCGCGGGTACTCAAGGCACGCATGGCCTTGATCGCCTGGAACTCCTTTTCCGCGACCACCGCCAGGAAGCTGCCGTCGCGCACGATCGAGACCACGCCGGGCATCTGTTCGACCGGAGCCGCATCGAACTCCAGCAGGCGGGCCTGGTAGCTGGGCGGGCGTATGATGCGGGCATGCAGCATGCGAGGCAGCCGCATGTCCTGCACATAGGCCGGGCCACCGGTCACCTTCGCAGGGATGTCCACCCGCGGCATGGAGGTGCCCATGATCCGGAACTGGTCGGTGGGCTTCAGCCTGGTCTGCGGCACGGCCTCGATGTGGAGAAGCTGGTCCTCGACCAGTTCGCCGTAGGGCAGGCGGCGCCCATCGGGAGCGACCACCGCGCCGGCCTCTGCCCGCAGCTGGTCGACGCCGAGCTGCAGGCGGCCGGCCGCCTGGCCGATCAGGATCTCGCGGACCTGGACGGCGGCATGCCGGATTCCGGTGCCGCTGTTCTGCATGCTCTGGCTGCCCGCGGTGAAACCTTCGTTGGGCGTGCGGCCGGTATCTGCGGTGACCAGCTCGATGGCGGCGGGATCGACTTCCAGCTCTTCCGCCGCGATCTGGATGATCGCGGTCTTCACCCCCTGGCCGAGTTCGGCCTTGCCGGTGAACACGGTGATGCCGCCGTCGGGATCGATCCGGATCCAGCTGTCGAGGATGGGGTCCTCAGACAGGCTGCCCGGCAGTTCGGGGGCCACTTCCGGCTCGCGGCCGACATTCTGGACCTCGCCTTCCTGGCAGAAAGCCCGCGAGAGCATGGAGAAGCTGACGATCAAGGCACCGCTGCCGGCAAGCAGCCCGCGGCGGGTCGGGCGCTCGATACCAAGGCCGGTCATGACGCGGCTCCTTCGCTCGCTCCGGGTGCCGCCGCCGACTGCATGAGCTGCCCGGCCCGGCGCACGGCCTTGAGGATCCGCATATGGGTGCCGCAGCGGCACAGGTTCGGCTCCAGCGCCGCCCGGATCTCGGCATCGCCAGCCGAGGGATTGCGCTCGAGGAGGGCCTGGGCCCGCATCATCATGCCGGGGATGCAGTAGCCGCACTGGGCAGCCTGCTCCTCGATGAAGGCACGCTGCATCGGCCCCGGCTCGTCCACCGTGCCCAGGCCTTCCACCGTCGTGATCTCGCGGCCCTCCAGGAGGAGGATGGGCGTCACGCAGGAGAACACGGGCGCGCCGTCGACCAAGACGGTGCAGGAGCCGCACTGGCCCAGGCCGCAGCCATACTTGGCGCCGTTGAGCCCGAGATCATCGCGCAGGACGTAGAGGAGCGGCGTATCGAGCTCGGACTCCACTGTGTGGCTCTGTCCGTTCACGCTCAAGGTCACGGCCATGGCTTCGTCCTCATCCCGGTCGCGGGTGCATGCTGCATGCCGTCCGACGTGTAGATGCTCACCGGCTGCTCGCCGCTGAGCGTCCGTGCCACCCGCTCCTCGACATCCGTCCAGGCCGGTTGTTCGCTGAAGCTGCCGCGCAGGTGGTTCATCAGGGCGACCAGCTGTTGCTGGCTGAGCGTGCCGGCGAAGCCCGGCATGACGGGGGCAGCTTCGCCTTCGCTGGCCGGCAGGCCGAATAGGGTGACGTTGATGATGTTCTGCGGGTTTGGTCCGTTGACGGCCGTACTCAGGTGCAGGTCGAGCCCGCCAAAGGGCAAGGGCCGTCCGCTCTCGTGGCAGATGGCACAGGCGCTTGCGTAGACCGCGGCGCCTACGTCGTCCGACGCAGCCGTGGCAGGAACTGCCAGGCTGTCGGCCGATTGCGCGAGGCGGCCGGTGCCGCTTGCGGCATCACGGACCTGCTCGGCCCGTGCGAGCCGCTCCGGCCCCGGATCGCCCATCGTGGCGGCCACATAGGTGGCGATGGCGCGGACGTCGGCAGGGTCGACCGAGCCAAGATTGGCGGTCACCGGCGCCATCGGTCCGCGTGCGACGCCATGCTCGGCATGCCAGCCTCGGCGGAGATAGTCGGCAAGGCTGTCCACGTTCCAGGGGATCGGTGCCGCCGACGTCTGATCGATGGCATAGGCATGCCATCCCTCGATCTCCGCGCCGTCGAAGTGGCGGTCCTCCTGCTCGGCACCCAGGCGATTGCGCGGCGTGTGGCAGGCCCCGCAATGGCCCAGGCCCTCCGCGAGGTAGCGCCCGCGGTTCCACGCTTCGTCCTGTCCGGAGTCCGGCTGATGGTCAGCCTCGTCGAAGAACAGGAGCTTCCATCCGGCGACCAGCAGCCGGTTGTCGAGCGGGAAGGGCAGCTCGTTCGGCGGCGGCACGTAGCGCACCGGCTCGCGGGTCATCAGATAGGCATGGAGCGCCCGGTTGTCCTCGTCGGTGACGAGGGTGAAATGGTCGTAGGGGAAGGCCGGATAGAGATGGTTGCCCTCCCGGTCGACGCCCTCGCGCATCGAGCGGATGAAAGCTTCCGCCGACCAGGTGCCGATGCCGGTCTCGCGATCGGGCGTGATGTTCGTGGAATAGATCGTGCCGAACGGTGTGGGCAGGGCGAGGCCGCCGGCAAAGGGCTCGCCGCCCGGTGCGGTATGGCAGACATTGCAGTTGCCGATGGCCGCCAGTTGCGCGCCACGCTGCACGAGGGCTGGGTCAGGCTGTCCAGGCCGGGCCACCGGGTCGATCTCCGATCGCCAGCCATAGGCGACAAAGCCGATGCAGCCGACAACCAGTACCAACAGGAGTGCCAGGAAGAGGCGCAGCGCCGTCACGTTGCCGGACCGACAACGGGATGGCGGCCCAGCGGCCCGATCCGCGCCGTCCCGGATTTGCATGGACCTTCGTGACCAGACACCGGACGCCCTCCCTGCTGAACGAAGAAGCAACGATGCCGGCGCAGCCATGGTTCCGACCGGATAGGAACGTCCGCCATCCCGATGGCGATTCGGTCCAGGCCGCCCACATAAGCAGCATGAACAAGGCGTCATCGTCGACCTTCGATCCGGCGGCTCCCTCCGTGGCCGGCATGTCCCTGCTGTCCGCGGGACCGGCCCGGCAGGTAGGCGTCGAAGTCGAGTTCACCGGCCTGCGGGCGTCAGCCGCCGCGCGGGCACTCCAGGCTGGGCTGGGCGGCCATCTGGTGCAGGAGGATCCGCATGCCTTTTCGGTGCACGGCAGCCGCCTGGGCGACCTGTCGGTGCAACTGGATGTCCGCTACGTCCATCCGCAGGCCCACAATGCCTCCTTGCCTCTGCGGATGGGACGCTGGAGCGCCGCCCTGCTCGGGCATGTGCTGGCCGGCTTCGTGCCCAGGGAACTGATCCTGTCGCCCCTGCCGGTGCAGCGCTTGGCCGAGGTCGACGGGGCCGTCGCCATCCTGCGCGAGGCCGGCGCACGCGGAAGGGGCCGGACCCGGTTCGGCTCGCTCGGCCTCCATTTCAACATCGGCCTGTTCCGGCTGGACGTGACGACGATCCTTGCCTTTCTGAGGGCATTCTTGCTGCTGGAGCCCTGGCTGCGCCGGGAGACGGCCGGAGAGGTTGGGCGCGCGATGTTCATGCCCGGCTCGTTCCCGCGCACCTATGTCCGCCAGGTGATGGCACCGGACTACCGTCCCGACCTCGTCGCCTTCACCGACGACTATCTGCGGGCCAACCCTACCCGCGACCGAGCCCTCGATCTGCTGCCGGTCCTTCAGCATTTCGACGAGGCCCGCGTCAGGGCGCGCCTTCCCTACGAGAAGATCGGCAGCCGCCCGGCTCTCCATTACCGCCTGCCACGAGCCTTCGTGGGCGAGCCTGGCTGGAGCATGATGCCGGCCTGGAATCGCTGGCTTGCGGTCGAGCGACTGGCCGAGGATCCCAACCGGCTGGCAGCACTGAGCAGCGCTTATCTGCGGTTCGACGGCAGCGAGAACGCCTGGCTGCAGTTGGCCCAGGTCCACAACGGCACGGGTTGAACCGGCTCATCGAACCGTGGGGATTGACGACATCACCTGACAACGCGCACGCAGGCAGCACCCGGAAAAGCACAAGATCAGGGAGCGGGACATGGAAGCGCTGGTGTTCAGGGAACAGGGCATCGCCCGGATCGAGCGGATTCCGGATCCGGAACCCCAGGCGGACCAGGTCCTGGTCAAGGTCGCGGCGACTGGCGTCTGCCATACCGATCTCGACATCCTGCACGGGCGCTACCTATGCGCCTATCCCGTCGTGCCTGGCCATGAGATCGCCGGGACGGTCGTGGCCAAGGGGGCGTCGGTGCAGGGCGTGGCGGTCGGTGCCAGGGTCGCGGTCGACCCGCTGATCCCCTGTGGCCATTGCCGGGCCTGCCTGGCGAAACGTCCGAGCCTCTGCGCCAACCTGAAGGGTTATGGCGCTACCACGAATGGCGGCTTTGCGCCCTACATGACCGTGGCTGCCGCCAACGTGCATTCCGTGGGCGACCTGCCCTTCCATGTCGCGGCGCTGGCGGAGCCGTTCGCCTGCGTGATGCATGGCATCGCCCGGGCACGGGTGCGGCCCGGCATGCGGGTGCTGGTGTTCGGTGCCGGCCCGATCGGCCTGATGATGATGCTGGGCCTGCAGACACGCGGGGTCGGCGACGTGACGATGGTGGACCTCGAGTCGTCACGCTGCCAACGCGCCCTGGAACTCGGCGCGGCTGCCGCCGTGGATGGCCGCGATCTGCAGCCCGAAGCCCTGGGCGACGGGTTCGACATGGTGGTGGATTGCACCGGTGTCGCCGAGGTGGCCGGCCGCATGCCCGCGTTCGCCCGGGACGGTGCCACCATCCTGTTCTTCGGGGTGTGCGCCCCCTCGGCCAGGATCGCGCTCAGCCCCTACGAGGTGTTCCGCCGCGAACTTGTCCTGATCGGCAGCCATGCCGTGTCCGACAACCTGCCGGATTCGATCGCCGTGCTGGAGAAGCTCGGTCCGAAGGCGGAAGCGCTGGTCTCGCATCGCCTGCCGCTGGAGGAAATCGCCCGGCAGATGATCTCGCCGCTCAAGACCGGCACCATGAAGATCCAGTACGACGCGGCCGCCTGATTCGAAGCGCCCCGACGGAACGGGCCCGGGACGCTCCTCGGGCCCAGGCGGAGAGGGCCAAGGAGGAGGGACGCGATGGATCAGGCGCGCACGATCGCACGGGCCATTGGAGCGTCGCCCTGGCCGTCGCGGGCGGAGCTGGTAGCTTTCCAGGAAGAGCGGCTCCGGCACGTCGTGGCGCATGCCCACGCGCAGGTGCCCTACTACCGCGAACTGTTCGACCGGCATGGTGTGGCACCAGCGCAGATCCGTGGGCTGGCCGATCTCGTGCGGCTCCCGATCTCCAGCAAGGACGATCTGCGCCACCAGCCCGTGGAGCGGGTACTCGCGGAAGGCGTCGATCCTGCGGGGCTCAAGCGAATCCAGACGACCGGCTCCACCGGCGAACCGTTCGTGCTCTATCGCTCGCGCCGCGAGAAATGGCTGCACCAGCTCTTTTGGCTGCGGGCGCAGCGCGACCTCGGGCAACGCCTGGGCGACCGGTTCGTGCGGATCGCGGCCATGAGCAAGCGGCCGGAGCCCAAGGTCGAGCCGGTCGGCAGCCTGCTGCGAGCGCTCGGCTGGCGCAATCATGTCCTGGACGTGAGTGCACCTCCCGACGAGCTGTTGCAGGAACTCGCAGCGCTGCGGCCCGGCATGATCGGGACCTACCCCGGCATGATGGCGAGGCTGGGTGAATCGCTGCAGCAGAGTGGCCGGACCGACATCCGGCCCCGGTTCCTGGCAACAGGCGGCGAGGTGCTGACCAAGGCACGGCGGCGGCAGATCGAGGAGAGCTGGCAGGCACCGGTCTACGAGGTCTATGGCTGCTGGGAGATGAACCTCGTGGCCTGGCAGTGCCGTTCCAGTGGCGGTTTCCACGTCTGCGACGATTCAGTGCTGCTCGAGGTGGTGCAGGACGGCCGGCCGGTGGCTCCGGGCGAGCGGGGGGAGGTCGTCCTGACCAGCCTGCATGCCCAGGCCATGCCCTTGATCCGCTACCGGCTGGGCGACCTCGTGACGCGCGGGAGCGAGACCTGTCCCTGCGGGAAGCCGTTCAGCAAGATCGACACGATCCAGGGGCGCATGCTCGACCTGTTCCGTCTGCCCGGCGGGCGCCTGCTGCATCCCTACGAGATCCTGAGCGACCTGAAGGAGGACGCGTTCCGCTGGGTGCGGCACTACCAGCTGGTCCAGGAGGCCGAGGACGAGGTCGTGTTCTTCATGGTGCCCGGGCCGGAGTTCGACCGTGGGCGGCTGGCTGAGTTCGAGCGGCGGGCGGCGCGGGCGCTGGGCAGCGACGCGCGGCTGCGCACAGAACTGGTCGAGCGGATTGAGCCTGGTCCCGGTGGGAAGTTCCACCTGGCGCGATCGATGGTGAAGGCGGGGCAGGGCTCCGCGTGGCATCGCTCGGAGCAGGTCGGGTGAGCGTGCCGCTGCGCCAGCGGCTGGATCTGTCGGCAACGCTGCCCAGAGCCGGCACCCGGCGTGTCTTGCTGCATGCCACCTCGTCCCTGGCAGGCATCGACGAGGTGCGGGCGCACCATCGCGGCATCGATGCCTATGACCAGCGCGCGCTGCTGATCGCCGGTGCGGATGACCTGGTGGTGACGCACGGTGCCGTCGACTGGGCCTTTACGGCCTATCTTCAGGAGCTGCGCATCGGACCGGCTGCCCCAAACCTGATCGAGCTGGAGCTGGATGGGCGCGCAGCGGGTCTGGTGGACGAACTGCTGCTGGACTAGGCGGCGCTGGCCAGACTGGCTCGCCGCCTGCCGGACAACGGGAGAGTCCTGATCGAGCCGTTCCTGTCGGGGGGCAGCGAACTCGAACTGGCGCGCCGGCTGGGGCGGCTGGCCGGCTGTCAGGTCGATCTACTGGGTGATGCGGCGGTGACCGCCAGGATGAACCGCAAGGACGTCCAGCGGAAGATGGCTCAGGACCTCGGTGTGCCACTGGCATCGGGCGAGGTCGTCTGGCTGGAGCCGGGTGCCTTCGGGCTGCCCAGGAGCGTGGAGCCGCTGCGGCTTGCCATCGTGCACTGGCTTCAGTTCGGCCGCCGGGCATTGCTGCGCGGCTGCAACGGTGCATCAGGTTCCTCCACCAGGATCGTCGCCGGCGCACCCGACCTGGCAGCAACCTTGGATTGGGCGGCCAATCGGAGCGAGGACTGCTATCTTGTCGACTGCTTCCACGAGGTGAATGTCAGCCCGAACGTGCTGGTGTTCGTTCCTGCCGATCCCGATCGGGCCGTGCGCTTCGTCGCCGCGACCGACCAGATCCTGGACGGGGGATTGAGCCACGCCGGGAACCGTTTCCCTTCCACGGCCGTGCTGCTGGACGAGATGATCGACCATGCCCTCGCACTGGGTCGGCGCCTGCAGCATGAAGGCTATGCCGGGTGGGTGGGATGTGACTTCTGCGAATATCTTGATGAACAGGCCGGTGAGCCGGCGCTGTTCTTCGCGGAACTGAACGCGCGCATCAATGGCGCCTGCTATCCCGTCGGCCTGGCTACACGGTGGTGGGCGGCTGCGGGTCAGGATGCAGGGGCCTTCGTCGCCGGCTTTGCCGCGAGCGGTGCCCGATCGTTTACCCGGCTCGCCAGCCGGCTGGATCAGCAACTGCTCCGGCCAGACCGGCGGGACGGCGTGCTTCCCTACAACACTTCCTGCCTGGCCCATGGCTATTGTGCCGCCATGGTGCTTGACCGTACCGCGCAGGCGGCCGCGCAACGCTGGACGCAGTTCCTGGGCGTAGCTGGAGACGGCTGACTGGAACTGCCGCCAATATGCGAGGGTGAGGCTAGAAGTTGCTGGTGCCGTCGATGCCGGACGGCCACTAGGTGCCGCCGGCACAGATGTCGGCCAGGGCCGGATCCGGATTCTTGTACCAGTAAGAGCCACCGCTGCCGCGCCCGGCGGCGCGTTTGGTCCGGCGGGCTCGGCCCAGGCGGGCGAAGACCCGTTGCCCCACCGTGCCCCGCGCCAGTCTCTGCAGCATGTCGGGCTCGATGACGCAGGGTCGCTGGCTGGCCAGCGCAGCCCGGACCTCGGGGTGGAAGCCGGACAGCTTGAGCACGACGCCGCCATGCTCCACGGCGAAGCGGAACGCGGCGTTCATGAGGTTGCCCAGCACGTCCGGGCGCTCGGCCGGATAGACGAGGTCGGTGACGTTGAAGCAGCCGGGGATCTGGCGATCGCTGCGCGTGCCGGGCGTCTGAAGTGCAACGTAGCCCACCAACCGGCCCCGGTCCCGACAAGCGAGGACGAAGGCTCGGCCGGCGGCCTTCGGAAGCTGACGGTGGCGCCAATCCAGGAAAGCGCTCGTGCGCTCCATCGTGACGTCGTAGCGCTGCCGATGCTCATGCCAGAACAGGTCGAACTCGTCGCCGAACCCGGTTGAAAGCTCGACCGGAAGCGGCGGGACGTCGAAGGCGATCCTGGCGCGGGCGAGCCAGGGCAGCACGCGATGCTGCGGGTCGCTGACGAATCCTAGCAGCGCCGGCCATGCCATTCCCACCAGTCCCAAAGCCGGCTTGGCCGCGGCCAGCAGCGCCCATGGACGGCTGGTGCCGGCCAGTTGCGTCAGCTTCAGGTCGAAGAACCGCCTGGAATCGATGATCCACCAGAGCGCCTGGTCGATGTCTTTGACCGGAATGGGCAGCATCGCCCGCGCGTGAACGGCGGCAGCCGCGGACGACAGGCTGGTCGAGAGCACCACGTGCTCGGCCGCGAGCGACCTGTACCGTCTGAACAGAGCGAGGCTGTGCCGCCGGTAGGCCTGCTGGACATACCAATTGGCGCCGCACATGGCTGTATGGGCTTGCGCGCCGATCTTGATGCGCATCGGAACGATTCCGCCGAACCCAACCACGTCCGCCGCGTCGTTCTCCAGAAGCCAACCCTTCGGCTGATCCGCGCGTGCGGCTGGATTGTCCAGCCAGCGATGATGCCAGACCGCCCGGAAGTCGTCGAAGCTGCACCCGTGAAACACGTCGTAGTACCGGCTGCAGAAGCGCCAGATGGCCGGCAGGTCGTCCAGTTCCACGGGGCGGACCGTGGCAGTGTCGGTGACGGGCGATGGTTCGGCCTCGACAGCCGGCATGGTGGTGGGAGCGAGACCTGATACGGCAGCAAGCGGTCCATCCGAAAGCCCCGGCGCAACACCCATGCGTCTCACCCCTCTTCCGGATTGCTTCTAGCTGGGCGGAGGCCCACTCCCACATCCCGCGCGCTAAGTTGCCACAGGCCTGGTTCAAGGGCCAGACCAGCTTCCTGATGCCGCAGACAGGTTGTAATCCGGTACTTAGACAGGCCTCTTTATCAGGGCATCCGTGTCCGGGCTCGGCCCAAGCCCGCCTCCAGACCAGATCGGCCGTCGACCAGTGGGCCTGGACGCGTCAGGATTGTCCGGTTGGCTTCACCAGCTGAGTAAAGTACACTGAACAATTCAGGAAGAGCAGAGAGAAAATTTAAGCAAAGATTTTATGTCTTTCTCAATGATTTGATGAAGTAGAGAAGAATTGTAATGTTTGTTAGCGATTGCGTTCTATCGTTTTGGTTTCCTGATGTCGCAAGTTAAAGGTGGCCCTCCTCTCCTTTCTGCGTCACAGGCGCGCTGCGTCGGCGAGAAGGATGGAGCCACGTGCGGAGCGCGCAGCTATTGCCGTAGGTTCATGGACCCGGCTCAAGCAAATCAGGTCTGGATGACGCCGCCCGACGGGCAGGACATGCATCGGTGTTCGGCATTCTGGCCGGTCCGCGAAAGGCGAAGCGGACGACGCCCCGGTCAGGATGTCGTGGAACGGCGTGCCGGACCCGAGGCACAGCCGACCAAGGACCTTCAGGATGGTCGGCTCGGACCGCACCAGGCGAGATGTGCCGGCGTGTCCTACGGGGTGGTATGCCATGCGAGGGCGCACTGCCGCCGCTTCCTGGACGCACCTCATCCCAATCAGGTCTGGATGATCGTGCCGGAGCCGGACGAGATCTGGCAGTGTCCAGCCTTCTGGCCGGTGGTGGAGCGGCGGCGAAATTCTGCCGGGGACACGGTCGCCGTGGAGCGTCGCAAAGGACCGCGGCCAGTCGACCCGGTGCCGCCACGGGCCGTCGATCAGGAGAAGTCGTGAGCAGCCAGGCCCCCGCAATGTCTCCTGCCCGTACGGCGAGGCAGAAGGCGGAAACCCGGGCGGTCCTCCTCCTGCTGGTACTCCGGGATCCGCCCGTGCGCATCGACTAGCGGCACCTGGCTGACTTGTCCTGGATCGTGAGCCTCCGTCATGCGGCATGGCGTGTTCTGGTGTGGGGCTGGGCGCGCTTTTTCTCCTGGACGCGGGCCAGGCAGTCCATGCGGCGCAGCTCGTCTTCGCCCAGT
>JAESGR010000196.1_pt1 | contig 84132 bp, 98 predicted proteins | sample 9269771 | NCBI WGS metagenome assembly JAESGR01 (sample SAMN15739572, study PRJNA653492) | algae metagenome | isolation source: Chroococcus sp. CMT-3BRIN-NPC107 and co-occurring heterotrophs from well... | place: USA: Clark Mountains Wilderness, California | collected 2010-04-18 | reverse complement strand
TTGGCAGTACTCATCTACAAATCGGATTGTCGGTCGAGCAATTCTAGCAACTGACATACTCATTTTCAAACAGTAATATCTACTTCCATTTTAATACTCTCTGCTTAAAGTGATAAAAGAGGGCTAAGTAAGCTACATTGAGTTTCAGGCGATCGCTTATTTGCCATAATACCGCCGCCCCCGATCCTCGATCTACAGCGTTTAGTAAGGTACTACCACTAGAATTAAAACTTCCTGCACCAGTTAAATAAAAGGTAAAACGGTTGTTGTCAAAGTAGCGATACCAATTGACTCTACGGCCCACTACTACCCGCAAAGATTCGCCGATAGGAAAATTGTAAAATAATTCTCGCAGTACGACGCTACCTGTTGCACCTGTCACCCCAGTTTGATCGGTGTAAGGTACGCCAAAAGTGTTGTACAAACCCGCCGAAGCAAACCTGTTAGCTGGAGAGTCGCCATTTCCAGTTACTAATTGCGTGACTAAGCTATCTTTACCTGTAAAGGAAGTATTAAAGTTGAGAAAGACGTAATTGCTCAAAGTAATATTAGGATCTTCCGTAATTCGCCGCAAAGCGTTGGGGCTTGTTCTCGGTTGCGTCCTAAAAACCGTTTCTACTTCAGCTAAAATGTCTCCACCAGCTACCGCTCCGGTAAGGTTAACAAAAATGTTTCCCGTCAGCTTGGTGGTAGTTGAAAATTGATTTACTTCGAGTTCGGCGGTTTGGCCTTCCAAAGCATCCACGCGCCCCCGCAATGATAAAAGTTCGGCGGCAAATTCTGCTTGCAAGCGTTGCAGAACTATTAAGTCATTTTTACTAGCTAGGTTGTTAGTCTCTGTTGCAATTAGTTCGTTGACTCTATCTAAACAAGCATTCAACCCCGCCGCAAACTCGTATCTAGTTAAAGCGCGATCGCGAAGCGTGTGCGAAGCACTCTCGCCCCTATAACTACTATCAGGGTATCCAGCAATGCAACCATACCTTTCTACTAATGACTGCAATGCCTGAAATGCCCAATCTGTTGGTTGTACGTTTGATAGTTGAGAGACAGATGTAACTTGTTCTACTTGTTCAATCTGCTGTAGATTTGCCTCAGTTTCTGCAATTGGTTGAAATTCTTGGGCAACTACAGGCGATCGCGCAGACATCCCCAAAACTCCCATTAATAGGCACGTTAAAACTCTGGTTGCAGCAACCAGTTTAAGCTGTTGATTATTCATGAATACTCCCCACACCCAAAAACTATTTCAATTCACCTGGCAACTACTTGATTTTCGCCGCCGCCGTATCTTCCATGACTTCCGCACGTTCCGATACGGGTTCAGATTCCATCTGCGGCACAATTATATTTAAACCCAAGGCGCAAATTGAACCTTTGGCAATCCCCGACTCTAAAATACTCTGTACGCCAGTCGGGAAGTGTTCGAGAGATTCGGGCAAAAATGTCACCCCCAAACCTGCTGATAGAGAAATTGCGAGGATAATAAAAGCGCGGTTATCCATCTTCACTTCGCGTAAAATATTGAACCCAGCCACCGCAACAGTACCAAACATCAACATTACCGCGCCCCCAAATACGGCGGTAGGAATTGCTAATAGTACGCCTCCAACCAAAGGAAATAACCCCGCTACGATGAGGATTGCGGCAATAAAATACCCTACATAGCGGCTACCTACCCCGGTAAGTTGAATAATGCCGTTGTTTTGCGCTGGGGTAACAATGGGGAAAGTTCCACAGATAGAAGCTATTAACGAATTTACACCATCTCCCAAAATGCCACCTTTTAGCCGTCTCATATAAGTAGCGCCTTCGATTGGTTCGGCGGAAACCATTGAAGTTGCGGTAATATCTCCCAATACTTCTAAGGTAAGAGCGACGTAGATAATTGCAAAGGAGATAAAGGTAACAATATTGAAGTCTAAGCCAAACCGAAACGGAATTGGCACATTAATCAACGGTAGTGTTGCCATTCTGCTAAAGTCTGCAACGCCCAAAAAGATAGAAACTATAAATCCAGCAAATAAGCCGATAATTACTGAACCCATCCGCAAATATCGGTTAGAATTGGCGCTACAAAAACCGACAATTGTAAATACGAGCATTGCTAGTCCCCAATTTTGCAAGCTACCAAAGGCTAAAGGACTTTCTGGATCTTTGGCAGAAATTGCTTGAGCTTTTCCACCTCCTGCCATGTAAAACATTCCTACTTTAATTAAGCACAACCCAATTAATGTAAGTGCTGTACCTGTAACTAAAGGTGTAAAAATCTTCCGCGTTAGGTGCAAAAAGCGGCTCATAATAATCGGAATAAACGAGCCAAAAAAGCACAATCCCAAAACTAAAGATAGCGTAGCTTCGGGGGTTTTGCCAGCTTCCAAAGATTGCCCAACTACTGCCAAAATTGGCGTTACAAAAGCGAAACTCGTTCCCTGAACGCTGAGTAAACCAGAACCTACCGCACCCAATCTATGTACTTGAATAAATGTCCCAAGCCCAGAAACAAATAGCGACATTCCCAAAATGTAAGCCGATCTACTAGGATCGAGTCCTAAAGCTCCGGTAATTAGCAATCCTGGCGTAACTACCGGAATAAAAATCGCGCAGACGTGTTGAAATGCCACAAAAATTGCATCTTTAAAGGGTGGCTTATCGTTTAGTTCATAAAGCAGCTTCGGGCGATCGCTATTATCCTCACTTGCAGCATGAGCCATCTAACTTTCCTCTAAAATCTTTTCTTTGCCGTACTTCTGAACGTACTTAATTGATACTTAGTCAAGGCATTGTATTCTGCATACAGAATAAACTCCTGTTGAAACTAAGTTTGTATCGAAATAAATAAAAAATTCTGCGTTCAGCAAAAAAACTATAGCGATCGCAATTCTGCCCTAAAAAATGACAGATTGGAGTTTGTATCCTACTACTCAAAAACCCTTTGTTTTTTGAAATTTAATCATGTGTAACCAGAGTTTAGGCAGCGAAAATAGCAAAAGTCACAATCAAAGATTGTGACTCGATCTCTCAACAGTGCGATCGCACTTATAGCAGTTAATTAAAAAAGACAGTTTTGTAAACCCATAACAAATAGGTACGGAATTTAGATGACAAAAGTTGAATTTCCAGCAACTAAATAGCGTGTTGTTGAAGAAAAACGTCACAATCTCATTTATGGTCTAAACGATAAACCGGAATTTGTTGAAGCTTTGCTAGTGGCGATGCAGCACGTACTAGCTATATTTGTCGGTATTATTACTCCACCATTGCTAGTCTGTAATGCACTGAGTCTAGATGCAGCCAACACTGGTTATATTGTCAGTATGTCGCTGTTCATCTCCGGCTTGTCAACTTTCATCTAGGCGCGGAAAATTGAACCGATTGGCTCAGGTTTGCTTAGTATTCAAGGGACAAGTTTCTTCTTCTTGGGGCCTTTGATCTCCGCCGGAGTTGCAGTTACAGAAGCCGGAGGTACGCCAGAGAATGCACTTAGTCTGATCTTTGGCTTGTGCTTTTTTGGCGCATTTATTGAGATTGTCCTAAGCTGCTTTCTGCACTTAGTCAAGAAAATCATTACCCCACTGGTTACGGGTACGGTTGTCAGCATTATTGGTCTGACTTTGATCAAAACAGGGATTATTAGTATGGGGGGAGGGATAGCCGCACAACAAAATGGTAGTTTTGGTAGCCCGCAAAACTTAGGCGTTGCTGCAATACTGTTCGGTTAAGGTTTGTAATTGCCAATGTTCTGGACAAAACCACGAGAATAGTAGCCTTTCAGCATCTGACAAGTCTCAGTTTTTAGTTATCCGAACCGTATTGGGCGTTGCTGGACTTGTACTGCTGCGTTTGCTACTCCACTATTTGAAATATCGCCCAGTTCCTTGCTTTTTCAGCAAAGCCTTAATTGGTTGTGCAAACCAATGATTCAACTCTTTGGTATTAGCTCCAATTAAACCAATAACACACAGAGGTTTTGTACTTTAAACTACTATTTCAATTCCTAAGCTTAAGTTAATTTATTAAGTAGCAAATTAATAAGAATGGATTTAAAAGTAGATTGGTACAAACCTGTCAAGCTTCTATTTGTCAAAACGATCTATTATGAAAAAATATGGGAAATTAAAGAATATGAAACAAATAAACTTGTTTAATATCCTTGGAATATTTGATTTTTAATTTTTTCCTTGAATGCTACCTACTGAGCGCAGTAACCAATACAAGCTATAGATAGTATGGTTTAGACTAGCTATTTTTTAAGCCGCGATCGCATGAGTTATGTCTAATTCATTAACATCCACAGCTTTTGCAGTGCTAAAGGGCGATTTTCTTGCTCGTTTAGCTCCCAACACCGTTCTAGATAATCAGTGCGTTGCTCGTAAAAGTGTTCCCACATTAAAGCATTTACAAGACTTCGCCAAGCTGCAGCTAAGGGTAACAAGCTAAAATAACGGCGCTTTGGCGCAGAGATAGTATCGGGAACTAGCTCTAGCTCTTTGTATCGTTGCCATTGAACGTTCACAACGTCCTCCTTCCTTTCATCAAATAGTTACGGATTTCGGGGTGTTCCTTCAGGATTAACCTTACTTCCGTCTTCTCTCTCTAATACAAAAGGTTTTTAGATAGAAGATGAACGAATTTTCTGTATATTTAGGTACATTTTGATAGATTCTTTAGCAATATTTCTCGGCAAAAAGGCATAATTTTGAGTTGATTTAAAGTAATCGAGGAATTTTTATAAGATGAAAAATCTAAAAGTTGTAATTGTTGGGGCAGGAATGGGCGGATTAACCTGTGCGATCGCATTGCGTCAAGCGGGGTATGAAGTAGAAATTTACGAAAAAGTTAGCAAAATACGTCCAGCAGGGGCGGCAATTTCGTTATGGTCAAATGGAGTCAAAGTTTTAAATAGTTTGGGTTTAAGCCAAGAAATTGCTAGTATTGGCGGGAACATGGAACGCACGGCATACTACAGCCATACAGGGGAACAACTTACAGATTTTAGTTTGCAGCCGTTAATCGATCGCGTAGGACAAAAACCGTATCCAGTAGCACGGACAGATTTACAAGAAATGTTACTCAATACCCTTGGGGCAAATAACGTTCAACTCAATGCCAAATGTATCGCCGTTGAGCAAGACGCAGATAGCGTTACAGCTACTTTTGAGGATGGGCGCAAAGCTACAGGCGATGTGCTAATCGGCGCGGATGGAACTCACTCAGTCATTCGCAACTACGTTTTAGGTGAAGCCATTGAGCGGCGCTATGTAGGTTACGTTAACTGGAATGGATTAGTAAATGCTAGTAACGATTTAGCACCTAGCAATACCTGGGTGGTTTATGTTGGCGAACACAAACGAGCTTCTATGATGCCTGTAGGAGGCGGGTTCTATTATTTCTTTTTTGATGTCCCAATGCCTAAAGGTAGCGTAAGTAAGCCAGAAACTTATAGAGAAGAATTAAGCAGCTTTTTTAAAGGTTGGGCGGAACCCGTGCAAAAATTAATTGGGCGCCTCGACCCATTGAAAACTAATCGCGTGGAAATACACGACATTGAGCCATTGCAGACATTGGTGCGCGATCGCGTAGCATTGTTAGGTGACGCAGCACACGGGACAGCCCCAGATTTGGGACAAGGTGGTTGTCAAGCGATGGAAGATGTTAAAGTATTGACAAATTACTTGCAAACAACCAATCTTAGCGTCGCCGATGCCTTAAAACGCTACGAAGCCGCCCGAAAAGATCGCGTTGCAGACATTATTACTAGAGCCAGAAAGCGATCGGATATGACCCATGGTAAAGTTCCAGAAGTTACTAGGCAGTGGTACGAAGCCCTAAAGCGCGAAGATGGGACAGATATTATCGATGCGATTTCCAAAACAATTTTAGCTGGGCCATTAAACTAAATAATGGGAAAACTTACTACCCACGTTTTAGATACTGCGCGCGGATGTCCAGCAAAAGGCATCAGCTTAGAATTATGGAAATTGAGTGAATCAGAACAAAAAATCTTACTCAAAACTACCGTTACCAATTCCGACGGACGCACAGATAGCCCTTTATTAACAGAAAATTTAGCGGTTGGGATATACGAATTAGTTTTTATAGTTGGCGATTACTTTGCTTCTTACTCAGATGAGTTACCTAACCCGCCATTTCTCCATCGCGTACCGATTCAGTTTGGTATTGCTGATACTACTACTCACTATCACGTCCCTCTATTAGTTTCACCTTGGTCGTACAGCACCTACCGAGGAAGTTGATAGATTTATGTCGCCAAACATAGCAAATAGCAGCTTTTTAAGGAAATATTTTTAAAAGAGAATCTCTAGATATTTTCCCCAAGCTATTTTTATAACGAGCATTAGTAGCACTAACTATTGCTCGAAAGACATCCTTGACCCTCGCGAACATAGGGATTTTCTTTGAGGTAATCAATCAGTGTTTTCATACTTTTAAACTTAGGAGGATAAATATTATTTTCTTTACCCTCCTAAATCTTTTCGGTGGCTTCTGCCTTCAGAATGAAGTACCCCTGCATTAAAAAAGGGAGACTTGAATAAATCCGACTCTTCTAAAATTGGAGACTAAGGGGCTTAACTATGAATCCTGGGTTCAAGATGCAGCGTTGCTAAAGTTTCGCTCTCAAAAACTGCTAGTTCTTCTCGTCTTTTACTAACAACTTTACTATCAAAATAGGTATCTGCTAAAAGCCAGTAAATGCCGTAGTGTCGGGCTTCCGATGCCATTAAGCTGCGATAAAATTTAGCAAGTTCTAGATGGGGACAATATTTGGCTAATAACCCCAATCGCTCGTGACTGCGGGCTTCTATTAAACCAGAAATTAGCAACGAATCTAATAAGCGATCGCTTTCTTGATGACGAATTTGGGTTTTTAATTTAGCACCATAAGGCGGCGATGACAGATACCCTAAAGGAATACCCCGTTTTTCTAGCCACTGATTGACTTGCTCGAAGTGTTCTAGTTCTTCGCGGGCGATCGCTGTAAGTTTGCGAACTAAGAGCGCATTTGAGGGGTAGCGAAACATCAAGTTTAAGGCTACACCCGCCGCCTTACGCTCGCAGTGAGAATGATCGAGTAAGATAGTGTCTAGGTTAGCGATCGCTTGTTCTACCCATTCCCAGCACGTTCGCTGCTTTAAAACGTTTATTGTGGCTGTTCCTTGAGATACATTTGTCGTCATCATACTTAAAGCTTATATAACAATTTATTAAGACCGAATTATAATAAAGGATGGTCGGCTTGAATTATTCATCTATTCACCGTAATTGAAGCTAAACAAGCTGTAGTAAAGATATTCAGTTATTTTAAAAACTAAGGATCGAATTGTAATGCAAGAAACGAGTCATCGTCGTATCGTCATTGGAGATGTACACGGTCACTATAACGGGTTAATGGGTTTATTAGAAACGATTTCTCCTGATAAAGAAGATGAAATCTATTTTATCGGAGACTTAATCGATCGGGGACCGCAAAGCTCGAAAGTAGTGGAGTTTGTTAAACAAAATGCCAAGGGTTGTATATTAGGCAATCACGAGCAGATGTTAATAGATGTTGTGAGCGGCGGCACTATGGCTGCTCAAGTACAACAATCATGGCTTTATAGTGGTGGTTATGCAACTATAACCAGCTATCCAGATTCGACCATTCCCGAAGACCATTTAGAATGGATGAAAAATTTGCCTATTTATTTAGATTTAGGCGATGTTTTGTTAGTTCATGCTGGGGTTGACCCCAAAATGCCTTTAGAAGCTCAAACTTCCGATCAGCTTTGTTGGGTAAGAGATGAATTTCACAGTATGGAGAAACCTTACTTTAGCGATAAGTTAATTGTGATTGGTCATACCATTACTTTTACCTTACCAGGAGTTGTACCGGGTAAACTTGCTCAAGGACAAGGTTGGATTGATATCGATACCGGAGCTTATCACCCTAAAAGCGGTTGGTTGACTGGATTTGACATTACAAATAACCAAGTATACCAATTTAACGTTCACCAGCAGCGCAGTCGGATTTTGACCTTAAAAGAAGCAGTAACCAGTATTGAGCCAACAAAAATTAAACGTCACCATTAAAGCAAACTTTTAATTTAAGTGGATTAAATAATCAAATATTTATAGTTTTATTCGTAATTAGTCAGACTGTAAACAAGTTTAATTTGGCAACTTTAAAATAATGCTTGACGATGAAACATCCGCAGAAAGTCAACGAAAGCTTGCTGAAGCTAGTGATACTTCTACGGAGGTTTTGGAAGAATTAAGTAAAGAAAGCGATTGCTCTATTCGTGCTTTAGTAGCCAGCAACCCCATTTTTAGTTACGGCTAATCCTATTTTCAGCCTATTGATGCTAGAAGATCCTGATAGTGAATTTATTCGACTTTCTCTAGCGTGTAGCTCGACTACATCAATTGAGATTTTAGAAAAACTAGCAACAGATAGTAATTTTATTATTCGCTAAGAGGTTGCTAATATAGAAAACTAAAACACGCCGTCATTGAAAGGGTACAAGCTATATATGCCTGCACCCATAGCCATTAACTTAACTTAGAGAGCGAATTTGAGACTTGTAAGCATTACTGTCTAAACCGTTGCCTACATTTGCGCGTTGGGGGTTAATAGCGCGTTCTAGAGCCACAATGCGATCGCGCGTTGCTGGGTGGGTACTCAAAAATGTAGGAGTCGAGCCAGATCGTAGCAGCTTTTTCATAAACGAAACCATCGCCGATTCCGCGTAACCCGCACGTCTTAAATTTCTCAGTCCGACTTGATCGGCTTCTAATTCATCTTTACGACTATTAGGGCGACGCAATGCTAAATCTACGCCAATTTTCACCGCCGCATTGCGCTCTAAACCCGCCGCCTGAGAAACTCCTTGGGCTAGGGCGCTTTCCCGCATTTGCTCAATTAAATGCTTACCTGTAATATGCCCGATTTCGTGCGCCATTACACTAGCAAGTTCTGCTTCGTTGTCTGCGGTTCTTAATAAACCTGTATGGACATAAACAAAACCTCCCGCCGTAGCAAAGGCATTTACGCCTTTATCGTCCACTACTTGGAACGTGTAAGGCAAATTGGGGCGATCGCTTGCGGCGGCAAGTTTTCTACCAATCTGCTCTACATAAGAATTTATATCTCGATTGTTATAAATCCGCACTTCTCGCTTTATTTGCTGGTCAATTTGCTGACCAATTTCTACTTCTTGGCGAGCGGAAATATTCGACAACTGAAATATCTGCACTCCTTGGCGGAGCAAATCGAATACAGAGATTGCTTGAGATGGCAAAACTGAGCTTACAGTAATGCCAAGAGCAACAAATACTGATAACACTGGGTAAAACCAACGCCGCGAACGGCTAGGCAAAGAAAAAAACTTCAACATACAACAATAATTATGAAAGGAGGATATATCTATAACTAGACGATCTGACTGGGCAATTGTTGCAATTAATCACAATTTTTTAGCACTGGCTCAAACTAAAACCGACGTTTTCCCCAAGTCCTAGCTATGATAAGCTGACACCAGAATAGATTGTTGTTGCTGTTACCCAGAAAAATTTACATGGCTATTTTGGACTCTCAAGGTCGTTTATTCGGCAAAATAAACTTGCTCGATTTGGGTGCTGTTTTGGTAATTGTCCTAGTTTTAATTGGGATCTTTTTATATCCTGGCACTTCAGGTTCGGTGGCTCAAGTTAACGAAGCTACTAAACCCGTCGAAGTCGATTTAGTTGTGCGCGGGTTGAACATTAAAGATCCAGAACAATTGTTTACTAACGGCTTTACTAAGGGTGGCAAAACCAACATCGTTATCCGCAATCAACCGCACGGCAGTTTAGAAATTCAGTCTGTTCAGCAGTTGCCTAGAACTATATTAGTAGCTCAACCCGATGGTTCTTTAAAAGAGTACACCGACCCCCGACCAAATCAATTTAGTACAGATATGCTTTTGACTTTAAAAGGCAAGGCAACAATTAGACCCGATGGCGCTGTAATCAGCAATAGCAAACTTAAAATTGGCAATCCTATTGAACTTGAAGGCTTTAACTACAACTTTAATGCCACAGTCATTGATGTACGGATTATTGATAAAAAATAATCTTAATTACTAGCCTCCTGTAATAAAGGTAAAAATTGGCGGATTAAGCCAATGGTTATCGCCGGTGATTCTAGTTGGGGTGTAAGCCCGACATCTTCTAATTGCTGAAATACCTTAATAGCTTGGGGATTGATGGCAGCGAAACGCTGACCTATTTGGGGGCCTGTAAATTGAGACTTTTGCCCCCAAATAATTGCTGTAGGAATAGTTAGCTGAGGAATATAAGTAGATAAATCGAAGCACAAGTCGCCGCGCACGAAAGAAAGCGCGGCGTATTCAGCGTTCGGTTGTTTTGCAGATTCTAGATAAGCATCGACAATTTCATCATAAACTCGGCTAGAACAGGCAAATTGCCGTTGTTCTAAAAAACTGCGAATGCCGTTGCTGGTAGCAACACCCGTAATATAAAGCAAGCGGTCGAGAATTGGGGTACTAATCAATTGCGCAAAGAAACTTTGCGAATAATCAGCGCCAAAATCTGAGAGTCCTGCGGGAGTTGTGAGAATTAGCGACTTAAATAATTCGGGACGAGCGATCGCAAGTCTAATTGTAAAGGCTGCTGTTAGCGATGAAGCAACTACGGTTACAGGAATGCTAGATATTTGTACTAGAAATTCGCCAATAGTAGTTAAATAGTCGTCAATTTGATAGTTTCGTTCGGGATGTTCGGAATTACCCCAACCAATTAAATCTGGTGCAATAATTTTATACTCGCTGGCAAAGGCTGGATAAACTTTTGACCACTCGTAGGCAGAAGAACCACCCCCAAACCCGTGCAAAAATACTAAAGTTTCTGGGTTTTCTGGAGTGCGATCACTCCAAGGCAGTTTACTATTGGTGTAGTACGCCATTCTGCCTAAAGAAGTTAGTACAGAATTTTGCTCAAATCCTAGCGGCTGAAACATCAATTTATCTCCCTAACATTACTCAACAATTTAACTAATAAGTTAAAGTTTTAACTATTTACTTGGTTGGGCTTTTTCTACAGTGTCATTATTTACACCTAAAGTTAATTGTAAAGGTGCTTTTTGGGCATAGGCTTTTACTACTTGGCGATAAACTTGGTAATTTGTCGGCAAAGTTTGCTGTTGATTCCCAGCGGTATAACTAAGTCGATAATCTACTGACTTAATCAGTTGTGGAATAGTCGGTTTTTGAGAAAATTTTTGTCGTTGCTCAATTTCATCTACCGTTGGTCTTGGCGGTAAAGCCGCCCACCATAAGCCTTTGTCGTCGGGGTCTGTAACGGCATTTTCGGGCTTGATACCATTGCGATTGAGCAAAGAAGTGGAAGCAAAAGTTTCTAAGCGAGTTAAATTATCGCTACCGGGGTTGACTGCATACTCAACTTGCCAAGTATAAGTAGTCAACGCCGTTGCTTCGTATTGCATAGTAGTTACTGTAGAGCAACTAGCAAGGAAAATTGTACTCAACCCACTGTAAAAAAAGATTAATTTGCCGCTTTTAGCGATCGCGTAACTCATTTAATAATTGCTAAAGTTAAAACTTCCAGTTAATTTCCGCTTGTAAAAATTATCAAAATGCAACTGGCTCCATTTTTTCCCGTCCTCTACCGCATTCTACAACCAACGTTTCCCAACTGTCTTTGGTCTGGCAATGCTCATACCAAAGAAATTGCTTTGACTTTTGATGATGGTCCTCATCCAGTCTATACTCCCCAATTGCTCAAAGTTTTAGATTATTACGCCATTCCAGCTAGTTTTTTTTGGTTGGGTGCTTGCGTCCATCGTTCTCCTGCGGTTGCTAAGTCAGTGAGCGATCGCGGACACTGGATTGGTCTGCATGGCTACGATCATCGCTCTTTTCCGCTTCTAACTACCGCCGAATTGCAACGGAGCTTACAATCAACTCAAAGCGCCATTTCTACCGCTTGCGGCGTGAATCCAGAAACTATCCGCGATGTTCGCCCTCCAAACGGTTTATTTACTCCCCAAACCTTGGAGTTACTAAATCAATGGCAATATCGTTCGGTAATGTGGAGCGTAGTCCCAGAAGATTGGGTACGACCGGGAATAAAAATTGTCGTCCAGCGAGTGTTAGAACAAGTACAAAACGGCTCAACTATTGTCTTGCACGATGGCGCTTGTGGCGGACAGGATGTGGCAGAAATTACCCAAATTTTGCTTCCCGAACTTCTGCGACGCGGCTATAAATTTGTTAGTGTTAATAGCTTTTGGCAAGCTCGCGCCAGTTATTTACGACCGTAATTTTTTGCTGTTTGTGTCCAAAGTTGCAAATTATTTTTATCTTATCTGTAATTCCAGATATTTATTCACTACAATAGCGAGAGAACTTCGGCGATTTGTCAAGTTCTCTGAGGTTGAAATTTAAGCAAGGGTCAGTTAACTTAGACAAAGACCAGTAAGTTTAAGTTTAGGTTAATCCAGAATTAGTGTTAAGGAGCGATCGTGCAAAACCTCTGACTTTCAATTTGAGGTAATTTACACTACTATTCCCAGCACTTTTAACGATTGGCAAGTTATCCGAAACCCAATTTAAGGTAAAAAACATTAAGCTTGATGGTTGAATTCTATGCCTGAGCAGATAACAAATGCTAACTATTCCACTCAAAAATCGGGAATTGATGGCAATTGAGCCAAGCAAGTTTAAAATATTAAACAAGTATGGGAGCAGCTAAAGCCTTTGGAGCCACCTATTTTAGTTGCCTCCAAATATTACCTTGCACTCAAAAAAACCAGTTTAACTAATGACTGTTGTAGGTTTTACAATTGAAACATTAAATGCAGGCAAATTCTGTGAAACAGGCTACAATCGGAGGGGTCTTAGCAACTCCAAGCATTAATAGCAGTTTTTAAAGCTACTATTAAGCACTAGGTTTTATAAAAGGATAAAGTTTTGTTTTAGGTAAATCAATAGAGCGATCGCATCGGTAATTTTTAATATCAATGTATCTGGTCTATTTGATTTTGCCACTGACAGGACAAGTAATTAAAACTCTTATTAAATAAGCTACTAGCACAATTAATAAGAGTACGAAATAAATGTCGATAGATTGATAGTTGAATCAAGGAGCATGAGGAACGCGGCATGAACCAGGCTAACAACGTACTCGAAACCACTCACCAGCCTGAAATCAAAACAATTAGTCAGCCTGAAAGCACTTTAGAAGTTTTGATTGAAGAAGAATTTGACCCTTTAGACGTAGACGAACAAGATGAATTGATAGAATCGCAACCTGAAGAAGAAGTAAAAGCTGGTAAAGTTGTCAAGTCTCGTCGTCGGGCGCAAACCAAAAAGAAGCACTATACAGAAGATTCCATTCGCCTGTATTTGCAAGAAATAGGTAGAATTCGGCTGCTAAGAGCGGATGAGGAAATTGAACTAGCTCGGAAAATTGCCGAATTGTTGGAAATGGAGCGGGTGAGAGAGCAACTTTGCGAGCGCCTAGATCGCGAGCCTCACGACAATGAATGGGCCGAAGCGGTAAAAATGCCGATAAATTCCTTTCGTTATCGCCTCCATGTCGGACGACGGGCTAAAGATAAGATGGTGCAGTCGAATCTGCGATTAGTAGTTTCTATTGCCAAAAAGTACATGAATCGCGGCTTGTCTTTTCAAGACTTGATTCAAGAAGGCAGTTTGGGATTAATCCGAGCGGCGGAAAAGTTTGACCACGAGAAGGGTTATAAGTTTTCAACTTACGCTACTTGGTGGATTCGCCAAGCAATTACTCGCGCGATCGCCGATCAATCAAGAACAATTCGCTTACCCGTCCACCTTTACGAAACTATTTCTCGCATCAAAAAAACTACTAAGTTGCTTTCTCAAGAAATGGGACGCAAGCCTACAGAAGAAGAAATTGCGACGCGAATGGAAATGACTATTGAGAAGCTGCGATTTATTGCTAAGTCTGCTCAATTGCCAATTTCTTTAGAAACCCCCATTGGTAAAGAAGAAGATTCTCGCCTGGGGGATTTTATTGAGTCGGACGGCGAAACACCAGAAGACCAAGTTTCTAAAAATTTGTTGCGCGAAGACTTAGAAAAAGTTTTGGATGGTCTTAGCCCCCGTGAAAGAGATGTATTGCGCCTGCGTTATGGCTTAGATGACGGTCGGATGAAAACCTTAGAAGAAATTGGACAGATATTTAACGTTACTCGCGAACGTATCCGTCAAATAGAAGCTAAAGCTTTACGTAAATTACGACATCCAAATCGTAACAGTGTTTTGAAGGAATATATCCGCTAAAATTTCTCAGTTTCTGTAACTAAGTCAATTTTTTAAACGTTGATGGCTACTGCCGTTAACGTTTTTTTGCTCAAATAAAATGACCTAAGAGATTCTTGTTATCTCTTAGGTCAAAAAATTCCTTGTCTTTGATACTTTTTTACTGGGTATTACATGATGCCCCAGAAGTGGAGAAAACCTTGTCCAGAGAACAATTCAATTCCGGCAGCAGCTAAGAAACCAATCATTGCTAAACGACCATTCCAGATTTCGGCTTGAGGGGTAAACCCGTAGCGCCAAGCGTTGCGGTCTTCCATTACTGGGGGTGTAACTACTTTAGGTGTGCTTTGCATGGCTGGTGTTCCTGTTAGTTTGTTAATTTATGTTTCCTTCTATGTAAACTAATGTAACACTCTTATTTACAATTTGTCTATGCCTTAAGTAAGAAAAGCTCGTTAGTCATACCAGATTGCTTTACCTGTATCAGGGTCGAAGAAATGCAGCTTATCGGGAGTAAAAGAGAGCCATAACTGTTCTTGAAGCGATACTGAGCGATGGGGGGGAATTCTTACTTGAATAGAAGCCGCATTCGTTGAATTAGTAGGACTGACGGAAAGATAGGTTTCGTTGCCAAGGGCTTCTACAAGGTCTACTTGGACGGGAAGATTGTTAGAACTTGCCTTGTCAAGCTCAAAATGCTCTGGTCGGATACCGAGAATTAGGGGTTGGCGATCGTATTTACTTAAAGCTAGTTGCCAAACTTCAGGCAGTGTGAAGCGAAACAAAGGATGAGAAATTACTAAAGGCGATTGAAATTCCACTTCTAAAAAATTCATCGGTGGCGAACCAATAAATTCGGCTACAAACTGCGTAGCTGGGCGATTGTAGAGTTCTAGAGGACGAGCAACTTGTTGTAATTGCCCTAAATTCATAACTGCGATGCGAGTTCCCATGGTCATTGCTTCGGTTTGATCGTGAGTGACGTAAATTGTCGTCGTCCCTAATTGGCGTTGCAATTTAACTATTTGGGCGCGAGTTTCGGCGCGGAGTTTGGCATCTAAATTAGAAAGCGGCTCATCCATTAAAAACACTTGCGGATTGCGAGAAATTGCCCGACCCAAAGCTACGCGCTGCTTTTGTCCGCCAGAGAGTTGTTTGGGCAATCGGTTTAATAACGCCTCAATTTGTAGTAACGAAGCAACATTTTTTACCCGCTTATCTACCTCTTGTTCGCGATCGCCTTTGTAATGTAAAGGTGCAGGAAGAAGCCGTGTCATGCCTCCCAGAGTATTTTCTGCCCAAGTTGATAAATTTTTTTCTTGTCCGCCTCTTGCCCCGCGACGCAGCCCAAAAGCAATATTGTCATAAACTGTCATGTGGGGATAAAGAGCATAGTTTTGAAACACCATTGCAATATCCCGCGCCTTGGGTGGCAAGTTGTTAACTAGGGTATCTCCTATCCAAATATTGCCTCCGGTCATTTCTTCTAAGCCTGCAATTAGCCGCAACAGGGTACTTTTGCCGCAGCCAGAAGGACCCACAAGTACCATAAATTCCCCATCTTCCACCGCCAGATCGATTCGTCGCAAGACATTAATACTATTTACTGCTTGCGGCATTTCCTCTACCGCCGCAATCAATGGTTGGGCGACGGCGGGAAACTTAGCTTTTTCTGCCTTAGCAACGCTAAGAAAGCTTTTATAAATATTTTCTAAAACTACCTGTGCCACGAGTTTTTTTATCACTGAAACTGTTTACAATCACGTTCAGACAATTGAGCTATTTAATTTCTCCCGCCTGCCACAATATTTACGCTGACAATCTTCTCATCGCTCTTAAGTTCGGCAAGGCGACTTCCCGTACCATCTTTACCCGTAACACTAATAGCACTTGCAGACACCTGTAACAAGCGTTGACTTGTCGTCACTGCTAGCATTGCCGAATCTGGGGCTAAAATTAAACTTACTACCGCATCAAATTTACTGGTAAAAGATATTGCTTGAGTGCCAATATCGCCGCGATTACCGCGCCGCAGAGAACGCATGGGCATTTGTTTGGCGTATCCTAGCTGAGTAAATAGTAATAAGTTTTCCTCCGGATCAGAACTTGTAACAAAACCAACTAATTTTTCATTTTTTCGCAATCGTAAAGCTTGCAAGCCTACGGCCGTCCTCCCCAGAATTGGCAATTGTTCGTCATCTACCCTAAATCTGAGCAACCGTCCCCCCTCTGTAGCCAAAACCGCATCTTCTGCCGCTCCCGTAATTCGACAAGCTAACAAGCGATCGTCATCTTTAAATTTAATTGCTGTCAAACCACGAGTGCTTAAACCTGCAAACTCCTCTAAAGCCAAGCGTTTAATGCGTCCCAACTTAGTTAATAGAACCATCTGCGCTGCATTATCTGGTAAAACAAACTGTGAAACGACACTTTCTGTCGCATTAGGCAGCAAATTAATCAACGGCGTACCTCGTCCCGACAAACTGCGCCCAGACAACAAAGGCACTTCTCTCACCTTCACTGGGTAAACCTTGCCGCCACTGGTTAGCACCACCAAGTCTTGTTTTGTATTCGCCGCTACTACCTGCAGCACGCAATCATTATCTATCGCCCCATTGGACTTTTTCCCGGCTTTTTGACCATTAACCAACCTGCGAACATAACCGCGCAAGGTAAATTCTACTAATGCCTCCTCACCTTGTTCTTCTTTTTGAGCGTTTTCTGCGTCAAGGCGGCGGTTTTTTTCCTTTTCCTCCCGCAACATCTGCTCGTTGACAAACTTCGTTCGCCGTTCATCTCCATGCTTGCGTTTAAGAGTGCGTAAGTCTTTTTTTAACACCTTCAACAACTCGCGGCGATCGCTTAATAACTTTTGCAGCCCTTCAATTTCCTTGCTCAAGCGCTCAAATTCTGCTAATAAATTCTGCTTTTCTAAGCCTGTCAATCGTCGTAAAGGCATAGCCAGCACGGAATCGGCTTGAATCTCGCTTAAACCAATAAGATTTTGCAGCGCTATTTTTGCCGTGCTTCCATCCGCCGCTTGGCGCAAAATATCAATAACTTCATCCAATCTTGCTAAGGCTTTATTCAACCCTTCAACAATATGAATCTGCCCTTGGGCTGCCTCTAATTGGTGGGAGTAAAGACGATTTAAAGTTTGTTCGCGAAACTTCAAAAACTCCTCTAATAGTTGCTTTAAACTTAACTGGCGCGGTTGTCCGTCCACAATCGCTAGCATAATCGCCCCAAAATTTATTTGCAAAGCCGTTTGTTGGTATAGGCTTTGCAACACGGCGTGGGAACTAGCATCCCGTCGCAGTTCGATTACTACTCTCATCCCTTCGCGATCGCTTTCATCGCGAATATCCGAAATTCCTTCTAACTTTGCCCCGTTAACTAATTCCGCCATTTTCTCAATCCAAGCCGCCTTATTGACTTGGTAAGGCAACTCTGTAACGACAATTGCCGTCCGCCGCCGGGTGTTTTTTGTCGCCGCAATTTCTTCAATCGCCGCCACTCCCCGCAATACAATACTTCCTCGCCCAGTGGTGTAAGCTTCTTTTATGCCACCAGTTCCGATAATTTCGCCCCCGGTGGGAAAATCGGGCCCTGGAACTAACTCTAATAGCTGTTCTTCTGCTAATTCTGGGCGATCGATTAACGCAATCAAACCATCTACTACTTCACTCAAGTTATGAGGTGGAATATTTGTTGCCATCCCCACCGCAATTCCCGCACAGCCATTTAACAGCAATAAAGGCAGTTGGGCCGGTAGGACTGTAGGTTCTTGCTGAGAATTGTCAAAATTGCTAATAAATTCAACCGTTTCCTCGCCAATATCCGCCAACATTGCTTCATGGCTCATCGACGATAGCCGAGTCTCGGTATAGCGCATTGCCGCCGGAGGATCGTTGTCTACCGAACCAAAATTGCCATGGCCTGCTAGCAATGGGTAGCGGCTAGAAAAGTCTTGGACTAACCTAACTAAAGCCTCATAAACCGATTGATCGCCGTGGGGGTGATATTTGCCCAATACGTCCCCTACTACCCGCGCGCACTTACGATAAGGGCGATCGGGAGTCAAACCCAGTTCGTGCATGGCGTACAATATCCGCCGATGGACGGGTTTTAAGCCATCGCGGACATCGGGCAATGCTCGCCCGACAATTACACTCATGGCATATTCAAGATAAGACCGTTGCATTTCTGTATGCAGGGCGGTGGCGATCACCTGTCCCGTTGAGAGAAGGTTTAACTGTTTTGCCATGAGATTTTCCTGTCTATAGATAAAATAACTGAATAAGTTGAATGAATTGTTTTTGACTTTTTACAAGCACAAGCTGTAGGGTAACTCGCAGGAAGAACTTGTTGTTTGAGATGCGTTAATTTTAGTTATAGCTTCAACATTTTTAACTACTAGCATTTAATAGCTTGCACCATAAAGTATGAAAACTGTTTTGATTGTGGAAGACGATCCGATTAATGCGCGTGTTTTTGCCAAAATCTTGACTAAACGTGCAGGCTTAGAGGTTAAGCATACTGAGAATGTCGAAGAAGTAATGCAAATTGCCTTGAATAAATTAGCAGACATTATTTTGATGGATGTTTCTCTCTCTCGCAGTGTTTATCAGGGTAAGTCTGTAGATGGTATCAAAATTACCCAAATGTTAAAAGCCAATCCCGAAACAGCTTCCTTGCCAGTTATTTTAGTCACGGCTCATGCTATGGAAGGCGATCGCCATAGTTTTCTTTCCCTTAGTGGTGCGGATGGCTATATTTCTAAGCCCGTAGTTGACCATCAAGAATTTGTTGACCAAATTATGGCGCTGATTCCAATAGATTAGTGCAATTGTACTATCAAACGTTATTAAGCGATCGCTATTTTGAGGAGCGGTAAAATTAACTAAAGCCCCAGTCCTTACCATTTAAGGACTAGGGCAATTTGAATTGAACTAGCCCCAGGCAATCTAAAGACCAGACATTACTTCCCTCGCGGCGGCTAATGTTTGGTCTATATCCGCCTCGGTATGGGCTACCGAAGTAAACCCAGCTTCAAACTGTGAAGGAGCTAAATAAATACCGCGCTCTAACATCCCGCGATGGAAGCGGCTAAACTTGCTCAAGTCAGACTTTTTCGCATCTTCGTAGCTGTGGACGGGGCCGGGGGTAAAAAATAACCCAAACATCCCGCTAATTTGACCGACACAAATCTCTTGCCCCGTTTCTTTAGCAATCAGTAACAAGCCATCAATTAATTTTTTGGTAATGCGCTCTAAATACTCATAAGTTCCAGGCTTTTGCAATAGTTCTAAAGTTTTAATCCCCGCCGTCATTGCCAAAGGATTCCCCGACAGCGTCCCGGCTTGATACATAGGCCCTGCGGGTGCAACCATTGACATAATATCTCTACGACCGCCATAGGCTCCTACAGGCAACCCACCGCCAATAACTTTACCTAAAGTCGTTAAGTCTGGGGTAACTCCAAACTTTTGTTGAGCGCCACCGTAAGCAATCCGAAAGCCTGTCATGACTTCATCAAATACTAGCAAGGCTTGATTTTCTTTGGTTATTAGGCGCAAACCTTCTAAAAATCCGGCATCAGGGGCAATAAAACCCGCGTTTCCTACCACTGGTTCTAAAATTACGCCAGCAATTTGGTTTGGATGCTCGGCAAATAAGGCTTTAACAGCTTCAAGATCGTTGTAAGGAGCGGTTAAAGTATCCGCCGTTGTAGACTTGGGAACTCCGGGAGAATCGGGCAAACCTAAAGTTGCGACCCCCGACCCCGCTTTAACTAAGAACATATCCGCATGACCGTGATAGCAGCCCTCAAACTTGATGATTTTGTCTCGTCCTGTAAAGGCTCGCATCAGGCGCAAAACTGCCATACAAGCTTCGGTGCCAGAATTAACAAAACGTACCATTTCAATACTGGGAACAGCATTAATTACCATCTCAGCTAAAACGTTTTCAAGGATGCAGGGCGCACCAAAGCTAGTTCCTTTTTCTAAGGCAGCTTGCAAGGCGCTAATTACTTCTGGATGGGCGTGACCGCAAATTGCTGGTCCCCAGCTACCCACGTAGTCAATATATTGATTGCCATCTACATCCCAAACATAAGCACCCTTTACGCGGTCAAAGACAATTGGTTGTCCGCCTACAGATTTGAATGCTCTAACGGGAGAATTTACTCCCCCAGGCATCAAAGCTTGGGCGGCGGCGAAGATTTCTTCAGATTTGGTAGTTTTGATGGTGGTATTAACCAAAGTTTTCTCCTAAAAATGTATCTCGTAAGTAGTTGCGTGCCTGGTTTAGAATTCTTATGTTAATCAATTATCAAAGCACAAAAATAAAGTTATGTTATTTCAAACCGCGATTTAATAGGTATAAATTTAATATTTTTACTCTTAAAGAACATATTAGACGTAGGCGACGACTAACTGCCCTTACCTTAAATCTCTCTTCCAAACTGGGAGAAAAACTCAAAGGTGGCGAACCTTTTGCCTTGGGATACGGTGTTGAAAGAGGACGGCTGTGTTGAATTCAATGCTTAGAGGTTTATTAACTGGCTGCACTGCCCCTAAAATTGTCCAGGTATATTTTAGGAAAAAATTATCAGTAGTCTTGAATAAGTAAGGATAAATAGACCTTAGCTTTAATAATTCATTATCTAATGTGGTTTTCGCTCCTTTTTAGAGAATAACCAGGTTTCTCTATCAGTAGACAAGCACTAATTGCCATAAACCTATAGATAAATCACGGCTACGTTTGTCAACACTGATATCAATGAGATTTCTTTGTTTTTATATCCAGACAAGATAAAGTTGGTAGAAATTATTCTCTCTGATTATTACCCCTATATCTGCTCCTATTAAATAGTTAATCGCCCTTTGTTCTACATTGTTCTTGTTAGAAATATCTGTCCTGCTTGTATCATCACTTGTTCGGGACGGTTGTGATGCAAAAACTTTTTCAGGGAAGAAAAGCGGAGGGGAAAGAAGTTCTTTGATGCTACCACTTTGAAAATGGGGTTAATCAAGAGAATCCGCCCAAAGGACATCTCCCGGAGCAACTCCTAAAACCTGTCGGTTGTGCAACAGGATTAATAATTTCCTCTCCCTGATAGTGCGCTGTGGTGTATTGAAGGACGCAAATCCCATTCCCGGTTTGACTAATGGTTTTACCCAAGGGTGGTTTTGTTCAATCCTGTGATTGAGATCCTTAAGGCGTTGCTGAAAGTGTGATGATTTTCAGAAGAATCCTTTTGGCGGTAAGAGCGCGGATAACTGAGATACCAGCGCAGGCAACCGTAGGATGACTTCGGGCTGATAGTGCTGCCACTGGAAGGGGGATTTAGAATTCATTTATGTATAATCACTTCCTATCCAAGCAATTGCGGTTTGAAACTATCTGTGCTAGTAAGCAATTGGATCGCTCAATCCTAGCTCGCAAAAAGCTTCTAGTCTCAACTTGCAAGAGTCACACGCGCCGCAAGCTTTCTCGTTTCCGGCATAACATGACCAAGTTTTTTCCCAAGGTACGCCTAGCTTATTGCCAAGTTGGATAATTTCAGTCTTTTTCATCTCAATTAGCGGCGCAACTATTTTAATCGCTTCCCCTTCTCTACCTTGTTTTGTCCCCAGTCTAAAAACTTCCTGCATTGCTTGAATATAATCGGGGCGACAATCGGGATAGCCGGAGTAATCTAAGGCATTGACACCAATGTAGACGCGCTCTGCACCAATGGTTTCGGCGTAAGCTAGGGCAAAACTCAAAAATATAGTATTACGGGCGGGAACGTAGGTTACAGGGATATTTTCGCCCATTTGGGAAAGCGATCGCTCTAAGGGTAAATCTATCTTGTCATCGGTAAGCGCCGAACCACCCCAAGCTCGCAAATCGAAGCTAATTACTTTACTATCAACTACACCTGCGGCTTTGGCAATGGCGATCGCCGACTCTAGTTCTCGTTGATGTCTTTGGTGGTAATCAAAAGATAGGGCGTAACATTCACATCCCGAAGACTTGGCGCTATAAAGTACCGTCGCTGAATCCAACCCACCAGACAACAAAACCACTACCTTCACGTTAGCAACACCTTTTGCATATAGGTTTTTAGATTTCTATGCTAGATGAGTTTGTTAAGATGCGAAGCTCTGCGATCGCGCTTTACTTACTTACTGGTCTGAGCAATGATTATATCTAACACTTTCAAATCTTCTTCAACGGAGGCTAAACCTGGGACGACAGCCTTCGGATCTTCTTGAACAGGTTTTATTTGTTCAACGATGATATCCTGACTCAAGTTATCCAATTGGCGATCTAAGTTTTCTTAAATCTCTTTCGTTGTTTTCTATATTAAGACAAATATATCTGACTTGCGTTGACAATTTGCTCGGTGGTTAGTTCTAGTTGTCCAAAAGTCGGCGAAATAATCGGAGTATTTGCGATAAATCTTTGTACTTGGTATTCCCCATCAATTAACTGATATACCGACACTGTAGGCACTTTAGGATAGCCCAAATAAGTGCGAGATGCGATCGCTAAATAGTCAACAATCCAATACTCTACAATTCCTAAACGCTGATACTCCACCAATTTATCAATGTAATCGTCTTCCCAATTGGTTGAAACAACTTCTACCGCTAGTTGAATCGGCTTAATTAGTGCTGCATAAGCCATTACATTAGCATTCCACTCTACTTCGCTAACTAGGCTAACATCGGGATTTCTGCCTTGTTCTTTTCCGTCACTGGTAGAAGTTTTGATAATTATATCTTTGTCAACAATATAATTTAGTCCTAGGCGATCGCTCTCTTGAGCGAAATACTTAACCAGATATCTTGATACATTTTTATGCGCTCTAATCGCCTCCACTTGAACAATCTCCCCATTCACTAATTCAAAAATTCCCTCGCCATCTGGGTATTGCTGAAGGAACTCGGCAAAACTTAGCTGTTTGATGGTGGTAGTCATAAAAATTACCTTGTGCTTTGACAAACCTATTGGTTGCAACGGAGCTTTAAGCTGATTTATTTTGCGGCAAATTACCACCAATAGCCGATATTTACTATAAACCAACTAATGGACGGGCAAAAAACTGACACATTCTCTTGCCCATAAAGGCTGCTGCCAAAATAACACTAAAGATAGCGATCGCACTTGATAAAAAAGTACATAATACAGGAACTTCCAATAAGCTTTAAGATTCTTGATAAATAGAAGCATTATGTGACTATCTGGATGATTTAAGTGCTTAAGTGTCGATAATTGACCGCATACGCCCTTTTATGGCGTTTATATACTTTGGTGGTTGAGAAAAGGAAAGGAGTGGAGAACAGCATATTCATGGCACAACCAAACATTCATGTGCAGCGCAACCAGCCTCAACCAATCCGCATAGGCGTGATTGGAGTGGGGAATATGGGACAGCATCATACCCGCGTACTAAGTTTACTTAAAGATGTAGAGCTTGTTGGGGTTTCTGATATTAATGTCGAAAGAGGACTCGATACTGCTAGTAAGTACCGAGTTCGTTTTTTTGAAGATTATTGCGATTTACTACCTCATGTAGATGCAGTATGTATTGCTGTTCCCACTTATTTACATCATTCGGTGGGCATGACTTGCTTGGAAGCTGGTATTCACGTTTTAATCGAAAAGCCAATCGCTGCTAGTATTGCCGAAGCTGAATCTTTGGTAAATGCGGCGGCCCAATCTCAAAGTATTTTACAAGTAGGTCATATTGAGCGCTTTAACCCAGCTTTTCAAGAACTTAGTAAAGTTTTAAAAACCGAGCAATTGTTGGCAATAGAAGCTCATCGCATGAGTCCTTACTCCGATCGTGCTAATGATGTATCGGTAGTATTGGATCTAATGATTCATGATATCGATTTGCTTTTAGAATTAGCTAATTCTCCAGTAGTCAAATTAACAGCAAGCGGTAGCCGCGCCTGTGCTAGTGAATCGGTCAGTTTTGCAGCAAATACTAAACCGCGCCCTTATCTAGACTATGTTACAGCTACATTAGGCTTTGCTAACGGCATAGTAGCGACCCTGACAGCTAGTAAAGTTACTCATTGCAAAATCCGCCGAATTGCCGCTCATTGCAAAAACTCTTTGACAGAAGCAGATTTTCTGAATAATGAAATCTTGATTCATCGTCAAACCACTGCTAATTGCATGACCGATTACGGTCAAGTGCTTTATCGTCAAGACGGTTTGATTGAAAAAGTTTACACCAGCAACATAGAGCCACTCCACGCGGAACTTGAGCATTTTGTCAACTGTGTAAGGGGTGGAAATCAGCCATCAGTAGGTGGAGAACAAGCTTTAAAAGCGCTAAGATTAGCAAGTTTAATCGAGCAGATGGCTTTAGATGGTCGTGCTTGGAAACAATCGGGAATTGATGCCAATTTTCCCAGTTGTGACATCGTTACCGTGTAGAAGCGATTAGAATTAAGGCGAACGGATTAGAAATCTACCACTAGAGGAGATTAGCCTCATGTCTGACTTGAATCGCGGAATTATGAAGTTCAAGGGCGCAGATACCCCAAAAGCAGTTACGATTTCTACCGTGCTGATTTTAGGAGCGATCGCGGCTTTGGTTATTTGGGCATTAAAATCTGCTTACGCAGTTAATTAATCTCAGGTTTTTGAACTAAAAAACCTGCCTCTAGAGGCGGGTTTTGTTTTGAGTAAGCTTAACAGCCGTAGCAATAAATTTTTTGAGTTTCTAACTGGTCGCAAATGGCAGAAGGTGGAGCATCTTTGCTTAATACCTGACGATCCAACTTGACTTGCAAGCTAGTTAAAGGATCGACTCCTGGAGAAACTAAAAACTCTAACTTTTCTAAAAATGTCCAATTAGCAAGATTATCTAAAATTTGCGAAACCGCCTTTACGTAAGGATGAGCGGGGTTTTTATACCAATCTATAGCTGCAACTTTGGCTTGATCGAAGCCTAGATGTACCGTTAAAGAAGGTTCGCTAAATAAAGCGATCGCAACAGGTCTTGCTTCTTCCTGCAATAATAAGTCAGACGTGTGCGCTAAGTTTCGCAGTTTTTCTAAGCGATCGTAGCGCTCTGTTACAGACAATGGCTCGTCTTTCCAGTGCAAAGCTACAGTAACTAAGTAGGTTTGCAGCAGCATATGACCTAACTTTTCTGCCTTTGTCGCTAAGTATATTGAGTTGTAATCGGTAGCTTCGATTAATAATGGTAATCTGTCTGCTACCTCCAATCCGTAACCCTTCAACCCGGCAATTTTGCGAGGATTGTTAGTAATTAGGCGGATTCTTTCTACACCCAAATCGTTTAAAATTTGCGCTCCTACTCCATAATTACGCAAATCGGCAGGAAAACCCAAGCGTTCGTTAGCTTCCACCGTATCTAAGCCCATATCTTGCAAGGAGTAGGCTTTAAGCTTATTGATTAATCCAATTCCGCGCCCTTCTTGCCGCAAATAGACTACTACACCAGACCCGGCATTTTCAATCATTTTTAACGCCGCTTGCAATTGCATTCTACAATCGCAACGCAAAGAGCCTAAAGCGTCTCCCGTCAAACATTCCGAGTGCATCCGCACCATGACAGTTTTGTTAGCAAAATCGGCGGGTTCGCCTTTAACGATCGCCACGTGTTCGGAATTATCTAGGGTATTGCGGTAAGCGTAGATATGAAACTGTCCAAATTGCGTAGGTAATTTAGTTACCGTTTCCCGACGGACAAAGCGCTCGTATTTGAGACGATAACTAATTAAGTCAGCAATACTAATAATTTTTAATTTATGAACTTTGGCATACTCTATTAATTGTGGCAAACGCGCCATTGAGCCGTCAGAGTTTTGAATTTCACAAATTACCCCGGCGGGGTATAACCCGGCTAATTGTGGTAAATCGACCCCAGCTTCGGTATGTCCAGCCCGTTTTAAAACTCCTCCCTCTCGCGCTCGTAGGGGGAAAATATGACCGGGACGGTGCAAGTCTCTAGGTTTTGTATTGGGATTGAGAGTAACTTGAATAGTCCGAGCGCGGTCTTCGGCGGAGATACCTGTAGTTACGCCCAAAGCGGGAGACGCATCAATACTGACAGTAAAAGCTGTTTGATTGCGATCGGTAGTGTTAGTTACCATCAAAGGCAAATCTAGTTCGTCTAATCTTTCGCCAGTCATAGCTAGACAAATCAAACCCCGCGCCTCTACTGCCATAAAATTAATCGTATCGGGGGTAGCAAACTGGGCGGCGCAAATTAAGTCCCCTTCATTTTCCCGGTTCTCATCATCCACCACCACCAACATCCGCCCAGCTTTGAGATCGGCTAAAGCATCCTCGATTGAATCGAACTGAAATGGTTGTTTTAAAGCAGTTATAGGCTGTTGCACGGAGTATTATGAGTAAAGTAAAACGTAAAGTTTTTTGAAGCTTGGATTAATTTGATTGTAGCCTGTTTCGATTAAGGGGGAATGGCTAGTGAGGGATGAAAGATGGTGAGGGGGAGAGTGGTAGGAAAAGAAAATCTTATTTAAGGTTGGCAATACTTTTTAGGTTGATAGCAGAAAAAAGAATTAGGGAAATGCGATCGCATTATTATATATTTTGCTGATTTGCACTTTATTATTCAAAAACCTTGCTCATAGAAACACAACCTGATATAGAATTTGGCAAAAGTTAAATTTTTTTAGTTAAAACTCCTAAAGGTTAATAATTATGGGTGATATAAGGCGCGTATCGGTTGGGATTGTGGGCGCGTCAGGTTACGGAGGGGTGCAGCTAGTGAGGCTATTGATGGATCACCCAGAGTTAGAACTTACCTATTTAGGCGGTGAAAGTAGTGCCGGCAAACCCTTTGCCGATTTGTATCCACACTTAGGACATTTAGTCAAACGACAAATAGAAGCAGTAGACCCAGTAGAAATCGCCGAACGATGCGAAGTAGTATTTTTATCATTGCCCAATGGTTTAGCGTGTCAAATAGCGCCGACATTGATACAAAAAGGCTGTAAAGTGCTAGATTTATCAGCAGATTATCGGTTTACGAACTTAGACACCTATACATCGTGGTATGGAAAAGAGAGAAGCGATCGCGCCGTTGCCGACAAAGCAGTTTATGGCTTACCGGAACTATACCGAAACCGGATTGCCGAAAGTCAACTAATTGGCTGTGCGGGGTGCTATCCCACAGCGAGTTTACTAGCCCTTTCACCCTTACTCAAACAAGGATTAATCGTGCCAGAAACCGCTATTATCGATGCAAAATCGGGAACCTCCGGGGGAGGGAGACAAGCAAAGACAAGTATGCTGTTAGCGGAAGCAGATAACTCCATAGGAGCGTACGGAGTAGCGAGGCATAGACACACCCCAGAAATTGAGCAAGTTTGCAGCGATTTAGCAGGACAAGAAGTAACAATTCAATTTACGCCGCATTTAATGCCAATGGTGAGGGGAATATTAGCAACAGTTTATGCAACCTTAAGAGATCCGGGATTAGTAAGAGAAGATTTAATGACAATTTACACAGCATTTTATCGCAACTCCCCTTGGGTGACAGTCTGTGAAAGCGGCGTATATCCACAGACAAAATGGGCGTGTGGCAGCAACCTATGTTACATAGGCATCGAAGTAGATCCGCGTACAGGGAGAGCGATCGTCATGTCTGCCATCGACAACTTAATCAAAGGACAAGCAGGACAAGCGATTCAGTGTTTAAACATTATGATGGGCTGGGATGAAACTTTAGGGCTACCAAAACTAGGATTTTACCCCTAAGTTAAAAATACAAATCTTGGATTGCACAGTATCTAGCCCACACACCCATAACTAAATGATGGGCTGGGATGAAATGGGGCTACCAAAACTAGAAGCGTACCCCTAAGCAGAAATCCTGGATTGCAAAGTATCTAGCTCACCACACCCGTAACTAAATCTATTGCACCGGAACTACCGAACACCAAGACAAGAAACTTTTGCAGGGGGTTTGGGGGAGGCAACTCGTCCCCCAATGGGGGGTCTGCCCCCCAAACCCCCCAAGTCTTGGTTTTTCTTAAACCAAAAACTAAAACTACTTAGCCCCCAACCCAACAGTTCCAGCATAGATAGCGCGACTTCCCAACTGGTCTTCAATTCTAAGTAAACGGTTATACTTAGCAACTCTTTCACTGCGACAGAGAGAACCCGTTTTAATTTGTCCAGCGCGAGTAGCGACAGCTAAATCAGCGATCGTTGTATCCTCAGTTTCTCCCGACCTGTGGCTAATAATAGAGCGGAAACCATTACGAGTAGCCAAATCTATAGTTTCCAAAGTTTCCGTTAAAGAGCCTATTTGATTGAGCTTAATTAGAATTGCATTAGCAGCAGATTGGTCAATACCTTTTTGCAGACGAGTAGCATTAGTTACAAACAAATCATCACCTACTAGCTGAGTTTTCTTACCTATTTGTTGAGTAAGAAGCTGCCAACTATCCCAATCATCTTCATGCAAACCATCCTCAATCGAAATTATCGGATAAGAGTCGCATAGTTGCCCTAAATAACTAATAAACTCCGTCGGTGCGTGAGGTACGCCATCGTAGACGTATTGACCATCCTTGTAAAACTCACTAGCCGCCACATCTAGCGCCAATGCTACTTGTTCCCCTGGCTTATAACCCGCTTTGGCGATCGCCATCATCAGCAATTCTAAAGCCGCTTGATTAGATTCTAAATTCGGCGCAAACCCACCTTCATCGCCTACGCCAGTTAGTAAACCTTTATCGTCTAAAACCTTACTCAAAGCCGCAAAAATCTCCGCTCCCCAGCGTAACGCTTCCCGAAAAGAAGACGCACCCACCGGAACAATCATAAACTCTTGAAAATCAACGTTATTAGAAGCGTGAGCGCCGCCGTTGATTACATTCATCAACGGTACAGGTAACAAGTTTGCTAAAGGGCCGCCCAGATAGCGGTAAAGGGGCAATTCTAGATACTCCGCACCAGCCTTAGCTGAAGCTAGAGAAACCGCCAAAATTGCGTTTGCACCCAAAGAAGATTTATTTGGCGATCCATCTAAAGCAATCATCGTACGATCGATTAATTCTTGATCGATGACATCTAACTCAAACAACTCCGGTGCGATCGCTTCATTGACGTTCTGCACCGCCTTAAGTACCCCCTTGCCTCCATAACGGCTTTGATCGTCATCCCGCAACTCGTGCGCCTCAAAGCTGCCTGTAGATGCCCCACTGGGGACTTGAGCCACCCCAACGACACCGCTAACCAAGTGAACTTCTGCTTCAACAGTGGGACGACCGCGCGAGTCGAGAATTTCTCTAGCAACAATGTTATCAATAGCAGTATCTAGTGTATTCATCATTCTCAATAGCACCTCAATTAAGTCAGCATCGGCTAGAAATGCAATATATCGCGTTTTTACAATAAAAAATGTAATGTAGTGAAGGATTTGGAGTTGCAAAATGCGATTACTACACACAATGCTCCGGGTGGGCAACTTAGAAGCGTCTTTAAAGTTCTACTGCGAACTATTAGGAATGAAATTATTGCGCCAAAAAGATTATCCAGGGGGCGAATTTACCCTAGCTTTTGTTGGCTACGGCGATGAATCTGACCATAGCGTCATTGAGCTAACCTACAATTGGGGTCAAGATAAATATGATTTGGGCAACGCTTACGGGCATATTGCCTTGGGAGTGGATGATATTTATAGCACTTGCGAACAAATTAAAGCCCAAGGCGGTAAAGTAGTCCGCGAACCTGGCCCAATGAAACACGGTTCAACGGTGATTGCGTTTGTAGAAGATCCTAATGGGTACAAAGTAGAGCTAATTCAACTAGGTACTCAAGGAACCAAGCAAGCATCCTCCGCTCAAATGGTTGCCAATAATTAGCAATGAAGTTTCAGCCCCAATTTTTTAAAAGCAAGCTAGGAACTGCTTGGGTATTAATAAATTACTCAATTTTGTTCCTAGCTTTTCCCGTAAAAGCTCAAGAGTACGTAGATTTTGATTCCACCCAACTTGCTCAAGCAACTTCAGTAGACGAACTGAGCGACGTTGAGCCGACAGATTGGGCATACCAAGCTTTAGCCTCGCTGATTCAACGCTATGGGGCTATTTCTGGCTATCCTGACGGCACTTTTCGCGGAAATCGCTCTTTAACCCGTTACGAGTTCGCGGCGGCGCTCCAAGGCGTATTAGAGCAAATTGTTGATAGAACTTTTGTTGCTCAAGAAGATTTAGTTACTTTGCGGCGCTTAGAAGCCGAATACCGCATACCTCTAGCGCAAATTCGCACTCGCTTAAACGATATTGATAGTCGCGTTACCAATCTAGAAACTAATCAGTTTTCCGCCACAAGTAAGCTGCAAGGAGAGGTAATTTTTGCCTTAACTGAAGGGAGAAAAGCAAATCCAACTTTTGTCGCTCGCACTCGCTTAAATTTTATTACCAGTTTTACCCCCGATAGCCGCCTAATTACTCAGCTTGAAGCTGGAAATGATGGAGGAGAGGCGATCGCCCTTATCCAAAATCCATTGCCTAATCTTTTAGGTACAACAGGATTACTAGCCGATGGCGGAGGCTTAGAATACGGGCAAGTTGATAACAATGTCCAATTGAGACGGTTATACTACACTTTTCGCCCCTGGCAAGACTTAGAAGTAACGGTAGGGGCAAAAATGCCCACTGAAGATTTTATCGATCGCAATCGCTACGCCAACAACGAATCTAGCGACTTTAGCTCTAGCTTTTTTATCAACAACCCGCTCATCGTTCAAAACCAAATCGATCGCCCTGGTGGTGCGGGAGCCGCCTTAGCTTGGAATATTAACGGCGGCGATCTAACGCTGCGAGGTCTTTATATTGCAGCTAATAGCGATGTAGTTAGTGGTGAAAGGGGTTTATTTGGCGATCGTAATTCCGGGATTGTCGAACTAGAATACGCTCCCCGTTCTAACTTTGCCGTGCGTTTGCAGTACACCAAAGCCTTAATTGACAACACTGATATTTCAGCTTTTGGCATTAATGGCGAGTATGCTTTTAACCGAACTACGGCGTTTTTCGGTCGGTTTGGTATTGGTAATTACGATGGATTTAATACAGCAATTTCCCAAAACCTCAACTTACATCCTTACACTTGGGCGGTGGGCATATCTTGGCGCGACTTGGTAATACCTGGAACTTTAACCGGAATTGCGATCGGGCAACCCTTTGTAGAGGCAGATTTGGGGGATGCAACGCAAACCAACTTTGAAGCTTTTTACAAACTCCAACTCAGCGATAATCTTAGTGTTAGCCCCATTGTGCAGCTAATTGACAACGCCAATAATAACAGTTCTAACGGGATTACTTGGCAAGCCACATTAAGGACGAGTTTCGCGTTTTAATACATAGTCCCATCTTTATGCGAAAAAATCCAGCCTGTAGAACCATTTTCGGCGATTAGATCGTCGTCAGGATAAGTTACTTTATCGTTAGGAGTGCGATCGCCTATCTCTAAATAAGTAGCAATTTCTTGACTGCGATTAATCAAACAATGTCCATTAGCAACTCCGGCAGGAAACCCAGCACAATCGCCTACGGTTAAAGTTTCCTCTCCCTCCTCTGTTACCAGCGTAATTTTCCCTGATAAAACATAAATAAATTCATCTTGCTTATCGTGCCAATGTCTCAACGCTGAGGCACTTCCAGGAGCAAGCTCAACTAAATTTACACCAAAGTTTTGCAATAACGCCGCATTACCCAAACGCTTCTTAACACGTCCTGCTACTACAGGTTTAAATTTTTCTGGATAATTAGAACCATAATTATTAATGACATTTTCTGGGTTAATTATCATTTTTAGTTAGTTGATGTATCTCTTTGCTATGGTAAACAGCAACCAATTATTAGTTCAAGCAGGCAAAAGTGAAATATTTTTTTCTCACCGATGGCTGGACAATCGGCAGAGTTTGGGCAAGCGATGGATTGTGGAATGAGGCAGCTTGGCGGCGCAAACCAGATATTGAGCGTCTAAACTTGCAATTGGTGACGGAAAATGAAACCTTATGGCTCTATAAAGTCGAAGAAGTGGTTTTAACTATTGAAGTAAAACCAGAGTACCCCGCACCTAATGCGATCGCTTCTGTGGTACTAAAGCGTTTAATTACCGCCCCCCAAGTCATTGAGCGTCTGAGCTTTGCTGCCGCCCATTGTCAGGTAAAAAATGCCCAACTTCTGACTGAATAATAACGATTAAAGTGCGAGGAGCGCTGTTTATACTTTTGCATTCGGTGTCAATAGTTACACTTTTTTCATAATTTTCATTTTGTTTGGCGTTACCGAAAGCGGAAAGTGCGAGGAGCGCTTGTTTCCACCTTTAAGTAAAAACTCTTTTAACAAAGAAGGGGTTTTTGATCGTGATCGCGAAAAATATGTACTATTTATCGGTAAAAAATTACTTTGCTTGCGGATACTTAGCGTAGGTTGTACTTTAAAGTTTAATAATGTAGAGTAAATCTTTAATTCAAAAAAAGCGATCGCCATGGCTAGATCGATCGAACAACCAATCCAAAAATTAGAGTCAGATTTAAAGCCCAAAAATCGCTGGAAGATAGGTTTAGCGATTTTTAGCGCGATCACTCTTGGTGCTATAGCTTTTAAAGCATTGCAGCCACAAGCCCCTGAAACTCCTGTCGTCATCCCCACCCCGGTAATTGAATCGGCGATCGCTTTGGGACGATTAGAGCCTCAAGGAGAAGTAGTTAAGGTATCTGCACCAAGCTCGGCTCAGGGCATGGGATCTAGAGTTGATAAATTATTGGTGAAAGAAGGACAATTGGTTATTGCCGGACAAATACTGGCAATTTTAGACAATCGCGATCGCACGGCGGCGGCGTTGGAACAAGCTAAACAACAAGTAGAAGTCGCTCGTGCTAATTTAGCTAAAGTCAAAGCTGGAGCGCAAACTGGAGAAATTCAAGCCCAACAAGCAACAATTGCGCGTCTGCAAGCTCAGTTAAAAGGTGAAACCAAAGCCAGCGATGCCACAATTGCGCGTTTGCAAGCCGAACTACAAGGACAAAATGAAACTCTCTCATCAACCGTAGCGCGTACCGAAGCCGAACAACGCAATGCTCAAAGCGATTTGCAACGCTATCAAGATTTATATAATAGTGGGGCAATTTCTGCCCAAGAATTAGAACGAAAACGATTAAGCGCCGTAACTACAACAGAACAAGTTAACGAAAGTCAAGCCACTCGCCAAGAAAGAGTAGGAACAATTCAGCAGCAGGTAATTGAAGCTAATGCAAATAAAGAAAGGATAATAGCTACTCTAACTCAGCAAATTGCGGAAGCCAGAGCTACTTTAATAAAAATTGCCGAAGTTCGCCCCGTAGACGTGCAAATAGCCCAAGCTGAAGTCAATAGCGCGATTTCTAATGTCAAGCAAGTTCAAGCAGAATTGGCGTTGACTTATGTTACTGCGCCCCAAACTGGGGAAATTATAAAAATTTATACAAAGTCTGGGGAAAATATTAGTAATGATGGCATTGTCGAATTGGGCAAAACTGATTCAATGGTAGTAGTAGCTGAAGTATTAGAAGAAGATATCAGTAAAATTCGTCTCGGACAAAAAGCCACTGTTACTAGCGACAATCGGGCTTTTAGTGGCGATCTGCGGGGAACTGTTGTCGAAGTTGGTAGGCTAATTGGCAAGCAAAATGTAATCGATAGCGATCCATCGGCGGATGTAGATGCTAGAGTCGTTGAAGTTAAAATTAATCTCGATCCTCAAGCTAGTCGCAAAGTTTCTGGGTTAACTAATGCCAAAGTTGTAGTTGCAATTAATATTTAAAAATAATGTTTAAAAAAATTCCTTTAGCATGGTTGCAATTAACTAGGGAAAAACCTCGCCTTTTGATTGCTCTATCAGGAATTGCTTTTGCCGACATTCTCATGTTTATGCAGCTTGGGTTTCGAGAAGCATTGTTTAATTCTAACGTGCGGATGCACGACAGCTTGCAAGCAGATATTGTTGTGATTAATCCTCAATCTGATGCTTTGCTTTCAATGGAACCCTTTTCTCAAAGGCGCTTGTATCAAGCATTAGGCTTGCAAGCAGTAAAATCAGTTCATCCGATATATCTAGACTTTACTAGCTGGAAAAATCCGCAAACGCGCAAGCTCCGCAATATTCAAGTAATTGGCATCAACCCAGAAGATCGCTTATTTGCTTTAACTGGCGTTGAAGAAAAGTTAGACAAAATTAAGTTGCCAGATGTCGTGTTATTCGATCGCGGTTCTAGACCAGAATTTGGCGATGTTGCTACAGATTTTAATCAAGGAAAAGTAGTTACAACAGAAGTATCGGGGAGACAAATTAAAGTAGGTGGAATATTTGAATTAGGCGCTTCTTTTGGCGCAGATGGTAATATTATTACTAGCGACCAAAACTTTTTACGAATATTTGCCGATAAAAGACAGCGCGGATTAGTTGATATTGGATTGATTAAGTTACAACCAGGCGCAGATCCAGAAATTGTTAAAGAGCAACTAAAAAGCTATTTAGCTAAAGATATAAAAATTTTAACTAAACAAGAATATGTCGACTTTGAAAAAGCCTATTGGTCGAGTAGTACCCCAATTGGATTTATTTTTACTTTAGGAACAATTATTGGTTTTATTGTCGGAACGGTAATTGTATACCAAATTCTTTATAGCGAAGTATCCGACCACTTACCAGAATACGCTACTTTAAAAGCAATGGGCTACACTCAAAAATACTTATTGCTTATAGTGTTTCAAGAAGCTTTAATTTTAGCAATTTTGGGCTATATACCAGGATTTGGTTTTGCGATGTTTCAGTACGCTATGGCAAAAAATGCCACATTATTACCCATAGCCATGACCGCAAGACGAGCAATAACAGTGATAATTTTAACTATACTGATGTGCTGTGCTTCTGGCGCGATCGCTGTCCGCAAACTCCAATCCGCCGATCCGGCAGATATATTTTAACTATCAAGAGCTAAAAAATATGGTCGAACCTGTAATTGCTATTGAAAACCTCAATCATTTTTATGGTAAAGGCAACCTCAAAAAACAAGTTTTGTTTGATATTAACCTCAGCATTAATGCAGGAGAAATTGTGATTATGACCGGACCTTCGGGTTCTGGTAAAACTACCCTACTAAGCTTAATTGGTTGCTTGCGTTCTGTGCAAGAAGGGAATTTGACACTTCTAGATCGGCAATTAAATGGCGCTAATGAAAATAAATTAGTACAGATGCGGCGGCAAATTGGCTATATTTTTCAGGCGCATAACTTACTAGGATTTCTTAGCGCTAAACAAAACGTGCAGATGTCTATAGAACTAAACGATCGCATTTCTAAGCCGGAAGCTGAAGCAAAATCTGTTGCTATGCTGCAAGCCGTAGGTCTAGGAGAGCGCGTCAACTACTACCCCGACAATCTTTCTGGTGGACAAAAACAACGCATTGCGATCGCTCGTGCTTTGGTAAATCACCCCAAACTTGTACTTGCAGACGAACCTACCGCCGCTTTAGACAAAAAATCTGGGCGCGATGTGGTAGAAATTATGCAGCGTCTCGCCAAAGACCAAGGCTCAACTATTTTGATGGTGACTCACGACAACCGTATTTTAGATATCGCCGATCGCATTGTTGATATGGAGGATGGTTATTTAACCCGCAATGCCGATTTGAGTGCTGCTCCCAACTAACTTGCTAACTATTCTTGCTTTAATAGTTCATTTGTACTATGGTAGGGGCAAGAATATATTTGCAGTCCCCAAATCCAACGATGAGCAAATTTGAAGCCGCAACTACACAAACAGCATCGTCTCTTAGTTCTATAGAGCCACTACAACCCCCATTGAGTCGAGAGAAGCCCCAAATAGTAATTAATGGCTGGCAAAAATTATTAGCAAATGCAGAAAAAGTCAATCAATTATCCGAACAATTAGAGGCGGCGCTGTTTGAATTAAAAGTAACCGCCAGCGAAATCAAGGGCGACCAAAACGCCTATCCAATATCAAACAAAATATTTAATCATAAATTCCTTGCTATTCCTTGCATTCGTTACAAAAGACCTGGCTTAATTGTTGTAACAACCAGAAAAATAGACCTTTTTCAACAAGAGCGAGAAGCTTTACAAGTAGCACAGATGCTCCGCAGACGCACCAGAAGAAGATTAAAAAGACCTCTATCTAGCAAATTATCAACCTCGTCGTCGTCAAAGTTCAGACGAGAAGATAAAAACTTTATTTACCATTTAGTTTCAACCTGGCAAAAACTAAAAATAGCACTGGGTCAAAAACCAACTACTCAAAGTCGTGCAGCAAAAGTCAATAAAGCTATTAGCTGTTAGTTAGCAGTTTATTAATTGTTGCAGTAGTTGGTGTTGCTGAATTTTGTCTTCCCCATTCCTTCTTTCATGCTTTAATTTAGCAGCACCCGATAATTATCTATTGTTGATGGGTAATTGATTTATTAGCAGGCTGATAAAAAGCTATTGCGTCTCGCTGCCACAAAACTGCTATATTTATTTGCTTAAAAAGCCAGTACAAAATGGTGATGATAACAAAAGTAATAAAAACGATCGCCAAGGGAATTTTCCCAATCAAATCTTCTACTACTGTATCGACTAAATCATCAGGCTTAGTCAGCAAGTCCCAACTATTGTAACGTGGAAATCTGCCTAAATAAATCCCAACAGAACACAAAGCATGAATAGCTAACTCTGCAGCTACAATCATTTTGCCCATGCCAATGCGTTGTAAATAATAACCTAAATTAATTAACGATAAAACGTAAGCCTCGAACCCAGACACAATAAACAGTAAGTGGAGGGGAAAAACCATTAAAGTTACTGCCCAGACAGATTTGATATCGCGAATATCATAAATAAGATGCACAATATCAGTCAAAATATAAGGTGCGTTAGGTAAAAAAGCCAAGAAAACTACAAACACCAACCACCAAGTAAAAGATCGCGATCGCCCGCGCCGAAATAACCAAAAACTCAAACCTAAAGGAATAAAAGCTAGAAATAGATTCCAAACAATTCGCTCTCCATTCCGTTTTAAAATCCACCGCAGTATCTTTAATAAAGTAACTACTCTTTCGCTCATCAAGAAGTTCCCCAAAATCTATTAAGGGTAGCATTAAGTACAGACTTTCAAACAACCAGTATAGCTGTGACTTAGAAATAGTTTGGTATTCGTTAAGATTTGAGCTTTAAGTTTTTTTAAGAGCAGCTATTTTTACCTATAACAAAAATATCCTCTCCAACCTACCTATGGCAAGTTTGGAGAGGATATTTTGTTGTTTATTGAATTGATTTAGTTAAAGTAACTCATTTCTGACTCTAGCTGCCGAACTAGCTTTTCGTCTCCATTGGCTCTAGCAACTTGGAGGCGATGCTCTAAACTTCTTTGAATGTTAACGCGGTGAGCATCAGAAGCTTGCTTGGCGGCTTGTTGTTTATTTCTAATCATCACTGTTACTTATTTGTTTTATTAGCTTTTTTGTTTGTTAACCCTAACATAGCACTCTTTTCGTAACAATGGCTACAGAAAAAGCATAAAGCTTTCATTAAGAATCAATTTCTACCTCAAGATAGAGTGGTGTCTCAAGGTCGGCTTCCTCCTGACTGACTTGAGTAATCGGTTTTGGGTAGAGTTATCTGTAGATAGGGAGATTGACATTTTCAGCAAGGGTTTAGGCAACAAGCTTGTTAAAGTGCATAGGGCGATCGCACCGCAGATTTATAAATACTACGCGCACGGGCGCTAGGCTTTCCTCTATAAATTTTTTGTGCTTGCATCGCTGTTTTGGTAAAGTCTAAGTCAGAAGCAACCTTTTCTTCAGCGCCATCGATTCAATAGATTTTTCGCCCGCCAGCGCCAATTAAACTAAATTTGCATCCGTCAGAGTGCCATAAAATAATTACGCTGTTAAGCACTCTACGAAAATGCAACTCTACGATAGGTATACTCGTCGCTAAAACTTCCCTTAAAAAAATCTACAGCAGCTTGATGTTCTACTTGCTCAAAACTAAGCCTTTCTAACAACCCGAATTGAGGCTTGATTGCGCGTATCCACTTGGGCAATGAATTCTATTACCTTATAATCATCAAATAACACTTGCAAAACTTGTCTGCTTGCTTCAGTAGCGTATCCACTATTCCAAAACTGAGAACCAAATATATAGGCATATGCGCTTTTCTTTGATGAAATAGAAGCTTCTACACGACCAATAAATTGTCTAGATGATTTGAGACATACCGCCCAGTTTAGCCATGCTTCATCATCAGTAGGAGACAAGCGCCGCTCTAATTTCTGGTAGCGGTGTCGTAAGGTTTCTATCGAAATTGGCGGCTCTTGGGAAATATAGCCGTAAATTTGAGAATCTTGCAGTATCGGATAGAGTAAGAACGCGTGATGTTGCTTAAGCGGTTCAAGCAGAAGTCGTTGAGTTTGTAAAATCTTTTCAGGATGAATTAGTTGCATGGTTTTAAACAGCGTGATCGCTCTCTTTAGCAAACAAGCAATACTTCGGTGCTAAACCAATATATAAATCCGTTTTTTAAGGGCCAGCAAATACAGCCTGTTCTATATCTTGCCGACTCAGGGAATACTTAAAGGCGCGTTGAATATCTGGTTTTTGTTCTCCAGAAAGAAAATAACGTACCGTAAGTTCTTCAATATCAAGACAAAGTTGAGCTTTCCAATCAGCCTTTTGAATATGCCAGCAATGAGGCTCCGAACTATCTTGTTGGCAACCTTGACTAATTAACCATTGCTCAATATTTGGCAGGGCATGACTGTATAAAGGAGTATCGGCGTTGGGAAGCGACATAAAAAACTAAACTTATGGTTTGAGAAACTATCGATATTTCTAGGAAAAATTGCTCAGTGATTGTAAAACAATGTTTACAGTTATTGTAAACTGCTGCATAAAAATCTGCGAGTCAATTGTTGATATTGGTTGCCAAGCTCGATCGCCACGAATTAAGCCGATGGCGATCGCTAGTATCAAACAGCCAACAAACGTCAAACCTAAAATAAACAAAGCAAAGATTTCTCCTGCCGACAAAGGGCGATCGGTGGGATCGAGATAAGCGGAGGATTTTGTAAACTTAGCGCTATCGCGGACGGATCTATCTAAGTAAGAGGGCGCTTGAATTACCGCCAACCGCGAATAGCCAATTAAATAATCGTAAGTTGTGCGCCGTTCGGGGTTGCTGAGGGTAGCGTAAGCTTGGTTAAGCTCTTGAAACTTGGTAGTAGCAATTTCTGTAGATAATTTTGTGGTATCAGGGTGATAGTGCTTGCTCAATTCTCGGTAGGCGCGGCGAATTTCTATAACTGATGCGGAAGGATGCAACCCTAGCAAAGAATAGTAACTGCTATTTTCTTGTGCGCCAATATCTTGACTCATTACCGTTCTAATCGTTCTGCACTAACAAATACATTTTACTTGTTAGCAATCTATAAGTTCAAGTTCAACCCAAAAGCAGGTTAAACTTATTTTACAATTGCATAACCTGCTTTGGCTAAGTTAGATAGTCAAGCTTGGCGCGATCGCGCTTACAGCCAAATGATATCAGCTTGAAAATTAGGCTACTTGTAGTTCATAGGGCTAACTCTAGCTACTAATATTCTTTCAAAGTATTGTTCGTCTAGTTTTATTGCCAATTGCTCAAGTTCTTGACACTTTTTGGGCAATCAAACTTCTTCAGCATTACGTTGGTTACTTGACGTGCCTTATTTTACTACGACAACAATTTATCATACTTAGAAGCTACTCGCTCAATAACTTCACTAGCTGCTTGCACTTTTTGAGCCAATAATTTTTTACAAGCTTTCAAAACCTCTATCTTCTAATATTAAAAATTGTAGAAGCTTAGTTTCAGTGAACCTAGACAACGAGTTGAATATCTTTTTATTGATGACCGATAATTGATATCTCCCCACACACTTATATCAAAAACAACAAATTATAGAATTTCTTATCTGTTTAGAGAGAGTAATGAAAATTTTTATTTACAAATTATAGTTGGCAAAATATTCTCTAACAAGGCAAATAATTTATCAAATTTATAATACTTATAGAGCGTCAAATTCAGAGCGGGTCAAAAACCTTAATTTATTATCTACAAGCTATAGTAAATTAAGAAGTATGTGCTGACAAAAAATATTACCTCTGGATAGATTTAAAAATGGGCGTATTTAATAGAGCTAAAGCAAACTTTCAAAACTCAGGAATGTTAGTACAAAAACTTATTGAAGAATATGTTGTTTTTGACTTACAGGCAAAGCAATTAACCTTGAAGAATAAAACTATTCTTCTTCTTTGTCAACAAGCAGAATTGAAAGTTGATAAACTGACAAGCTTAATTCCCGCTCCTGAAGAAGGATTGATTGCTACTATCGAGCAGAATAATATTCAAATAAACTTACACTTTACCCCAGAAAAAATAACTTTTAAAGATGATTGCATCGAAGGTCAGCTTCACTTATTAGCTCCTCCTCAATTTGAAACTGAATCCCTCGTATACCGTTCTTTGATCGCAGCTTGGACAATATTTTTGGGTGGTCAAATTCCCCATCAAGCTTTGCCAGACTCAGTTAGGGTTAAAGGCGACAAAATTTATTACACCCTCCCCCGCAATCAGTTACAACTTTTAGATGCTTTTTTTCACAATCTTCAAACTAATTCTTATTTGACTACTAGCCTCAAACAAGAATTAATTATTAATAGTGCAGTTGCTTTAAGTTGGAATAACTTTAAACTTCAATCATTATACCAAGCCCTAAATCTTAAAAAATAAATTTATTTTGAGAATATAATTGCGTTGTAAGCCTTAAAGTTTGCCTCGTTCAATGTACCCCAAAAAATACAAAATCAACCCTCACCTCTAGCTGTTTTCTAAAATCAGCCAGAATTTTTAGAGCGAGGGTGATGTAATGCCCTACTAAAATGGCACAAATAACTTCACAGCCGCCGAGCCTAATAGTCCCAAAATATTCATAAAGTTTCCTTTACTTTTTGGCTTCGATGCGCTTGGTGGTGGGGCTTCTAGCTCTTTAATAAATGCTTGCGCTGTCTGGTTTCCAGTAATATTTCCTTGAGCTAAAAATAAGTCGTCTGCTACTTTAGCGTCTTCCATCGCTCCTTTACGATCTAATAATTGATAACGAGCAACACCCCGACCCATATAAGCTAAAGCAAATTCTGGATCGATGGTTAAAGCTTGGTTAAAGTAATCAATTGCTCCTTGAGAGTCACCTTTTTGTCCTTGAAGCATACCCCATCTATAGAAGTCTTTAGCTTTAGCTGCGGCGAGGGGTATACCGACGGCTCCTTGCAAGTGAGCTACATTTACATCAGCATCGCCAAGACTTACATTGTATAAGTAAGCTTCTCTAAAATCTGCCCCAGCTATTTGCGCTCCCTGCAACTTTGCGCCGGTTAAATTGGCTCCAAACAAAGAAGCTCCAACTAAGTTTGCACCCGTCAAATCGGCTCCACTCAAGTTTGCTCGACTCAAATTTGCCCCACTTAAGTTAGCTCCCGATAAATTAGCTCCCGATAAATTTGTCAAAACCAAGCCTGCACCACCCAAATCGCAACTTAGACATTGTTTAGTTGCCAGCAACTGTCTGGTATGAGCTATATTTTCTGATAAAGCTGGGTGAGCAAGGCTAACAGTTGTTAGTACCGTAGTAATTACAATAAAAATTTTCATAAGTTAGGAGGCTTGGCGAAGGACAAGGGCTAATTTTTGTAGATTAACATTTAATATTTAAACTGACGATATTATGCACCAAATCGTGCTAACAAACGACTTGAGGCTGATTAATTTAATTTTTGGTCGATATATTAAAGAAAGGTAACATTAGCCAATTTTTAGCTTAAATACTATGGAAATGCGCCGCTTAGGAAAATCAGACCTGCAAATTAGTCCCATTGTGATGGGAACTTGGCAAGCAGGAAAAAGAAGGTGGGTAGGAATTTCCGATGAGGAGACGACCAAAGCAATTAAAGCCGCTTTTGATGCAGGAGTTACTACTATTGATACGGCAGAAGTTTATGGAGAAGGGCATTCCGAGCGCATTGTTGCTAGAGCTTTGTCTGATGTGAGAGACAAAGCTGTTTATGCTACTAAAGTTTTTGCCAATCATTTGAAATTTGACCAAGTAATCGAAGCTTGCGATCGCTCTTTGGGTAATCTGCAAACTGACTATATCGATCTCTATCAAATTCACTGGCCTAGTGGCAATTTTGATAGTGAAATTGTCCCCATTGCAGAAACTATGAGCGCCTTAGTTAAGTTGCAGGAGCAAGGCAAAATTCGCGCTATTGGGGTGTCTAATTTTTCCCGCCCTCAGTTAGAGGAAGCAGCGCAATACGGGCGTATTGATAGCATCCAGCCGCCTTACTCGCTATTTTGGCGACAGGTAGAAAAAGAAACTGTCCCTTATTGTATTGAAAACGAAATTTCTATTCTTGCTTACTCCTCTTTAGCGCAAGGGTTGTTGACGGGCAAATTTGCCGCCGATCATAAGTTTGAGGCGGAAGATAACCGCGCTAAAAACAAGCTCTTTCAAGGAGAAAATTATCAAAGGGCGCAAGCAGCTTTAACAGCATTGCGTCCGATCTCCGAGCGCCATCAAACTACTTTAGCCAATTTAGCTTTAGCTTGGCTGATTGCTCAACCTCAAACTAATGCCATTGTCGGCGCAAGGAATACTCAGCAAGCTGTAGCCAATGCTCAAGCTTTGGATGTCGTCTTGTCAAAAGCAGAACTCCAAGAGATTGATGCTATAAGCAGAACCGTTACTGACTATTTGGACGATAATCCGGTAATGTGGAATTTTGCCGCTTAAACGGGATAATGTTAAGAAGTTTCAAGAGTATTGAACTTTAGTAAACTTAGAGTTGTTAATCCAAAAAGTAGTAATAACCTAATTATATAGGACGCAAACAGCTTAAAACAGCTAACCAAAAAGGCGCTCAACTTAGTGTCCCCTGTTAGAGAGCCAAACTTGTAATTTATCCAAGCATAGAGTTAGTGGCAAAAAGCTTGAATAAAGCAGCAGCCAAACTTAGGTCTAGAAAGATGCAGCTATGCTGGAGTTATGAGAGATGTAAACCTTATTTATTTCTCCATTCTATTTGTATTCCTTGAATAATTTGAATCCCGAAATTTGAGGGGTCTTGTCATAAGCGGATAAGACCCCTTAAACTTGTTTAGGTTACGTCTGGGAAAGACAAAATCCAGGATTTTAATAGAGAATTTACTTGCTCTGGTACTTCGTCATGGGGGCAATGACCAGCCCGAAGGAAGTATTCGGTTAAGTTAGGGCAGTATTGGCGAAATTTGCGCGATCGCTCCTTCGCATTCATCCAAGGATCTCCTTCGCCCCACAGCATTAATAAGGGACACTTCAACTGTCGCAGCAATATATCAACTTTTTCCCCTTGAGGATTGCTAAAAATTGACGCAAATACTTGGGATGCACCAGGATCGCAGGAAGGGCGATAAATTTCTTCTACCAATTGCTCGGTAACAGCACTTTTATCTAAGTACACTCTTTCTAGAGTTTGGCGAATTACCCAGGGTTGACGCACGTATTGAAATAATATAAACCGCGATAATGGTTGCTGAAATATCCATTTCGCCGCCTCGCCTAAAAATTTTTGCCAGACTTCCGGTTGTTTAGGCGGTTGTACTTCTGCTTGCAATGGATCGGGTTCGGAGGATGAGTCTGCGTCTGAAAATGGACCAGCGCTGTTAAGTAATACTACCCCAGCCGCAGCATCGGGGCGTTGGGCGGCTACACACAAACAAGCATAACCACCAAGAGAGTTTCCCGCTAATACTGTAGGCTGTCCGATAACTTCAGTAATAAATTCGTACAACTGATCGCGCCACAAGTCGGCACTGTAAGACATTTCAGGTTTTGCCGATCGCCCAAAACCTAATAAATCAATTGCCCAGACTTCAAAATCTGCTTGCAATTGAGCGATATTTTTGCGCCAGTGGTCTGTAGAAGCACCAAATCCATGTACTAATAATAAAGGTGGGCGGTTTTTGCGTTCTCCCGCCTTAACGTAATAAATTGACTGTCCGCGCCACTGCCAATACTTACCGGGATTTGGGGTAGTAGAGACGGCTGGTGTTGCCTGCATGATTTAATTAGAAATAATGTTAAGTTACTTTAATAATTCTAACGAGCGATCACACTAACACGGATTATGTCGCAAGTGATTACTGGAAAAACAAAGCTATTAGGGGTAATTGGGCATCCTGTAGAACATTCCCTTTCGCCAATTATGCATAATGCCGCGATCGCGCATTTAGGTTTAGATTACGTTTATCTACCATTACCAGTACATCCAGACAATCTACAAGCGGCGATTTCTGGGTTTGCAGCCATAGATTTAGTAGGTTTTAATATCACAATTCCTCACAAACAAGCAATCAAGTCTTTAATTACAGAAATATCTCCTACAGCTAAAGCAATTGGCGCTATAAATACAGTTTGGCGCACAAGTAGCGGTACTTGGGCGGGAACTAATACGGATGTGGAAGGTTTTATTGCTCCTTTGCAGACTTACGCTCAAGATTGGAGCGAAAAAACCGCCATAGTTTTAGGTAATGGTGGCGCAGCACGGGCAGTAGTAGCAGGTTGCGCTCAATTAGGCTTTGGAGAAACTTATGTAGTGGGGAGAAATGCAACAAAGTTGGGCGAGTTTGTTGGTAGTTGGCATTCACTTTTAGCTACCAAGTTATTAGTCCGTAACTGGGACAAATTACCGATGCTAATTCCCCAAGCGAATGTAATTATCAACACAACTCCTATCGGGATGTATCCCAATATTACCCAGTCGCCATTGAGTGATGAAGAAATGGGATTGTTAGGAACAGATGCGATCGCTTACGATTTAATTTATACTCCTAGTCCTACAAAATTTTTACAACAGGCACTAACAAAAGGCGCGACGGCTATTGATGGGTTAGAGATGCTTGTGCAACAAGGAGCGGCAGCTTTAGCAATTTGGTTGCAGCAACCCGTACCCGTTGATGTCATGCGTCAGGCATTGCAGAATCATCTTACTTAAGTACGAAAGCGATCGCCCTTAGTCATCCAACAACGGCTATTTGGATAGCTAAAATTACTTGTGGTTGTTTAAAGTAATTAGATAGTGATAGATGCAGCGATCGCAAACAATAAACGAAAGTTAATTTGGGAGAATCAAGTATGACGGCTCCTTATACTGGAGGATGCCAATGTAAGCGGATTCGCTACGAGATCCGGGCTGAATCTTTGACACTCTATGTTTGTCACTGCCAAGAGTGTCAGAAGCAATCTTCCAGTGCTTTCGGTATGTCAGTACTTGTTCCCCGCGATGCACTGATAATTCTCCAAGGACAGCGAAAACATTACCAGCGTAGTTCTGAAAGTGGGCGAGAAGTTAGTTGTTGGTTTTGTGGTGAGTGTGGGGGACGAGATTGTTTCATAACCCTGCTCGTAATCCCCAAATTACTAACCTTAAGCCAGGAACGTTAGATGATACCAGTTGGCTAAAGCCTGTAGGAAACTTATGGACTCGAAGTTCTCAAAAGTGGGTTATTTTCAACGAGCATCAATTAAACTACGAGGTGCAGCCAAGCGATTTTACTCAACTGTTTAAGCAATGTCAATCAGAACAAAAATAGATAAAGTTTTAAGCCCTCCCCCAATTTGGGAAAGGCTTAAAAACAAATTAAAGCTGTATTACTAAAACCGATTACCAACGGCGTTGGTCAGCAGGATCGCCGTAGGGGTCTTCACTAGCTGGGCGCACAAGCCCTGGATCGCCGTAGGGGTCTTCACTGGCGGGACGCACGTTACCGTACTGTCCTCTATTACCACCACCTCTATCCATCAGTTTTTTGGCAGCTATAGCAGCAATTCCAGCCATCGCGCCTTTTGCTAATGGGTTGCTAAATATGTTACCTTGACTGTTACCCCCAAGCATTCCCGCCGCGCCACCTAACAATTGACCGAGTAAATCGGGTTGCTGTTGGTGCATACGACTTGTTGTCTGCGCTAGATAATTGGAATCTTGATAGCGATCGTCTTGACCATCACCATCTAAATCGGGAAAATTGTAATTTTGCTGCCGCGATTGTTGTTGGAGGTACTGTCCGAATTGCATCCGCTCTTGGGGCGACATTCGGCTAAAAGCTTCTTGGGCAGATTCTTGATAGACATCGGCGGGCAAACCTCTAGATACTTGCTGGTAGCGATTAGCTACTTCCTCATCAGAGTATCCTTCGTGAGGCGCACCCTGTTCGTAGCGATTAACAAAACCTCGGTAATCTTGCTCGTTATTTTGACCGCCACCAAGTATACTTTCTAAAAAGCCCATGTTTGTCTCCTGTTGCTTTAATTTATTAAAATTCTTTACAGTGCTGGCGCTGGTTGCAAATCTGTAAGGTCGCGTCCTGTAGGACGGTTGTTGTAACCTTGAAAATCGCGGTATCTTTGTGCTTCGGTTTCTGGTACTTGTATGCCCTCCGACGGTGGCGTTACCCAGTGAACTTGACGTTGAGCATCTCTGTAGTAAACGCGTCCGTTTTTAGAAAGATAGTATTGTCCTTCTGCTCCCTCGGCTTTTTTGTTTTTATGCTGGTTGTAGAGATAGTAGAGGGCGGCGGCTCCAGCTAAAATTACTACTTTTTGCTTGTTTGATATTCCTTGACGGGGCTGTTGTACGCGATCGCTATTGTTATAACCTTGGTTTTCAACACGATTATTATCTACAGGCGCAGCAGTATTTACTCTGCTACCGCAACCAGTAAAAATTGAGAGCGATAATACGGCACTAAGCAGAATCGCTACTGGGCGTAAAAATCTTCTCTTTTCTATGTTTTGTGTATTCATCGGCTTATTCCATTGACTAAAGAACCTCTTTAATTTGAGCTAGAAGTCTTTTCAAACTGCTATCAAAAAATATTGTTATCATTCAATCAATTTACTTAAGGAGAAAGTAGCCTATAGTAAGAGATTTCTAGCCGCAACAATTGAGGTGTTTGCTGGCAATGGTAGCGAAATTTACAAGTTCTTCTATCCAACCTTTGGTAGAAGTTAGATTTAATACTTGCGACTATGGAAATATATAGCAAGGTAGAGAAACAAATTTGTATTTAGGCTATACACAATACAATTTATTAAGCGCGATCGCAGCACATGGTCATTTACTTAAAGATTTCTGTGCAATGAGTGAAACTGCTTGGAATTTAGAGATCGCAACTGAACGATTAATTCTGCGTCTACAGCAGCCAAGCGATTATGAAGTTTGGTATGCAGGATTTGCTAGTCGTTTACCTTCTCAATATAAATATGATGAGGAAAAAGTTGATTTAAGTGAGTGCGATCTTCAGTGGTTTTCTAACTTGTGCCAGCATCATCAAACACTAGCATTGCAGGATCGAGTCTACGTTTTTGGCGTGTTTCTACGCGAAAATAATCGGCATTTAGGAAATATTGACCTATCAACAATTCGCCGCCAAGAAAATCAATGGGCGAATTTGGGGTATAGTATTCACAATCAGTATCAAAAGCAAGGATTTGGGCTTGAGGCGGTACGAGCGATTTTAATTGCTGGATTTGAACACCTTAATTATCATCGAATTGAAGCAGCAATAAATTTAGATAACGATCGCTCGATTTCTCTAGCTGAACGTGTAGGTATGAAAGCAGAATGTATGCGTCCTGGTTTTTTCTATGAAAACGAGCAATGGGTCGATCATTTAATTTATGTAGCTTTACCCACTGACTTTGGATTAGCTGATAAACCACCAGTTGAGAAGATAACCTAAAAGCGATCGCATTTGCCATTCATTGCAAAAGAGAGGAAGTTCAAGGTTTTTTAAACTTATGCCAGCACTATTAGTAATCTGCTTTTAGCTACCTTAATACTAGATTGTCGCCGCCAAATCTACGATTAAGATTAGCACCAAATTGAAGTGATGACGGTAGAGTTGACGTAGCGATCGTATCAAAGCCAAGACGCTTATAAAAGTTAACTGATTCAGCTTCACACGCTAGATAAGTTGGTTTATTTAACTGTGTTATTAAGTATTGAAATAACTCATCTGCTAGTTGCTCGCGAGATGAACATGATTTTGTAGAGAGATGCAAGTAATGAAGTATAGAATACTGACTGTATCTAGACAATCGAGCGTATCCAATTAATTTACTGCTTGATTCAACCAAATAAAATTGCGCCCAGTTTTGCATTTGAAAACAGGCAAAGATGAGTGTACATAAAGGTAACAATAGGGCTAACATTATACTTGCTGCCCATAATTTTCCTATTGGTACTGCTATACCAGTTAATAATAAAATTGCCGATCCAATCAAAAAAAATGGCAGCAATACTAATACTAAAACAAAAATTGAGCTTGCTAAAGATGAAGTAAATCCAAAGGGAAGAAAAAAATCTAATGCCGAAGAAGTAAAAATAAATTTACAAATTTTAGCGCGGTCGCTTTTCCTCGCTCGGCTGATAATGAGGTTGTGTGGTAGAGCGGGTATATTATTAACTATTTGAGTAGAGCTAAACAATAAATTAACAGCTTCATTCAACATCAGTGCAGGTAATAAGTTAAACCTGATTTTGAGAGGTAGTTGTTTTCTAGAAACGGATACAAAGCCAAAGCGCTGATAAAAACTAATTAAGTTAGATTGGCAAAATAAGTAAAGCGGCTTATTATTATGATATTCTATTATTCCCCTGAGCAAAAAAGAGCCTAATCTTTGATTGCGATGAGTAGGCACTATGTATAAACTGCTAAGTATTGAATAGGTTTTATGGTGAGACATTAGTCCATAACCTACAACTAAGCCATTATTTTCAATTAACCATAAACGCGACTTGCTAAACATTCGACGAAGGCAGATTGACCAGCCAACAATTGTCCAGGTGTTCAATGCAATTATTACAAGTTTGAACGGTAAGGAAAACCACGCGCTAAAAATCGCAAATACAATGCTGATGCCTAAAACAAATAAAAACAAAGTACATATAAGGAAGATAGCAGCAGTCAAAACAGAATTACTATGTCTACTGACACCAAAAAACATTAAATTAATTACTGCTCATTTTTCTGTAGGATGGGCGCGGCGTACAATACAGCCTGGTAATAGCTCAGTGTCTTCAATCATTAATAAAAAACTTATTTCACAATAGTTTTGATAAATACTAAGCTAACAAAATCAATGAATAAAGTCTTCAGTAAAATTTACTAAGTCGCCTTAATTAAAGCTTTGTATCAGTTTAGCGATCGTATCTATCCCTTGCTGTTTCTACTTCAGAAATATGGGTTTCTGCCCATTTACCAGAGTGCGAAGTCTGTTGATTGCAAGTATTAAAAAATCCAAATATTAGTTTAGCGATCGCTCTAATTCATCGCTATATAGAAAAATCTTGAACAGTAGCCAGTTTAGCCGAGCAAGCGTGTATGTCTCGTTCAGCTTTTGCAAATTGCTTCAAACGCTTCGTAGGAAAATCACCGTTGCAATACCTTACCCGCCTAAGAATGCGTAAAGCTGTTAGCTTGCTCAGAAATAGTCACGACAATCTTAATAAAATAGCCCAAAAAGTCGGTTACAAATCTGAAGCAGCTTTTAATAAAACCTTTAAGGGCTATATAGATTTTTCTATTAAGATTACCTGCGATCGCACTTGCTAGACGCTATTAACTAAAAAAACGCAAAATTACTGCTACAACTTTAAAGTCCATCATAAAAATCGCTATAGTTGGAACGAGAAATACTAACAGCTTTAGAAATTGCTTTTTCTTTACAAAACTTATTTTACAATCTCTCAACTTTGTGTGTTGATTTGCGCGATCGCCTACTTTCTGCCTCAAAAACTTTAAATAAGTAAAACTAATAGCTAGAATTTAGACTAATCATCAAAGATTATATTGTCAAAGTAACAGCCGTCACTTTATTCTTAGATCCAGTACCTCAAAGAGCTTTGATAAATAAAGAAAAATGGCAATCCCCGTGAAAATTATCATGCGGTAAATTGCCATGAAATATTAGCGTCAAAGACTCGTACAATGAGACTGATAGGAGAATTAAATGCCAATAGCTGTCGGAATGATTGAGACTAAAGGCTTTCCTGCGGTAGTTGAAGCCGCAGACGCAATGGTCAAAGCAGCCCGCGTGACTCTCGTGGGCTATGAAAAAATCGGTAGCGCTCGCGTCACCGTAATTGTGCGGGGAGACGTTTCGGAGGTGCAAGCCTCCGTAGCCGCCGGAGTCGAAGCAGCCAAACGGGTAAATGGTGGGGAAGTATTATCTACTCACATCATCGCCCGTCCGCAGGAGAACCTTGAGTATGTTCTCCCGATTCGTTACACCGAAGAAGTAGAACAGTTTCGACTGTAAACCAAGGTAGCTGAAATTTCGCCAAAAATCAGCGCATTTAGTACAAAATCACCAAAAAATTATCTAAGGATTAAAACTCATGGCAATTGCCGTTGGAATGATCGAAACTCTAGGGTTTCCTGCCGTTGTTGAAGCCGCCGATGCAATGGTTAAAGCAGCGCGAGTAACTCTTGTAGGTTACGAAAAAATTGGTAGCGGTCGCGTCACCGTTATCGTTCGGGGAGACGTTTCGGAGGTTCAAGCCTCGGTAGCTGCGGGAGTAGACAACGTTAAAAGAGTTAATGGCGGTCAAGTGCTATCTACCCACATCATTGCTCGTCCTCATGAAAACCTTGAGTACGTCCTACCTATCCGCTACACCGAAGAAGTAGAACAGTTCCGCGATAGTGTTAGTGGCAGAGCGCTCCATTCAGGTCCTTATACTAGACCATAAATGCAAATTGCCAAAGTTCGTGGCACGGTAGTTAGCAATTATAAGGAACCTAGTCTTAGCGGCGTAAAGTTCCTCCTACTACAACTTGTAGATGAGGAGGGACGCTTACTACCAAAGTATGAAGTGGCAGCCGATTTCGTAGGGGCAGGGCTAGAAGAATGGGTGCTTGTCAGTCGTGGAAGTGCTGCCCGTCAAGTTCAAGGGAGCGAATCACGTCCGGTAGATGCCGCCGTAGTAGCGATAATCGATACCGTCAATGTTGACAATCGCTCTATATACAACAAAAAAGACGAATACCGCTAAACCCGTTGACAAATCCTTTCGCCGCAAAAGCAGCATTAAGTTTTTAGTTTGGAGAATATACTTATGGCAAAGCGTAGTTCTGCGGCTCCCCCTACCCCTTGGTCAAAAAGCCTGACAGAACCAAAAATTGATAAGAGTGCATACATTCACTCTTTCTCAAATATTATTGGGGACGTACAAATTGAGAGCAATGTGATGATTGCCCCAGGGACGTGCATTCGTGCCGACCAAGGCAATCCCTTCTACATTGGCAAAAGCACGAGTATTCAAGATGGCGTAGTAATTAATGGTTTAGAAACGGGACAAGTTGTTGGCGACGACAATAAATCTTACTCCGTTTGGATTGGGCGTAATGTCTCAATTACCCACATGACCCTAATTCATGGGCCTGCTTACATCGGCAGCAATAGCTTTATTGGCTTTCGCTCCACCATATTCAATTCTCGCATTGGGGAAGGCTGCATTGTGATGATGCACGCTTTGATCCAAGACGTAGAAATTCCTCCAGGTAAGTATGTATCGTCAGGAAGCATAATTACTACCCAGCAGCAAGCAAACCGTCTTCCCAACGTCCAAGAAGCGGATAAAAACTTTGCAAGTCATGTAGCAGGAGCGAATGAAGCTTTACGAGCGGGCTATCAGTGTGCAGATGATGCTGAGTGCATCACGCCGATTAAAGAAGAACTAAATAGAACCTATGCCTTAAGTCAGACAGATTCTAACAATAGTTTTAATAAACAGGAATATCAAGAAATGGGTTTAAATAGAGAAGTAATGGAACAGGTGCGCGATTTGCTGGCTCAAGGCTTCCGCATCGGCATGGAACACGCTGACGAGCGCAGATTTCAAACAAGTTCTTGGAAAAGCTGCGCCACAATTCAATCAAGTCGAGATTTTGAAGTGTTTTCCGAGATATCGGCTTGCTTAGAAGAACATAGCGGCGAATACGTGCGAATTCTGGGCATCGACACTAAAGCTAAAAAGCGGGTACTAGAAGCAATTATTCAAAGACCCAGCGATCGCCCCGGTAGCGATAATGGTAGCAGTGTTAGCAGCCGCTCTAATAGTTATAAGCCAAGCAGCTACAGCAGTTCATCCTCTAGTAGTAGCAGCGTATTACCGGCTGAAGCCGTCGAACAAGTCCGCAACCTGTTAGCTCAAGGCTTCCGCATCGGTACAGAACACGCCGACAAGCGCCGTTTTCAAACTAGCTCTTGGCATAGTTGCAGCCCCATTGATGCCAAAAAAGAATCAGAGGCGATCGCAGCTTTGGAAGAATGTATCGCCAATCATGGCGGCGAATACGTGCGGATGATTGGCATTGACCCCAAAGCTAAACGCCGGGTTTCTGAGACAATTATTCAAAGGCCCGATGGTAACAACAATATTACTCCGACTATCAGCAGCTACAAAGCTACAACAACAAGCAGTTCTAGCCGTAGTTCCTCAGCTACCAGCACCCGTCTTAGTTCTGAAGTTATTGCGCAAGTAAGTCAATTACTCGCTCAAGGTTGCCAAGTTAGTACCGAATACGCTGACGAGCGGCGATATAAAATCAATTCCTGGCAAAGTGGCGGCGTAATTCAAGCTCACCGCGATAATGAAGTAATTGCTGCTTTAGAATCAGTCATTGACGAACATAATGGAGCGTATGTCAGGCTAATTGGTATCGATCCTAAAGCAAAACGTCGAGTCTCAGAAACGTTAATTCAACGACCTGCAAAATAGGACGCATTTCGAGCAGATAAGTTGATTCCTGTCCAATACCAAAGACTGTATTTTGATGAAGTTCCCCCCCCTACAGCCGATTAGCAATACTCACTATTATGTTAATGGCGATGTGACTATTGGCCCTGGTGCAGCGATCGCACCAGGGGTTCTCCTGCAAGCCGACCCGGAGAGCCAGATTATAATAGGAGCAGGGGCTTGTATCGGTATGGGCGCAGTTTTGCACGCTTATCACGGAGTTTTAGAGGTAGGGGAAAGCGCCAATATTGGCACGGGAGTTTTGATCGTTGGCAAAGGTAAAGTTGGTACTAATGCTTGCATTGGTGCGATGACTACAATTTTTAATAGCTCCGTTGAATCTGGGGAAGTTTTACCACCGGGTTCTTTAATAGGCGACACCAGTCGTCCAGAAGAAGCTCAGTTGCCAGAAGTAGAGCTTGAAGTAGTACCTACTAATGGTCAAGCGATCGAACCTGCAAGCATCAATAGCACCCCACCTGTAAAAGCAGAGGTTGTTTTACCCCAAGCGCTAGAAGAAGAAGTAGTTAAGGCAAATCCAGTTTATGGAGAAGATAGCCTCAACCGATTACTATCAACTTTGTTACCTCATAGACAAGCTTTAAATCGCCCGTTAGATAATAGTCCTAATAGTAGTTAAAGAGCTTCACCTAAGAGGTTTAGAATGGAGGGAAACAACAAACAACACTTGCAAGATTTTAGAGATAAAGCCCTGGGTTTGGTATCGACTCGCAGTTTTCCGGCGATTGTGCGCGTTGCTGACGAAATGCTCAAATCGTCAGAGGTAACTTTAGTTGGCTACGAAAAAATTGGGAGCGGTCATTGTACGGCGATCGTGCGTGGCGGTATTTCTGATGTCCGTTTGGCTGTAGATGTCGGGTCAGAAATTGCCCAGCAGTTAGACCAACTAATATCAAGCTTAGTTATTGCTCGACCTCTACCAAATTTAGAATTAGTTTTACCGATTGGGATTCGTTTAGCTCAACTGACCCAAAGACAAATAGGTAGCAGCCTTAGCAATCAAGCGATCGGTTTAGTAGAAACTAGAGGTTTTCCGGCGATGGTAGGGGCTGCCGATGCTATGCTCAAAGCCGCAGATGTGCAACTGTCGGCTCATGAATTTATTGGTGCTGGTTTGTGTACGGCAATTATTCGCGGCTCGGTGGCAGATGTTGCAGTAGCCGTAGAAGCTGGAATGCACGAAGCTAGAAAGATTGGAGAATTGAACGCCGTAATGGTGATTCCGCGACCACTAGAAGACTTAGAACAAACCTTACCTATAGCTAGTTGTTGGCTAGAAAGACCTCAACCCTTGGTAATTCCAACAAAGATTAAAGAAACTGAAAAAGAATTAGTAGAATTGCCCGACCTTAAGCAGTTAACCGTTCAGTTAGAAGAACAATTAGAAGAACTATAAATAGTGCGATCGTACTTCTAAAATTATTATTTTTGTACTATTAAAAATAAATACACCCAAATATGATTTGTAACTAAAATCAGTAATTCTGCCATTGGTATGATTACTGATTTCATGTTTTTTTTGAAAAAAAAATCAGTAAATCCCTAAATGAATAAACACTGAAATAATCATAAAAACTTAGTATAAGCAACATCTAATTTAATATTTTTTGGCGGTCAAGTAGTTTAAACCTAGCTGACAAGCCAAAGCTAAAAGCTACTCACTTACCTAAAAATAGGAGGATTCCGCTCATGGTTGCCCTATCAGAAAATAAAATTATTACACCTCCAAAGGAATTCAAAAAAGTTGAACATCCTTTAAAGCATAAGTATCCTCAAAGAAACGCCCACTATAGTTTTACAGATTATTTTCATTTTGATCGCGAGCGCGGCATAGTTACCGATTGGAACGAAAGCCGCAATACTTTTGCTAGTGAAGATTTTATTATTGGCTTAATCGAAGGCTTAGAAGAAGAAGTCGGCTCGGCTTCGGCAGTGGTTATGTACAACATCGGCTACCAGTGGGGCATGAGAGATGCCAAGTTTTTCCAACAGTGGTTTGAGCAAGAGTACAAAAAAAATATCCGCGAAGTAAATTCCGTCTTCATGTTAGAAGCTTGGTGGTGGCCCTTTGCCGCTCAAGGTTGGGGCAACTGGGAAGTAGATATGAGCGAACATAAAAATGGATTTATGTTTGTCAACATCTTTGACTCTGCCGTAGCTAGAACTTTAGGCGATGTTGGTAAACCTGTATGCCATATCTACGCTGGCTTATTTGCTGGTTTCTTTAGCGATATCGTCAAAAAATCCTTAAGTTGCATTGAAATTCAGTGCTACTCCATGGGAGAAACCTACTGTAAATTCCTCCTGAGTAGCAAAGATCGAGTCGATGCTGCCAACTTCTGGCACAACGAAGGCGCAACTGCTAGAGACATTGAAAAACACTTGCGGGGTGGGGAGTTACTGCGATGAAATGTTCAGCTTCCTTATTGGGACTGAATGTAGGGGATTATTTTAACTTGTGTAATTGGCAGTTATTACCGCCGCCAAAGCACAATCACTTGCCTAAACAAGCCAAAATTACTGCCCCTCATTGCCCAACCGTTTTATCCGCCCTCAGCGTCAAAGATTTTTTTGATACTTGTAATTGCCAGCTATTATCGCCAACCGAGCCAGCAAAGGATAATGATAGTACCTCCCCTGTGTTACTACCACAGGTTGAAAGCGATGTTCCAAATCCAACGGTCTTAGGGTGCTTGAGTGTAACGGACTTTTTTAGCTTGTGTAACTGGCACTCTTTACCTCTAGAAGTTATTACTCAGCCCTTAGCGCCAGAATTGCCTTTAGAGCCAGAATCGCCTTTAACTTGGCAAGTTCAAGCTTTTTTTCAACGTATTTCTTGGGATGGTAGCCCAGAAATTGGCAAATTACCTCCAGTATCAACGCTTTCAAAGTCAATTTCCCCAGCATCGGGAGAGATGAACTTAAACGATTTATCCAACTTATTTTAGAGAAACTTTGATTTATGAATGTCAACCTACAATCCTTGCTCTACGACGCAGACGAGCGCTACTTAAAGTCTGGGGAAATTGATACTTTTAAAAGTTACACAACATCGTTATCCCAGCGCCTAGAAACCTACGAATTGCTGCGCGACAAAGAAATAGCTATTTTTCAACCTATAGCTAACGGGCTTCTCGCCAGTTTTCCTGACCAACAACCGGATTTGGAGCGCTGTTTAAAAAACTGGTTGGCAGTTTTGCGTTATTGCGCGACTTCCATGCTACAGAATAATCCCGAATTTCTCGAACGACGACTTTTAGAATGGCTCACCGATATCGTCCGAGTCCACCAAACCCAAGCTATTGATAGCGCTATTTACAAAGGACTGCAAAAGCAATTCCCCCAAATCCTTAGCGACAAGCAATATTCATTATTGCAACCATTTTTAGCGCAGGCGGCGGCTAGACTCATGACAGATTTAGCCCCTTCATCTAGATAACTCATTAATTACGGAGAATGCCCAAATGATTGCGATTGGTGATTTGCTCAAAGACCAACCCGTACTAGGTAATTACTTTGCCCCCGATGCTTACCTATCTGGCGATTTTGAATCAGGACTAATTGAAAACCGTAAAGGCGATCGCCTGTTAGCGCTACCAGAAACTTTAATTGAAGGCATCTATGCAGCCTTAGACCAAGAGTTAGGCAGTGCTAGTGGAGTCGTTTTGTTTAATTGCGGTCGGTGGTGGGGTAAAAACTTTTATGCTCGTTTTGCAGAAGAAATTAGCGAATATTACCACAAATCTCTAGCTGAAATGGAGATGGTCGAACTGCTCCAATGCCTAAAACAATGCTGGAAAACTCACGGCTGGGGTACTTTTGACTTGCAACTTGACTACTATCAGCAAGGCTTTCTAGTCGTTTAAAACTACAACTCTCCTTTTGCTGAAGCTGCTCCCCCAAGCGATCGCCCGGTTTGTTTTTTAGAAGCTGGTATTCTCAGCGCTTTTTTTAGTCAACTTACTGGAAAACAACTTCATTGCGTACAAACTTCCTGCGAATCTTTGGGCGCAGATTGCAATTACTTTATTTTAGGTTTGAGCGATCGCCTCAAGGCGGTAGAAGGATGGTTGTCTGAAAACCAAGACCATCAAACCATTATCGAACGACTAAAAACAACTAAAGCTGCTTAGTAACCTTTTTATCAAGCTTAAAAAATATGGCTAAAACTATTAAGTTAGAACCAATTTCTCAAGAAACCGTTGTGCAAACTAACGCCAACATTCTCTCAGCGCTACTCGACAACGAACTAGATATTTTGCATGATTGCAACGGTCGCGGGATGTGTTCTACCTGCCACGTTTACATCAAAAGTGGGATGGAGAGCCTTTCGCCAATGAATCGCCGCGAACAAAGAACCCTAGAAGTAATTACAACAACTAACACCAATTCCCGCCTTGCTTGTCAAGCAAGAGTTATGGGTGAAGGGGTAGTAGTGGAATTGCCTGCGGGGACTTATGTAACAGCAATTACAGATATTGAGTCTTTAATTGGTACTCGCGCCGAGCAAAATATCTTGCACCCCATTACTAGCAAAGTTTTAGTCGAAGCTGGAAAGCTAATTACGCGATCGATGATTAGTCAGCTTAACGATACTCGTTCTCAAGTCAGCGATTATCTTGGCCGTACCACCGATACTTAAATCCATTTATTTTTAATTACCAAAATGTTAAAACAACTAGCCCGTTTGAGCAACGAAACCGAAGGACGTTATGCTTCTAGTGCCGAACTCCAATTTATCAAAGACTATATTGATTCTGTCGATACGCGCATTAGTGCCTACAATAAAATTCAACTTGCTGCAACCGAAATCGTTGACAAAGTAGCAGAGATTAGAAGTCAGGCAGAACCCGAATTATTTGCCAAGGTTTCCCAAGTTGAAGGTGTTGCTGCTTGCCGACGTGACTTTACTAATATTTTGCGTCACTCTGCTGCCGCTTTATTATTTGACGATCGCGATCGGATGCCAGAAAATTTTTTACTTTGGTACAAAACCATTGTGCGGACTTTTAATTACGATCGCGCTGCGGGTGTAACTTACAAACTTATTCAAGATGTAGCTCAAGAATACCTTACTCCCGAAGAATCCGCTTTATTTAATCCCATTTTACAACTCAACCAAGTTGTGCTTGGTTAAAAGTTTTGTCGCCATTTATTTATAGGAAATAGTTTAACATCATGCAAGAAAGCTTAAATCCAAAAAATCGCCCTTGGCTAGATATGGTAGAAACCATTTCTGTAGTTGGTTCTATTGGTGGTTCCATTGCCTCTATTTTTATCAACCAAGCGGCTTTGGCCTCGGTTCCTTTATCAATTACAGTCATGCTGAATTTGATAAATCGTAGATCGCAGCTAGAAGCGGCGGCTAAGACCAATCAAAGTGCGATCGCCCAAATTATGCCAGCACTAGAGGCAAATAGCCAGCAAATAAACCAGTTACAGCAGCAGCTTGAACACAACCTTCAAGAACATTCCCAGCAAATTCAAACCGCTATGCTGCAAGCACAAAACGAAACTCAAGGCAAACTTGAAGTTTTCAACGTACAGCTAAACAATTCAAGTGGTGATATTAGCCAACTTAAGAGCGATAGCCAAGAATGCACCGAAATGTTGCAGCGCAGTCAGCTAGAAGTCGCCGAACTATTGCAAGGTAAAGCCGAAGCCCAAATTATTGTTGATTCGGTAGCCGCACAGCTTGCAGAAATTCAAGAGATTATACCTAGCTTAATTGAAGGCAATAGCAACTTGATGGAGTATGCTAAACTTCAAAGCTTGTACGAAGAACAAATGGAAGTTGTCAGAAAAGTAAGTTATCTGCGCGAAATTGATTTTTCTACTCAAGCAATTCGCATTGCCCCCTACGATGCTGATGCGTACTACAAACGTGGTACTAGCTACCAAGCTCTAGGAGATAGCCAAGGCAGCCTTTGCGACTTTACTGAAGCTATTAAACTCAATTCTAGTCATGCTTCTGCTTACTACAGTCGTGGTTTGGCGCATATCGAGCTAGGCAATAAAAAAAGAGCCGTTCAAGACTTACGGGAAGCCGCCAAACTATTTTTTGAGGTTGGAGATATCAACAGCTACCAAATGGCAAAAGATGCTAGTAAGCAAATTCACGAGCTAAATTCATCGGTTAGCACTGAAGAGAATAGCGAACAAATTGCTGTCGGTAGTTTATTTGCTTAAACTAGGTTGCTGAGGCGTAGTTTTATTCAGCTAAGTTTAGTGCGAAATCCAGTGTATATTATTACGTTTTCTCAGCAACTCTTTTGATTATGAACAAAGAACCTAGTAAACTTCGGCAAGTTCAACCAGAATCTAAATATTGCAATTTAGAGCTAGTAGGACAAGGACAATTTGGGCGAGTTTTTCGAGCTAATCACAAAATAAACGGACAAGTAGTCGCACTTAAAGAATTAGAAAAGAATCGCTTTCCCACCGCTAACTTTTTACGAGAATTGCATTTTCTTCTTAGTTTACAACACCCTAATGTTGTAAGTTTTCAGGGTTTAGAGCATACCGCCTCTGGAAGATATTTAATTATGGATTATTGTGATGGAGGTAGTTTACGCAATTTAATGAATTTGCAAGGAAGAATAGATTTAGCTTTGAGTTTAAAGTTAGTTATTGATATTCTTGCCGGATTAGAGCATATTCACAGTCGCAAAATTATTCACCGAGATATTAAGCCAGAAAATATTTTGCTCAGTCAAGATTCACAAGATTCAACAGGTTGGATTGCGCGTATTTCAGATTTTGGAATGTCTCGACTCAGTCACGAACTTTGCACCGATAAACAAGATGATTGTGCGGGTTCTCCTGCTTATATGGCTCCAGAGCGCTTTTACGGGCAATATTCACAACATTCTGATTTTTATGCTGTGGGGGTTTTATTATTTGAGTTAGTAGTAGGTTTGCGTCCCTTTTCTGGCTTACCTGGCGAGCTATTGAAAGCTCATATAAATCAAGCCGTAATCATTCCAGAAACTGTACCTTTTTTGCTGCGCTCGATAATTACTAAAGCTATGCAAAAGCTACCATCATACAGATTTCAGTCAGCAACAGAAATGTTAGCTTCTGTGCGGTTGGCGGCGCAAGTAGAAGTTGCAAATACTAGCTTAGAGCGTACGGCGGAATCTTTATTTGATATATCTTTCTCTAGTGTATAAATCGAGTTGTTTCAATTACTTTTTATTCAAATTTTAAATGCTCCATGAACTTAACTAATAAATTGTCTTTTTCAACTTGCTATTATATCCGTAAAATATTTTTACAAAATTCTAAAGATTTACAATGGATGGTAAATCAAAAAAATGGCTTTTGCGTTAGTTCTGCCGAAGATTTGAAGGAACTTTTAGATAGTGTATATTTGGAAGATATTTAAGAACAACTTTTACAAAGGTTGTATCAGGAAAAAAACGAAGTTAACATTAAAATACAGCAATTAGAAACTTTGTGCTTAACTCATCAAAAATTTGTGGCGAGAAACCTTCTTCACTCCGCAGAAATTCTAAATATTCAACAGAAAATTTTTTTACTTTTAGGTTTTAAAAGAATAGAAATTAAAATTGATGAAATAGTTGTAGCTTTTAACCAATTAAGTAAGTACACCAGCAACTATTTGGGAGCAAAAATAACTATAAGTAATTGGCAATTAAATCGCCCTAATAATGATTGGCTAAATAACTTTTGTATTGATAGTTCGGCGAAATTTACTTTTTCTGGTGTAGATGCAGAAGTAGAAAGCTTTTCGCAACTACAATCAATACACAAATGGGTTACGGCTTTCGTGCAGCAGTATACCAAAACTTTTAGAGATTTTCCTCACACAATTGAGCAAAAAAAACTAGGCGAAGTGAAAAAAGAATTATTAGTAAGTCGCCTAGGCGTTTATTCTGCCTGGCTAAAGATAGATACACCCGTGCATAATTGGCTTAATTGAAGGGAAAATTAGGAATTAGTTATTGGCAACTGCTTACGCATTTTCAAATCCATTAGTAGATTTAGCTTCAATAGTTAAATCTGGCAAGCCCTCAAGTTTTTCTACTACTGAAGGCAGCGCTATGTGTTCTGGTACAAATATAGTTAAACCACCAGGTACGCATTCGACATCAATGGGTGTAAAACCAATAATTTCCCCGTCAAGAACTACTTTTTGTGGCGGATCGGTTCTAATAACTACTCTTTTGGCTCGCAAGTATCCTACATCATCGCGCTCGGTGGCACTTTCATTTAAGGCAGTTTGGAGCAAATGATAAGAAGCTGCGATCGCACCAGCACGAGTTACGGGCGATACAACAGTTACATCTAATAAGCCATCATCAAAAACTACTCCCGCGGGCCCTTGCGCTAAAACTGATGTTGGGGGTGCGGCGTTGGCAACGGTAATCGCCGCCGCCGTCAGCTTGATAATTTTATCGGCGGTTTCGATTTCTGCTTCAAAAGATTCTAATTCTCGTAATTGTTGAATTCCTGCCATTACGTAAGCTAAGACCCCAAACCGATTTTTGGCGCGGCGATCGGCTCTATCTACGGTTTCTGCTTCAAACCCGATCCCTGCTAGTAATACCATTGGGCGATCGTTACACTTAGCGGCATCAATTACTCTTGTCAAACCGCCCAATATCGTCTCGCAGGCAGCTTCAATAGTATCGGGCAACTCCAAGGCGGCGGCGAAAGCGTTGGCTGTACCGCGAGAAATAATCCCTAGAGGTATATTTGTTCCTACTAAAGCACTTGCTGCCGCCGATAAAGTTCCATCCCCTCCAGAGGCGATAATACTGGTTGCGCCTTGAGCAATTGCTTCAAGAGCGATCGCATCTGCATCTAATTTTTCAGTAGTAAACCGAATATCTAGCTCTATATTCGGTTCTAGCAATGCCCGAATCTTTGCTAAATCTTGCTCTGGATTGCTTTGACCAGCCGATGGATTGAAGATAAGACAGCTTCCAGTTCTTTTCATAGGAGTAGATTTGTTACTCAAAATCCTTAGTAGTGGGAATTTTTAGTCGGTATAATTAGATTAATTCTTTTATGCCAAAGTATTTATTTGTCTAAAACTTCTAAATAGTTAATTGTCTAACTAAAGTAACAAAACAACAGCTAAGTTTCACCCTATCTAAAGTTGTAATCCCTGCCTTATGCCCGACCCAATGATGTATCAACAGGACGATTTTGTTGTATTAGAACCTAACCAACAAGAACAATTTATTACTGCTAATGAGCTATTAGAAAAATTGAAAGTAGTTTTGGCGCACAGTCAGTCCAAGCTACCGCAGGAATTACAAAGTCTTTCTTCTATTGAGGAACAAGCTAACTATTTAATAGATACTAGCTGCGAATTAGTTTTAGAACCCGGTCAATATTTACAGTGGTATGCTGTGCGCCTAGAAAAATAAAAACTATTTTTCTGTATTTTTCTCAACTAAAACCTTTATTTTTTAGGTTCAGAAGTAGCAATTAATGCTAATTCAATATTATCTTTTTTTGGCTGCTTGATTTCAACTTGTATTCCAGGCCCAAAAAAACTTGTCATTTTTTGATGTTTTTCTTCCCAAGAATTCAAAGGAATTAGCGGCGAATAAAAATCGATAATTAGTGTATACGCGCCGTCGGTTGCAGTTTCGCGGATACCAGTAATCAACGGACGCTCTTCGTCGGTAGGACTTAAACTAAGGTGAGATAAGGAGCTATCAAGATGAGCATCTTGTCCGTAACGGTAGCGAGTGATGTCTTTGCGAATTTGATTTTGCGTGTCTGTAGCTTGCAAATCTCGGAGGGTGACTACTGCTGGTGTAGTAGGCTGGGTGTAGGGTACGGGTTTTAGTTCTGAAACTTTAAGTGCTAATCCACCCAATAACAAAGGAATGCCATAGAAAAACCCCACCAAATTTAGGGTAGGATTACCAGAAAAATAAGCATAAAATCCAACAATTGTTAAAACACCACCAATAGTTAAACCGAGGGAGCCTAGAGAAGTTTGACGTAGCATGAGCTTAGGGCAGCAAGTATGTAGATATATTACCAAACCTAACCTTCTCTTGCCCGGAAACACAAGTAGCTCACCCCTACTAACCTGTTGGCAGGGTAGAGCTAGAGGTTAATTAAAGATTTATTAACTAAATAGATAAAGATTTAATAATGCTGATGCACAAAAAAATAACTTGTGGTAAGCTGCGGGTGTATTTTTGTATGTGAGTAGTGAAAAACCTCAACCAGTAGTCCAACTTACTAAGTTGGATGTCAGTGTTATAGTTTATAATCTGCAAAAATAATAAACCCTAGTTTTCAACAAATCGCGGCTTTTAAATATGAACGCCCTTCAAAAACCTAGACAAACACTAGAAACTGTAAAGCCTCGCCAGGTAACACCAACAAGAAAAATCCGCAAGCGCCAACCTTTGAGTCCTTATCGGGGAATGGCAATTGAAAACACTGCCAAGCTAGTTGTAAATGTTGTGTTGGCGATCGCAGTAGTATCTACTTTAGTCAAGTTGCTGCCTTACAGTATGTCTCAACAGGCAAAATTGCAGGAAATCTCTACAGAAGTCGAATTGACCGAAAGTCGTGTAGCCGATCTACAAGCTGATTTTAAGCGCTCCTTCGATCCTCAGCAAGCCAAAAAAATTATGTCAGAACAAAGCAATCGCGTAGATCCAAAACAACGCCCAGTATTTTTGCAGAAAAATAATTAGCGTTTTTAAAGAGCTATTAATCAATAGCTCTTTGCTAATTAAGAATTGAGCAACTGCTGTAACCAAGTTTCCACTTGCTTTCGCAAACGATTGTTGTTAATATCTGCGGTTGAATCTCGATCGAGAGAGAGATGCGGTAAAGCCCGACGATAATCGGCGATCGCCAAATTCCAGTCTCCCCAAAGATGATAAGTCCGCCCTTGTTCGGCGTAAATGTTTCCTTGCAGTTGACCAAACAAGGCGGCAATTTCTAAGTCTTCTATCGCTTGAGAATAGTTGCCCAAATCGCGCCAGGTAATAGCTCGATTGATCCAGGCTCGGACGTGACTGGGGTTGAGATCCAAAGCTCGGTCGTAGTCGCAAATTGCCATGTTTAGGCTACCCGCAGCAGCATAGTAGTTACCGCGGTTGTTGTAAGCACTAGCTAGTTGCGGATTGAGTTGAATTGCTTTATCGTAATCGGCGATCGCTTTAAGCAATTGACCGCTTTGAAAATAAATTAGCCCCCGATTGTTGTAATCGATCGCATTATCGGGATGGCGATCGATCAAATGGCTCAAGGAAGCGATCGCGCTTTGGTAATCGCCCTGTTTTGCTTTAGCTCTGCCGTAGGAGCGCAAACAGCGATCGGGTAGTAAGTCTGGAGACAAATTTTCTAGGAAAATTTGCTGCTCGGCAATGTTGAGGGGGTAAGGGCGGGGGTAACAATCTGGGAGAGATGCTAATATTTGCGGGTTCATATTTTATAACTATGAGCGGTAGCTCAATAAATTAAACTTATAATTTTTTCTGCTGCCACAGGCAGGGCTTTGTGTTACTTGACTAAGTGGCTTACAACCATCATCGGTGTTTAATTAAGAAAGTTACCAAAAATTAACACTGAATATATAATTGATAATTTAGCAGTCTATATTTTTTACTTCATCAATCCATAGTTCAATTCCAGAAATCACCCAAGGAGTAGATAAGCTTACCACTAGGCTGACCTTGAGCGAAGTCTCCAGACAAGTTGGTACAATGCAACAACCACGAGATATGTTGCCTTGACAAAAATATTTCTATGACTAATACCTTGTTAGATGATGCTACAGATTTAGCTGCCAATGATTATTTAGTAGTTGGGTTAGCGACTTGCTTTATTAAAGAAGATGGCGAAGTGCATGAGATTGAAGTGATTGAGCCGATTCCGTCTGCTGCTTTAGAAGCAATTGTTAAAGGCATTCCGACTTCTTATAAACTTGCCCTCGCTACTACTATTGGCGACGTTGTTACCCAATTACCTCAAAAACCCGCAGGATTTCCAGATTCAGCGCAGTTTAGCGATGAATTTGTTACCAGAGCGATCGCCGCCGCGCGGACTTACAAGCGTCGTGAGGTAGCGCAAACTCATATCGCCCCAGGTGCAACCCGCGATGACTTTAAATACTCTATAGAACGCAAGCGAGTGTTAAATATGAGCCGCACTGTTACTGCCGACGACAATGTAAAACAACACTCTCATACTCATAAAGTGCTTTAGTTCTGCTAAAACTTTACGGTGGCGCGCGCAGTCGAGCATCAATTGTTAAGTGGGATTTGGAAGAATTAGCCATTCCTTACGAATTTGTGCTGCTAGATATGCAGGCTGGCGTTCATCTTCAGTCAGAGTTTTTGGCTATTAATCCGATGGGAAAAGTCCCGCCGATCGCGCGTTGGGGATTTTTGTTTGTGGGAATCGGGAGCAATTTTGCTTTATTTAGCTCAAAAGTACGAAAAAAAGACTTTTTCTGTCGAACAATTAGCCTTGATTAATCAATGGATTTTGTTTGCTAATTCTACTTTAGCTACGGGGGTTTTTGTCGCCGCCAATCGAGAGCGGGAAATGCCTAAGCTATTAACCGCCTTAGATAAAATTTTCGCACAGCAGCCATACTTGCTGGGAGAGGAGTTTAGCGTTGCCGATGTCGCAGTCGGTTCGCTGTTAGCATACATTCCAATTATGTTAAAGCTCGATTTAAGCGCTTACACAAATGTTATGAATTATATGCAGCGTCTTTCCGAACGCCCAGCTTGTCAAAAGGGGAGGGCAGACTAAAAAAATAGGACAGGCTAAAAGTCTGTCCTACCAAATAATTGTTAGCTAAAAAAATTATCTAAAACCAATTGCTGCTTGCCAAACAAACGCCAGCAACAAGAAAAATACGGGAATAATTGGTAAAACGTCTACTAAAGGATTAAAAATCGCGTAGGCTTCGGGGAGTTTTGCAAGCAATAATGCGGCTTCCATCTGTATATATCTCTACTTATGCAGCTTTAAGAATTGAGATGAATTTTAACACGAAAGCGATAGCTTATTAAGCTATTCGGTCGATAAACTGTTCTCAGCTTGGGGATTAAGCAAGTGCTGAAAATCAGTAGCAAACCGATTTTCTAATATACTGTCGCGAATTTTTTGGGTAAAACTGATTAATTCGGTGACGTTGTGAATGCTGAGGAGAGTATAAGCAAGAATTTCTTGGCTCCGCACCAAGTGGCACAAATAAGCGCGGCTAAAGTTTTGGCAAGTATAACAAGGACAACTAGAGTCTAAGGGTGTAAAATCTTCTCTAAACTGAGCATTTTTTAAATTCCAGCGATCGCCCCCAACAAGCGCCGCGCCGTGTCTTGCAAGCCGTGTAGGGATAACGCAATCAAATAAATCTATCCCCGATGCGACAGCTTGCGCCATTTCCCGATAAGTTCCTACACCCATCAAGTAACGCGGTTTATTTTCGGGCAATAGGGGAGTTGTCGCCGCCACAATTTTGGCAATTAATTCTGGTGGTTCTCCCACACTTACACCGCCAATCGCGTAGCCTGGTAAGTCGTAAGCCGCTAGAACCTCTGCCGCCGTCGCTCGTAAATCTAGGTGTACGCCCCCTTGAACAATGCCAAATAATGCTTGATCGGTGCGATCGTGGGCGACAATACACCGCTCTAGCCAGCGATTTGTACGATTAGTTGCTGCCTCAATTTCTGCTTTTGTCGCTGGGTAGGGGGGGCATTCATCAAAAGCCATAATTACATCTGCCCCCAAAATATTCTGCACTTGTATAGAAAATTCTGGAGTAAAGTTAATAATTTCTCCGCCATGAGGAGAGCGAAATACTACGCCTGCTTCAGAAATTTTCCGCATTTGGCTTAAACTAAAAACTTGAAAACCGCCGGAATCTGTCAATATTGGCTTTTGCCAATTCATAAACGAGTGCAACCCGCCAGCTTTGCCGACAATCGATTCTCCTGGTTGCAAATGTAAGTGGTAGGTATTAGACAACACCATCTGCGCCCCGGTTGCCTCTAACTGCATGGGAGTTAGGGTTTTAACATTTGCTAACGTCCCTACAGGCATAAATCGAGGGGTTTCTACTATGCCGTGAGGCGTGAAAAAAACACCTACTCGCGCTTTAGTCTGGCGGCATTTTGCCAAGACTTGATAAGAAAATTGTGGCATCAAGGTAAAGAAAAGATCGCTGCATTCTTTCCTCAGTGTAAGAGCAGATAACTACTTAACCAATGCAGAAGACGAAAGTCTCAAAAAGGACAACTACCATCATCATCGATTTCTGCATCCCACTTAGCTGAAATGACTTGGTCCATCATTGCTTCCAAACTGCCAGCGTTTAAATTGCGCGTTACTCGCTCTTGCAATGGTGTAGAAAGGGGAATGAGGCGCAAACAGGTACTATCAAGCGTCAAATCGAAATAGGTTTCTTGCTCGGACGACTGTTTTAATTCGAGATAATCAAAACTATGGAGATTTAAGTACAGTGAGTGATTGGCAATCAGCGTTGCTTGTTGGGGATTGGTAAATATTTCCATAACATCGCCTTCACCTTGGCTTGCAAGCAAGCCATCTTGAATATAGATATAGCGGACGCGCCCTAAATCGGCAAGCAGTCGCCCGATGTCGATTTTGTTCGTAATGATGCCAGCGTTAATAATGCACGGAGCAGGTAGCTGAGAGTCGGAGCGATAGTTACTCATAATTAAAACAACTTCTTGGCGGCGAAAATCGAGTTGGAGCTAAATAAAATAGGTTTGCTAAATTTTTGCGATGTTGGTTTTGCGATCGACCTACATTCCCAAAACTTCTACAAGCTTGCTTTAAGGCTAAGAGTTAGCTGGCAAACAAAATTAAGGTAATTACAAAAAGTTACAGTCAAAAAGCAGCCTACGACACAATATTATCTCAAGTCTTTTGACTTTGCTCCTACTTGCCGCCAGCAAAAAATTTATCAGCGCGATCGCGCCTACCTAAAATATATTAATTAGCTCTAAGCCATAACTAACGCTCTACAAGGGCAAAGCAACTTCAAAGATTGTTTCTATACCAACTTCACTTTCCACAGTAATAGAGCCACCGTGCAAGTCTACAGAGTTTTTGACGAGCCAATCCTAACCCCGTACCGGAAATTGTGCCGACATTGATGGCGCGATGAAAAGAATTAAACAGTTTGGCGCGATCGCTACTAGGAATGCCAATTTCTGGATCTCAAAGACGAAATATTGCTCGATCTTGTTGACAAGCTAATTCAAACAACCTTCGCTGAAATAGGTCATAGAAAAATTAGGATCGTTGCTACAAGAAAATACAATTCCTGGTAAAGAGTCGATTAAAGTTGCTAGGCGGCGTTGAGTTTCAGCAAAAGAAGCAACTTCTTTCAAGCGCCTCTGACTCTTTGCTGATTGGATTGCTATTGCTAAAACTATCAAAAGTGCGATCGCACTTATCACCAGTAAATGTATTTGGCGAGCTTGTAATTCTAGTAAGCTAGTGGTTTGCCAAAAAACAAAATTACTTACTGGATAATTTATTTCATAAAACCGCTAGCTGTAACGATAGCTATATCTAATACTCACAGTTTACGCTTAATATCTGTAACAACAGTTACTCGTTCTGCTAAATCTAGTGCGGTTAAAGACGCTAAAATAGCGATACCAAAGGAAAAGATAACTAGGGGAAGATCGCCGATAACTGACATGAACAGAGTGGGGTAGTAGTTAAATTTTTTGTTTTAGCAAGTACAGTCTTTATCAGCTTAGTAACGCTCCGGTAGTGACTAAAATATTTTTAGAGTCACTATTTTGGGGGTGGGTTATTAACTTAGCCAATCAATTTTTACTATCACCTTTTCTTTAGGCACAGACATCAGTTTTATTACTTAATTATTGGTTATCCGTAAAATAATTTAAGCAATCTATATGCAAAGGCATCGCCGTTGTTGGTGGAAACAATTGGGGTTAGAAATAATCGCAGCAATTACTTTTTATACTTGCATTCCCATCTCTATTAATAACTTAGAATTTCAGCGCGTAGCTTATTGGTCGCCGCTTATTGGGCTAATTATTGGAGGGATTTTAGGATTAGTCGATTTAGGACTGCACTTAATTGGTATGCCTGTATTAACTAGCAGTGCTTTAATAGTAAGTTTTTGGATCTTACTCACTGGAGGGCTGCATTTAGATGGGGTAATAGATGCGGCGGATGGACTAGCAGTCCAAGACCCCCAAAGAAGGCTGGAGGTGATGGTAGATAGCGCTACAGGAGCTTTTGGGGCAATGGCAGCGATCGCCCTCTTACTAATCAAAACGGTGGCTTTAGCAGACTTGCACAGTTCCCACTGGCTAGGATTAATCACAGTGTGTGGCTGGGGGAGATGGGGGCAACAAATAGCGATCGCGCTTTATCCTTACCTTAAGCCCGCAGGCAAAGGCAAATTTCACAGCAGCGCTATTACTTCCTATAGGGACTTAGTGCCAGGATTAATATTAATGCTAAGTTTGAGTGCTATATCAGTTTTGGTAGATAAATCTCTCCTAAAGTTGGCATTGTTTACAGTCATCGGCGGCAGCGCGATCGCTTATTTGACGGCTGCATGGTTCGCAAGGCAGCTAGGGGGTCATACTGGTGACACCTATGGGGCAGTAGTAGAGTGGACAGAAGCCTTGTTACTGTGCGTACTAACTGTCGTCGGGTAACAATCCTCTTTTCTGGTCAAGACGGGCGTAGGCGAGTGACTTTTAGCTTAAAATTTCCTATCCCGGTTTCGCCAAAAGCCCGAACGCGCACTACGTAAGTTCCGGTGGTATTAATCCGGGTAAATAGCAAAGAATTAGTAGTACCATCTGGGCCATCGTCATTTTCAGAGATAGTCGTCCCATCGGTCGATAGCAGCGTCACCATAGCATCAAAGCTATCAGAAGTTAGATCGATGGCTACATTGTCACCTTTATTAAGCTTGACTAAGTAATCGCGGGCAAATCCCCCAAGTCCTGTAGGAATATCGTTTTCTGTCAGCTTGTCTGTAATTTCATTAGTAGGCGGCAAAGCAATCGGATTGTACAACTTGCTTTGAGCTACTACCGAACAGGCTATACCAATACTTACAAGGAAGGTGGGAGGAATTATTAGTAGATGCTTTGACCTAAATACACAAAAACTGCCGATCATTCACCGTTGCTCAAATACAATTCAAGCTTCATTATGCCTTTGGCTAGTAGCGATCGCTACCATCCCGTATACAGCAATTCCCTGTTGTTGTAATGTTTGCGCTGCAAAGCGTGCTGTTGCTCCGGTTGTATAAATATCATCTACTAATAACACTGGCATCTTTGGGCGCTGGCGACAAAACTCTGTTCCTAGTTCAAAAGCGCTATTTAAGTTTTGTTCCCGTTGTTGGGGAGATAAACTAAATTGCGCTGCGGTTTCTTTTTGGCGCGTTAAACCTAATTTTTGCAATTTTAAACCTGTAGCACTGCAAAAACTTTCAGCTATTAGCGTTGCTTGATTGTAACCGCGCTGTTTTTGTCGGTTGGCGTGCAAAGGAATCGGAATAACAACTACTTGGTTGGTAGCAAATTGAGACTTTAGCCAAGCGTCTGCTAACCAAGTTCCTAAAGGATGAGCTATTTGGGGTTGATTTTGGTATTTAAGCGCTGCGATCGCACGTTTGAGAGTACCTTGATAGTTTCCCCACGCAAATACTGGTAACTTTTGCTGTTCGAGTTTGTGGGAATGGGCTAATTGGCATCGTTGCAGTTGTTTTGTGCAATCAAGGCAAAATTCTGTATCAGTAGAGCGATCGCATAGCGGACAACGGTTCTCTAAAAAGAGATTTAATAATAATCCTTGGAGGTTTTTAGTCCAACTCGACATTGCTGATTGCCACTAATTGCCCCTTAATTTTCCGTAAAAAAATGGTGTTTTACAATGATTACAACACCCATAAATTAACAATCAAGTTTTACATTTTGCCTTTTTGCATTACTTCTTGCAAGTGATGGCGAAGTTCCTCAGCTTGCTGCCTATCTTGCTGTTGCAACTTCTTGAACAATTCCACACAAGGTTTTGACTGCATTTGTTCCGCATCTTGAATATAAGTCTCGTAAGCTCTAAGGGCTTCAGCTTTATGCTTCAACGCTGTTAGCAAATCGTATTCGAGATTGCTGATCGCACTTTGATTTTCGGTAGCTTGCATGGAATTCCTCTCTAACAAATAGAACTACTATTTTTTTATCCCGATTCAAGCAAGAGAATTCATCTGTCCAAAAGAGTATAAGTTTAAGTTACCCTTAATACAAAAAAATATTTTTACTTGTGAATGTTGACTCTATACTGCAACCATTTCAAAGGTTTGGCGTTCATCTTGGTTTGGCGAGAATCAAGCAACTTTTAGCTAGGTTGGGCAATCCCCAAGAGCAAGTTCCAATAATCCACGTAGCAGGAACTAATGGCAAAGGTTCGGTCTGTGCTTATTTATCATCAATTTTGACTCAGGCAGGCTACAAAGTCGGACGCTATACATCGCCGCATTTGGTCGATTGGATGGAACGTATTTGTTTAAACGAGCAACCAATTTCTCTAGAAGCGCTGCAAAGCTTGCTGCTACAAGTTATCAACGCCATTAATCCAGCTACAGAAACACCAACTCAATTTGAAGTTATTACGGCGGCGGCTTGGTTGTATTTTGCTCAAAGCCAGGTAGATATTGCCATTGTCGAAGTAGGGTTAGGGGGACGATTGGATGCAACTAATGTTTGCTTGCACCCGCTTGTTTCAGTTATTACCTCTATTAGCCGCGAACATTGGCAGCAATTAGGCTCAACCTTGGCAGAGATTGCTACGGAAAAGGCAGGAATTATTAAGCCTGGTTGTCCGGTAGTAGTAGGACAATTACCCATAGAAGCAGAAAATGTCGTGCGATCGCGCATTACTGAACTAAATTGTCCGGCTGTTTGGGTAGAACCTGCTACAGAGTTACTAATTAACGGTCCAAGATGGGCAACTTACAAAAATATAGAATATCCCTTGCCTTTGCTGGGTGACATACAGTTAAGTAACTCCGCTTTAGCCCTTACTGCTATCCAAATTTTGCAACAAAACGGCTGGAAAATTACGACCGAAGCGATTGCGCGTGGAATGGCAAAAACTCGCTGGCTTGGTCGTCTTCAGTGGGTAAAGTATGGCGATTTCTCTTTGCTAATTGATGGCGCTCATAATCCGGCGGCGGCGAGGGCATTACGTCACTACGCAGACACTCTAGAAAGCCCTATAACGTGGGTAATGGGAATATTGTCTACCAAAGACCATAAGGAGATTTTTACAGCCTTGCTACGCCCAAAAGACCGCTTGCACTTAGTTCCTGTCCCCGACCATAGCAGCGCAGATCCGATTGATTTAGCGATATTGGCTCAAAATATCTGTCCTAATTTAGCTAGTTGCCAGACTTATAATGATTTATTTTTGGCTTTAAATGCGGCAAAGAGCGATCGCTTAATTATTTTGTGTGGTTCGCTATATTTAGTCGGGCATTTTTTAAATAATTTTCCAGCCTCATAAAAAAGGATAAACCTGTAATCAGTTTATCCCTTAGTTTATTTGGGCTACGTCGTTCTATTTAGCCACTACTTGAGTTAAAGCAGCGCTTAATATTGCCGCTTTATCGGTTTGTTCCCAAGGCAATTCTAAATCGGTGCGTCCAAAGTGACCGTAAGCCGCTACATCCTGGTAAAAACGTCCCCCACGTTCCCCAGGTAGTTGACGCAGGTTAAAAGTATGAATGATGCCTAATGGACGCAGTTCAAAGTGTTCTTTAACTAATTCTAATAAGCGATCGTCATCTACTTTACCCGTACCAAAAGTTTCAACTAAAATGCTCACTGGTCTAGCTACACCAATGGCATAACTTAACTGTACTTCGCACTTTTCTGCTAATCCCGCCGCAACGATATTTTTAGCAACATAACGGCAAGCATAGGCAGCGCTGCGATCTACTTTCGTGGGATCTTTGCCAGAAAATGCACCGCCACCATGCCGCGAATAGCCGCCGTAAGTATCAACAATTATCTTGCGTCCAGTTAGCCCAGAATCGCCTTGAGGTCCACCAATGACAAACTTTCCGGTGGGATTAACCAAAAAGCGGGTTTCCTCATCTGGTTTGATATCACAGTCTGCAAATACAGGCTCTATTACGGCAACCCAAAGGTCTTCTTTAATTTTTGCCTGCACTGCCTCTTGTTCTGTAATATCGCCGATATTAGCGGTGTGTTGAGTAGAAACCAAAATTGTATCAATTCCTACAGGCTTACCATCTTCGTAAGTAACGGTTACTTGAGTTTTACCGTCAGGACGCAGGTAAGGCAATTGACCTGTTTTGCGTACTGCTGCTAAACGACGAGCAATGCGTTGAGCAAGACTAATCGGTAAAGGCATTAATTCGGGGGTTTCGTTGCAAGCAAAACCAAACATCAAGCCTTGATCGCCAGCACCCACCGCATCAAATTGTTCTTCGCTAGATTGTTCGCGGCTTTCGCGAGCAGTATTTACGCCTTGAGCAATATCAGGAGATTGTTCGTCTAAAGCAACCAAAACCGAGCAGCTATTAGAACAAAAGCCGTTATCAGATTCGGTATAGCCAATATCCGCAATTTTTTTGCGAGCTAAATCTACATAATTGACTTGAGCTTTGGTTGTAATCTCTCCAGTAATTAATACTAAACCCGTGTTAACAACCACTTCGGCGGCAACGCGACTGCTAGGATCTTGAGCTAATAGCGCGTCTAAAATGGTATCGGAAATTTGGTCGCAAATTTTATCGGGATGGCCTTCAGTAACAGATTCCGAAGTAAACAGGTAGCGACGAGACAAGGGCATTTCCTCCTGGGTGCTTGGCAGCAAATATATTAGTAAAATTTTGGCTATTATAACTGTTGGCGCTCGCCATCTGTCTACCTTTAAATAGCAGAAAGCTCATAGCTTCATTAACGCTTTACCGTAAATTTAATTTCTTCTAAGTGAGAAATCGTTACATCCGCCGATTTTAAATGAGTGGCGGCTTGGTTCCAGCAGATACCAATACATCCGGCGGCTCCTGCTTCACGAGCCATTTTGATATCGCCTACCGAGTCGCCTACCATCAAAGTATTAATTGGTTCCACTCCTAAAGCTTGACAGGCTTGCATAAATAAAGCTGGGTTTGGTTTACTTAGGCCTCCTTGAGTAGTTCCCATTTGTAATTGAATATAATCGCTCAACTGATGAGTTTGGACAAAACTACGCACTCTTTGGGTGGAAGCGGCGGAAAGAATGCCTAGTTTTAAGCCTGCTTGGGATAAACCTATCAATACTTCTAAACTACCCATAAATAGCGGGGAGGGAGCCATACCAATAAAGCTATCAGCTTCAGTAAAAGCGCGACGAGCGATATCCAGCGATTCCAGCCACCCCTTACCTGTTTCGGCAATGTAGGCGGCGGCGGCTATTTCAGATTCCCAGCGACTGGCTACGGCTAACATCCCTGTAGGATCGAGGGTACTGCCATTGATGCCAAAAGCCATTAATAGCGGTTCTCCTGTGCCGGGAATTTGCGCGTCGATAATGCGCGATCGCTTTTGTCCTAAACTTCTTAAATAGGCTGCCGAATCTTCTAAAGTGCCGTCTTTGTCAAAGATAATTGCTTCAATGTTAGTAAATTCAAGGTTTTTGCACTGAATAGTTGCCAAAAAATTCATCTCCCAAATTGTGCAATAAACAAATAAAAAGAGGGAATTTCCCTCTTTTTTTAGCTAATAAATTAAGTCATTGTTTGCCCAACTTAATCTTCCTCTGTTGCGTCGGGGATATCTTCTTCGCCAGAAGCCGAGATATCTTCTACCGTTGCGGGGACTTCTTCTACTTCGGCAATATCTTCTACCACCGAGGGGATATCTTCTTCCGGCGCAATAGCATCTTCCATTGCTGAGGGAATATCTTCTTCCGGCACAATAGCATCTTCCATTGCTGAGGGAATATCTTCTTCAGATAATTCATCTTCGGTGGTGATGCCTTGCTGCTTGGCAAGCATTTGTTCGCGGTACTTAGCAGCCATTTCTTCAGCGCTATCAAAGACCAATTGCCGATCTTTAATCATATCGCCGGGTTCTGGCTCTAGCTGTTTTGTTGATAAAGAAATCCGTCCTCTTTCGGCATCCAAGTCAATAATCATGACTTTCAACTCATCGTTGACGTTGAATACACTATGAGGTGTATCGATGTGGTCGTGAGAAATTTCGGAAATGTGTAGTAATCCGCTTACTCCACCAATATCAATGAAAGCACCGTAAGGCTTAATGCCGCGTACAGTTCCAATTACAACTTCGCCGACTTCCAAACGGTTCATCTTCCGCTCAACTAAGGCGCGGCGATGACTGAGGACTAGACGGTTGCGGTCTTCATCTACTTCTAAAAATTTTAATGGTAATTCTTCGCCTAATAAATCTTCTTTAGGTTTGCGAGTGCTGATGTGAGAACCGGGAATAAAGCCGCGCAAGCCTTCAATTCTGACTAAAGCGCCGCCGCGATTTGTAGCAAAAACTCCCGATCGCACGGTAGCATCTTCTGTTTGCAGTTGTCTAACTCGTTCCCAAGCTCTCATGTACTCGATGCGACGAATGGAAAGAGTTAATTGTCCGTCTTCATTTTCATCGGTAAGAATGAAAAATTCTCGCGTCTCGTTAGATTGTAAGACTTCTTCCGGGGCATCTACCCGGTTAATTGACATTTCCTGAATGGGAATATAAGCGGCGGTTTTAGCACCAATATCAATCAGAGCGCCCCTCGGCTCGATACTAAATACTGTACCTGCTACCACATCACCAGGGCTAAAGTGATAGTCATACTTGTCTAGCAGTGCAGCAAAATCGTCGTGAGTAAAGCCAATATCTAAAGTAGTTTGTTTCTGATTGACCATGCTAATTTGTTCCTAGGGTTAGTCTCCTTAATTTTTTGCCTCCTACGATGCATCTGCACGCTAGTAATAGCGGCAATTTACACCTAAATCTCGACCTTTGCTATTGGCGCGGATCGAGGTTTTCCTAAGTCGGGTTTATCATCCCGGTAGTAATGGACGGCGATCGCTGAAAACATCAATGGGATTTACTTTCCTTCTCATCCTAGCTTAGGACTAAGTGGAATTGGTCATTGGGGAAGTGGTCGTTGGTGAATTGGCAATTCTTTATTACCCATTACCCACTACCAACTAAGCAATTCTAAATGAGTATTCAGACCCATCATTATACCTGAGCTAGGGGGTGTAAATTCTGGGAAAAATATAAATAGCGATTTTTAACTCATTGCTGTAGTGGTTAAAATTTCTTGGTTAGGGCAATTAGTCAAGTCATCCAAAGTTTCTACAAAGTCGCGAATATTTTTAAATTGGCGGTAAACCGACGCAAACCGCACGTAGGCGACTTCGCTAATTGCCTTTAATTGCTCTAAAACTAAATCGCCAATTTCTAAGCTAGTAACTTCTCTTACAGCGCGTTGTTGGAGTTGAGATTCTATTTCGTCTACGATTGCTTCTAATTTGAGGTAAGGAATCCCGGTTTTTTGACAAGCACGAACCATTCCCCGCAAGATTTTGGAGCGATCGAATAGTTCGCGATCGCCGCTTTGCTTAATCACTGTAATAGGTACAAATTCTATGCGTTCGTAAGTTGTAAATCGTCGCAAACAACTCAAACACTCCCGCCGTCGCCGGATACTTTGCCCAGCTTCTGTGGCGCGGGATTCTAGCACTCTATTATCTGGATGCTGACAAAAGGGACATTGCATAACGGCAATAGGGATGGGCAAGTTAAATAATTAAATTATCTGTTTGGAGAATTGAGCCATTTTTACTTATAAAGAGTAGAGACTTAAAAAGCGCAAAATCCGATGCTACAAATAAAGCGTAGCACCGGATTTGTAATAATTAGCAGTTTTGAGCAAACTTCCCAGTTTACTTCTTCTCAATCCGGGGTGGTTCCCGAAAAGCGATCGCAAAAAACAAAGTACCAATGGCAAGAGCCAAAATCAAAATGTAAGCAACGCTTTCCATAATTTCAAATCCTAAATTAGTTACTTAACTACTGATAGTTTACCAAGCAAAAGAAAAGAACGGCTAAACAATTCACCTGTAATTGTTGTTTACAACCTAATTGATTAACCGTTCTTAACATAACGCCAAGGTTTGTGTCCTTGCTAGGGAAAACTTAAACAGCTTCCTTTTTGCGAGTGGTTTTGTCTCCCACTTTCTGGAATAGACCCCATTCGACTTGCTCCTCTAGGTCTGCTTCTACACCTGCAAATACGTCGCGGAAAATTGTCCGCGAACCGTGCCACAAGTGACCGAAGAAGAATAATAAAGCAAATACTGCGTGTCCGTAAGTAAACCAACCTCTAGGACTGGTGCGGAATACACCATCAGAGTTAAGTTTTTCGCGATCGAACTCAAAGGGTTCTCCCAATTGAGCTTTACGCGCGTACTTTTTGACCTCAGCAGGATCGTCAAAGGTTTGACCGCCCAAAGCACCACCGTAGAAGCTGGCGGTGACTCCAGCTTGCTCGAAGCTGTACTTAGATTCAGCGCGACGGAAAGGAATATCCGCGCGGACAACGCCATCGGCATCGGTTAAAACTACAGGGAAGGTTTCAAAGAAGTTAGGCAGACGACGAACGCTTAATTCTCGTCCTTCACCATCTTTAAATACTGGGTGTCCCAACCAACCTTGAGCTATACCATCGCCTTTATCCATAGGGCCAACGCGGAATAAACCACCTTTAGCGGGGTCATTACCAACGTAGTCATAGAAGGCAAGTTTTTCGGGAATAGCCGACCAAGCCGCCGTTAGGTTCATTCCTTGGGCTACTTCTTCTTGAACTCGGCGATCGATTTCTTGCTTGAAGTAGTTTTGATCCCACTGATAGCGGGTAGGCCCAAATAGTTCGATGGGTGTAGTAGCGTTGCCGTACCACATAGTTCCAGCGACGATAAAAGCGGCAAAGAAGACCGCCGCAATACTGCTTGATAGTACAGTTTCAATGTTACCCATCCGCAGAGCTTTGTAGAGCCTTTCAGGGGGTCTAACGGTGAGGTGAAATAAGCCTGCAATAATACCAACAATACCCGCCGCGATGTGGTGAGCAACTACACCCCCAGCATTAAACGGGTTAAAGCCCGCCGGTCCCCATTCTGGAGCAACGGGTTGAACGCTACCTGTTAGACCGTAGGGGTCAGAAACCCACATCCCCGGTCCAAATAATCCGGTGAGGTGAAAAGCACCAAAGCCAAAACAGAGCAAACCAGACAAAAATAAATGGATGCCAAACATTTTGGGCAAATCTAAAGCAGGTTCGCCTGTCCGGGGATCTCTAAATAATTCTAAATCCCAGTAAACCCAGTGCCAGCAAGCAGCTAAAAATAGCAAGCCAGAAAGCACGATGTGGGCCGCCGCAACGCCTTCAAAAGACCAAAAACCAGGATCGGTTGCTGCGCCACCAGTAATGTTCCAACCGCCCCAAGATTGGGTTACGCCGAGGCGTGCCATGAAAGGCATGACAAACATTCCTTGCCGCCACATGGGGTTAAGAACGGGATCGCTAGGATCGAAAATAGCTAGTTCGTATAAAGCCATCGAACCAGCCCAACCTGCAACAAGAGCAGTGTGCATTAAGTGTACAGATATCAGTCGGCCTGGATCGTTCAGAACAACTGTATGTACTCGGTACCAGGGTAGTCCCATTGACTACGCTCCTCCAAGGATGAGTGATTTACAATTAGTAACTTTTCAGCTTTTTGTTATTGCCATAGGTAGAGGCGCGATCGCATTGTTTTGGGTTAAACAACGATCGCACTTTCCGCACTCTGGTAACGCCAAACAAAATGAGAATTATTAAAAAAGTGTAACTATTGACAGAGCCGAATGCAAGAGTATAAACAGCGCGCTCGGACTTTAATGGCTACTATTCGGTCAGAAGTTGGCATTTTTTACTTGACAATGGGCGGCGGCAAAGCCTAGACACTCAATCACTTGGGGAGCGGTAACTAAACGCTTTTATACGACAGAGGACTTCCATTGGAGCGGGGTGGTCTGGTTTTACTTCAATGATTAAAACGGCGGCTTCTACTCTATAGAGTCATAAGGTTCTCTTTAGCTTTTTTAATTGCGAGTTTAGACGCTCAATATCTGGTTTGCGCCGCCAAGCTGGTTGATACCAAAATCCATTCCTTGCCTAGACTCTGCCGATTGTCCAGCCATCGGTGAGAACAAAATATTTCACTTTTGCCTGCTTAAACTAATAATTGGCTTTTGCTGTTTGCCGAATAGTTAGGTTTAACATTCCATGTTTCAAGAAGGATTTTTATTAATTTTGGTAAAATTTTGTCAGAACCATAGTCTACGAATCCAAGTTAAAAGGAACGAATGAGAGATTGAGCGCTCAGCAGGAGTCTGTCGCAACACAGTAGTTAATTGCGTCAGACAAGTGGTACAACAAATACCTGATGAAAAATTCTGAAATCCCTCAAATGGCTCAACAAAAACTTTGGCTGTGAACAATAGCAGGTATTTTAAAATAGATTATTGGCGATCGCATCAGTAAAACTTTACGTTGCTTGTGGTGGGTTGTTCGAGGGTGGTGCTGTTTTCTCTACATTACAGATAGCTATCCAATCTAACCTGTTAACTAGGTTATTTAAGAAAGATAAACAATGTCGATCGCACTTGCTAACTATCGGGCAAGTCAAACAAAACTGTAGTCATGTAATGTTCTGCCCAATCGCTACCAAAAGCTTTTTCTAAAACTCTCCGGGTTTTGTCGTTTTGCTGTTGTTTAGTACAGTAATAGTTTTGCGCTGCAATAATTTCGGCTCTTTTTTCACTGCTTTGAGGTGTTGATGCGATCGCATTAAGGCAATGTAACGCCAAAAATGCCTCTACTCTCTGCAAAAACATGGTTTCTTCTGCGGGAGAACTGGGGCGGACAAAAATACAAAACTCCGAAAAAATATCTCCCCACTCTGGCAACTCGCGGTTATGACTAAAATCGAGGCTAGGTAAGGCTTTAATTGGGGTGCTGTATTCCGGGGTAGTCAAGCGTTCGGCATTCAAAGGCGATAAATCGGCGATCGCGGCGCTAATTTGTCCCCTTCCTCCCACTAAATCGCAGCCAAACATTGGCAAGGCATATTCGGGGCGCGGAAACATTACGCAATGCAAAATATCTAGCATTGTGCCTACTTTGGCAAGTTCTAAATGCAGTTTGCGAAACTGAGGAGTCTGGTAGCAGAGGTTTTCAATTACCAGCTTTTCTCCTTCTAGCTTGCCTTCTACATAGCCTAATTCGGCGGGCATCGGGTAAGGTGACAAATCTAAATATTTGTGCCAACTACCGTCGATTACATTAGCTAATTGGCAAATTAAAGGATGTTGTTGCGATCGCAAAGAAGTTTTTGATGACATATTTGTTTTTTCCAATTGCGGCAATAAGTAAAGTTGTTCAACACTTATGGTCTTAAAGCTTTTAATATGTGTAACATAGAATACAGAAATTACAAGTTAGATATGTATGAAAACAACGATGTCAGTAAATTACTATCAGCCAAACTTTTGTATTTTACCTGTGGGCCAAATCGACTGGCTGAATAAAACTAGCTGTAACTTGACGCTTGCGCCCGATACTTGGGTACACTTGCTAAAATTGCCTAGCGAGTACAGTTATGACGAAGCACTATTGCTTTGCGATTTAGGCGAAGATAAGTGGGTGGCATGGATTCCCAATTATGGAGAAACAGTATTAGATGTCAGCGATTTTTATCCTACCTAAGCTTGCCAAAAGTCTGTTACTTCGTAATTTAGCTCTTTTAGCATTTGTCGCAGTAAGGGCATACTCAAGCCAATCACATTAGTATGGCAGCCCACAATTTTTTCGATAAATAAGCTGCCATAGCCTTCTAAAGCAAAAGCCCCGGCACATTTTAGCGGTTCGCCTGTAGCTACGTACTTCTCAATTAGGCGATCGCTAACTTGAGCAAAATAAACTTGCGTCATCTGCGGACGGCTTAATATTTGATTTTGCGCCAAGTCAATTAGAGCATGACCAGTATAGAGTTCGCCGACTTTGCCGCGCATTTTTTGCCACCGGGCGATTGCTTCTGCGTCATTAGCGGGTTTTCCATGAATCTCCCCGTCTACTAGCAACACCGAATCGCAACCCAAAATTAAAGCCGACTCAAATTGCCCTGCTACTCTTTCGGCTTTGCATTTAGCTAAAATTTCGACTAATTGACGCGGATCGCTTCGGTGAATTTGCGACTCATCAAAATTGCTAACTCTTACTACAGGGTCAATTCCAGCAACTTGCAGCAAGCGGCGACGGGCAGGAGAAGCAGAAGCGAGGACAAATTGGGGTAGAGGCATATTAATAAACTAAGAAGGAATCCACCACTGATTCAAACTGTTTTTGTACTTTTTTCCAACGTTTTTCGGGCGCAGAAGCATTGAAAGTATAGAGTTTGCCCCGACTCACCGCGACACTAGCTAAATTGTGGCGTTCTTGCTGGTTGGATTTGACCGCATACTCTAAAAGGTAGTATTTTTTGCCTTTTACTTCTCGCTGTGCAGCATTAACAAGTTCTGCCTCACGCCCAGAATCAGGAGGTGCGATCGGGCTTTTGCTTAATTTGTAGCCTACTTCGCTAGGGGTTCCAAGTTCTGCTAGGGTTTTACCATCTGCAACCGGACTTACTACCACCGATACATTTTCGCTAACTTCAATCAAATCGTGAAAGACAATGTCTGCACCATTAGACACTTTTACTGGCAGCCAACCATTAGGATACAAAAACTCATAACCACCAATCGCATCTACATAGCTTTTGAGTCCTGCCCCGGCGGTGGCACAGCTTGCTAAATTAAAAGTAACTGCTATTACTAGCAAAAAAGCGGCAATTTTTTTCAGCATTAGAAATATTATTTTAGATTTATACGCCAAGTAGCGTATTGTAATTGCTTCAATAGTATAAAGAACTGTGCGATCGCGCATTGCTAACCGAAAATGTTTATGTTATCAACTACCGAATTACGCTGGTTTTATCCTGGCAAGTTGCCTGAAGCAATTTCGGCTTGGTTCAATGCCCAATATTTAGGTAAAGCTTTAGAATCACCAGAGAAACGCGAAGATATTTACCTTTACGTGGCTTCAGATTGCGACTATATGGGTATAAAACTGCGTCAAGGACGATTAGAAATCAAATGGCGCAAAGCCGAACTAGGTATATTGAGAGTTATTGAAGGGGTAGAAGGTAAGTTAGAAACCTGGAATAAATGGACTTGTGAAGACTCGACAGCAAAGAATTTTCAACCCCAAAGTGTTATTGATAAATCTCATTGGGTTAGAGTCTCTAAAGTGCGACAACAGCGCAAGTATCAAGTTTTGAGTAAAAACTTAGTCCAAGATGTGCCGCTTAATACTATCTTTGACAATGGCTGTGATGTAGAACTAACTCAGCTTAATATTAGTGGCAATGACTGGTGGAGTATTGCTTTAGAGGCTTTTGGAGAATCGACAGATAATTTGCCCGTGGTAGCTAATCGGGTTTTTCAACGCTACAATGCTTTGGCTTTAGCTGCTAAAAATTCTTTTGCCTATCCAAGTTGGTTAACTACTGCTATTTAAGTGGGCAGCAAACAGCAAACAGATTCTAAAATGAGAGTGTTAATTACAATAGACAAACCTAATGGATACCCAAACCCTGATTGAAAGAGTTGCCTTAGTTAAAAGTAAGCGTGAAGAATTGCTAATATTGCTAGAACAACCAAACTTGGGTAGCTTGCGAATAGATGTCAACCAAGCCTTAGAAGAAATGGACGATCTGCTTGACGAGTTTAAGCGTACTTTTCCTACCGAAATTAATTAAGCTAAATTATGGCGTTGCGGAAAGTGTGATGATTTTCAAGGGTTGGTTTACGAAAAAGACAGAATTTCTGGTTTCACCTTCTTTAACCAATTACCAATTACCCGTTACCAATTGGGCAACGCCTAAATTATTAACCAATTGAGATTCACGCTGGTAGTTAATGCACCTAACTTCTCAGCGTGGTTTTTAAGATTGACCATTTTTTTAATGGTTTAAAACTTTATCACCCAATTCTCGAACTAACTTAATTAGTTCTAAAGTTGGAGTGTCTTTTTTACAAAAAGCGTCTAAACAATTGATATTGCTTGACTCTAAAAACTTTGGATTTTCCAAAGAAGAATAAGCAATAATTTGAGTAGATGGGTCTAGGTTTTTTATTTGAGTAGAAGCACTCCATCCATCCATCACGGGCATTTGCAAATCGAGAACAATGACATTAGGGTGGTAGCGTTCTACCATTTCTAGAGCTTCCTGTCCGTTACTAGCAACACCTACTAATTCGATATTTTCTTGCCCGCTAAGTGCAAGCTTCAGGCTAAAACGAGTAAGTTCGTGATCGTCAACGACAAGAACGCGTAAGGTATGGGGGCGACAAGACAACATTAACATCCAGATAGGTCAAAAATAATTAAATTTTTCTTTTTTTATAGTCTAAATTATCATTGGTTCGATCGTATCTATCCTCTGGTTGAACAATCTTTAAACAGCTAAAGAAAGTTGGACTTTAAGTTACGTAAGTTATAAAAACTTAATCAAAATTAGTACCGGGCAATTATTCAAGAGCGATCGCGATTGTTAAAATAACGTCAGTTCGGGATAAGAAAAGGAGGAGGCAAGTAAGCTGAAATGAAGTTAACGTATTCAGCGCCTCCATCTATGTCTAGTTTAGAAGCTTTATTTTGTGAGATTGATGATTTTTGCACTT